>MDSV01163789.1_pt1 | contig 97108 bp, 95 predicted proteins | sample 810851 | NCBI WGS metagenome assembly MDSV01 (sample SAMN05326640, study PRJNA326480) | marine metagenome | isolation source: seawater | place: Atlantic Ocean: North East | collected 2012
CCTTCAGCTGGCGCACCACAGTTCTCACATTCACCGATTACATCAGCAGAATACGGCTTAGGGTTTTCCGCCATGATTCTCTCAAACATATCCGCCACCGAATCAGATTGAAGCTCAAAACGATTGTAAGCATCCTCACTCATGTTTTCCATTATCCTCTCGTAAATCTCATCGTCATCAAAGAATCTGAAAGGACTGGTTGCAGCGGTTTGCCTCATTTCATCCAAATCCTTTGGGTTTAGCTCTCCCGTCTTGCTACGATTCATCCACGAAGGCACTTTATCTCTCAATCTGTGTCCTTCCATATCATCGGGGTGTGCAAACTCTTCAGCTACAGCTCTCTCATGCAAAGACAATTCCTTTGCTATCTTCCAAGCCTTCTCAAAGCTCGCACCGCCAATCATCGTTCAACCTAAGAGGACAATCGTTCTTAACAGCTCTCTAAACAAGGCGTTATTCGTAATCCTCGTATTCCATTATACCTTCATCGCCCCAGATTTCATCATCTGGAACGCCTGTTCCGCCACAAGCAGCACATTCCATCATCATATACTCTACATCTCTCATCGCCATCTCTTTCGCTTCCTCAAATGTTTGCGACTGGGATGTATCTCCTGAACCAATCGTCACCAGTTGCTGACCTGTACCCTCGCATGATGGGCATTTGCCTGATTCATACAGCTTCAGATGCTCAAGTGTTCGAGGCATCTTCACCAAAAAGTCGCTCTTTTTCAAAGGTCTGCCTTTCTCATCATAGCCTTGCATCATAGAATAATCCAAAGAACCATCCTCATTGACATTCAAACCTGCATTCCAACACCAATCACCATTACCACCGCACAATACACAAGGTTCTCCCCCATGTTCCGCTGCAAGTTTTCGACAATTCATTACCTCATTAGGAAAATGCAGGTATCTTGATTGCATCGCTTCAAGAGGCGTAGGTGGTCTGCTATCTTCCTTTACAACAGACCAAGCCTTCTCAAATGATTTCTTGTCTTTTTCTGCGTAGCAAGGACACTTGGGTTCTGACTTGGAACATTTAGTGATGCCTTTCTTCATGCAGACGCAGGGGTTTGACTTGGTTGCCCCGCAACAGCACCCATCACTCATCAACAATTCCACCTGTCAAGAGCTGCACCTTTCGGTGTTTTCTTACCTTCTTTACTGGTAGGCCCTTTGACACCACCCATACGAGCGCAGAATGATTTCTTTCGAGCTTTTCTCTTCCCGGTAGGATTCTTCTCGGTAACGGGTGGTTTGAGGTTAGCACCCTCTTCCTTCTTTGCCTTTGCACGACCCTTCGCATTCAGCCCACCTTTGCGACTGTGCTTGTTAGGGTTGTACCCGTGAAATGGTTTGTCGTCTTTCTCTTTCTTCTCCAAGATGTTGTGAATAGTCACGCAAGCATTACAATCGCACTCATAGCTCTTGTTAGTCAGCTTATCCCAGTTTTTCTTATCAGGGTAGTCCTTATCTCCGGGTTTAGCTGCCTTCTCGCCTCTTTTCCTCTTAGCATGAACATTATCCCAAAGACCACGCTTTTTGCCCTTATCCATATAGGCCATGCTCTTTTCTTCGCCTTTAGCCAAGATCCAAGCCTTTGAGAACGCATCTGCCGTCATGATTGAACAACAACAGTCAATGGATTTTAACCGTTTATCATTGACGAGCCTTTTCTTCACTTGTTCGATGGCTCATCCAATGTGGACTTTGCCCATCGCTCATCTCATGGCGATCAAACTCACCAGAACCGGGATGAACCTTGTCTGCCCATCCCGTATCAAAGCTCTCAGGATATTCGTTGCGACCCATCAATTTACCCGGTTCTTGTTCTTCAAGGGGTGTCGGTTTCATTTCATTATACCTTTGCCCCCTGTTCCAGCTTGAAAAATCTCTACGATTCTGAGATTCACGGTTAGCCTCTATATTCATATCCATATCACCATCTTCTAATATCTGCTCTACTGATTTTGGTTTTGTGAGTATCCGCCTTAGCTGTTCATTAGGCTCAGACCTGTTCCTCTCAACAGACTCATCGTGGCGAGCCTTCTCCCTTCGAGCCATCATACCCAAGATTGCGGGGTGAATAGTGCCTTCAGACTCAAAGCCATGACCCATGTATGGCCCAGAACCTTCAGCTAAATCTGCGAACATAAACTTCTCAGCTCCTCTTCGGCTTACTGCTTGCTGTTCCGGCAACGCTTTGACGATACGCCAAGCTCTCTCGAAGCTACCCGACATGACTACACCTTTTCTGCAATCGTATTTGAGCATTCTCAAATCACGCCAAAAATCTTGAGAGCTACTATCCCTGTGAGAGTTAGGTTCATCAAACCGATCACGGTTCGCCAAAAAGCCATGACCCCCATGTGTTCCAAATACCACTTCTCACTCATGCTGTCAATCCCGACAGCAATTCATCAAAAAAACATTCTGCGGGCAAAAATAGGCATTGAAAGGGCAGAAGCTGTCAGTATTGACAGAAAAAAACCGTATTTTGTTCCGCCGAGCGTATGCGGTTAGGCGGGGCGTAGCCCCGCCAAAAAAAAAAAATCTCGATGCCTAAGCCAATGGCTCAGCCCCCAGCTCAGCCCCATTCAATGGCCTTGCATTGGTCAATGGGGGTTGTATTGCATTGGGTAATGGGGCTTAGCCCCCATTCAATGCGACTTAACCCCCCACATTAGGGAATGCCGAGCTAAAGGCTCGGCCACACCCCCAGTTTCGCCCGTTCTGCGGGCTTTTGGCCCTGTTTTCGGCTCAGCTTCAGTCCGATCCGCCTAGCTCAGCCCTGCAATAGGCCAGTCATTGGGCAATAGGCTCAGCGAACCCCCCTCTCGACCCCGATTCACCCCCCAATGCACCGTTGCTCAGCCCCACATTGGGTAATGCAACGCATTTTTCGCCCCCCATTACCCAATGCCGAGCCAAGGCGCTAGTGTGTGTGGTATAAGGTGAGGTGTCGTTAGACAAGTTGTCTAAGGTGTCCTATAACAAAAGGGCTTACTGCGAGCAATACAAGACACTAATGACACTTTAGACAGACACATTATACTATACAATACAAGGTATATTACATACTATGTATGTTATACCCCCTATGGGTAGTGTCTATGGTGGGGAAGGTGTCTGATGAAGCCCCGAACCATAGCTAAATCTGTCGTGAGCTGATGACCGCAGAATAGTGCGTTTAGAGGCATTAGACCTACATTATAGTGGTAGTATTGATATAGTGTGGTAGCCCCCGAAAGGTTGTGCCTCTATGAGAGGCTGAGAGTGATATTATGATAGGACACAGCAAACCAACAATGACGGACACAATAAGGAACGCCCTTCGAGAGGCCAAAGCAGAAGCTCGGTCAGCTCAAAGGTTTGGTGAGAGAATCACCTTCCAGTATGTAGTTACTGACCCAGTAATCGTGGATTACCACCACGCTTGCATTCACGCAGACTACGATCTATCGGCAGCAGTATTGGCCGGACACACCTACACCATCGGCAAGACAATGCTCGTAGGCAGATTTGAGAACACCAAGAAGGATAGGCTAAACTACGCAGACTGGAGCGAGAAGCATGGCGAAGAGTCAGCACAGAAATACTTCTCAAACGAGCCTATACTCATTAGTGAAATCCACACAGACAAGGCAATCGGATATGCAAGTAGCATAGGTGGATACAACATCATATGTGCAGCTGTTAGAACAGACGGCATCACCTACTACGGCAACAAGGGATTCGCTCACAGATTCGCCAAGAGAGGGAATCAGGTTGGCGATGGTCGCCACATCATTACATCCATATTCAACAAGAACGGCAACAGCAAGAAGCCATTCCAAGCTTCAGTCAGTCGTGGTTGCATCATGGGTTGGTTGTTCGGTGAATACAAGTCCGAAGTTAGGAATTGTGTATCACCTGCAACCTCTACATACACGCATGAGGAATTGCTTACGCCCGAAGGAATCAGGGCAGTATGGGATTCACGCTCAAGAGCTAAGAGAGAGATTGCTAACGCATCTGACGCGATCATCCGTGCTACTGAGATAGCTAACGGCACTATGACTTCTGACGAGCTGGTGGATGATATACTACAACACATCAAGCACTTCGTATCAGTTAAGAAAGTGGAGGTGGCTCAATGAGTGGGTTCAATGATATTGGCGGAGCTTCTGCTACCGGGAACACATCGTTACTTAGCTGTGTTCCAACCACCAATCGAGATGGCTTCCCTCATTCAGACGAGCAAGCAGACATACTCAATTTCGCTCAACAAGGATTTGCAGGTGATGACCCACTAACTGCGGTCAAGCCCGCTAATCCTCTCAAGCTCTCTATCTCGGCAGTAGCGGGTTCTGGAAAGACCACTACTGTTGAATGTATCATGAAACTATGGTCTAACTTGGGCTACGGCAATCAGCCAGTTGTAGCTACTGCCTTCAACAAGCACATCGCTGAAGCTTTGTTAGAGGTAGGTAATTCACTAAAGGCATCCGGTCTTACTGGTTTTACTCAGCTAGGCAGAAGCAACACCGCCAATGCAGGTGGTCGCTCAATGATATTTGATTACATCAAGAGCAACGGCATGACTCCTATTGATGATCGTGATGGGAACAAGTATCGCAACCTCAGCAGAATCCAGCTATCAATGACTCCTGATTTGAAGAATAGGCTATACAATGCTACACAGGGTCATGACACTATCAAGAATGAGATAGCAGGTTGGATGGCGGGTGCAAGAGGCATAGAGAAGGGCGTTACTGCTTGTATGGCGGGTGGCGTGATGATTGATGCCGAAGAACCTGCTCTTGAAGTCGTAGAGCTACTATCAGGTAGGTATGGTCGTGATGATGATATTGTATTCACTAAGGCCCTGTTGGGAGAGCTAGAGTATGCAGATGCTGTTGTGTCTGTTATCGCTGATGGTATGAAGTGCCTCAATCCAATCATGGGTGCTGAGGGCTATGGGTGGTCTAACTATCGCAGAACGGCTACTGCTGATTGCGTAGTGCCTAACTCAGTTACAGGATACTACAACAGAAGATCATTAGTCAGTATTCGTCAGCTCCTTACCCAGTCTGACGGTCAGAATGTATTCAATGCTCTTGGTATGAGCTTCGGGGGAGAGAAAGTGCCTGTGGCCTTCCAAGACCACATCTATGCGCCAGTAGCTCTAAACCTACGATATGGTAAGAGAATCAACCTGCTCATTGTTGATGAGGTACAGGACTTCTCAGTATTGCAGGGTCGCTTCCTAAATTGCTTCGTCAATGAGGACACTAACATAGTCATTGTTGGTGATATTCGCCAAAGCCTGTATCTATTCAATCACGCTGACTCAGCTGCAACACGCAAGCTTGTTCAGACATACGATTGCATAGAGATGCCCATGACTATCTGTTGGAGAAACAGTATGAATGTTGAGCAAGATGTTCATCGCTTCATGAAGTCCAACATGGATGTAGCATTGATGAAGGGATATACTGAAGAGAAGCTATTGGAATCAGGCATGGGTGATTACTCAGCTCACAGGACACCAGAAGGCGATTGGAGAGAGGGGCAGAAGGCAGTAATGATGCCCGCACACCTACTACCATACGCTGCTCAGCATGGCGACTTAGTGACTTGCAGAATCAACGCACCATTAGCTAAGCTCGCTTTGAGAACGCTCATAGACGGTGAGAAAAGCATTACACTACCGGGAGGCAATTCTGGTATTGATAAGATGGTCATGGGCATCTTTAGGGGAGCTAAGAAGCATCGTGGTGCATGGGTTGGGTTTGACCTAATGTATGATCGTGATATATCTCACATCCTCAATCATGATGTTGTTGAGGACAGGCTCTCAAGCTTCCTTGATTCAAACCTTGAGGCTGCTGAGAGAAGATGTGGTGGCGACCTTCAAGCTGCAAAGAGAGAGCAAAGATACTGCGACCTTAGAGATAAGGCTGAAGCTACTGCTGAGATTCTGCATGGATACATAGACAGGGTTGAAACACCTACAATTAGGGGCTTTGAGGGTTGGCTTACCAGTCTATGCGGTACTACTGAGGGGAGGACTGGTCATGACGATACAATCAGGTTCGCATCCGTTCATCGCACTAAAGGGGCGCAAGGCCCTGTTGCTTTCATTGTGATTGATAAGGTCATTGAGGATGGTCTGCAATCCACATTCATGCTCGACCATTGTATGAAAGATGCACCAGAAGTCATCCAAGAGCTAAATGCTTGCTATGTTGCAGTAACAAGAGCAATTGATAGAGTGGTCTATGTGACTTGTGACCCTGCGTTAGCTGATAGGTATCCTACATGGGATAGCTACCAGTCTGCATGGGATGGTAATCAGGAGGAAGAGTGAATGGGTGTATTCAGAATATGTGAGTGTGGTAATCGCTATGATAGACCGAGAGATGCGACTTGTTGCATCTTTTGTGATCCAGATATTGAATGGAAGTTTGGTAATCCAACAAAGAAGGGGGATGACTGAGCTTGAGCGATGAGATACCTGCATGGGTCAAAGCTGCATTAGACATAGATGGTGTAGCAGATGATGAGGATTCAGCATGGGGAGATGTTGAGCCGAGATGTAGCTCCTGTGACCAGTTTGACCTATGCAGACACGATGACATTCTCATTAGAGAGAACGGTAGTCATGTCTGCCGATCTTGTGATAGATTGTTGCATGGTAGTCCTATGAAAGAGGACAGCTTTTGCGGTCAATGTGGTAGGAAGTGGGTAAGATGTTAAGAATAGAATGTTATGACGATGAAGAGATGATGAGTATGATAGTAAGAGGCGAGATTGATGGCTAAGTATGTGGAAATAACGAAAGATGAGTTTGAGGATTTCATAGTAGATGCTCAAATGTTTAGACGACTGGACTATGAAGAAATAGGCCATGTATGTGGTGAAGAAGTGTATGAGCTTCCGATGAATAGTGGTTATGCACCGGGATGCAAGATACGCATCTATTCTAGTATATCACGCAAAGGCGTAGGTAGGGATGCAGGTGCTGATGCTATTCGAGTAGTGTTAGTTGATCCAGAAGGTTATCCTTGGATGAAGGCACTCAAGCGTGTGCATAGAGTCAAAGGTTGGAGAGCTAATGTGTTAGATAGATACGAGCGTGTTCTCAACGAACCTTGGAATTACAGATGGCAAGCTCAGTACCCATGCCCCAAATGTAGTGGTGGTATGCTTAGATGCAGGTGGGGTCGCAAGGGTTCATTCATGGGTTGTTCTAACTACAATCCTAACAATGATGCTTCATGCAGACATACTGAAGCTGTCTATACTGATGAAGAAGTAGTGATGATAGGTGCTTCTGGTGAGTGGCCTGATGGAGATGCAAGTGAGGTGGTTCGATGAATACCTTTGTTGTATCATTAGACCCAGAAGAAGCTGCAACCATGCTATGTGACAAGCACCAAAGTAAAATGGTAGTCGAGAGCTTGCAGATGTGTGGCTCAGCAGTTATCAGGCATGGTGCTACACCAGTCATGATGCCTCGCACCCAAAAAGGGAGTTACCTCAAAGGTGGTTATCACAACCATCCGAACAGTCGCCATGCAGGTGATACGAGATCTAACTACCAGTGGCTGATTCGTCATGGTCTTGCATTAGCTAAAGAATACACTAAGAGATATGGTAAAGTGCATTTCTCTCAAGCAGGTTTAGTCCATCTATCTAAGATGGATTCATTGATACCAGAAGGAGAGCTTACGCCATTCCCTCAAAGTATGCCCGATGAGTACAGGCATGAGGATGTTGTTGTTGCATATCGAAATTATTACCATAGTAAGGAGTTTGCCCGATGGGAGAAAGGCACACCTGCACCAGACTGGTGGATGGGTTGTGTTGAGGGATCCCAATGAGTGATGACCACTACCAGTTTTGCGGTAAATGTGGTGATGAGAAAACACCTAAATCGGGTGAGCTTGGTCTATGTGAGTATTGCTATAATCAATGGATGAAGAATGAGCTGAGGCATCTTAGAAGGAGAGCTGGAAAATGACTTGGGTATGTGCCGACCCAAAGTGCAAGAGAGTTTCGAAAGGGTTTGCTAATGGTAGAAAGTATTGTCATATCTGCCGAAGGTGTGCTATTATGTCTGAAGAAAGGAGGAAGAAAACAAATGGAGTTTTGTAATTGCCACAAAACAGATTGGCATGAAGAAGTATATGCTGATGATAAAGGGCGGTGTAAGTGGTGTGGGAAGCCACTTCGCAAGTTTTGGCGAAGTAGCTAATATCAATGCTGACAACCCTGTTGTTAGTGAGATGTTAAGAGTGCGACCAACACGCCACCGAAGGTATGGCACAGGATCAACAACCAATATACATCTTGAATAACAACATCGAAAGCACCGCAGGTAAGTCAGCTCAAAGAAGCAATATTGCCGCAGCAAAGGCAGTAGCTGAAGCTGTTCGTTCAACACTTGGCCCTTCTGGGTCAGACAAAATGTTAGTATCTGGAGAGGGTAAGCAGGTCATTATCACAAATGATGGTGCTACTATCTTGAGAGAGATTGACTGTCAGCACCCTGCGGGCAATCTGATGATTAGCGTTGCTGAGAATCAAGAGGAAGCTGCATACGATGGAACAACATCTAGTGTTATTATCGCAGGTGGTCTGTTGAGAGAAGCTGAGCTTCTGATTAGCAAGGGTATTCACCCTACTACTATCTGTAAGGGCTTTAGAGAAGCATCAAAGGTAGCATTAGACCAATTGAAAGAACAGGTGAATTATCTTGCAGGTACTTTCGATGAAACTAACATTGACTTGATGTTAGATCCTGTAGCTAAGACTTCGCTGACTGGTAAGAGTGCTGAGAGTGAGGTTGATTTAGTCGCTGAGTTAGCTATTGAAGCCGTTAGAAAGGCTGCAAATGAAACATCAGTCAATCTTGATGATGTGAAGGTAGTAACCTTTGCAGGTGCTTCATTTAGCGATTCTGAGCTACTTGAGGGTTGTCTAATAGAGAAAGACCCTGCACATACTCAGATGCCTCCAGCTATCGCAGGGTCGGTTCTTTGCTTAACTTCTGAAATGGAGATAAAGGAAATGAAACAAGACAGTCAGCTATCCATATCTGACCCAGATTCTCTTCAAGCGTTCTTAGAGAAAGAGGAAGAAGCTCTCAAAGAGATGGTTGATACAATCAAGAAATCTGGTGCTTCTATTGTATTAGTCAAAGGAGCTATTGATGACCTAGCTAAGCACTTCCTATCAAGGGAGAGGATTTTAGCTGTTGAGAGGGTATCGCCTTCAGACCTTGAGCTAGTCAGAAAGACAACAGGTGCTAATCTAGTTAATTCATTGAAGGATCTTAAGGTTGAGGACTTAGGAGAAGGCTCAGCACGGGTTCTCCAGTATGGTGAGCATCATTGTGTTCATGTGTCTGCTGACGCTAAAGGCCCTGTTACTGCCGTTCTAAGAGGGGTTAGCTCTCATACTGCTGAGGAATTGGAGAGAGCTTTCGAGGATTGTATTGGCGTGGTATCGGTAGCTTACGAAGATGGAGAATATCTTGCGGGTGGCGGTGCATCATACGCACATCTATCTCGTTCATTGAAGAATCATGCTGATAGTGTGGGTGGTCGTGAACAGATGGCTATTGATTCGTTTGCATCAGCTCTTGAGGACATACCTAGAACATTATCTGAAAATGCAGGTGTTGATCCTGTTGATGCTATGATTGATTTGAGAAAGCAAGTAACAACATCATCTGCACCAGTCTTTGGTGTCAGCATGGATGGGAGTATTGCTGATATGCTTGAGCTACAGGTTCTTGAACCAAGCAGGGTTGTATCAAATGCAATCAAATCTGCAACCGAAGCTGCAATCAGTATTCTTCGCATTGACGATGTTCTAAGTATGGGCATCAATTCTCCCGGTATGCCGGGGGGCATGATGTAAGTGGGCATTCGTGCAAACAGAACAAGAAGATTGAGAGATAAACTGGTTGAGTATATCAAGCTCAATGGCCCTCAAACATCAAGGCAATTATTGGATTACTACAATTCTGCTTCACGGCAGGGTTCTACAATGAATAGTATGACTAATGTATTGGCTAAAGACCCTAGATTTAGAGTGCATCACAAAGTAATGGTAACAGGCACATTAGGTTCAAAATATGAGATGTTAGTATGGGGGCTTGCCTTTGCAGAAGGAGAAGAAGAGTGATAAGATTTGCATGATTCATCACCTGCGAGTTAGAAAGGAAAAATCGTGTAGATTATGTGGTCGAGTGTATTGACATGAGAAATAATAAAGCTTGTAGATGGTGTGGTTGTAAGGTGGATTCGCACCGACATGATCGCAGGTTTAGATGCCCTAATTGCCCATAGCTGAAAACCACGAAATATAGTGATAGACCCTCTTTTCATAGTAATACTTCATATAGTGTTGCACCCCCTCACATACTATACCACTACGAGTGGCGGAGTATGATGATTATGAGTAAGACACAGATAACAGAAAAATTAGACGCACAGTTAGGTAATCTAACAATAGAACAAGCTGCAACCATAGAGTATGTCGGCAAGATAGCAAAAGAGCTTGCATGGAGTAAGCACGGACAGTATCTTGACTCAAATGCTCGTTCAGACAATCGTAAGAAACCTATGTCTGTTGCAGAAACAATGGATGAGTTATCCATTACAATCGGCAATCAAGTCCTCACAGTCAAGCAAGACAAAGACAACGCACCTGCTGTATCCACACCCTTCGGCCTATCCGACAGGATTACACAGGCTTCGCTACCCAAAGATTGGATGATTCAGTCATTGTATCAATTCATCATTGACTGTAATGGTGGCGACACCACATTCGCTGAGCAGGTTCAAGGATTCATCAACGATTGCCTTGACTTCGCTACTATTCACAACGATGACGGTAGCATCCAAAAGATAGACGCAAAGAAGCTACCCTCACCTGCTATGGCCGTCTTGACTTCAGACATGGTTACATCTCACAAGAGGCAGACCATATCAAAAGCAAAGGGTTCAACCCTATTCAACATTGACCTTGTTATAGAGCAACAAGATGATTCAGTTATCCCACGCATACCTGTAAGGAACACAGGTTTCGTGGCTACCCCTAATTCACCCGTAGCACCAACCCCTGCAACATCCCAAGCAGGTCAGGTAGCCGACATAGATCAACTGGGCAACGGCCCTGTAGCTATGGTTGATGAGGGGGCAGACAACACGGTTGGTGTGTCTGCTTCCAACCTTCTCCAGTCTGTAATAGGTGATGAGCCTATGACTAAGGGCGACATTAGAAAGGCGGTCTGCGAATCAATTGCTGAGCCTCTATGGGTCGCTGAGCTTGAGTCCTTAGTGGATGCAGGTGTTGTAGTCAAGACCACCAATGGTGGGCCTCGTAGCACACGCTACACTATGGGGGTGAGTGCATGAATACGGTTGTTCTAAGAGGATCATCTGATGTGCGTGTTGAAGCTCCTGTGTGGGTCAAGGGAATGTCCTACAAGGACACATCTTCTGAGATAGGAGAGCATTGGACTTGGCATTACAAGTATAGAGGATTCAGCGTTGAAGTCCATGTACCTACCAGTCTGTTGCCTTCTGAGGGTGATGAGTGGTGGATAGCTAAGTATTCAGCACAGGCACGATACCAACAGATATTCAGTCAGTATCCTAATAGGAACGACATTTGCGGATCTCCCGAAGAGAATGCTAAGCATGATGGTTTTCCACCAGCTCTCGGCACTATCCTTCACTATGTAGTCAATCAAGATAACATCAATCAGACGATTGAAGAGGATGAGAAGGTGATTGCATGAGTTATGAGCGAATGTTCGGTTGTGATGTATCAGTCATAGACGAGGCCGTAGAAGAATGGCTCAGCAAGCCTCGCAGGGGCGGTACAAAGGACATGGCGTTCAGTATGCTCTCAGATGTTCAAGAGCTAGTATCTATGGGTGCGAGCCGTGAAACTATCAGGAAGAAGCTGAATCGTGTGAAGTATGTCTTGGACTACGAAGATAGAATCGAGCGAGCTAAAGAGGTGGAAGCATGATTTGGTCTGAGATATGCCCTGATTGCGGTTCTAAGATGAACGATGAAGATCCTATGTGGATTTGCCCGAAGGCAGATTGTCAGTTTTGGTGCAATAAGGTGGTAGCATGAGTGAGCAAGCAATCATCATAAAGGCAAATGGTGAGATTTCAGAAGTATTGCTTCCAGCTGAGGGTGATGAAGGCAGACTGGATAGTATGCAAAAGGCCGTTGGTGGTCTAATTGAGAGATTCCCCTCAAGCTTCGGTTTGATTTATCTTAATGAAGAGGGATGGATACATCAGCTACCTATGAATGTAGCATTGATGGCTCTAATCAACGCCAATGTGCCTCTATTGGGTGATGCTCTAATCCTACCGGGGGATGAGCATACACCTATCCATCCGACTCTAAAGAGGAATCTCCAGCTTTTGATGAACGAACAGTCTGAATACACATTCTTTGAGGGAGATGGCGAGGAATGAGTCAGACAGTCATAGTGAAGTCCGATGAGGCCAAGAAGTTACATTTGAAGCTCGGTGTAGCAATAGATGAAGTCGAAGAGCTTGAAGCTAAGCTCCGGGATGCAATAACGGCAAAGAACGAAGCCTCAGCAATATACTGGGCTTTGGTTGATGAGGCCGTCAAAGCTGGCGGATCCGAGCATTTTGATATTCAGAAGGAGAGTGATGAAAGTGAGTGATGAAAGAACCAAGAAAATGCACACATTTGGTAAAAAGATAGAGCATACGAAAAGACCCAAGAGAAGCACATCTAATCGTGTATGGGATCAAGCACGGGTTGTATTGGGTCAGCCACCTCACAAGATGATAATCATGTGTCCGGCAGGTCAAGGCACTACTACTCGATGGCTAATTCAAATCAACGACAACACCGAGATTGACCTAATGGGTAATCAGGCACAGGTTGTAGCTCAGATGGAGGACATGGTATGAAGCGTTTAATGAAGGGTCGCAAAAGCAAAGAGCCATCAGACGATCTTAATTTTAAGGGATTCATATCTGTATGCTCATGCAATAGACCCGACAAGGAACACATAGATGGTAATATCAATTGCGGGGTTGAAAGACTGATGATGGTTTTAGAAGGCACGGGTGCGTTAAGCTATGTGTTTGATATTATTGATGTGAAGCCTATTGCATTCATGGATTCTGAAGCTGAGAATGTTAAGCATGATGAGGTGACAGAATGAGTATTAGTAAGCCCAAAGCAAAGAAGCATTGTTGTGAGCTTAACGATTACGAGATAGGAGATAGAATGCCTATCAAGATTAGACACATGAATCCTATGTATGGCTATCCAAAGAGCAGGTACAGTATAGATCTATGGAGAAAGACTTGGACTTGTGATGGCGGTGTAACTCATACCATTACCGTTTTGAATGATGTATTACAACGGAGGGCTGACGAGAATGAAGATTCCTAAGATATTCTACAATCAGGGGCAGATATACTGGAAGAAAGAGGTGAAAGAATGAGCTGGCCGAATAGTTTGCCCACGCCAATAAAAGCTGGATTCTATCGCTTCAATAGTGGCAGACCTTCATACCAGAATGTGCAGATGATGGTTGAAGATAGATTTCCTACACCTTACATCAAGACGATCTATGAGTATAGCTCGGTCAAAGGCCACACTTTGAATACATGGTTCTTAGATGTTGATTCTAAGGAGTTTGTCAATGAACGCCATGCACCACAGGAAGCTATTGATTGGACTATTGAAGAGCTGAAGCTCTATCTCGAATCTACATTTCCTGTCGGTAAGGCATGGACTCCGGGTTCAATATTAGCTGTATTGCCCGAAGTGGAGATACCAGTCTTATTCAAGAAGCATACACCTAATCTATTTGTAGCCATCAATCAATATGGTGAATTAGGTTTTGTTGATTTGGTTGAGCAAAAGAGTTTGATGGAATTGCCCTTTGACCATGAAATGACTGAGGAAATTAAGAAGGTCGCAAATCAATCTGGTTGGGAATTGGTTCAAGACGAGGGCGATTATAACTATCCGCCAAGATATGATGATGGGATATACGACCAGAAAACATACAGTTTCTATCCCGGCACAAGATGTGGGTGGTGTGGTTCTTCTAGTATCAGACCTTTCTTCGTAGGTGAAGCTCAATGCTTAGCCTGTCATTCTAAGGGCGATTCAATAGAAACCCGTGATAACATGAACCTCTCGGAAGATTGGGCTTGAATGGCCTATTCATCGTGAGATGTTAAGAATGATATACTGATGGGGTAGCTTCAATGACCGATGTAAGAATTAGGGCGTATAACATTGAAAGGCGTTATCGCACACTATCAAAGCCATGGTTGGAAATCATACATGACCTGCGATCTGAAAGAGGGGCATTACTTGGAAGTAGTGAGTATCAAGACCTTGTTGGAATCGAGAAGGCGATGGGATTGAACAACCTTGATACACGCCTCAAAGAAGCTGAAGCTTGGTTAAATCATTACGAATCAGAAAGAGCTGAGTCCAACAAGAAACTGGGTTTGCTTCGTAGCCGTAAGATGTTGAAGGAAATTGCATTACTATCCGATGATGAGCTGGAGGGCAAAGTATGACCGATGCTTATTGCGATTCGTGCGACACAAAGTTTGCGAATCTTCCTTTGTCCGAAAGTGATTGTAGATTATGTGGTGCTATATTGAGGCTGATATGATGACTGATGTTGTATGCCCCAATAATTGTCGTGACCCGCAGGGCCGAACAATGTATATGACCACTTATCCACCTAAGTTTGACATTCTGAATAAAGAATACAGACCCACGATTCAATGCCCAGTTTGTAGGAGGTGGGTGTTCAATGAGTGAGGATGCAGAAATTAGTAATGAGCAGTTAGCTTGGTGTGATCGTCTATGGTCGTCATTGAGAGTCGGGGGTAAATGGCAATTACCTAATGTTGGGATATATACCAAAACAACCGATGAGAGCTTGACATTGACCGAGCTATACTTCTCAAGACCAACGCCTGATGCCTTTGGTAATACTGCATTTGATACTCATGATTGGGTCATACAAGCTGCAACCATTCTCAATTGGTACATAATTACTAACATAGAGAGAGCTTTTGATTGGTCTGGAGAAACCGTAGAAGAATGGCCGGATGATAGGATTGGCGATGTAGCTGTTTGTGAGGCTAACTGTGGTGCTATCATTAGGGCTGAACCTTTCGAACCGGGTAAATATTATTTCAAAATGGAGAATCAAAACTGCCCTTGTTGCGGAGAGAAGGGATTTAGCAAGGACTGGGTAGGGCATTGGGTCGTCATTGATGACACCGCTACCAAACTAAAGAAGAATAGAGTAAGTAGGAATGAGGAAGAATGAGGAAGCAACACGATTACCAAAGCAAGGTGCATGAGGTCATAGAGGCATCATGTCATGTCGGCCAAGAGCTGCACATAGTCACATCCAATGCTTATGGTGATAGAGTCCTCAATCTAAGGATGAACAGGGTTATGCCTAGTCAAACAGGGCATACTGGATACACAAAGATAGGTATGTTTCTGAATCGTGCTGAAGCTCGCAAGCTCCGTGATGCTCTTATTGATTTGATAGAGGATGATTCAGCTTGGGATCCAGATGGGGGTGAATGGGATGAAGTGGAATAGCATTGGTGAGTTTATTGATTTCCATGAATCAATTATCAACAGGGTGTGTGATGCAACAGCTCCCGAAGAACATTACACAGGTATTGCGGATTTATCTTGCGAGCTATGGAATAAGACCAGAAGATTAGCAGGTAGAACACCCACCAGTCTATGTTTTGATTGTTGCTATATTGTATTATCAATATCGGGCAACCCTATCTCAATATCTGATATGAATGATATTGCATTACAAATACTTGGTAGGCCACTAACTGTATGGAGAGCTGGTAAAGAAGGTGCATGGTGGAAGAAACCGGAATGCAAAGAGATAATCATCAAGGTATGTGGTGGAGATAATTACGATGATGTTGAACCCCTGTATGACGGCTTGGTATCGGGGTGGATGAATGAGGAAGAGTGAGATTAGATATGTCAGTATGTTTAGTGGTATTGAGGCAGCTACGGTTGCTTGGCATGAGCTTGGTTGGAAGCCTGTCGCATTCAGCGACTTTGATAAGTTTCCAAAAGAGGTTCTTGCACATCATTACCCCGATGTGCCTGATAGAGGCGATGTAACGAAGGTGGATTGGAGTGAGTACGAAGGAAAAGCAGATCTCGTTGTCGGAGGAAGCCCATGCCAATCCTTCTCCGTTGCGGGTAAGCGACTTGGAATGGATGACCCAAGGGGTAACTTGGCTCTCCACTTCCTTGGGGCTGTTAAGGCAATTAAACCAGCGTGGTTCATCTTTGAAAATGTCCCCGGATTACTGTCGTCTGACGGAGGAAGGGATTTTGCGGCCTTCCTTGGGGAAGTGGCAAAATGCGGGTATGGGTTCGCCTACCGAGTTTTGGACTCTCAGTACTTCGGAGTCCCCCAAAGACGGAGGCGACTCTTCGTTGTCGGACATTCTTCAGGAGATTGGCGAAGTCCCTTCTCGGTATTATTTGAGCGAGAGAGCTTGTTCGGGAATCCTCCGCCGGGCGAAGAGGCGGGGCAAAGTCTTGCCTCCTTTATTGGAGAGGGCATTGAAAGAGAGGACTCAAAACAGTCAGACGGAAGAGGAATGATTGGTTTTTCTCATACTCAAGGATTGGATGCCCAACCATCAGAAGATGTATTCCCAACACTTCGAGCTGGCGGTCAAGGTCAAGCTGTAGCTACATCTAATCAAGAACCACTACATGGCCCTGTAAGTAATACTCTTGATGCCTCATACGGTAAAGGCACAGGAGAGAGAGCAGGTATTGAGCGTCAGATAATCGGTGAGTTTTGGGATGGAACAGACAAGACAAGCACCTTGACTACACGATCCATAGACCAAACCATGCCTGATAAGGGCAATTTCATGGGTATAACGCAGAAGGTGTATGAGAATCATGGAACAGACTCAAGAGTATCTGAGGTTGATGTAAGCCCTACTATCACAGCAAGAGCTGGAACAGGGGGCAACAACCTTCCATTGGTATCAGAAACATCGGCAATCCCGATTCATGATAAGACTACGAGAACCAAAGCTCAGAATGGTCTTGGCATAGGTAAAGAGGGCGACCCATGCCCTACATTAGACACGGCAGGTAATCATTCAGTATTCCAAACTGAGGAACGGAAGCTTTTCGATAACCATTTCATGACCTCAAGGCACGATGAGCTTGAGGGTGTAGCTCCCACATTAGCTGCAAATGCAGATAGAGGTAATGTTCCATTGGTTGCAGAAGATGAATCAGCAGTTGCATCTGGGTTCGGCAAGAAAACAGAATACAAGGAATCAGATGTTGCGGGTACTGTTAGGGCATCCGGTGGGGCGCAGGGCGGTGGTTCTGAAACACTTGTTTCAAAGGCCACGCAAGCACATCATGTAGTTAGGCGTTTAACACCTATTGAATGTGAGAGATTGCAGGGATTCCCAGATAACTACACGCAGATACCATGGCGGGGCAAACCTGCTGAGGAATGCCCTGATGGTGTGAGATACAAAGCTCTCGGCAATTCAATGGCCGTTCCAGTCATGAGATGGATTGCTATGGGCATCGAAGCTGTTGATGGTATCTTGGATGGCCTTGAGGATAGACAAGAGCCTGTGCGTGTTGAGCAGAAATCTATCTTTGACTTTTGAGGTGAAAATGTATGGTATCAAGTCAGTTAATTTGTAATGATTGTTTAGTAGCGATGAGGGAAATGGCGGATAATTCGGTTGATTCAATTGTGACCGATCCACCATACGGACTCAGCTTTATGGGCAAACAATGGGATTATGATGTGCCTTCAGTTGAAATCTGGAAAGAAGCTCTTAGGGTTCTCAAGCCCGGAGGTCATCTTCTCGCATTTGCAGGTTCAAGGACATATCATAGGTTAGCTGTCAATGTCGAGGATGCGGGGTTTGAGATTCGTGATCAAATCATGTGGATTTATGGTAGCGGATTCCCAAAGTCATTGAACATCAGCAAGGCGATAGACAAGGCCGAAGGTGTAGAATCAGAAGTAATTGGGATAGGTCGTAGTGGCTCACCAGAAACACATCTAACATCTTACAATATGAGTACAGGCGGTTCAAGTGAAATGGGTGGCGAGTATGATATTACTAAAGCCACATCACCCAAAGCGAAAGAATGGGAAGGTTGGGGGACAGCTCTCAAACCAGCTCATGAGCCTGTTGTAGTAGCTCGTAAGCCTATTGACGGCACAGTAATTGAGAATGTGCTTGAGCATGGGACTGGTGGGATAAACATTGATGGTTGCCGAATTGGTGCAGAAGGTGGCACTTCACGAATTGATGGCTCAAATGCAGGTAAAGAAAGAAACAAATTACATGGGGGCAATTTCGGTGTTCAAGACATAGGTAAAGGTCGCTTCCCTGCGAATGTAATTATGGATAAGGAAGCTGGCGAGATTCTTGACGAGCAAGCACCAAATGTAGGCAACATGATGAGTGCTACAAGAAAGACAACAACATCAGGCGGAACAGGTAATTCATGGAGTACCTCATCAAAGAATGAAGGTGATTCAAACGGTGTCTTTGACGGATTGGGTGGTGCATCTCGATTCTTCTATCAACCAAAACAAGGTAGATTCCCCTCAAATGTGATTCTTGATGAAGAAGCGGGCGAGGCTCTTGATGAGCAAAGCGGGCATTTGAAATCAGGAGATATGGATTCAATAGCTAAAGGCGGGCAATTCAATACCTATGGCGTTCAACAAGAAAGACATACATTCCAGATTGGCGATGAAGGCGGTGCATCTCGATTCTTCTATTGCGCCAAACCATCGGGTAAAGAGAAAGAAGCAGGGTTGGATAATTTTGAAGCTCAGAATGTTAGTGATAGAGAAGATACATCAAAGGATGGAGCTAACAATCCTCGTAATAGAGGGGGCATTCTGAGAAAGAATACCCACCCCACAGTCAAACCAGTAGATTTGATGAGATATTTGTGTAGGCTTGTTACACCACCAAACGGCATCACACTTGACCCATTCATGGGTAGTGGGACAACCGGGATAGCTGCAAACTTGGAAGGATTCAGCTTCATTGGTATAGAGATGGATGAGAATTATGTGAAAATCGCACGGGCAAGGATAGCTCATTCGGGTGAATACGAAATAACTGAGGATTTGACTATGAAGAGAATCAAACAACCATCGCTTCTTGATTTCTTAGGGGGGTCTGAGTGAGCTACAGGTTGCTATTAGGTAACTGCCTCGATTCATTACATGAATTAGAGGATGAGTCCATTGATACTTGCATAACATCTCCGCCATATTACGGCCTTCGAGATTACGGAACGGCTGAATGGGAAGGGGGCGACCCTAACTGCGAGCATACAGTATCTATGGATACCAAATGGAATGATCCTAAGAGGGGTAAGAATGTTCTCAGACCCGAAGTGGCTCATAGAGGCGGTAAATCAAACGCCTGTCTAAAATGCGGTGCTACACGGATTGATGAGCAAATAGGTTTGGAAGATACGCCTGAGCAATTCATAGAAAACTTGGTCGAAGTGTTTAGACTGGTAAGAAAGAAGCTGAAGCCAACAGGTAGCTTATGGCTGAACATAGGTGATTCATACTGGGGCGGTAAAGGTCGTAGCGGTATGAAAGATGCAGAAGTCCAAGCTGCGAGAACAGACAGTCTGAACAAAGCTCATCATAATGCAACAGGCGGTAAGGGCAAGACAAGGCCAACAGATAGGACTCACGATGAAATCAAGCCAAAAGACTTGATTGGAATACCTTGGATGCTTGCTTTCGCATTACGAGCTGATGGTTGGTATCTGCGTTCAGATGTTATTTGGAATAAGCCTAATCCCATGCCTGAGAGTGTTAAAGATAGACCTACTAAATCCCATGAATACATATTCCTACTCACTAAGAACAAGAAGTATTACTACGATCATGTAGCAATCAAAGAAAGAGATGGTGGTGGTCGTTCAGGCAATAGCTTCAGAAGTAGGCAGGGTGGTGCAGACCATCAAGCAGTATCTGGTGGGATTGGTGGTGATGAATGGGTATCAAATGGTAGTGGTAGAAACAAGCGTTCAGTATGGACTGTTACTACCAAGCCATACAAAGGCGCACACTTCGCAGTATTTCCACCAGAGCTGATTGAACCATGCGTGTTAGCTTCAACATCAGCTCACGGTTGCTGTGGCGAATGTGGCTCACCATATACAAGAATAGGAAATGATTGGCAACCAAGTTGTGAATGCTTTGGTGAGTTAGTGATGGAAGAAGTAGTAATCCCTGCTGAGATGACACCTGCACAGGTGGCTAAAACGACATGGGGCGTTACTACAAAGGGAGAGTACTTTGGAGATAATCAGAAGGATTACGAATCTTCAATGGCTCAACCTGCAAGTGATGTAAAGAAGAGAATCATAGAAAACAAAACAAAAGATAGAATCAAGATTATGCAGATATACAAGAGCGATATGCCTCTTGATGAACATCCAGTCATTTCTTCAGTTGTTTTGGATCCGTTTGGGGGTTCGGGAACAACAGCAGGTGTCGCAATACTACACAATAGAAATGCAGTTATCTGCGAATTGAATGAAGAGTTTGCAGCTTTAATTCCAAATAGAGTCGCATCTATCGCAAGTGGATTTAGATTGGGGCAGATTAGACTGTCTGATTATTGGTGATTACGATGCTATCATACCGAGCTATCGCAGAAACATGGAGAGTCTTGACTAAAGCTCGAAACCGTTCAGATTTAATTGCTAACAATTTAATTGCCGCATCAAGCAATCAATGGCCTGTGGCCTTTTTCTTCTATTCTCCAGCTTCTGAGTTTAGATTGTCTGATGAGGATTTTCGTGAGATGTATTACCTGCTGACTGGTGCATTCCCATCTGAGGTTGAGGATAGTCCAGATCCATTGGTGTTGCTCAGTCAGCTTTGTGAAAGCGAAGTTACGGATATGTCTATGTTATCTGCTTATACTCGCATAGAAGGCATATTGAAACCAAACATAGACAATGAAACAAGGTCTAAGCTTCTTCATCCATTATTCTTCAAACTCAACAGTCGAGATATGAAGGTGTTTTTGCATAGGTTAAGTGTTAGGGGTGGCCCTGCAAAGAGGCGTGATATTATTTCTGGGCTTGCTAAGGCTAATGGAGAGAGATTCCATCATATTCGTTCATCAATCAACCTAACTGGTTTGAAGAAAACGGCCATGTTGTTATCGGGTGGGGCTTTTGAGTATGAAGTAATTAGGCCCAGAAACGGTTGGCCTTTGGTGATTCCATCTCCGACCTTTGTTGATGACCCCGCCTCAATCCAATTCACCAAATGTTTTGTTGAAAATGCTGAAGGTGCGTGGGTAACTATACATATCAATGACAACCAATGTTTGGGATTCACGGCATCGGGTGGCGAGTTGCCGGAAGCCCCCACTACATTGAGAGGTTGGGCGCAGGGTGCTAACATACCAAACGGGATTTACCTGTGCGATTATGCTGAGATGAGAGATAATCCGTTGTTGATTGTTGATTGGCTCACGCCCGATGATACGAAAATGTCATTTGAATCTCGTAGGAAGTGGGTTAAAGAAACAATAGCACGATGGGCAATCAAGGTTCTTACTGAATTAGATGATCCATTATCGGTTGTTGAGTTATCTGAAAAGAACCCGGTAGTGCTAAGAAATGCGAGGGGGATATTGTCTTATGAGAATACATCCGATGAGTTGGTTCTGATTAGAGCTGAGAAAAAGCCAAGAGTTTTGAGAGTGACTAATGGTAAGGTGGTTCAGCTTCAGACCGGATCTGCACCTTATCCCGTCTGGACTGTATCTGCAAGAGATGGATTAGGGTACTATCCTCTTGGCGAGCTAGAATCAAATGCTGAAGCTACAAAATACATCAAGAGACACATAGAATCCACTTACAAGATGCAAGAAGGGGAGAACATTAGAGTTGATGTTCCATGCTTTGTTGAAGTAGCTGTTGATGCTGCGGGGTGGGGTGATTACGGCCCATACATATCAGGTAATATAGTCAAAGGAAGTCCATCATCGGGCATTTCAGATGTAATAGGTGTGGAGGAAATTGGATGGAGCTAACACCAGAAATCAAAGATTTGATTGTGTTGGCGACCAATCTTCGTGGTGGTATCAAGTGTCAGATAACCAAAGAGATTAGCTGTGGATACATAATCAGACCAGAATTATGGTTCAATAGGACTAACAAAAGTATTCTTCGAGCTTTAGATAACATCGGTGTGGAAGCAAGAGGGTCGTATTCTAAGCCCGATGAAATATCATTACTACTTGAGGCCATAGATGGTATTGAAGATTTATCTCCTACTTCTTATGGTATAGAAATGGTTAGAGTTACTAATGGAGAAATTACACAGCCAACAACGCATGATGAAGTTGTAGCTACAATATCACACCTAGAACAGCTATTGGGTGTGAGATGTTAAGTATTGTATGACTATCCGAAGATTCCCCGAACAGTAATTGGAGAGAGAAGAGAATGACATACGCACAGGAATTGAAAGCAACAGCAAAAGAAAGAGGATTGTCTAAGGATGAGGTTGAAACAGCATTTACGGAATGGCTGAAAACAGCTCTATCCGATTTATGGGTCGCACAGGGCGAATCATTAGATAACTGGGACAAAGACGACAAATTGGATGTATTCAAGCAATACTACGCAGCATCAGCAAGGAGAGCAGGTGGCGGTAGTGGCTCAGGTGAAACACAAGTTGGTATGATTATCGGATACTTAGGTAGGCAAGACAACATGAGAAGGCAAAGGCAGAATGCCGTTGATGCAGCTGAAATCAACATGGATAATGTTCTCAAGTATGGTATCGTGAATAACGATAAGAATATCCCCATTGGCCGTGTTTATTTCGATAACGGCAATTGGGTTGCCGTTGATGCGACTGATAACAGATTGCATACTGAACCCGGAACGCAAGAGAACCCACCGAATTGGGTTATACCAATCAATAGTGGCGTGGCTAACATTTGTCTATTGAAGCAAGATCGTAAGCCAAAGATTGCATATCTTTGGAAGGCACGATGGGTGTTCTCCGGTAATACCATTGACAAGTTTCTATCCGAAGGCCCACAAGCTCCAGTCATATTGGAGTGTGCCTTTGATGCGGCAAATGTTAAGCTAGTGATGAATGTCCCAATCAGCTTTAGAGCAGAAGAAGCAACATCATGGGGTACAGAAGAAAGAATCTTAGAAGCTCGCAACCTTGACCCTAACTATGGTCTTGATTGGGTTCCAGAAGAATCGTTGTCTAAGGCCAACGCTATGTTCCAACCCGACCAATACATAGCTCAATTCGTTCCTGTATGCCCTCTTGAGGACTACATGAATTACCACGATTCAGCCGAGAATAAAATCACCATGAACAACGGTGGAGAAATTGGCCCGATATTTGCCGTTATGGGTGAAGTAGATTACATCAATTCTGATGGTAAGCCCGATGAGTATGCAGAAGGTGGTGCAAGGCATCCTATCGTTCTGACTAATCAAAGCTTGAGAAGGGAAGATCCATCTAACTCAGGCGTATGGGTAAATCTCAATGCTACTCATGTGAATGACCATCATGCTCACAAGGTAAAGAAGGAAGATGGTTGGCATGACTACCAACAAGGCTCAAGGGTATGGTGCGTTATTCAAACAAGGACATGGATTAGCCGTGATTCTGGAGATATTAACTACAACATGGATGGATTGAATGTGTATGCACTACCGCTACGCTCAATCGTATCTCCGCCCCCACCTGCCGACACTAACGATGTTGCCCAATTTGATGGATTTGGTAACTCAGACGACAAGTGGAGTGGCTTGCCGTGAGTGGAACAGGATTCTTTGAGAGTTTTGAACCGATTGATACCAGCTCAGAAAAGGGCGCAATCGAGAAGAAGCCATCAAAAACACCTACCCAGTCCTTCAATCTCCCTTCGGGGTTTGAGGGTAATGTACCAGAAGCTCCTACGAATGATTTCGTATCCGAGCTAAAGGATGGTATGCCTGATGAGATGTTGGATGAGATGGAAGCTCTTGAAGAGGAATACAAGAAGGCCACAGGTGCATCAACACCTACGCCACCCGTAGCTCCGCAAATCGCCAAAGCTGATCCAGAACCTGTTGTAGTTAAGCAGACTAAACCTGCACAGGCCCAGAAGAATTGGATGACTCACAGTAGCAACCCTGCATGGAATCAAATCAAAGGTGCGAGAAACATAGCACACCTATCTAACAAGCCACCTGTGTTTGTTGGTTGGGCTGCACCACCCAAATCGGGTAAGACTGGTTCGGCTCTTGATTCATTGACTGATGAAGAAAAAGCCAATGGTGCTGAGGTTCATTTACATGATTTTGATACTGCGGGTGAAACAACCAAGTCAGCTCATCATGGTGGCTCAGCTAACATTGTTGTGCTAGACCCTTGGGTTATTGACCCCGACAGTACAAGCAGAATACCTTACGATTTCCCTGCAACATATCAGAAGGTCATGGATATTCTAAGAGCGCAGATAGAAATGGCAGATAAGCAGAATGAATATTTTAGACAGCATGGCCGTATGCCCAGTCCTTATCTCAAGACCGTAGTTTTTGACGGTGCAGACCAATGGTTAAACATCTGTGAAACTCTCATGAAGGTTGAGGATTTGGGATTAGGTGTTGATGGAATATCTGTATCGGGTAAGCCTCACAAAGAGCTTCTTGGCTCAGGTAGATTCAATTGGAACATCAGAAAGGTGAGATATTATTCAGCTATTACGGCACTTCAAGAGTTATCTCGAAGAGGCGTTCATGTCTATCTTCTAACTCACATGAAGAAAAACTACGATGGCGATGGTAATGTCGTTGTAGGTGGCGAAGTACCTGCTTGGTTAGACGGAACAGAAGGTAAGCTGCAACAATTAGTAGTCGGTGAAGTGGTTCAAGAAAGAGATGCGACAGGTAAGCTAACAGGCGTTAGTGAGTCCTTTGCTACTCTTGTTGAGAATAGAGCGAGCTTGTATGCAACAGGCAGGGTCAAGATATTCAGAAGAGATCCCGCAGGTTCAGCATGGTATGGTTGGCCGGGATTAAGAGATGGTTCGTTTTCACACCCCGATGATGTAAAGGATTCATCGGAGTGAGAGGAATGGAAATCAGACCTGCACGATCATATCCCGTGCCGGGTCATCCTGATTTAGAATCCAGCTACCAATATCATCCCGGTATGCCGGAGAATGTTATACTCAGAATGTCTAAGTCATCAGTAGGCGATTACAGCTTCTGCCAACAACAATACTTCATCAAGCGGGTTCTTGGTGTCAAAGAACCAGAAACTGAAGCTATGATACGGGGAAGTAATGTGCATGATGCTACTGAGGACTTTTACAACGACCTTGATATTGAAGATGCCGTTGCTCTAAAGAAGCACGGCTATGAAAAAGTCCTCAAGCACTTTCGAACATTCATACCTAATTCCAGTCCTAAGAGGGGTGTCTTTGAGCTAGGAGAGCAAGAACATCTCGACAAGCTCTTTGTCGCTGAAGCTAAGAGATTCATGGTTAGCAACCCTGAATATTTCAAACCAGTCGGTAATGAAATTACATTGAATGCTTTGGTTGAGATAGACGGTCAAAAGGTACATCTTACCGGGATAATAGATAGGATGTTCATGGATGAGGATGGAGCTATTCATCTTCATGAATTGAAAACGGGTGTATTCAAGGATAAGAAAAGCAAATGGGAATCAATGCGTAAGGAGATGGCGTTCTATGTCTATCTTCTTACTATCTGCGACCATCCCAAGTTGAAAGGCGTGAATACATCATACTGGGGGTGGGATCATACAGGTGGTTTGTTTGAAGAATACGATGACCGTGTGTTTAGAGTCATTGAAACCGTAAAGTCACCAGAAATAGCTCTAATGAAGAAGGACATTAGCGATTTAATCAAATCACATCAAGGGTATGACGGTAGCTATAACGGAGATAGCTTTCTATTGAAGCCGTTAGGTGCTGTTCCATACATTTGTGAGCCATGGTGCAGGGTCAAGGCGTTCTGCCCACGATATGGTGCAACAGCAATACCTTGGGAGGATGAGTAAATGTCAGACCCTAATTGCCCATATCATTCTCAATACTCAAATGAGGCTAACCTTCAGCGTTCAAAGCTCAAACAGATGTTATTTGCAGCCTGTACTTGTAAGAAGGGGGCAGATGATGAGTAGCGTTTTCGATGGTTATCCAAGAGAAGTGGATATGCGTGTAAGGAGAGTCATCCATTCCAAGAAAGAGTTTCAAAGATACATCTCAAACACTAACGGTAAAGCAAACCTAACCGTGACCGTATATCCCTTCAAAGAAACTAAGCCGGGAGGTAAAAGATGCGAATATACCACAGCTATTGTTCCTCATTTCGTAGTGGATCTTGACAAAGGCAGGGCCATAGAACAGTTAGGTATGTCTGATGAAGAAGCTGGAGAAAGATGTGCTGAGGATACTTGGAAGCTATCTGCACATTTATTGGATAACGGTTGGAAGCACACGGTATTCTTTAGCGGTGGCGGATTCCACATTTGGGTTCTGTTAGACAAGACATACGATTTACCACCGGATGAGCTTAGTCAGTTGTTGTTCTCTGGAAGGATGATTGTGAATAAGTGGGTTCGTGATTTGGATTTGGTATCTCTTGATCCTGTCGTATCATTCAGACCCGATAGACATATTCGAATCCCCAACACATACAATGTAAAGAGGGGGCTTTGGTCTATACCAGTATCTGCTGAGTTATTATCAAGAGGTTGGGATGCTATCATATTGAAGGCTGAGAAGCCGTCAAGCGGTATGCACATTAGGGGTAAGAGAGGTATGCCTCTCAAGCTAATCAAAATTGATGACCCAGAATATCGTATGACAGGACTGACAGGATTCTTTGGTAAGTTTGACGCTGACGAGATTTCGGTGGATATGAAGAATATAGAGGGAATACCAATGCTACCCTGCCTTCACGCTGCGGCTTGCACCAAAGGTGATAACCCTGCACATCAGCCCCGTGTGTATCTCATGATGTATCTGCTTGATTACTTCAGAAGATTCGCACGGCCACCCGAAACCAGCTCAATATCAAACAAAGAGGCAGTATCAAAAGCTCACGCATTCATCAAATCACTTGAATGGTCAGATTACAAACCAAGTGTTACGCACCAAATGTTATCTCACGGTGCTAACAGGTATTACAAAACTCCCAGTTGCCCTAAGCTTTTCAGCGAGGGCTTATGTGTAGGGCGTTGCCCGTATTACGATGGAAAGGGGACATAATTATGACAGACGACATAGATGAAATAAGGAAAAAGAAAGCGAGAGAATTGTTTGAGAGCCTAAAGAGTGGCGACAAGACTGAGGAAGAATATGCAAAGGATTTGGAAGAAATCAAAGACATACTGCCTTGGTCTTTCAGATTGAATGTATCAACGGGTGTTACTGAGATATGCCATCACCCTCAGATGAGGCAAAGTCAAGACCAAGCAGATGTTGTAGCATTAGCTATGGATCCTGAATGGGCAGATATGATTACTGATATGCTAAATCGAGCCTTCTTAATCCATGAATCAGGTATGTCTGTAGCTGAGATAAATGGTGAGGATAATGAGTAATATTGTAGTGCCTCAAGGTGTCTGCTCTTGCATTTTTTGTGGCGAACAATTACTGTGGAAGTCAGATATACCCTTTGAGGAAATGGGGTTGGAAGGCGAAGGTATGTTAGTAACATTGGAATGCTCTCATTGTGGTGCTATGGCTGCCTTCGTGAATAAGCTAAGTGATAATCAGAAGGCAGACTATCGCTTCGGTTCTGAATGGGAACATTGGTTAGAGAAGGTGGATGGATGATTAACCCATACCAAATGCTGACTTGTCATCAATGCAAAAAGAAGCGTAATCTTGTTTGGGATCCAGAACATAAGGTGTGTTATGATTGTCTAATGAAAAACGGGGGTGTCAATCTTGAATGAGTTTTATATTGGAACATGGCAGTTGAAACATATTGAAAGAACGAATCACCCGTTGATGGTATCTTACAGGTGGCTCAAAAACAGAAAGAAGAAAATTGAGCAGAAAGCACCATTGGCCTTAGATTCCGGTGGCTTCACCGAATTGGAAAAGTATGGCGAATGGACTGTAACGCCTCAAGAATATGTGGCTGGAATTAGGCGTTTGATGAGTGATATAGGTTTGAGCTTTGATTTTATTGCACCTCAAGACTGGATGTGCGAACCGCACATGATTGAAAAAACAGGGCTATCGGTAAAGGAACATCAAAAGCTTACTGTTGATAATTATCTCAAGCTGAAAAGCCTTGCACCTGATTTACCTATTATTCCCGTTTTGCAGGGTTTTGAGATGAATGAGTATCAAGATTGCTTTGAGCTATATGTTGAACATGGCGTGAATCTTCAAGACGAACCATTGGTGGGTATAGGTTCTGTATGTAGAAGGCAAAACACCGATGAGATTTCACATATCCTCAAGACATTTTCAACAGGCAAATACAATCTGAAGCTTCACGCATTTGGTGTGAAGAAGTTAGGATTGGTCAAGTCAAAGGAATATATCGCATCTGCTGATTCTATGGCTTGGTCTTTTCGAGCAAGAAAAGACGAATCAAAGTGTGTCAAATTACCAGACTGTGCGTCAAGTTGTAGGAATTGTATCAATTTTGCATTGAGCTGGGCGGAAAGAATAGGGGCGAGCGTATGACAAAAGTATTGTTTATTGATAATAGAGAGCGATCTGGATTAGAGGACTTAGTGAAGAAGTATATTGACAAGAAAGATGGTCTGCATCACAAGACTAAGCAGAACATGATTGCTGACTACGCATTCAACAGCGTAGGCATAGAAGCAAAGAGCATTCATGACTACATGGGTAGCATGATGAGTGGGCATCTTGAGCAACAGCTCAACAATCTGGATGATAACTACAACAATGCAATACTATTGGTATGGGGTACTCTTGACCAGTATCTTACTCAAGTCATGAAGAGTGGTAGGAAAATCAGATACCAACAGGCATGGTCAAGCTATGTCGGCTCTTTAGCAAGGTATTGCACGGACTACGACATACAAATCATCACCCTGCCCGATAGATCATCGGCAGCTCGATTCATCTGTAAAAGATTTGAGAAGGATGGAACGCTTGGTTCATCATCCACATATCGTGTTCTAAGAAAAACCACTTCTGAGGATATGAGGGTGGATACACTACGAGCTGCGGGGGCAAGCGAAGCCATAGCTCACAAGCTCCTTGAGAAGTTTGGGTCTGTAGCTGAGATTAGCTCAGTATCAGTCAAAGAGCTGACGGAGATTGTAGGTTTAGGTAAGATTCGAGCAACCCGTATTTCTGAGGTTCTAAATAGCGAAACGAAAATGGCGAGCGAAAGGGTCAGAATGGCTCGGTCTTGAGTAAGGTGTTATAATCAGTTGATACTACCGAACATTCCCAGTGATTCCCATGCTACTCCGAAACGAAACTCAAACTACAAGGAAGTGGAGTGATTACAAGTTAATTTCATCGGATTATGAGGGTTCAAAGTTTCTAAAGGAATATCTTAGCAGGTTCAATAGCGTTAGTTATTTCAATGAATATGCAGGTATCCTGTCTTTCTTTTTCACTATGGGTTTGATGTGCGCCCCATACATGAGAATACCTATTCACGGTATTTTTGTTGATTGCAGATTCCATGTGTATTGGGTTCAAGGTTCTCGATCCGGTAAATCTGTTGCCTATGAGTTTCTTGCCAAGATACTGAAGTTATGCGAAATTGAAACAGAAATGTTCAGCTCAGGTTCTGATGCTAAGATGATAGGTACGGTCAAAGAAGTCCCATTGTATGATGAGGATGGTAAGCCAACAGGCAAAGTGGATTACGAAGTTGTTCCCGGTCTGTTGAATGGATACAAATCGCTGACCTTTGATGAAGCAAGCGTGTTGTTGAATGACCAGAAGGCGTATTTCTCAGATAAGATACTCTATCTACAACAGGCCATGGCTCCGATTGGTTCAGAAACAAATGTGTTGGTCAAGCACTTGGTATCTGGAACAGTAAGGACACCATCAGGCGTTTCTATGTGGATGACCACATTCCCGCCAAAGGACATTATGGTTCATGTGCTTGAGAAGGGATTCTTTCAGCGTGTATTCTTTTATCAAAACGATGTAACGATGGAAACAAGGCAGACTACAAGCGAACACCGTATGTCCGGCACTTATGTTCCTGTTCCTGATAAGCTATGGGGGTATGAGGACTTAGCTAAGTATCTCATGGAATGCAGGGATGAAGTCAAAAGCAGACTGTTCAAAGCTGCGGGCTTGACTGAGGAAGAGTGGAATGCACTATCTGATGGCGAGCGTGAGGATACTGCTATCAGACACGCATACGATATATTCAGCGTTGGCCCATCATACCACGCTGCTTTGCTAAATGCCGTTGATGACTACTATGATTTGGTAAGAGGCATATCAAACGATGAGATTAGAGATACGGCAACCAGCTTCCTACCTAATGTTGAGAATTACACAGTAATAATGGCTAATCACATAGCTTCAATCATGAAAAGCTCAGTCATTACTGCGGAGTATGTGATGATGGCTAAGGAAATTATCTATGACAATCTGTATAACACAATCATTTGGTTGGAACAGAAGCAAAGCGTCAAGACCCGAAAGAGGACACAGGCCGAGCAACACGCATGGAAGCAAGCATTCAACAAAGTGTCTAAGGAGATTCACCCTAAGACTGGTAGAGAAGTTGTTAAGAAAGCCGAGCTTGAATCCGTGTATGCTCAGCTAAACGATGTGAGCGTCAAGACGGCACAAAGGCGATTGGATAAGCATATACAGAACAATACTGCCGAGAGGCACATGAAGGGTAGGGTCGCATACATCCAAATGAATTGGTGATAACATGAGAATATGGTCAAGATTACCTACATGGATGAATACAGAAAAGGTGCTTGCTTTCAGAATATTTAGTAGCGAAGATCCAGATAAGGACTACTCAAACTTAGACAAGTTTCACATTGATACTGCGGTTTTCTTTAGTGGTGATTGCTTCTTTGTATTCTCAGATGTGTTGAACAAACCAATCAAACACAAGAGATACGAGTCGGAGATGCTGAGCTTATCTGAATTAGAAGATTGGTTGAAAGAGCTACCAGAAGATACTACATTGATGGGATATAACTCAACAAAGTTAGATTACCAGCTCTTAGCAAAGGCATACAGTATCAATTTCAAGACGATTGATTTGATGGATGCCGTTGGATTGACTGGTGCTGAAGCTTTCAGCCTCGCAAAGAGAAGATACCCTATGAGAGAAGTGATACGGTGGAATGGCGTAAAGCAGACATGGCTTCCTCATCTCTCATGGATATTCAATTCCTTTGAGCTGTTTGAGGAATGGTTCAATCAAAGATTTAGAAGCGTAGCTAAGAGCCTATGTGCTGAATGTGAAATGGTAGCTAAGTTTGGTCATAAATTGCGAAGAAAGAAGCGTGTGAAGATAATTGACCCCGATACAGGAAGGTTAGAAACCATACCAATTGACATATACGACCATATCCTACCTCAAGCTTGGATTGAGAATCCAGAATTATTTGAGGATAATGAAAATCAATAATCAAACAGGGTCTTGTTTCGAGCAGCATCAGCTAATTCCCGTAATGCTCTATTCTGGTCTAATTGTTTTCTATATTGAGGGATAGGTGCAGGTATCTCATAATCCGACTCAAGAGCTTGAACAAAATCCTTGCCCAATTGGAATGGTGCAATTGAGCGAACATGATACGGATCTATTTTTGGAGAACCTGCGAACAATGTGTTAGCAGGTAATCCCTTCATCCCCTGTATTGATTCATCTATACTTCCTCTCGGCCCATGAGCATACAAATCCCCCGCCACATTCATTGTTTTCAATGAAGGCCGTAATGTCATTTGCGGGGGCAAATCGCCAAATAAATCAGTCATCTTCAAAGGTGGCAAACCAGAAATATCCATATTCGGTCTTGTATGCCTCATGTAAGCTCCCATATCAAACTCATCGGGTTCAGGCGGTAGGCCGAATAATCTTGAATGTGCGGGTTCTCTATACGATGCGGCCGATATTGCATGGAGAGGCAAATGAGATATTTGATTCATATATCGCATTTTACCCATTGGGTTTTCAATGAATCCATAACCCAATTTTCCTCTTCTCTTTAATTCATCATACAGGGCAACCGTTCTCTCTAGCATATCAACACCAGTCTGCGTATTACCACGAATCCTTTCAGCTGCACTCTCGGTCATTTCCTTGCCGTGCCTAATTCTTGGCTCACCAAATGAATCGAACATTATCTCATCAATACTACGAGGAACAAAGGTGGGCATACCCCAACCGCCTTCTTGACCTCTTATGCTATTCAAGTATCCTTTGATGCTTTTGGGGCTATGGATGCTACCCCTACTCCACGCCAAAGCTTCAGGTGTGAATGTCCTTCTCATATCTCTTGTAACTTCTGGATAATCTTGACCGGGATAGAGTTTATCCCATAATCTTTGAATAGAATCCTCTTCTAATTTCCAACCTACATTCTCTCCACCCATACTGAATGCCTTGCATGGTGTTCCGGCAGTTAGACCGTGTATGTAATCCCCATCAAACCGATCAAGAACCCTATCTGCTAATGCAGAAACCGAACCTTCAGTAATATCGTCATAGTGATAGTTGGGATCATTCTGTTTTAGCTCGGCATCAGTAATGCCATCTTCACGCATCCCCCAGTCAAAAGACTGGACATTGTGTCCTCTTTGCTTACCTGCCCCCATGAAGCCACCCAAGCCTAAAGGCCGATATTGTGTAAGCTCAGAACCACCAAGACCTGCATACATATTACCAAGATTCAAACTCGACAAATCAGGAATATTTACTGCTTTAGCCACCTGCTCTCTTGAGCCACCTGCCCCTAATTGCCTTCTCATCTTAGGTCGCACATTACCTCTTGTTTTATTACGATTATACCTTCTACTGGTTCTTTTACGCTTATTCTTGCGTGATTGACTCCATGCACGGGCTTTGCTTGCCTTGCTATCTCTATCGCTAATATTGTTTCGAGAATATCCTCGGAACTTGCCCTTAGCTACATCCCAAGCTTCGTCAAAAGGGTCAGTTACCATTTGTAATTCCCCCTTTTTGCTTGATGATGATGAGGTGCAAGCCCAAAAGCAGTATCAACGGCTGTCTTAGTAGGTGATACCCCTGCATCAATATTCTCCCATGTTTTGTCATGAGGATCTAAGTGTCTTGGCCTTCTTTGAAATTGTAGTGCTTGGCCGATAGTAGCAGGGATTTCATTATGAAGCGGAACATCTGATGTTTCTCCGATATTATCCATAGCAACATGAACATCTTCATGCACATCAGATTCCAAATAATCGTGAATAAGCCTCAGCTCTTTATCGTCTGGGCTTTCATTTCTCCTTCTCCTTGATGTTCCCCTCCATAGATTAGGCAAACGAACAAAGCTTGCAGCTCCTTTTCCTTTACTACGACCTTGCTGAGTAGGAATTACGGTGAAGGCACTTGGCTCACTGGTATTGAAGAAATCACCAAAATCGGGGTCATTGTCTAATTCTTTCGGCCAAAGTAGGGGATATGCCTTTGCTACACCCCAAGCTTGGTCAAAGGCATCGCTCATGCTTGACCCACATCGGACAATGATACATGGACTTTAGGCCGAGTTTTCTTCCAAACGGACTCGCATATAGGGCATTCCCACAGGAATATCCTATCTCTTGACCCTGCATAGAACCCGTTTATTCGAATAGCTAAAACCCGTTGATTGCATTCAGGACAGTCTTGACTAATCTTATCTTGATATGCTTTAGCTCTTGCTCGACCAGATAACATCAGTTATGCCCCGCATGGGTGTAAGTAAGTATGATTCTATCAGCTCCACCGGAATTGTACCCTGTATGAGCAGGGATAGTGATACTATTACCATCGCTTGCGACATAGAACTCTCCGGCAGGTGTGCCACCACCACCCTTTGGCCCTTGAATCAAAACACCATCATTTAGTTTATTTGAACCTGTATCGCTAACATCAAAAGCTGTTATTTCAATTAGATACAAATCCGTTTGGTCTTGTGATTGTAAGGGTGTGTATAGAATATCTGTTCCAAATGTAATTGTTTTTGATGAAGTCGCATCCCATGTAAATATCTTTTTTGAAGTCCGATGAGTGGGGGTCAGCTGGTAAGCACCACCACCACCTGCGTTTTCTCCTAAACCTTGATCGGATTGCCAAAACAAATGAAGTTGCCCTGAACCCTGTGCGTTTGTAATCCCTGCCGGATCTCTTGCGAATAGGAATCCCAAGTTAGCTACAGGTAATGTCCCTGCTTGTGAGCCTGATATGAAATCGTTAGCAGGGAAGCTACCATTTGATGCGTGATTGGTTAATGCGGATAGAGGAACAGGGCCGGGTCTTACAAACACCCTCTTATCTTCAACGGTAGTAATTACGACACCGCTACTGTATGTGAGTCTGCAAGAACCAAGAACTACTGATTGATTGACCAAATGACCAGACGGGCTTTGAGGGTATGAGCCACCGGATGTGTCTATCTCATCGCCAAAGGCCATTTTGATGTATCCCGATATTGTAGGATCAACATATACCAATAGTATTCTTTCATAATTCGCACCCGTAAGAGTAGGTATAGCCCCACCCAAGAACTTTGAAGCGTTGCCCCCCGATGTAATATCTATCGTGGTGCTTGAGATTTCATAGAACATACCATCCAATAGAACAGTACCCGCTGCAACCACTACACTTGTTCCAGTCTTAGATACCGAGCAATTTCCTACTGTATGTGAGTTTCGATTGGAGTTTGATGTGTGGTAATCATTTATTGTAGTCGGAACTACGCCATTCAACAAAGCTCTCTCATTGAAGTTAGTCAGCGTTGGACTGGCTAACACATCAGTATCTCTTAATCCATCATTCTGATAGGATTGTTCCGCAGATTCATGCCCTTGACCCAAGCCCGCCATCAATTATCCCTCCTGTCAATGCTGACAGCTTTTTTCAGCAAATTGGGGCGGTGGCGAAATTGAGAATATGAGTCCATCAGCGTACCTCCAGTAGAACATCCACCTTTATTTCATTGGTCGAGTCCTTTGTAATCGGCATGAATGTAGCACGGTAGGCAGGGGTGTCAAGTGCCGTGTCGCCATGCACTACCAGCTCTTTGATTGATTGGGATGAGGATTGCTGAGTATCAAATATAGCTGATACAGATAGGGTTCTATCATCTATCCTTCTTACATTGGGCGTAACTGTAATCTGAGGATTACCCGCCCCACCGTCTTTACTTGAAGAATCTCCACCCGTTGAACCCAATGTCATCCTTGTAACTAATGTGGAGAGATGGTCGGTAAGAGCTGACTTGAGAGTATCTAACACAGGCATTATTTCACCACATAAAATATTGATTTTGATTGACCGATAGGCAAAGCTCGCTTATTCCCACTACGCACACCTATTTTCCCCATTCCTTTTGCCTCTTTCGCACCGATGAGGAATCCTCTATTGCTCACGGAACGAACTGATATACGATGAACCGCCTTTACTTTGATAGCCCCAGATACTGCAAGCTCAACCAAATCTACAATCGTAGAAGCTGACTCATCTGTTGGTTCATTCGTTGAAGATACAGATTGCAGATCGGACAGCAGACCTTCAATTCCTTTGTCATATTGGCCTACTACAAAGTTACTCTCAAGCCGATTGTAATTGTGTTCAGACTCAAAGACAGCATATTCTCCCCTTAGACCATGTAGTGGTAAATCAATGTTAATCATATCTCCGGGTGTTATATCTGTAGCTCGAACAGCACCCTTGATTTCTATTACAGGTGTGGTATTCTCCGTTCTTGCTAAGATTGACTTGGCTAACTTCATGGCTTCCTGTTTGGTTTTCAAACCGGGAATGTTTTGTCTTAGAACTCTTGCTAAGTTGGATGTAGCACCCCTACCTGCTTCGCTTCTCATCCTTTCTGGGTCTTTGATAGCAACGAATACCTTCTCATTAGAAGCTAAATCATCACCACTAACAATCACTTCATTAGGCGAATCTATCATACGACTAACTCCAACCGACTTGACGATACTCCCCATACCGATAGTAGCACCCTTATTTTTGAAGGTACTACTGCCGTATATCAGCCCGCCATTTCTTTCATTGACGAGCTGGCGACCATCTAACTGAGTCAGATTCTTTATTGCTTCCATGATGCTTATGCCCCTTGTCTTTCGAGCTACGAATGTTGAAGAATGGTCATTGATGATGCGTAATGAAGGATGAGCTTTGAGTGTATCAGATATATCTCTATCATTAGCAATCAACGCAGAAGTCGGTGTAACATTGTATCCCGCCACATCAGCTTCAGCATCATCTAACATCATCAAAGCTGCATCCGATGTTCTGATACCTACATACCCTAACTGGCCCAGAAGAATACCATTCTCCACATCCAAACCATGATCGGATAATGTATCTGCATTGATATTCTTGAAAATTAAGGATGTGGTGTGGTTTTCAATCTTGACTCCACCTACTCTCAATCTCATACCATTCTTATCAAATAGATATGGTGGAGAGAATGTTTCAGACAGCTCCCTACCATCAATTCTTATCTTTTGAATAGATGTTGATATGTTTTTCAGCTCAGCTATATTCTTACTGTTGGCTATCTTCAATGGCCTTTGACTGGTCATGATAAAGTCGGATGGATCGTATTCCAATAGGCCACGATATGTTAGAGATGTTTCTTTCACGGAATCTAATGATGTATCGTATCTTCTCCAGCTGTCTGATTCCAATTTAGCTATTACAAGTGTGTTGTCCGTTAATGTTGGTATGACTGGATAGGGTAGTGTGAGCGACCTTATGTCGTTGATGGTTGATGGTGAGGCTACGGTTGTGTAATGCAACACCTTGCCTTCTAAATCCCCAACAGATGTGTATCCTGTGATAGTGTTGCCGGATTGCGTGAGCTTGTTGCCCGATTTAGCGGAGTAAGAAAACTTGCCGCTTATTCCCGGTATGAATAAGACACCGGATGAGGGAAGTATGCTTGCATCATCAAGTATTAGGAAGGTGCTACCCGCAGTATAGTGGGATTTGACTTCAAAAGAAGGATAGGTTCTCATCAATGATTTCATTGAGATGTGCGTGACCTCATCTTCTAATCCGTGCTTAGCAAAGTCGCCACCAATGCCTGTTCCATCGTTGATATAACGAACTTGTGTTTGATATATCGGCTCACCACCACCGGGATGAAGCGTTTGAGAATATCGGGGTTCTATCTCTGGGTTAAATGAACCGTCAATTGTTTTTCGAGCTGCGTCTGATTTGAAGAATTGAAGCATAGATGCCGTTGGAATCAGATGCCACGCTATGTCGTAGTCATTCGCATCAGGCCAATCCATAGTGAATGCACCTTCGGGTGAGCCAACGAAACTACTGTTGCCTAGTCCTTGAGATACATCGGTTTCAAACAGACCATATCTTCCATCTCTTGTGAATGGCTGATATGCTATGTTATCAGTATTGGTCGTTTTACATCTCGCACCATGAGTCCAACCATCTTGCAGAAGGCTTGATGCAAAACCAAATAACTTCAACGGCCTTACAGGTCTAACGATATAATCAACATACTTTCTTCGAGGATGACTGGTCATCGGTTTTCCGCCCGTGCCGAATATCTCAGTAGATAATGACCCCTCTTGTGATCTGTTTAGGTAGCTCTTACGAAGGACATAGACTCCGCCCCAAGCAGGTAAATCTGCTGAACCCCTAACTGCCCAAGCGTCAAGTGCATGGCTATTTGAATGCACTACGGGTTCTTCTGTTGTACCCGAACCAACAGTTACGGACACTAACGCATTTGACCCTGCATTACTGAATACGATTGTAGGTTCTGAAGTATAACCCGAACCCCCATTTGTCATGGTAATGCTCTTTACCGATCCTGTTGAGGTCATAGAGGCAGTTACTGTTCCATGAGGAATAGATAAGGTAGGTGCTGTTTCATACCCTGCACCTGCATTAGTTGTTGATACACCACTCAAAGAACGAGTAGCAGATGCAAGAGTCGGTGAAAGAGATGCAAGCGTAATCCCGCCAAGAAGCAAAGGAGCTGTTACTGTGGGGTTAGATGTGTATCCCGAACCATAGTTAGTAACATGGATCTGCCTTACTGTTCCCGAACTCGCAGCCGTGTTTAGAGTCACGGTTGGCGCACCGTTGCCGAATTGGTAATTTCCGGGATAAGCTTCCCACAGTGAACCTGCGTTAAATTGTAATTCGTAAGACAAGGTGTGATTAGATTGGAAATGGTTGCCCCCAGAAAGTGTATTATTTGTAAGCACTTGAGTTACTTCATTTAGATTCAATGTTAGTATAGCTTGCGTAGCATTGGTGTTAGGATAATAATCGCTACCACTTTTAGCACCGTTAATCAATAATCTCCATGACGAACCCGCTTCAAAGGAATCACTCAATCGCATAGCAGTTGAGCCTGTTACATCTACTGCTGAAAGTGCGTGTCCTACATAGTAAGTAGCTGCAAAGTTAGAACCGCCCCCACCCGATACTCCACAGCCCGCATTGGTGTTGTTGTATCCGCTACCCGCAGAAGAAATTGAAATTGAAGAAACCGCAGCACCATCTGATGTAGTCGTATATGTTCCTGTAAAAGCCGTTGTAGGATTACCACCCGATACCGATATGCTTCCCCCCGTTTCACTTGAGCTGTAAGCCCCTGAACCACCGCTATGAGATAGTCCAGATACAGATTTATTCACGATGTAAGTACCTGCAAAGCTTGAACCGCCACCACCAGAAGCTGTTAATGTTCCATCAGAATATCCCGAACCACCTGCTGTGAGTGATAGTGCCGTTATTGCAGCACCGCCCATTCCCTTTGCATCATCACTATCTGGACTCCATGTCGGAGCTACATATTCATTTGAGTGGGTGACTGTGCTACCTGCCCCCCCATCAAGTGTGAATGCGTCTTTCTCAAGCTTGGTCTTAACAACCCAAGAAGGCGTGATTGGGAAGTGCTGACCTACTGATAAGTCTGTATTTAGAGAGGTCGCTTTTGTTCCCATAATTTGGTATTCAACCGTTTTATTGAGGTTTCTTTCATTCTCAGTATCAATAATCAATCCCAATCTTGGTTCGGTTCTTGATTGAACTTGGCGATGGTCGGCTATTTCAGATAGAGGAATTGCTTTCACGGTTTTAGTGGCGTTATTACTTGAATTGTATGTAGCCTCTCCCCATCCTGTTGTAGGATAGTGTGTTTTCTTCTCACCGTTAGATGCAGCGAGCTGACGCATCCCTGAATGGTCAATTGCTGACGCATTGGTATGCAAAGCATTTCCTCGAAGGTGATAGAAGCCACCTGTTACCCCAAATGCTGTTGTTTCACCGACAGCAGAACTCGATTTTGATTGATCGTAGGATTTTGAACCAGTATATTGCGTTAGGTCAATGAATGGATCCGAACCTTTGTTGTGAGGTCTTGCTTTCAACGGTGTTTCAAGGTATTCTGTATCCCAAAGACCTGCGGGCATGGATGTAGGGAGAGTCATCCCCCCAGATTCAAGTCCTAATGTAATTCCGATACCAATTGGTGACTCTCCCGAATTGACGGGCAGATTAGACCTTCTTACTGTGCTTGAGTAAGGTGTAGCATCAGCCGTATGCCCGCTAAGGACTAATCCAATAGGGGTTGAACGCTCAACACCGGAGTAATCTTTGTCGAAGAACCAAGAAGCACCGTGATCTGTGGCGTTAGGTATTTTCTGAACGGAATCATGTATTCCACCGTCAAATCTTGCCTTACCATATACTCCTTGTGTGTTAGTGCCTTCATTGGGGTCGCCCGCTAACATATCCAGTGCATCTGAAGCTGTCCTAATGCCCCATGCCCTTATTGGTAATCTCCTACTCATATCATAGGCGACCATACTATCTCTAACTGCTATATATTTCGTGAAAGTTTGACTATCGGTATCCACATCATAAGATATGATACCACCTTCTCTCTCTGGATTGATACCATCTCCTATACCTTCACCTCTTGAGTATCTTATATTCTCATATTGTTTGAGTAATCTGATAGTGCCGTGCGGTTCTCTAACAGTAGTATGACCCATAAGGACAGCATTCGCACTACGCAAACCATCTGTATTCCCATGTCCTCCAGCATTCAATCCGTTGTATCCATAATTCTGAAGCCATTGATACACATATAGTCGTTCTATCGGAAGTGCGTTTTCAGCTTGAGCTGTGGTGGATGCGTGTGAATGATTACGCAGATACAGTCCTCTTACGGGTGGGTAGTTGAGAGAACGGGGCATCCCTGCTTCCCGATAGCGGAATGTGAGGAAGTGTTCTCGGCTTGTTCCAAAGAAAGCGGGATGATTGTATTCGGCAAGCCAATTACATAGAAATGCGTCAGGTTTTGCACCCGTTCCGGTGTTCGAAGCACCAAGGAGAGCTAAATCTGCGTTGCTTGCCGTTATACCACCACCCCCACTATTCCGTGCAGCCAAATTGACATACTCAGGGTCGTGACACAAGAGAGGTGGGACTGTTGCTAACTCCGTGCCGATTCGGGGTACTGCTACGCCTTCTTCCCTTCCTGTTACGAAGTAAGCAGACGAACCAACATAGGTAATTGTAGGTATTGGAGAGCCACCACCGAGATGGTAGTCCCCAAGCAATATACCGTTTATACTGACTTCTGAGGCCGTGTTATAGCGTGTTCCGCCCGATAATGCAGTAGCTAAAGTGAGCTTTGTAGGGCCAGCTACTGAGAAGGAAGCATCTTCACTTAATGCACCCCTTCTGACTTGATTCCCCGCCCCTAATCGTTTAGTGTGTTCTTGTCCGGGTGCAATAAGGTAGTCCAAATCATCTCTTGGCGTGACTGAGTTGTATGCAGCTTTCACATCGGGCAATCTGAATCCCTTAATTTCACCCAATGGAAGCCCGTCTGAGGCAAAAGAACCTGTTGAGTGGTCATACCCCGTCTGAGCCTTTGTATCAAGCGTATCAAGCTCAAATACGGTAGTGCTGTTAGAACTCTTACCCGATCCAAAGCCATGATGCTTGTGTTCTGTTTCAGCTTCAAACAACAAAGTGTAGGAAGAACCGTGAGAACGATGCAATTGTCGCCTCATAGCAGACGGTGTGCCTCGGTGCATTAACGGGGTAACGAAACTGTGTCCTTGCCGTGCAAAGCGTATTCTATGGTGTGGATAGGCATTTCCTGTGGGGCTACCGTTGTTCGTTTGAGTCAATACCGAACCTCTTTCTGCATGGTCAGTTATTCTATGTGCTGAGAATAAGCGTGTAGTACCGCTTGGAACAGCACCAGCGGGGGTATGAGGGGTTAGACCCTGTTTCGTGCTTAAATCGGGATGCAGAAGCCTTTGTGTGTGGAAAATTAGTGTGCGGTCATGAGTGTCAAATTGGGAAGCTTCGTTTGAATCCTCAGCTATACCGGGTTTTCGAGGGTCGGGGGCGGTCAATCCACCCAACCCCCAAGTCATGTTTGAATGAGCTTGGATGCGATCATGCCCGCTTCTAACGAATATTTCTCCCGGTATTTCGGATGGGTCTGGAAGCTGGATTGCGAGATTTGGCGTTAATTTGCCGTCTGTTGTTGATGGCCCTGTAACTTCTTCTCCTGTAATTGGATCTTCTCTTGTGTTCTGTAGCTTGTAATCTTGAATCACTACGCCCCAAGGCGAACCACCGAATAAAGTCAATATGTTGCCTTGGTCGTCTTTGGTAGTCAAATCATCAAAGACCATATTCTCATTACTTATCTGCAACCCCCTAACTTTGGATGATGTGTTCAAGGATTTGGTAGTGAATATGGGTCGAGGGGCGTACCTATCGTTATCATATTTCAGACCTTGAGCTACAAAGTCACCAGAATATGTGGTCACGGATGTTAATTCATCAGTAGTATGGGCGACTATATTCGTGGATGTGCCTGTTGTTGCCTTGTATCCTTCCTTAGTATGGAGTATATCTCCCGAAGTCATAGGTAGCTTAGTCCCATATTCCATATTCGCCATCTTAACCTTGTTAGAACCTGTGGTATCTGAATCAACCTTTGTGATTCCTCTAAGAGATGGCTGTGTTACTGTGTAATCAGGCGGGGGAATATCGGGCAGGTCGCATGAGTTAAGTCCCTCTATGCTAAATCGGACATATCCGTGTCCCGATGAATGAGCTGTTGCTACTGACCCCTTACAATCGTAGTTAGTCGCAGGTAGCCCCATGTTGCCCCCATCTAACGGTTTAGCTAACAGATTCCATGTAGGAACGCTTTGCCCCAATCCTTGAATTACTGGGCCACCATTAGCTGGCGACCAATAGTTGTGATCGCTATCCCAATTCGGGCTTGTAGCCCGTTGTTCCCAAGTAAGCACTATTGTATGCTTCTCCGGCTCACCCGCAATCTCAAAGGTTGCACCGCTAAGTGTATCAGGATGGCTACTCACTTGAGTAATAGTTGATGATAGGTTTTCTGTAATAGTGAAGTTGGCTTTGCTATCCTGTCCTGTGACTACATGGCCTAATCGCTTAGGGCCATAGTAATATCCAGATATGTTAGTGTAATTCAAAGTTAGATTTGTATGACTGGAATCATTGTAAGTAATTGTTCCTGTTGTAGGCAAATCGGAAGGGAATCCATTTCTGTAAGCCCCGTCAAACCTCAATATCAAATTGCTATCGCTTGTTGTTCTAAACGCAGATCCTGTGTATGTCGGCTTCCCAGACATTCTAACATACCTTGCTCGAAGATACCTTGTTCCGTTCTTTGATACCTGTTTTACCCGCCTACTGTTTATTTTCGCAGCGATAGCTCTTGTTGCTTCTTGGCTTCCTAAGTTGTATGTGAAGCCTGTTCCATTACTGCCCAAATCAGCATTGAGCTGATGCAAATCAACCACTATTACATTGTCAGCTTCAGATGGTACAGAAGATGTTGCTAATGGCGTTCTAATAAGTACCGTTAGCCCTTGCTTCCAGTTATTGCTATTAGCACCATACTGCCAAGTGGTAACATCATCTGCGTATTCAGTATTGGGATAAGTAATGTGCATGGCGAAATAACCGCTTGCGGGATAACCGGATGCACCAGCTAATGGTTTGACTACTGCGGGGTATAACTGCTTGGTATAACGAGTCATCACCATACCCCCTTAGCATCCCATAAAGCCGTTGCATCGGCTTGTGTCAATGGATAATTATGTATTGCTACATTTGATAGCGTTCCCGAAAAGAAGAGGGTATCGCTAATATCCATTCTTCCATCATTAGCCCCATCGGATGCGTCTATGAATGTGCCATCAGAACCTTTCTTGGCTATATGACTCATCTCCACATAGGAACTGCTTGTTATTGCATCATAGGGATGTTGATACATTTTTCCAATCATATTCGTAGTTGTTGAAGAACCGAAACTAATTTTCTTCAATGCAGAAACGCCAATCAAACTCATCTTTGTTGCAGCAGTAGTGCCGAGAGCTGAGGGTATGGATGCTGCAACATAGAGAGCCGAAGATGAAGAAGTAGTAGATACATTCACTTCATTACTCAAAGAACCCCCATCGTGAACTCTTCGAGATGTGGTAATGTCTTGCATTCCTGTTAAATTAACAGTCCCAATATCCCATGAACCGCCTATGTTGTTGCCACCGAACTTCAACCCCGTTGCGTTAGCCAAATAGATTGTTGCGTTATCGCCTGACTTAGATGCAACAACACAAGACCATGCGTCACGATCTATTCTCAGCCCGCCCCTATCTACATCATTAAAAACCACTTTCTTATTACCCGATGATGTGGCATAACAGAAGGCGACTTGGATATACTGATTCACACCCGCATTCTTTCCAGCTAAAAACAAACCCCAAGGCCGACCATTGGAATCTAAACCGGAGATTATTGGCCCACAAGTAGGATTTGATAATGACCCCTGATTAAAGAATGCACTAATTGAAAAATCAGTCCGGCAATCAAAATCTGCCATTGGCCCATACTCAGCTTCTACACCCGAATTGTAATTGTATAGCGCAATACACTGGTCTTTCTCTCCTGTTCCGCCATCATTAAACTGAATGCCTTTATCTGCACTATCAACGCTATTTGCAGGGCCATTTACAAGCGTGAAATTAGCACCTGTTCCTGTTACACGAATCGGGGATCCATATATGTCCTCAGTCATTTGGGCATTGTTCTGACTATGAGAACCCGATGCAACCGTTTCATTCATCCTCACATATACTCGGCAACCATCAACCATGTTACCAGAACTATCCACGATTAACTTGTGATGGAATCCTCTTAGGGTGTTTTCGTTTATCGTATCTTCATTTGTTATGTCTGTAAAATCAAGAACGGCTGAAGCTGTTGATGTTTCGTGTAGGTTTTGGAATCCGCTAAATCCGGTAGGGCCTTTAGATAGGAAGTGTTTGTAGTCCGATGAGTAATCATTTGCCGTTCCATCGCTTATATCAAGCACCACACCCGTATGACCGCCACCAAAGAACACTATCCCATTGGGATCGAGGCGAGGCCAAAGAATCTCAACATCTATGTTGTTAATCTCCGTAGCTGCATCTCCTACATCCTCATAGAATATCTGATAGAAAGAATCCAAATCCTCTCTGGGATATATCTTGTGGATATAGAATGCGTTTGTTGATGTTCCCGAACCTACCGATTGACTGATGTATTCAAAATCGGCTAATTGACCTTTTACTCTCATTATGCCTTTGTTAGCAGCAGAAGTCAATGCCCCTATCCTCTTCATCCAATCCTCAGTTTTTATGCTAACAGCTAATCCTGAGATATATCCTGTTGATACTGCTGATGATACATTTGCTTGAGGAAATACCATTTTGCCGTTCCATAGTGCGTATGTATTTCCATCGGATGTTTGAACAACGGAAGGAGTTGCGACTGTCTTTATCTTGCATACGCCACCTAACCCATCGTATGACCTTATGTTGCCCTCGGCATCGTGTATAGAGCCGTGCGGTGCGCCTCTAAATGTGGATATAGGTACATAGGTTTCTCCATCCGAACCTATCGGTAACGGTGCAGGGAATGAGTTGGGGTGATACGACCTACTATTGTTAGCCGACAACCCCCCATACCCTATTACCGTAGCTGGTTTGTAGGCATAGGGTGTGTTGTTGTTGATGTGTACGCAGAAGTTTCTGCCTGTTGCACCGGGAACGGTACTGTGTATTACAATTGAAGCCCCTGCTTCACCATCTCTACTCTCAGTATCCTTGCCCATGAAAGCTCGAACATACCCCATGTGCGTTCCTGTATCTGCATTAGTCGTAGCAAACAAAGGTGGCGGGTCAAAGGCACTACCACTTTGACTATTCTTAGCTTGGGGATGGCCCGCCATGTTGATTCGCCTAATGACTTCTTCAACACATAGATTGAAGTCGCCCATTTTGACGGCAATATCGTTGAAATCTAGCTCTAATGGTCGAACATAGTCCAATGCAGAACCATCGGATTTTTTGCCTTTCAATGAAAGGTGGCTACATTTCATTATGACTGGAGGATCGGTATAACGGTCAGCAGATGCTTCTTGAACCTCAGCTATATCCCAATCAAAGGCTTCCATGTTAGGGCCTTCTTTGATTAGGTATCGAGCTACATTATCGGGGTCTTGTTGTCTTGCAGATGAAGTCTTGCCTAACAAATTACAAGCTGCGGTAGCCATTTCTTCAGCTAACAATGGTGCTAATTTTGAGAACTCATAACCATCTAACGAGCTTGGTGTACCATGTGCTGAGTTGTAAGCTGCAATTACATCAGCCAAACTAGCTATGAAGTCTGCATTTGTTACTGCGGTTGAGCTGTTACTACCATCTGCGTTTTGCACATACCCTACGCCCAAGTGTATGTATCCGCCCAATGTAGCTACAGAACCTGTAAAAAGCCCGTTAGGTGTTGTTGAGTCTTGGTCGGCCAATGTCACTGGATGGCGTATGGGGATTCCATTTACTCTCGTCAAAGTAGTGGCGTTGGTATATGTGACCTTTACTAATTGACCTAAGCCATCGTTAATCGTAGGATGGCCTTCACCTATTGTGATCCAAAATGTATTATCACAATAATCTGCACTACCCCTCTCCAAAGTAGATTTAGCAAATGCAGAAGCATCATCCAGTGTGAAAACACCGCTATTGTAAGTCGTGATAACGCCTTGAACCGATGGCCTTTGACATCTTGAAATCCATCTGCCTGTATCAGCCGTAAGGAAATCCCAATACTGGTCTGTAATTTCAATTGACGACACATCGTCAGCCATCCCCCAATCAATAGAAAACCTGCTTTCGTATGTTTTCATCTGAGGTCTGTTTGTTGCCGTCATGGTGCAATCAATACTCATCTTAGTGGATCGGACTGAGGATAGCGGTGTCCTTGAATCGTTATCCGAGTTTTCAATTGAATCAACATCGAAAAACATAGACGGGAATAATGGTATTTCGGTAATAGCTCTTGTTGAGGCATAATAGGTGGATGCTTGCTTGTCATTCCTAACTGAAGCATTACCACTACCCACTATCCTGTCTTTCCAACCGGGAAATAGCGGGTGTTCGGTGTATGTGGGTTGAATATCTATTCCGCCCTGTCCTAATCCGCCTAAAGTCAAGCTAACAGTCGGTGTTCCTAAATCTCCTATTTCCTTAATCGGAGAACCCTGACTCAAATTAAAATCTCGTATCGCCCTGCTATCTGCAATATCCATCAGTATTGAACGCCCCCTCAATACCAATTGAGTAGTACCCATATCGTCAGATATAGGGGCTACCTCTTCGATTCTTCCTTTCATAAGATTCAATTCAATTATAGCGGTTGATGAATTGCCACCCCCATCTCTTGTAGTCAGTATATCGTCTAATGTAGCAAATCTGCTTCTCTTAGCTGGATGGACTAAGACTAAGCTCTCGTCTGTTTTGAGGTCATTGTCTATCAAATCAAAGCCTGTTAGATTAGACCGTCTAAATGATGCAGGTGTTTGGGTTTGCCCTCTATAATCGGTCTGTTTTGACCGTTGTATGTTTTCTATGAATAATGAATGGTATTCCGAGTTGCTTGTGTCATCGGGGGTGTTAGTGCTTGGAACGGGCTTGGGTCGGCCATATCCTTGAATGCCCGTGCCTACTGTAACTACGCAATCTTCGATATTGATGAAAGGAGAGGGTGTTATGTCGCCTGTCGGTGAAGCTGTTAGCGAATGGCTTGAGAATGTGCCGTTGAATGATGCTGTTGGAACTGAAATCAGCCCGCCCGGAGCTGTAATCTTGAATAGTATGTCTTTGTGATTAGCAGGTGTGCTTGAAAAGGGCTTTCTAAGCCATTCTGAGAGCGACTTAGAGCCAAAGTATGCACTACCACAGGGAACGGTCTTACGCACGACCAAATAGCCTGTATTCCCTATTGCATGATAGCCCGTAAGTTTGGTGTTGATTCCGCTTCTAAGATTAAACCCTGTTCCAGCTACTACTTCTCCAGTCAAATCTATTGCATCATAATAGACTAACACTTTCGAAGGGCCACCTGCACTAACAAGTGCGGTTGGTGATTTGATAACTGCAATCCGAGCTTCCTTCTCTGGGGTTAGGTGTCGGATGTATGCGTCATTGGTGGGAACGCCATTGGATAATTGAGCTGTATGATCCGTATCTAAGCCCTTTAGCATGAATGGCCTAATATCTTCAACCGCCAAAGCGACTATTTCATCACGGGTTGATGCAGAAAAGCTGTTGGTAGCGTATGCCCCTACTCCTGATTCCGTAATTATCCTGTTGAAAGGAACGCTACTTGCATCTGTAGCTAATACTGATGACGAAGTATTAGTAACTCTTGTAATTCCACCAGAATATACATTCTCAGTAACTTTGACTATATCGTTCTGCCCAATAATAGAGCCAATAGACATATCATCGCTAATGTATTCAAACGAGTTAGCAATTCCTTGAACAGTCTGCTTCACCGTCTGCTCATCGGGCTGTGGTAATTTTTTGAGGAAGAAATCACCATCAACCAATGTGTATGATGTAACACCACCCATAGCTGGATATGTATCAGCAGGGTCAGCTAACACAGTAGCACTATTTGATGAAAGTGTGCGACTTTTTGGAGATATGAAATATGCGTCATTGTTGAACTCGGTGCTATCCGAGAATCTTTGATTCTGAGTAAATGTGTATTTTGTAAATGTGTCCTTTGCCCTTGTTTTCTGACCGCCTACGCTTGCATGGGTATTCTCATTACCTTGATCAATCAATACATCGGATTTTCCTAATACAAACCATACAAGTGCATCCGTGCTTGGTGGGAACAATGGCTTTTGGGTTTCGGGGAGATTATCAACACCATTGTTCTGCTCATCATTAGCCAAATGAATAGATGTATAACTCAATTTACTATTTACGAAATCTATTGCAGTAATCCTAACTCTTTCTGGAACTATTGACATGGGATTCATATCAACCGCAGTAGCTGAAGCTGTTGCTACATCATCAGACCACCTAATCATCTTGCTTGCCGGACTGGTGCAAAGACCAGTTAGTGGGTGCGTTCCAGAATGGTTGATTATCGCATTTAATGAAGTTGAGGCAACCCCGCTAAAGTATTCTGCATCGGTTAAGCTCAATGTTCCCGAAGCATACCATGTTTGATTCTTAATGTCCTCCAAATCAACGCCTGTGATGTAAGATGCTAACTTTTCCAATGCGGTATAACGATCCACACTTGCATTGGGATTAGCTGGATAATCACGGATCTTGAATGTAGTCCCGCTATCGCCTGTGAATGTATGTCCTACTGCTACCATAGGTAAAGGCATCAAACCATCATGAGTATCCGGCCCATCTCTCCCTTGATTGGTAACTGCTGCACGGGCATTATCAAAGAAGTAAATATCGGGCATTTCAAAATCATCTTCAAATAACCACAGTCCAAGTGTGGTGTCGTTGTTGGTTAATGGTTCTAATTTAGGGTCTGTAATCCCTCGATTCAATCTTATTGACTCTATTATCCCCCTAAACTCTCCACCTTGACCCCCTATAAACAAGTCAGAAGATTTCTCAGCTACTAACGGTTTTTCACCTGCGAGATTTTGTTCAGCAACAAGATCGCCATTGATATAACAGCGAATGAACTGCCTTGTGAATTGAGCTGTGAGCATTACCAATGGTTGTTCTCCAAGAGTAAGGTCGTGTGGCTTATGCTCACTACCACTATATGTTCCTGAGTTGCTTTGAGTAGCTACAGGTGCATTGTATGTGGTTTCTAAGCGATATGTGCGTTCATCAGTAATAACATCAAAAACCATCGGCCCAGAAGAAAAAGGATTCCCATAGGTTAGCTTGAATTGTCCGGGTTTTTCAAGAACAACACCACCATAATCTGGGATAATACACGCATCAATAGTAAATGAACCTCTAATCGTATTCAACGGATTAGAAATCGAAGGCTCATGCAACCTACCTATTCTTGGTGCATCGCTCTTAGGTGATTTTGCTGTTGCGGCAAATGCAGGGTGTCTTAGATCTATGCCCGATTCACGGAACTTGCCTGTCGGCACGACTAATCCATCAGTTAGGCCATTTAGCCTAACGGCTTTACCATGATAACGAATCAACCCCATCTCAAATACCGACCAATTGCTCAACAACAGCCAAGCTCAATTCATAACTCCAAAATCCATCGCCAGCTTCGTATGAAGGATTCCAAGTCAGAAGAGTACAAGGTAATGCAACACCCTGTTCCAAATATGGGTTGGGTCGCACTTTTTCGTTATTTACAATTGACACAGGGTCAAACTCTCTTGTGTTTTGTGAGGCAGAATAGTTTGTTCCCGGCCCTGCGGGTATTATGAATTGCCTCAATACTTCTTGGCCTGTGCTTGAACTTGCTATTGACTCATAAGGAACTCGAACACCTACGATATACTTCTTCACCACTTCGGCATCTTCAATTTGTAAGAACCTTGATGCGTCAAAAGATGCAACGCTATCGGGCAAATCAATTACATCGCCCGTTAGTGTATTTGGGGAGAGTAAAGCACCACCCGCAGACATATTAGCAAGATTCAGTAATTCTTGCACCTTATCTCCCATTGTCATTTTATTGGAATTAACGCCACCAGTCATATTGCTAACATAGAACGACTTATCCCATTTAGCTCTTGAACCATCAACCAAAGCGTATGTATTACTACCTGCATTCACGCCTTTTTGAATTGAAACCGCAACATCTCCGCCCGATCCTATTGATTTATTCTTGATTAAGATCTGCTCGCCATTATAGACGGTGCTTATATCGCCTGTTTGGTGAAAATATGAATTATTCATCTGTTGGCCTTTGGCTTGAGATATGGAAAAGGCCGTTGTGAAGGCGGTTGTTGCACCATCAATGGTTATACTTGCAGAATTGAGTGCATTTACAATAGTAGTAGCAAGAGAGTCTGATGTAGTCGTTGAGCTGATATTTACACCGATTATACTATCTCCTACACTTGATGTTGTAGTGCCGTTGGCGAGCCTTATGGCAGTAGTTTCTCCTAGCCCTGCATCAAGTTGCCCTTTTGATTTGAATGAAATCTCAACACCGTCTAAATCTGCTTTTACTGTGTTCCATGCACCTGATGATGTTGAATACTGCCCATACCATGTTGAGCTAGGGATTGTTCCTGAAGCTTGAGATAGATCTATGGTAAAAGCTGACCCTGTACCCAATACTTCGCTATCGTCATCTGTAACTATTCCACCTATGCTGATTCCTACATCGGTTAGGTTGGTATCAATACCAAAACGCTGACCTAAGAATGGTATCGGTGCAACCGTAGTGTTTCTTTTCAAATCAAAGGTGATGGTATTCGCATCTAACTCGATAATTGAGCTATCCCTTCTAATGAGCTGTATCTTCGGCATTATCAGACACCCCTTGTGAAGCCCATTCCTCTTGACCTATTTCTGAATGTGCGTTGAACCTCTTGACTGACGGCTCTAGCTATATCCTTAGCATTACCGCCACCCTTCACAGCGATATTAACCGTGATGTTATCTCCACTACCGCCACCCATTCCTTTGACGGTTACAGGGATAGTCCTACCGTCTGGAAGAGGAACTACCGCTTCCGTTCCGTGTAATGCGACAGGGTATCCGCTTGTTGGCCCTCTTGATATACCCCCAGAAGCAAACGGATTCAGACTATCTAACAAACCACCACCCGCATCCATAAGGCCACCTAATGATATTGAGTCAATTGCATCAATTAACTCATTGATTGGGGACATAACATAATCAATAGCTTCTGTTATTGGATCCTTTATTGCATCATACATTGATTCGAATATGCCCGCTACTTCTTCAAATACATACACAAATGGTGCGATAATCGCTTCCCCAATGTTGATGAATATCGCTACCAAAGAGTCAAACAAATCTCCGGCTATATCCAAAACCTTGCTAAACAAGCCACCGATGATTCCCGGTATGTCACGCCAATTCCCTGTGAATATAGCCATCCATACATCTGCAATTGTTTTCATCACGGCAAAAGCGATTCTAAATGCAGCTACTACTATTGCTATTGCCCCCGCAATTACATTTATGATGATTTTAACTACACTAACAATTCCAACAGCAATTGGCCCTAAGAAGAATGCGAGAACTTTTGCGGTTAGAACCAATATCTCCCCTACTACGATTACAAAGGGTGGTAAAACCGCACCTATCCAACCAATCAAATCCGCAAAGAATAGCAATAACCCGCTATTTATCATGAAATCAACAAAACCGCCAAAGATTGCTGATACTGCCGCAAACACCGAATCAAAGTTTATACCGAAGGCATTCAATATCTCTCCAATGTAACCAAAGACCAATAATACTGCGGTCAAAATGCCTGAATAGCCATCAATAATAGCTTGGAATGCACCTGTTTCGGCCATATATGTGAATAATCTAGCGAACTCTCCAATTACCATAGCAATTACATTGAATGCAAACACATAGAATTGCATTATTAGTGATATAAGACCCATGATTGCTACTGTTGCTACATTCAGTAAAGGCGACCAGTCTAATGCAAGAATTGTAGCTCCGATAGTCTGAAGATGACCAATGACTTCCATTATAGAGTCCTTAATATTTTCAAATGCGGCAAAGAACTCAGGGAACGCTGCCGTAGCCCCTCCTATTGATCCTGTAAATATCACAAGAGCTGTTGATACCAAAGCAAATATTCCAACAAGGAATAAAATCGTCATTTTCATGGCTTGAAGCGTCTTTGTTAGTGGGCTTAATGCGTCACTCAACGCTTCAACGGATTCTGTTGTTTCATCAACGGTCTTATCCGTGTCTGTAAATGCCTCAGCTAACAGAATAAGATACTGTTTTGCCTTCATGAATATATCAGTTAGTGGCCCTAATGTCGTATTCAGAACTTTGTACTTCAATGCGGCTACTTGTGCTTCTTTGCTAGATTTTTTCATCCCAACCATAGCGTTGGCTAATCCACTTAACCCGGCTGTAAAATCACCTGCCGCCATCTCCCTCTCCCCTCATGTCAGCATTGACACGATCAAAGAAATCTTCCAGCTCCCCCGCATCACTGGTAGTCCGTATAACACGCCCGCCTTTATTGTTGCCTTTGTTATACTGCCTTTGTTGCTCTTTACGCTGTTTATCCAAAGCTTCTGCCTGTTTTTCTTGCGACACCTGCACGAACATATAATCGAGCATAACACGATCATATGGTTGGTCATCCCATGAATGAGGTGGGCAATTAAAATGCGTTCCAAGAACAAATCTAATCGTTTGAAAGGTCAAGGCGTTTGTTTGTTCCTTGCTGAAAGGATTGACCTTCCCTTCACTATCAATATACTTCTTCAAGTTGGGGAAGGTTATCCCAAAGGGGATGTTTCGCCACCTATGTTCTCCATCAATTGAGTAAGGCTAGGCAATACTGCCTGTAGCTTTGAGCCGACTTCAGGCTTTAGCTTATTCAGATCCGACTTTTTGATTTGAGGCTCGGTTTTCACTACACACTTGTTTAGAACATATTTCCAATAACCGCCAAAATCCAATTGGGGGCTAATATCATCTCCCTCCATATTGAACTCAACGAACTTAGTAAGAGCTTCTTGTTGCTCAATCCAAGATAATGGTTTAATCCAAACCTCAAGGTTGCCCTCTTTGGTTTCTATTGTATGATGATCTGGATCACTACTAATTATGAAACGACTACTCAATCGTATCACCTTCTGACTCGCCATCAACCGCTATTTCATCAGACTCCCCCGAATCCTCCACAGCTTCTTCCACTACAACCCCAACACCATCGGGGTTGGATGCTTCCCAAGCCCTAAGTCGAGTAATTAAATCGCTCTTGTTACCATAAATTGGCTCTCCCCTTTCTGTTAAGAGAACTCTCAAATCTACTACCGTCAAACTTTCGTAATTATCAGTCACAACCGCTTCCGCTTCAACCTCAACAGGGATAAACAAAGAACCAGTCCAAGATAGCCCTGCTGAGCTTAAACCACCCGCAGATGTTATTGTTCCCGTTTCATCAATAGTCCAATCAACAAGGTGGCTTGAACCACCGACAATTACTGTTCCATGTATCCTCATTGTATCATCTCATCTTTCTCTCTTTCATAACAGTTTTCATCATAGTATGAAGTATGGCGAGTTTTCAGACACCTTCATGTGCCTTACGACTATCTCCACATCAGCCATGACGGGAGATTTATCAGACGGAACTTGGTGTTCCGATTTAGTAATCGTATAGTCCTCTAAAGTAATGGTCGCAGTTTCTCTTGTTGCATTACTTCCAACCTTAGTCATAGTGATTGTAATGTCATTGGTGTTTTTGTGATGTTTTCTGGTTCTCAATTCATCCCAAAGCCTCTCATCCTCAACCATTACCTGCATAGAGAAGCTGTATTCTCTCTTGCCCTCAGTAATCTCAAGTGGAAGTTGTGTTGCACCGTGTTGAATCTGATCGTTATCAACGGTAGTGCCTTCATATCCTCGAATAAACCATCGTGATTCCAAATTATTAGTTACAGATAGGCTGAACTGTGTTCCTCTAAGGACTGGTCTGCCGAACACTTCAACATTCACATCTTGGAACAGATATGGTTTCTCACCATCTACTGCAATACCAGATATTTTTCTATTTACCGCAGATTCAGCAGTATTGTCAAACATCCTGTGAGGCTTCATCGTGTTTGTTGTAGCGGTGTAGTGCCTTGCAGCTTCATAACTTAGGTTTAGTTTGACTTCGCCCTCAGAATCAGCATCAATGGTAGCTTCAGTAGCCTTGCACCCGCTATACAGACGAAGCAATTGCTTTGAATCCACATCTGCGTCTTTCTGCCTAAAGGATTGCTCAACCGTGAATGAAGGCAATACATTGTGTCCGAACAAAGTATGAGTCACACCGAATTGTAGCTCTTTTGATGTTGCATCTATGTGTGGGCTTCCTCTTTGATTGCTCGTTCCGGTGTATTGTAGCCTCTCAACGCCACATGATGTAGATGTGTGGTCAAATGTTAGTGGTTCTTCCACATAAATATAATCGGCATCATTACCGTTAGATGTGCCTATTGCTATAACTCTTCTAAGCTCATTCTTGAATATCTGACGATCTGTTTCAGCTGCATCTTGCCCCGGTATGGTGTGCTTGTCTTTGTCTATGATTTGCACATAACTTGTTCCAGCTGTGAACTTAGCAGCATTAGCCGAACCGACTTTGATTCTAATATCGCCCGCAGATATGTTAGCAGTAACACTACCTAACAGATAAACCGCTTTATCTTCAGTCTGCGCCCTCGCTAAAGCTCCAGAATCTATATCTGCACAGCTACTCAAAACCGCCCCAGAAGCTGAACCGTAGGATCCATAGAGGACAGCACCCGTAGCTGAGAGAACCTTGAAGATTCCACCCGTTGTAAGGGCGTTTTCGAATGTGGTTGCGATTGCAGTATCAAATGTAATGTCCGTGCCTGTGTCTGCCGTAACCATTCCACCCAATAGGAAATTACCCGTTAGGCTATTTCCTGTCATAGTAAGAGCCGAGCTATTTGTTGCGGTGATTGAAGTGTCTGTGTCGTCTGAAACGCCATATCCTTGAGCTGCAAAAGTAGCGGAAACTGAACCCGTTTTGATATTTAGAGGGAAGCCACCTATCGCTGTCCCTGCTGCCGAGCTGTATGCGAACTCACCTTGACTCTTGGCCGAATGACCGCCCAATGCGTATTTCATCCACCTTAGAGTATGTGCATTTAGTTGCATAGAACCGCCCGATAGGGTTTCTCTCCCGCTTGTTAGGATATTTACATCTCTTCCAAGACCTACAATGTGCTGTTGTCTAACATCAATTTCTGGTTCGGGTATTGCGAACTCATTCAACAAGCCAATGAACTGATCCGTCTTTACCTGCTGATTAGTTGTAGTCATAGTTGATTCAAAGGTAGGACACCGATAGAAATCAATTACCAAGTTATCGTCATCTGTAGTCGCTGTTGCGGCAGTAGTCAATAAAGCAGGTTGAACGGTAATCGTACCTGCTCCAGTATCATTTGCAGTAATGTAATATGTTCTCTTAGTGGTAGCAAAGTCATCTGCGGAATAAGCACCCCCGCCTTCAATCCTCATTGTGCAACCAACAAGTATGTTATCGGGCAGTTTCAAATCAGGGCCTGTTGCTGTCCAGTATTCGTCAGCACCCAATGTCAAAAGACTGGTATTTCCAGATACCGAAGTATGAACCCAATTGGCTTGAGATGTTTTTCCATCAATTCTAAGTCCGGTTTCCTTGCCGAATGATACTTCCGCTAAGTCACCTTTGTAAAGCGTGTTCGCCATGGCTATCAAATAGACTACGAAGGACAATCGTTCTTAAGCAGTTGCTAAAAATCATTCTTCTTCAGCGTCTGGTTCTTGATTTTCCGGTATAACGCCCTCATCTCTAATGCGGATTGCATTCTGAATCTCGCTAATATCGTTCAATAATTGCGTTCTTGCACCATCAACGGCTGCATAGAATCTCTCTAAAGCTCTAACGAAAACTAATCTATCGGCAGAAATAACTTCAGATCGCTTGAGCATATTCAAAAGCTCTTCTCCTGATATAACACGCTCTTGCGGTTCTACTGTTTCTTCGACCTTTTCAGACTTGCCTTTCTTCGCCATTAGTGCAGGGGGATGGCTTATGGTTCTTGAATGCTATCATCCTTGACAGGAATGTAAGGCCAATTCCAACCGTTTATGTCGCCTACGAAATCTCCATACTTCTCAAACATTCTTTGGATGTATTCTTCTATCGGTTCTTCGTGAGTAAGCCAAGTATCAAACCAAGCGAAATCCCAATAGCTTCCTTCTGGGGCTTCCCATGTGTCTATATCGGCATGAATCAATGTAAATCGGTCATCTTTCGAACAATGTTCCCAAACCAAATCAATCACATCTTGCTCTTTTTCAACAATAGTAACGCTTGTAATATCGTCTGAAGCTAATAGGGGGATGTTAATCATCCCTATCCCTAAACCGCCAATAAGAACAGAACCACTTCTCTCAGTAACCCATTTATGTTCTTTGTATTCTCTCGGTGAGTCTTGCATTATATTGAGCTTAGCGTTTTGAGGGCCATAAGCCTCAAACAAAACAGTATATGTTCCATCGGGCAAATCTGCATATTTACAATAAGTCTGCCAAGATAAAGGGCCTTTTGGCTCGGTATCAACCCTTTGATAATCTAATATCTGTATAGAAAATCGCCCTGATTCTCCTTCAGGTATTCCTGTTACCTCCCAACGACTCATATTATCACGGAATCTCTATATTCACTTTAAGTTGCGTGGCTGTGGTACTGCCTGAGCTATTAGTAGCAGTAGCATCAACATCAAAATGAAACCCATCGCCCGATTGACTCAACAACAAATATCCTCTTCCTCCTGAATTGTGTTCCGCAACAGCCGTTTCGCCTATTCCGCCCGTACCCGTGCAATCTTGAGCTGTTGATGGCGTACCAGATGTGCTGACACTCGCAAGTGCGCTAAAGGTGTCTTGATTTACAGTAGCACCGCTTAAATCCCATGCGTAGCTAGTAGCCCCTGATGCACGAATATAAGCTCTCACAGCCCATCTTAGAATACCGCTATTATTCAATAGAGCCTGATTGTAATCTTGACCAAAAACCAGATCTAATGTCACTTGATTACTTGAAAAACCACTACCATCAGATGCGGGTGCTGATGTCATAGGATTTTGACCGGAAGCCCCAAGTGTAGTCAATTCAATACTGACCGCATTATTGTAATTTCCACTTGAGCTGGTTGCTATGCTTACCCCTGATGGTGCGCTTGCATTATTCTGAGTAGTTGCGTTAGCTACAGAAGAATAAGCTCCATCCCCTCCGGGGTCGGTATATGCTCGAACTCTAAAGTAATAAGTGGTATTCAATGTCAATCCCGTTGCATTATAAGATGTGGATGCTGTAGTCCCAATCTGAGAATATCCCGAACCGGATGATGTGGATCGTTCAATTTTGTATCCGGCTTCCGTGCCTGTGGGGTTATTCCATGACAAATTGATTTGAGTATTTGATACCGCACTTGCAGACAGTCCAGAAACTTGATTAGGTAATGTAAAACGGTTCTCTATACTTGAATATGCACTGGTGCCTTCAGTATTTACAGCTTTGATTCTGTAATAGTACCGTGTCCCTGCACTTAATCCAGTATCGTTATATGATGTTGCCGTAACACCTGACGCAATTTGCGAATATCCCGAACCGGATGAAAGAGAGCGATCAATTGTGTATGAATCCGTGCTTCCACTACCCGAACCATCTGACCAAGATAGGTTTAGCTGTGAAGTTGAAGCTGTGGTTATTGCTAAACTTGTAGGCACTCCGGGTATTTGAGCTAACACGACTCTATTAACTTCATCATCCGTTTCTTCTATGATATACAGATAACTCCAATCGTCATCAAACCAAATACCGCCACCCGTGCTTAATCCAAAACCCCCCGATGACGAATGAAATGCTGCTGTTGATATATCCCATGCAGTTGTAAGATTGTATTTGTGACAATCGCCACCACTATTATCATACACTACAAAGGCATATCCATCACTTGAAAAATGGAGTCCAGATGTAACTACTGATTTTGCCGATATGTCAAATGATTGATTATGACTCGCTGTGCCTAAATCATAAGCCGTTGATAAGTCATATTCATCTACATTGTCTGGTTGATAGCCAACAACATATAGCTTTAGGCCATCATTTCTCACATAGCCATCATACATAGTAGTGGTTTGACTTGAAACTGATAATGTGTTCGTTACATGAGATCCTGTTGAGAGGTCATAAGCGGTGGATAAATCCCACCTATCAACAACAGTCCTTCCAAATGTGAAGAGCTTACTACCATCATCTGCAAAATCAAAACCACCGAGTAGGTGTTCGTAAGTGCCGATAGATAAGTGGTCTGAAGCTGTGCTTGATACGGATGCCGTTGAAAGGTCAAAGTTGGTACTTAGGGGGTATTCAATCACATAATCATTGAATGTTCCCGCCATTGAACCCGCAAACAAAATAGAACCGTCTGGTTTTAGCCCAACGCCATGAGCGTATGTTGTTTTGCCGTCTAAATCGTAAGTCTGATCAATATTGCCACTATTGAAGCCGGATAATGTCTTAGCCCAAATATCGGGGTCTGCTTCGTTAGCAGATTCAAATTGTTGAATACAGCCAATCAGACCTTTCATGTATGCCATTGAATCACCCGATGTATATCCACTTATCAGCTACAGGGCTAATGTAGGTTCTTGCGGTTTCATCGGCCATAGCAGCGTGAGCTGTCCAGTTTGTTGCGATTGCGTTGCCTGAACCTAAGCTTGGTGTTGCTGCACCATTTGTATTGTTGATGATAACGAACTGCTGACCTGCTTCGGCATTAGCGGGTAATGTAAGTGTCCCACCAGTCCAATAAATGGTCTTGCCCGAATCAGCATCTACTAATGATGTGTTAGAGCTAACTGCCTTGATAACGGTCTTGTAGCCTTGAATTGTTCCGGCAACAGTCAAAGCTGAACCATCAAAGGTCATATTTGCTTCTGCGTTCATAGCGTCTGCGCCTGTTGCCGTTAGGACTCTATTGTTAGAGCCGTTAGACATGAAGTCAGATACATCTACGCTGAAGGTAGTACTGCTCAAATCTAAACCTGTTCCAGCTGAGTAGGTAGTGTTAGTATCTGTAACAGTAGATGTAATAGTAACTGTTCCATCAGCAGTTGTTTCAGTTTCTATTCCTGTTCCACCTGTAAATGTCAATGTTTCTCCATGAGCAATTGTTGTAGAATTACTATTTGTATCTACACCAATATTGAATGTAGTTAATTGGTTAGTGTTAGTATTAGTATCGGTAGGCGTTGCCCATGTTCCATCCTTCCTCAAGAATGTATCATTGTGAGTAGAGCTACCTGCAATAACAAGCCCTGCTGCGTATGAGTTACCGCTACCCATCGCACTATATGTCGTGTTAGTGTCGGTATCGGGCGGAACTACCCATGTTCCATCTCTTCGAAGGAAATACCCACCATGAGTAGCATTACCCGCAGGTGTTAGACCCGCAGCGTATGAGTTACCGCTACCCATTGTAGAATATGTCGTATTAGTATCAATTGCATCTTGTAAATTATCAAGTGTCATATACTTCCAAGCATCAGCCGATTCATCCCATAACAGGATTTTATCATCGGTAGCATCAGTTGATTCATTTAATTCCGATAGGTTTGCAGGATCATCTAACCCTAATGTAGCTGAATAACTACCCGAACCAGTATTTGTTTCACTTGATATTGTAATAGGAGAAGTTACTGTTAAATCAACACCAGTTATATCGCCCGTATTTGTTGTATATCCGTATGCTAAAATCTTATCTTCAATAGCGGCAGAAGTCATTATTGATGTATCATTGTTAGAAAAGGACTCGCTACTGAGCTGTATGCTATTAGCGGCAAACTCAGATACAGTCAAACCGCTTACATTGAGAGTTACGCCACCGCTTGACCCTCCACCCGATAACCCCGTTCCGGCAGTTACGCCTGTAATGTCACCTGTATTGGTAGTGTAGCTGTATGATAGAATCTTATCTTCAATAGCAGCTGAGGTCATTATTGATGTATCGTTATTGGCGAAGGATTCTGATGATAATTGAATTGAGTTGGCTGCAAACTCAGATACAGTCAATCCACTCACATTAAGCGTAGCAGATCCACTGGTAGCTCCGCCACTCAATCCCGTTCCAGCTACTACTGCTGTAATGTCGCCTGTATTGGTCGTATAGCCAAAGTCCGTGACGAAAGTATGTATCTGATCGGCGGTGGCTAAACCACTTCCACCATCAGCAATTGTAGCGGTATCTAAGACCGCACCCGTTCCTAACCCTAAGTTGGTTCTTGCTGTTCCGGCATTAGCTAAGTCAGATAAGTTGCTCGATTTAGCGAGCTTAGTGCCGATGCTTGTAGTAATAGTGGATGAGAAGGAAGCATCATCGTTAATCGCTGCCGCCAATTCGTTTAGCGTGTCTAACGCAGCAGGGGCAGAAGCGACCAAGTTAGATACAGAAGTATCAACATAGGTCTTGATTGACTGTTGGGATGCAGCGTGAGTCGCTGAGTTTGAAGTCATATCATCTTCATCTTTCAAATCAATATTGAGCGTGACACCGCCACTTGAACCGCCACCAGATAGACCTGTACCCGCAGTAACCCCAGTTATGTCGCCTGTGTTGGTAGTATATCCATAAGCCTCAATCTTATCGGCAATAGCAGCAGAAGTCATCAAAGAAGTGTCGTCATCAGAAAATGACTCGGAACTTAACTGAATACTACCTGCTGCTAATTCTGAAACAGTAAGACCACTTACATTGAGAGTTGCAGAACCACTTGTTGCACCGCCACTCAGACCTGTTCCAGCTACTACTGCTGTAATGTCGCCCCCGCCTGTTCCATATCCGTATGATTCTATTTTATCTGCAATAGCGGCAGAAGTCATCAAAGATGTGTCGTTATCTGTAAAACTGGTGGCGATTGTAGTAACAGTAGCACCGCTTCCTATCTTAATACCCGAATTGTTTGCTGTGAGTTTGGTTGAGCCACCTGTACCAAGTGTTATCACATCAGGAGTAAATCCAATTTTTGTATTTGTATCCCCATCGTGAATAATTTCTGTTTCTACTGTAACGGTGCTGAATGACGGATCTGCACTTACATTGAGAGTAGCTGCACCACTTGTAGCTCCACCCGAAAGATTTGTTCCGGCTACTACTGATGTAATATCTCCTGTGTTAGTCGTATATCCATAGCTCTCAATTTTCTCCTTAATTGCACCAGATGACATAATATGGTCATCAGTATCAACAAACTCAGAACCAATATCAATATCATCAAACGCATGACCGCCTATTGTTACCGAACCTGCGGTAGTAAATCCGCCCGCAGTAATTACACCTGATGTTGTATCGTTAGCGTTATTGACTAAGAAAGCATCATCCACATTGAAAGTAGTACCACTCAATGAGATGTTAGTACCTGCTGAGTAAGTCGTTCCCGAATCTCCCCATTCTAAGATAGTACCGCTTGATGGAACTTTCAATATCTGACCAGAAGAACCTATTGTGTTAGGTAGTTTGAAAACAACCGCACCCTCCTTATGTATCTCAACATTCCCCGTACCATCAGTTTCTAATTCAATATGAGAATTAGCTGCTGCGACACTATCATACGCAATTGTGATTTTCGAGTGTCCTGTTGCCGCACTATTCCTCAATATCAAGTTATGAGAACCCGATGTGAGCGTTCCCGCTGCCGCACCATTGGCTATATTGAGCGTGTTAGTCGCATCAGTATAGAAGAAAGTGGATGACCCTGTAATGTTCGTTCCGCTTCCAAACGCTACCTGAGTATTAGCGATGCTACCCCCAATCCCTCCCGATGCAGTAGTGTCAATGGAATCTTGTAGGTTATCAAGCGTCATGTATTTCCAAGATCCGGCAGACTCATCCCAAAGCAGAATCTTATCGTCAGTAGCATCCGTGCTTTCATTAAGCTCAGATAGATTAGCAGGGTCATCTAAACCAAGTGTTGCCGAGTATGAACCAGATGTTGTGTTTGTTTCACTTGAAATTGTAATCGGAGATGTGACGGTTAAATCAACACCCGTAATATCTCCTGTATTCGTAGTATAACCGTATGCTTCTATCTTATCTTGAATTGCAGCTGAGGTCATCAAGCTCGTATCGTCATCTGAGAAAGACTCAGAACTGAGTTGTAAGCTATTTGCAGCCAATTCAGACACAGTAAGGCCACTAACATTGAGAGTCGCAGACCCACTCGTAGCCCCGCCCGATAAGCCCGTTCCCGCTACAACAGCAGTTATGTCGCCTGTGTTGGTTGTGTATCCGTATGCCTCTATCTTATCTTGAATTGCGGCACTTGTCATTACAGAAGTATCATTATCAGCAAAGGACTCAGAACTGAGTTGAATACTGTTAGCAGCGAACTCAGATACTGTTAGCCCACTAACATTGAGGGTTGCAGACCCACTCGTAGCTCCACCAGAAAGTCCTGTCCCTGCTACTACCGCAGTAATATCTCCTGTATTCGTAGTGTAACCGAAATCAGTAACAAATGTATGTATCTGATCTGCTGTAGCTAACCCCGAACCCCCATCGGCTATCGCAGCAGTATCTAAAACCGCACCTGTGCCTAATCCTAAGTTTGTTCGAGCCGTACCTGCATTGGCTAGATCCGATAGATTACTTGATTTTGCGAGTTTAGTACCAATACTGGTAGTAATAGTGGATGAGAAGCTTGCATCGTCATTGATAGCGGCAGCTAATTCATTCAAGGTATCTAATGCACCGGGGGCTGAAGCGACTAATCCAGATACTTCTGCATCCACATACGCTTTGATTGATTGCTGAGAAGCTGCGTGTGTTGCGGAGTCTGAAGCCATGTCATCTTCATCTTTCAAATCAACATTAAGCGTAACACTACCACTTGACCCTCCACCCGATAATCCTGTTCCAGCGGTCACACCAGTAATATCACCCGCATTTGTAGTATAACCAAATGATTCTATTCTATCGTTAATTGCGGCAGAAGTCATTAGAGTTGTATCATTGTCTGCAAACGATTCTGACGATGTAGTTAGAGATGCACCTGCTAATTCAGATACTGTTATCCCACTTACATTCAATGTTACAGAACCACTACTGCCTCCACCGGATAATCCTGTCCCGGCTGTAACTCCTGTAATATCTCCCGTAGTAGTAGAATATCCGTATGATTCAATCTTATCTGCAATTGCAGCGGAAGTCATTACAGAAGTGTCATTGTCTGCAAAAGATTCTGAGCTGAGCTGGATGCTATTAGCAGCAAACTCGGACACGGTTAATCCACTTACATTAAGCGTAGCCGATCCAGATGTTGCCCCGCCCGATAGCCCTGTTCCAGCTACGACAGCAGTAATATCTCCCGCACCCGAACCAAAACCTTGAGCATCTATGTAATCATATACTGCATTACCTGTAACTAAACCTGCTTCTCCGTCTGCAACGCCCGATGAACCATCTGTAGCTACTGCCTTTACCGCAGCCGTGCCTAATCCCAAATTAGTCCGTGCCGTTCCAGCATTGACCAAATCAGAAAGGTTGCTTGATTTAGCAAGCTTAGTACCTATACTGGTTGTAACTGTTGTTGAGAATGACGCATCATCATTCAAAGCGGCTGCAAGCTCGTTTAGAGTATCTAATGCGTCTGGTGCAGAATCAACAATACTTGCCGTCTTATTGTCTATGTATGTCTTGATAGACTGTTGAGATGCTACTTTTGTAGCACTATTGCTCGCCATGTCATCTTCATCTAACAAATCGGATGAGATAGCGTAGTTATTCGCACTTGTAGCTATACCGTCTAACTTAGTCTTGAGAGTATTAGTGAAGTTATTCTGCGTTAATCCCCCGTCACCAACGCTATATGTGGTGTTAGTATCTGTTGATGCGATTGTTACTGCACCTGCACTTTCAGTTATTGTTACATTAGAACCCGCAGTAAAGGCAAGGGTTTCTGATGCCCCAAGAGTATTGCCCCCCGCAGTTACTGTTCTGACTGTGTTTGTATCTATCTTGTCTTGAAGGTCATCTATTCTAATGTAATTCCAATCACCTTCGCTGTTATCCCAAATGTAAATCTGATCTGCATCATCAACAATTGTAGTGCTTCCCGCACCATCATCCGTCAATTGAGATACGGAAGCAGGGTCATTGAGAGAAAATACAGTACCATTCAACAAAAGCCCCGTTCCGGCAGTATAAGTAGTGTTTGTATTAGTGGTAAATGTTAGATTGTTCTGCATATAGGTCTGCAATACAGATGTATCCATTTTTTTAAGAACACCTGCATCGCTAATCACAAACTCATCGGTGCTTGCTAATCCGCTTGTAATTGCAGCTTGACCTGTTATATCCCCTACAACAAAGTTAGATGAGCCTGATGTAGCGAAGTTTTGAGCTGCGATATAATCAAACACAGCATTACCCGTAACCAAATCACCCTCACCATCGGCAACACCGCCCGAACCATCAGTAGCAACGCCCTTTACCGCAGCAGCCCCCAATCCTAAGTTTGTTCGAGCTGTTCCCGCATTAGCTAAGTCCGAAAGATTGCTTGACTTTGCTAATTTAGTACCGATGCTAGTGGTAATTGTTGTTGAGAAAGAAGCATCGTCATTCAATGCGGCTGCTAACTCATTTAATGTGTTCAATGCGGCAGGTGCAGTATCTACAATTCCAGATACCTGTGAATCAACATAAGCCTTGATTGATTGCTGACTTGCGGCAGCAGTAGCACTATTTGATGAAAAATCATCTTCATCATGTAGTGTTAATTGTGTATTCGTATCTGTTGATGCAATAGTTACTGCACCGCTACTTTCACTAATCGTTATGTTAGATCCTGCCGTAAAAGCCAATGTTTCAGAAGAACCTAATGTATTTCCACCTGCCGTAATGGGTCTGAATGTATTAGTATCGCTAACAGAATTAGTAATTGTTACTGCACCACCGCTTTCAGCGATAGTAATCCCCGTTCCGGCAGTAAAGGCCAATGTTTCTGATGCCCCTAATGTGTTGCCACCTGCGGTGACTGTCCTAAATGAGTTAGAATCGGTGCTATATCCATAAGACAATATCTTGTCTTGTATAGCGGCAGAAGTCATTAAGCTCGTATCATTATCAGCAAAAGATTCTGAGCTAAGTTGAATACTGTTGGCGGCCAATTCCGATACCGTCAATCCACTAACATTGAGAGTCACCGTGCCTGATGTTCCACCACCCGTCAAACCAGTCCCTGCAACAACGCCTTCAATATCAGCTGCATTGGTGGCTATTGTGATTGTATCTCCGCTTGGGGTTATGGTGATGTTAGTACCTGCTTCAAGCGTAATATCGTCATTACCCGTTCCACTACCCCCTGCTGTAAGGCGGATAATTGCATCATCACCAGAATCAACGGCACTAATTGAGTAAGTAGTATCTGTATCTGTTACGGATTCAGTAGCTGAAGCTATGCCTGTTACATGGCCGTCTGAATCAAGAGTAATGTCTTGAATGTAAGTCCTACCACTATTATCTACTGAGCTGGCTGCACTAATGTTGGGATGAGCTGAAGCTATGGTTATCTGATCGGGTGTTGTTGAAGTATCGGGCGTTATAGTGATGTTAGAACCCGCAACCAATTTCACCGATACCGTTCCAGAACCACTACCACCTGCTATCAAATCAATCAAAGCATCACTTGAGCTATCAGATGCAGCGAGCGTGTAAGTCGTATCTGTATTAGCTGACGATGTATCTATTGAGTCTTGTAGATTATCAAGAGTCATGTATTTCCAAGCAGAAGCGGATTCATCCCAAAGCAATATCTTATCATCGGTAGCATCTGAAGCTTCATCAAGTTGAGATAATGTTACCGGATCTGCAAGTCCAACCGTATCGCCCGTCAAAGTGATTGGGGATGAAACAGCAAGATTCGTATCATCACTAACATCAATCTGACCTAATGTGATTGCTTGGCTGCTTATTGATAGATAGTCATGACTAGATGTTATGAGAGTCACATTAGTTGAGTTATCAGTACCTGCTGCATCAACACCTAAGTTAGTCCGAGCTGTTCCCGCATTAGTAAGGTCAGAAAGATTACTTGATTTTGCTAACTTAGTCCCAACAAGATTGGTAATTGTAGTATGAAATGATGAGTCGTCATTGATTGCAGCGGCCAATTCATTTAGTGTATCTAACGCACCCGGAGCAGATGCAACCAAATCTGTAACTTTTGTATCAACATACGCCTTTATTGATTGTTGAGATGAAGCATGGGTAGCTGAGTCAGACGACATATCATCTTCGTCTTTCAAATCAAGATTGAGAGTAACTGAACCCGATGAGCCACCACCTGATAGGCCAGTCCCTGCGGTCACACCTGTAATATCGCCTACTTGTGTAGTGTAGCCATAGCTCAGAATCTTATCTTGTATGGCGGCAGAAGTCATCAATGAAGTATCATTGTCTGCAAACGACTCAGAACTAATCTGAAGGCTATTTGCTGCTATCTCAGATACTGTAATTCCACTTACATTCAAGGTAACTGCACCGCTTGAGCCACCACCCGTCAAACCTGTTCCGGCTGTGACGGAAGTAATATCGCCTAACTCTTGAGTAGTCCAAACTCCATCAATAGCTACAACAGCGTGATTGTTTGTAGGTGTAAGATTAGCAAACTCGGTCAGTTGAGGATCATAACTTTGCCATACATCTGCACCAACAATGTCATTCGTTGAAGGATTGATGAATGATACATCACTACCAGCTGATAAGCTAAAGGTGACTACCTCAAATTGCATTGTGTATCTAAACAGCTTCTTTGCCCTGTCCGATAAGTCGGTTCGAGTCTTGAAGATAACACGATCAATGTTTTTGTTATCTCCCTTCCTAAACCCATGAAGTATTCTTCTAACCTCATTTCTTATTTCAGACAAACGCTTTCTGCTCTTGACTGTTCTAATGTCTATTGTGAGGTTGATATGCTCATTGACGAAATCATACAAAAGCTCTGGTTGTGATTCATTGTGAGCTGTTTCAAAGATTCTGATTACATCTTTATCTTGTAGCCTTACTCTCTTACCATCGCCCTTGTCTATGTTAGCAATATCTTGTATAGATGGCTTAGGTGCTTTAGACCAATTAGCGTCAAGAATATTGACGAGAATTGCGATTGCGTCAGTCACCCTGCATCACCCCTTCAAAGGGCTTGATAGCATCTCTTAAGGTGTTAGTGAAAGGATGGTGTTCTATCTGCCTATCTACTATACCTTCTATCTCAACATCGGTGTATTCCAACCCATCTTCAATTGATGATTGCTTCTCGGTTTGTATTAACTTCTCACGAATCATAGGCATCTTCGATACATAATTTTCCATAGCTACTACTAATTCTTCAGTAGCCTTTGCCAATTCATTAAAAAACGCATCCACTCAACCACCCACCCCTGCTACGATAATGGTTTCTTGATAGGGTATTAGCAATCTCTTTGTTTCTTCATCTAACTTTTGGATTTTAGCATCAAGTGAAACATTCTGCGTTCCTTCTGGGAATAGAGATGTGTAATCGTCAGACATTAGAATATCTCTTACTACTAATTTAGTGCAAACATCCTCAATGACCTTATCCAAATACCTCTCGCCATAAATGTATGATACTTTCAAGCTATGATTCTCAAAGAAGGGATATTGATTGTTGAACATGATTGCACCGTTATCCTCAATAGACCACCAATCCTTTTGCCTTTCTTCATCACTAACATCTGTTTTGAATCTGTATTGCTTTATCTTGCCTACAACCGCAGTAGCAGAAGCTCCCGATCCACCACCGCCACTAAAGGTAACTGCTATGTTACTATCTGTTGATAGGTAAGCCGAACCTGCATTTGTGATTGTAATACTGGTTACAGACCCATTAGTGACTGTTGCGGTAGCTGCCGCATTTACTCCACTACCCCCCGAAATAGAGATAGTTGGTGCAGAACTGTATCCACTACCCCCCTTAACTAGGGTAATATTGCTTAATCCCCCCACATTTGAGGCGAAACTTGAGGTTAAATCGGTGGTAATTGTTATACTATCATCATCTCTTGAACACAATGCTACATGATTTGCACCATTTAACCCTTCAATGTAATACAATCCAGAACCTTGAACCATACCGCTTGCATCGGTTGTAGTAAAGGAAGTAGTAGGCGTTCCTGTTTCTGTTAGAAGATCAACAGCGATTTCGTTACCCTTATCGAATGTAAAGCTATTTCTTTGACTAACTGCAATAGTGCTGTTAATACCATCTTCGCCTTCTCTCATACTACTAATGCAAACTACCCCATCACCCTCATCGCTATTTGCTGTAGCTAAGTATTCGTTTGATACATTCAAAGCCGAACCATTTTGAGTAAGACTTCCAATCTGTATTGCAGCTTTACTGGTATCTGAATCTTCATTGATTAACGCACCAATTTCTTCAGCTACTGATTTCTTACCAAAATCTCTAACCCATTTAGTAGTAGTTGTAGCAGATGATTGAGCTGCTTGTAGTGTTCCAACATGAGCTACATTAGGGCATAGGAATATTTTATCGGTATCAGCCATCTTATGCGTCTTATCTACATACAGCTCCATACGACCCGCTGCAAGCTCACGATAGTAATCGCCTTGCCAAACACCCATTTTGAGAATCTGCCTAATGCTTCTATGATTTAGATAGACAGCACCTACATAGTCAGTATAGTATCTCCTTCTATACGGTTTGAAAGTTGTGAAGTTTTTGTATTCATCCACTACAATACGGGGTCGCCAAGCCATTCTTGTAATCGTATCAATGTAATCCTGTCTTTTCTTGATTAGATTCTCAACGCCCGATTTTGTAATGCCTCTCTCATTACTATCAGTCAATATGCTTGCAGGTTGAACATAGGCATTGTTAGCAGTAGTGAATGAGTTATTTTGGGATTCTGGTGCTAACAACCATACCAACCCACTTGAACCAGCTGATTGTGTTCCATTCAAAATGTAATCAATACCTTTAGCATTAACATCATCATAGACCTTTACAGTATCACCAGAAGCAAAACCCCACCTTCTGAAATCCGCACCTGCAATAGGTATTCGAATAGTAGTGCCTGATATTGATGTATCTCCACCAAGAGCTACAGGTTCTGTATCAGGTAGCTGAAGGTACTGAACTACCTTAGCTACTGTTGAATAAACCAATGCGTCTGGAAATAACGGTTGGCTTGGTCTATGGCCGGGATTGAATGTTCTTGGCATCCTTCACCCTCCATCACTCCTTCCATGTACTCGGAACTGATGCGAAGTCACGCCCCGATTCCATAGACCTTCGCCTTGATTTGCATTTGTTAGCGGGCTTTCTTGGATCTTTACCGCAACGCTCGCCTGTTTCAGCACCACATTGAGGACAGGGTGCAGCTTTAGCAACCGCCCATGCCTTTTCAAAAGAGCAATCGCACATTTCATCGTCTGCGAACATCAGCTCGTTATCCCCGCCTCTCTTGGGCATACCGCAATCTTCGCAATTATCTGTTCCACCCATAGCTTGATTTTTCAAATCCCTCAACGGATCAAAATAATTTGGGCCGAAGAACTTCTTTACATCGTCTTTGCTCATGAATACTTCCCCATATTGTAGTCCATCTTACCGCCACACCCTGCACAGGCGGGAGTCCAACAGAAATGTAGTAGTCCACAGTCGGTGCATCTTGTACCTGCACCTATGTTCTGAATATCAAATCTTTCTCGGCCTCTAGTTTGAACCCGGACTGAATGAGAGTTTTTCTCCATATTCTTCTTACTGAAGATGGATTCATCGGAACGAGCTGAACCAGTAGTCAGCTCAGCAAGACGCTTACCACGCCTCTTCTCTATCTCCAATGCTTCTTGGAGATTTATTTCACCTACTTGAAGTCCCATAAGGCAAGCCCCGCTTAGGCTCGCCCACCTGTGACCGAGATATATACGGTGAGTGCTGATAGATCCACTCCATTAGCTACTGCTATCAAAGCTCCATCTGCACCTGCATCGTAGTCTGCATAGTAGGCAAGCAGTTTATTTTCCGATCTGTCATAGGCCCATGCGTATCCACCCAAATCAGATTCAATATGAACCGTATCAATATTAGCCACATAATCTGTGAGAATCAATTCCTCACCTGCGGCAAGCCATGACGAATCAGGTGTTATCTTCAAGGCAACCGACAAGCGATTACCACTTACATTTGTTCTTCCAAGTTGCTCGACAGTTAGTGCCATACAGAACTATTCATGGGACAATCCTATTTAATGGATTTTGAAAAAAACGGCTTATTCGTAAATAATGACCATTCTTATTGTTCCGCCTGTGAATGCACCTGCACTCGTAGCTAAAGTGATTTTCAAAGCCCCGCAGACCAAACCATTCCATGATGCAGCTACACTACCCGGACTGGTAACGGTGAAATGAACACCTGCTGTATCGGTGTTAGCTCCTTCCGCCACTTGAAAGTGCAAAGGTGTATTACTTGCTGTTCTGAAGTCCAAGCTACTTACTGCATTACAGTAAGTGTATTCGGTGCTACCTGAATCCTCAATATCCATTGAAAAAGTCATAGACCCTGATGATGAAGTTACAGAACCATTAGAAGTAGCTCGGCTTGGATCTAAGACGATTCTTCCAATCTTACCATTGAGCTGTATGGTTTCGGATACACTACTACCCGATAAGTCAAAACTCACAACCCTCCGGTTGATTCTTTGTCTTGAAGCGTAGCGACCATCGCCATCATCAATGTCCGTGAAATTATCGGTCACTCAGAAGCCCCCGCTAAATATTGGCGGGCTTTTCCAGTTAGTGATGCTTTCGTGTCGGTATTAACGGTAGCTATTCCTCTTGAGCCACACCAATTCTGCATCTGCGCCCTTGTCATACCTGCCGAGAATCCAGCTCCCATTAGCATCTCATCAGTCACATCGTCAGCAGTTAGAGTAGTTTCTTCACTTACTATTTCTGGAACTTCCGGTACTAAGTCCTCACTTGTTACAGTAGTTGGTTCTTCAACGACTGGCTCAGGTTCGGGTTCGGGTTCTGGTTCGGGTTCGGGTTCGGGTTCAGGTTCAGGAGTTGGCTCAGCTACAGGTTCAGCTTTCTTGGCTGCATCTTGAAGAGCTTTGATCATCTCTTTGCCTTGTGATTTTGGGGTTGCCCCAGATACGACCCACATTGTAGTGCCGTTAGCAATAGCAGGTAGTATCTCTTGTTCTATCCACCAATCGGGAATATCATCCCTGCTAACGCCTCTTGCGAAGCCATACCGAACACCATTTATTGATAGCTCGGTGTAAGCCTTCCCACCTGCATATTTCAAGGTTAGAGCCACTGGCTCACCTCAAGCATACAGCACAGTCATTCTTACGGTATCGGCCGCAGCAGCTGTCCATGAAATGGATGTAGTGCTGTTAAGCTCGTAATCGGTAGCCAAAGCCGGACTTGTGCCGGGATTGGTTGCACCAAGGAAAGCCAAGATTCTTGTTCCGCTAACGCCAGTAATTCCTGTATCTGTTATGTCGAACTCACAGGCTGCCGTTGATGCTTGAACTAGATCCACTACAAGTAGCTTCAGTCCGTTTTCTGCATCACCAGATGATACACCTGCTATTCCATTCAACCATGAGGTTGAACCATCTCTCGTTCCAGCCCATAGTCCTAAATCAAGAACTACTGAGCAGCTTGCTTCTGTTAGATTTGTGTTTGCCATTTTCTTGTCACCTCTTTATCTCCATATCCTCAGCACTTATGCGCTCAAGTCCCTCACTTTTCCATGCGCCCCGTAAAACAGTTGCCATAGGTCGCCCATTGTGTGGAACATTCCCATTTGACCGAGCCTGTTGATTCCGAATGGATCGCCAGTTTCGATACCACTCTCATGATAGAGAGTTGGTTTTGCTGTGCAGAAGTATAGATAATCAGTATCCATGTAGTAAAGGCGACTTAGACCGCCACCATCTTCGACTACATCTTTAGAAGGAATTAGAGGAACACCGTTGTAGGTAGCTACGATGAATCCGGCTTCCATACCGGGAACACCCTTTACACCATTCACACCGGGAACTACTCTCTTCATCTCAGTAAATCTTTGCTGAGGCTGGAGAAGTTGTTGAATCTTCTCAAGAGTATCGTAGCCAGTTAGGATAACCTTTGGCTGACCACCACGCTCCCACACACTTCGGAACATTCCGTCAAGGATGTTCAAAGTTAGTGGCCTTTGAGCTGATGTAGTACCCGCATCCACATTGGAATCATACCAAGACTGGGAAGAACCATCGTCTGCCCTATCAATGTTGTATTGCTTGTGGTCGCCCGCAGCTACATCGCTGAAGCTTGTAGTTTCAATGTTGGTTGCTGAAAGACAGCGATCCAATGACTCGAAGTCATTCAAAGTAGTAGAACGATTGCTTACATCGCTTAGAAGCATCTTATTGATGACCTCAGCGTGATGCTTAGCCATCTCCATCTTCATAACAGCTCTTGCATCTCCAAGACCGTCATCTTTGTCTGCAAGGAACATAGCAGTTTCGCTCAGATCGAATGTGTGAGCTACTGTGCGTGGTTTGTCGCTTACATGAGCAAAGGTAGGCTTGATTGTATCTGGTAGTGTTCCGTTCTCAGGAAGCCCGCCACCTACTGCACCTGCGTTAGGCTTGGCTGTGACGACTCTCCATCCAGACTTCTCCCATGGCTTCTTTGGCAGAATTGAAAAGGCGTTGAACTCTTGGTTGAGTTGCGACCATACCTTTCGGCCAAAAATTGCTTGGTAAGTACCTGCTGTGGTACTCATTAGCGGAGAATCAGCCTTGAGAAGGTCTGTTCCACTATATGCCCACGCATTATCACCAGCACCTGCACCGTAGTACAGGCGTTCCATATCTTCAATTGTTCTAATGTATCCTCTTGATCCACTCATTTTTTTCACCTCAATTTTTATCTCCGTATTCTAAGGAACAATCAGTTGCCCCTTACAGCCCTCCGTGCTAAGTCCTCAACGGCTCTCCAGCCATCAAGGTCTGTACCCATAGCTGCATATTCTTCATGCGTGGGGACTCGAATATCTGTTGGTTGAACAACAGCAGATTTCTGAATCTCGCTGTTAGTTGTTCTTAGATTTGCGATTTCACTCTTTAGAGCGTCAATTTGCCCTGAGTAATCTTTTGATTTCTGAACCGCCAAAGCTCTTGCTGTTTCAGCATCGTAGCGGGACTCCCAGTCAGACTTTACCAAGTCTTTGAGAGCTTCTTCATCTCTTAGACTGGCGTATGCCCTGTATCCCTTCTCAAGACCTGCTGGTGTAATTTCACCAGATGGCTTGCTTCTGCGGGATTTGATTACATTTCTGTTTCCAGATGGTTTGTTGTAAGCCATGTTGGATACTCCGGGTTGCTTGATAACATATTTGTTACCGCCCGGTGCTGCAAGAGATGGATATGAAGGCTCGGAAGCATCTTCTCCGCTACCAATTTCATCGCCCTGACCCCTATGGGTGTGGCCGCTGTTACCATCTACACCTGCTAAGTATGCCTTTTCAAGTCCGAAATGTCCTCGTAGCTTATCGAGGTCAATTCCTTGCTCATGGGCAAACTTCTCAAGAGTATCAATGTATGCTACTGCATCATTGTTCTCAGTTTCTGTCTTTGCTACCGATGATCCATCATCCATGTGTTTTAGCACACGGGCTAGTCCATCTCTTATTTCAGTCAATGCTTCACTTTCTGTCACTTTTTCACTTCCTTTTACTATTTCAGATTCATCCATCTTTAGGATTGTATATCGAGCTTCAGGATTTATCCCTTTCTTGCATAGAGTAACCTCATGCAATTCTAGCTCGGTAATCTCACGGTGGCTTCCATGTTCTGGTGTATGTTTTGATACACGGAACAATGCTTGCCCTCCTATTGAAAAGGCTCGTAGGTCGCCATCCCTAATTTGGTTCTGCACCTCTCTTGCCTTCTGTATGTCGCTTCGTATCTTACAAACGACAAAGAGGCCGTGATCATCCACTTCGGATTTCCACACACGACCTTGTGAATCTTGGTGGTCGGCTACAACCTCTCCAACCTGTATTCCGCTATGAGCAAGCTGGACATTTCTAAACGCTTTGTTATCCATGAACTTCTCAAATGCCTTTTTCAAAGCCTCACCGGGAATCCTGTCACCCTGCTTATCTACCATATCTACACTTGCATACCCAGCGATGTATAGATCGCCACCAACCTGTGATTTCAGAATGAAATCTGAACCTACTGCACTCCACTTAAGGGAGGGTTGTAACACAGCTTCTGCGGTTGTCATTGACAGACTATCGTTATTCAATGGTATATGAATAGTAGGTTGTCAATACTGACAGGATATTTTACACCGAATCCGTGCGAATCGTAGGCTGTGCCTCTAAATCTGCATTTTTTTCATTTTTTTCTTTGATTGGTATTCTCATAATCACTTTCTCGCCTTCAAACTCAATTTGTGGTTGTTCAACCTCAGAAGAAGGGTCTAATTTAAGGTTAGGAATATCTATCTCATCAGCTTCCCTATCTTCATTTTTAGGGTCAGCAAATGTGGTATTGTTTTCGTCAGTTATTTCTGTTGCACCCATAGGTGCTGTAATGTCTGCTTGCATACCCGACCAAGCTCCACCATCGGATGAAGCTCTATTCATTCGAGGAAATGCAAACTTTTCAACAACAGTAGTATCGGCTATGTCGTCATCAATAGCTTCATTCAAAGTCCATTTGTTATCTTCCGTTTGCTCAATGCCGTATTCGCCACCAAATCTTAGCAAGTGATCATGTTTCAAACCCTCAACCTTCTCTTCTAACTCTTCTGAGCTAAGAGATTCTTCAGCATCATCTATTGCCTCTCTAACATGACCCATCATGTGATGAACACTATCTTCCTCTTCATCATCAATTATTGCAGGTGCTTTTTCAACAAGCTTACGCTTTTTTCGCTTTGTAGCTACTGAATGAACGGGTTGGTATGTTCCTTCGGTGGTTGAAGATACCATTCCTGTACCGCCACCCCCGCCATCACCACCACCAGCTCCGCCTTCTTTCAGCAAGAATGCAACAGGTGGAGTCCAAAGGACTTCTTGAGATTGAGCTTGTTTTACCAAATGAGGTTGCCCTTCGTAAGTATCAATGTATATTCCATCGTCATCTTTAGCCAACATTACTTTGACTGGAGATAGGATTTCAGGATATTCCAAGATTACGGTATTTCCTTTGACCATTACTTCTGGTAAAGGAGGGTATATTTTTGATTTAGAAATATCATCGTTGGCGAATAATACCCACTTGGGGTGCAATTCCTTCTCTTTGATGAATGTAGATGTAGCATCTCGGATTAAGAACTCGCCCCTATCAAAAGAAGCGATTGCCTTTACCAGTCCTTCATCATCTGAATTAACACAATTAGAAGGTGCGGGGAAGTGGATATTATCTGTTGAATGGTATAATGTTCTCAAAACATTGATTCTATCTTCTAATGGTTCAAAGGATAAGTCCGTTCCTTTATGCACCAACAAATCAACAACATTCAATGTTTCATCATCCAAATACGCATCAAGGGTAAAATCACCTTTCATATCTTTCAAATCCTTAGATACGGTATTTGGAACACGGGGTTCTATGCTTTTACCCCTTTTCTCAATAAGCATACGCTCACCTGATGGTTTGTGTTGAACAATCCAATCACCGCTAAATCCTTTCAATGTAGTCAAATCATCTATATCTTTCACCACATGAGCTGGTGTAATGAGCTTCTTACCAAACACGCCCGTTGGCTCATAATCATCATCCGATTTATGCAAATCAGTAACGAGAGAAGGATAACCCATGTGATTTGATGTTAGTAATCTAATGTCCTCATCTTTAGTTTGAATAGGTTTCTTGCTATATGCAGGGTCTATCATACGAACATGACCCTCATGAGCCGTTCTTTGCATAATTGTAAATGGCTGTTCAGCTAATGAGAAAGTTATCCCGGTAGTCGGATCGTCAGACCAAATCAATGTAGCGGGCATTCTATGACCCCAAGCATCGGTATTGCCTGTATTGAATATTGGTGGAACAACCCCCATTGATGTAGGGGCAACAGGGCCTAATGTTCCATCTTGTGATGATAGTTGCCCAGAACTAAGGTCTGCTAAGGGCATTACTGAATGACCACCTGCATCTCCATACTTCATTAGTGAATAATTCGCAGCGACCATCAATTGCTGTATGTTGCCTCTTGCTACGGTATTAGCTTCAACATCACTCCAAGCATCTTCACTTAGACTTCCAATCAATACTTCCGAACCTAATTGCTGATTTACTATACCCGCAAGTCGCATAGCTTCTCTAGTCAAAGCCTTATCAGCTTCTGCAAAGAAAGAATTGTGAAGCTTGTGATAATCAGGGTTAGAGTTTGGATGACTCATACCAATAAACTGTGCAAGAGGCGCACCATGCTCTCCAACATTCATCATAGCTCTACCAAATGGTGCAATCATGTAGGCACTATGCGGTATCTCCATCATTGAGCCTTGAGATTGTATCTCAGAAGGATGCAGATGGTGATGGAATGATGCAGCACCACTCCAATTAGCTCGCTTTCTTTCAAAATCTAAATCGGACATTGAGTCAGATGATACAACACCAGCTAACTCGCCTTGACCTGCTTCAGTATTAGCAGCCATTGGGAAGTGAGAACCTGCAATCGAATGCCTACCCATCAAGGGTATTCCGTCAAATAGCATATCTCCAAGCCAAGAACCGTTGAATATCTTTGAGTAGCTTTCAGAAAACATTGTTTTCAAAGAGCCAATATCTCGACCTACACCACCCCAATATAGGAATGGTTGCCACCAATGGTGATTATGATTAGGTACTATCCCTTCTTCGCTTAGATTCCAAGGTGAATTGTGATGCCTATCTGGAGCTGAGGCATCAGCCCCTGCTTCAACAGGCCCAGATTTATCAGCAGGTCGCATCCACCATGAAGCCAAAGGCGTGAATCTATCTCTCCAATTGCGTAATGCCCTGCCCCATGATACGCCTGTCTTTTCAGCTAACTTGTTGTATATCGTTTTAGCTTCGGGAGAACCATCTTCTGTTTCTCCTAACCTACTCATCAAATCCATGAATGAGTCACGCTGTTGAGATGTTTGATACTCTAAGCCAAACAAGTAGGATAGCAAACCAAAGTCATTTGTAAGCTCGGTTTTCTTATTCTCAATGTATCCTTCATCAGAAAGCTCGCCAAAACGACTTCTATCTATGTTGTAAAGGTCTAACATAGATTCAGTAGGATCGCCCATAATGTCAAAGATTGGCCTAACATCATTTCTGATTCTCCTTTCTGCTTCTCGATTATCGCCTAACTGGTTAATGAATCCAAGAATGTGTTCGGCATACATGGGGCTACCATGAACTGCACCATGCAATAGAGGACAGCTATTTGATTCGGGATGAAATGGATGATGTTTTCCAAATCTATTGTCTATATCAGCTTCAGGCCAATCACCTGCATAACTCGTTGAAATCTTTGTATGACCGCTAAGGTAGGCATTCATGTCTTGCGGGATAACCATCGTTGAAGGATCCATCGGGTTATCCAAATCTCTCATTGAATATGGTGGCGGGTCTGAAGCTACTGCAAGAGTAGCTGCATCTTGAGGTGAATCAACAACACCCAATTCTTCCTTGTATAGGTCTATGTCATAATCAGCACCAGTAAGTGCGGAGAGTAAAGTTTCTGTTCTCCTTCTTACTAACTCATCCGACATATACTCACCTCACAGGCGAGCATAGACTTGTTCGGTAAGGCTCGCAATTTCTTCAATGATGCCGACTTTACCGGGATAAGATTTCTTGAGCTGAGTCAATTTTTCTTCCCATTGATCTATGTTATCAGCTACTCCACCGCCATCGTTTAGTTTCATGTGCAAGGATGAACCGTCTGCACCGTAGCCTGTTTGAGCTACTGACGGCATTTTCGCAACCTCGCTAATCGGGCTTCTTGATGGCCCATCTTCCATGTAAGGAACTCTTTGATTGGTACTATACACGGTTGCTCGTATCTGTTCGCTTCCTGATACTTCCATAAGTTGAGGAACAACATCATTAACAGATGTTTCTTGTTCGTATTTGACGATAATACCTCTCTCTCTTAGGAATTGAGTAGTTGCATCGCCTTTCTTCATTTGCTTAAAGTCGTCACCATCAATGTCACCATCCTTGTCCTTATCAAGCTCTTTCTGACCACCGACTAAAGGTTTCTTGCCCTTTTTGGATTTGCCCGCCATATTCTTATTTCCTTTAGGAGAAGGAAGATTGGGCATTTTTCCATCGCCCCTGTCAGACTTGTATCCCTCTTTTGCAGATTTCTTAGTATCGGAGTTAGGAGAACACACTTCACAAGTTTCTCCTTCATCACTCTTACAACCCATGCAATTCATGTTCTTATCCATGTAAGCCATACTGCCGTTCTTTGACTTGACTACATTTTCTAATTGCTTGACGATTGCCAAAAGCTGGCCTTCGGGAGTATCTTCCATTGGGTCGTGATATGCAAATCCGTGATTCATGTTCGTGTCGCCTCTTCCGCATCTATCCATTCCTGTAGCTCATCATAGCGACTTTTTGATTTTGTAAATAGGTCGCCCGAACCATCGAAAGGAGTATCAATTCTCATATCATCTGTACCTGCTCTATTTAGGGGGTCAAATGTTTCAGCCGCATGAGGTGTAGTAACTCTCATCCAACCTGCTTTTTGCATCATTGTTTCTGGATCAGAAACTGCTTTGCGTAGCTCTAGGTTCTCATTCTCAACAAAAGCAATTCTTTCATTTAATGCACGAAGCTCTCCTACGACTTGTTTCAATATTTCTAATTCGCCACTTTCATCGCTCATAATCCCATACCTCCAAACATACTATTCAAACCATTTACGGGCGGGTTAGCCACATTAGGGTTTGCTATATCCGTCATGTTAGGGGCTTGGACTGGTGCGTCATACTCTAACATCGTCATAACCTGTGGGTCTTTCTGCATAGCGGCCAACAAAGAAAACATCTCATCGTATTTTTCCATAACTAACCCCAATACCATATCAAATTGGGATATGCCTTCACTCGGCATACCATTACTTGCCCATTGAGCCAAATAGCCCTTCCTTGAACCAAGCATATCTCCTAACTGTCCGGCTGCCGATAATAGCTCATCGTAGTATTTCTTACCTGCTGCGGAAGCAGGTACTACCGGGGGAACGAGAGATTGGTCTTGAACAGGTTGAGTATTAGCTAACCCTGCACCTGCGGGTGTATTTGGGTCAGAAGCCATCATAGCAGCATTAGGATCTGCTGGCCCTGCTTTCTGAATAAGAGTTGAACGAATAGACAAAGACCTCATTCGGTCTGCTATTGAACCTCTATCTGATGTAAATCCCGCCACCTTTTCACCTCAGAACACTTGATGCTTTCGATAGAGCTTATCGCTTCTGCCGGGTCTTACAACACCATAAGCAATAGCATCTTCTCCACCATTGAAGTTGCCTTCCGTGTTCTGGGGGGTGTATGTAACACCCTTTCTTATCTCATCCGAAGGGATTTGATTACCAAGTGCTTTATGCAGGGTATCGTGAAGAACTAAATCTTCTGAAAGAGCTTTGAGAGCATTCGTAGCAGCTTCAAGATGTTTTGCTACATCGTCACGATTGTTCAAATCAATTGCTTTCTGCATGGCTTCAACAGAAGCTACACATCTGCGAGCCATAGGATCCATTTTTGAGAGGTCAAATAGTGCTTCGCCCATATCCATCAACCCTCTTAGCATATACAATCCTATTCAAGAGTTTTCATCACTCTTACCTCTTTGCCCGTCTATATTCAATCTTTTCAGTTTAGCATCAGCTATCTTCTCGGCTGATGTTTTGTCTGTATCTTTATTGCCTTTAGAAGATGTAGGAGAGCCTTCATTGTGTATTACTCTTTGATTCTTTTTTGTTTGCCCGCCTCTTGTTTGAGCTACGCCACCTTCTCGTAATGGCTTGATACCAGAACCTCTTGTAGATACCATAGCTGAAGCGTCTGGGATGCTACCATGAACAGAATCGGTTACATCTCTTTTGAATAGCTCAAACTGCCCCATTTTCTGAACGGGAGTTTGCCCCCCTCCTTGTTGCTCGGCCATCGCAGCCTCTTGTGCAGCTACTTCTTCCTCATTTGGTTCTGAATAGTCAAACTTGAGATATACATCATCTATATCATCTCTTAACTTAGCGTTGAACCCTGATTGCTTCATCTGCATCATGTTGCGGATAGCCATTTCATCCCTGCGTAGTTGCATAATCTCATCTTCCTCTTCATGAGGTGTAAGGGTAATCTCCCATTCATCTATACCAAACGCTTCAAGCAACGCAGGGAATAGTAGCCTGTTGTAAATTGATTGTGAGAATGATACAGAACGATTGCTAACTACAATCTGCATACCTTCGTTGTTCAAACCACCACCCGATACATCATTCATGAATACATTTGAAACACCATAGAACGCAGATATTCTTTGACGAATATCATCTTTGATAGGTATGTATTGTAATTCTTCAAGCGTATCCATCATACGGACATACTCTAAACCACCCCTGCCTGATTCGGTTTCAACACCAATCGTAGGGATGTAATTGGGATCACGCTCAAGATGCTCTTGGATATTACGAGCTGTTCTTTCAACAGTTTCCATATTTGATGATTTGATGACCATAACACCTCTCGGCATCCTTCTCTTTTGATAAGCTGAATAGACATAGTTATCCATAGCTATGAGAGTATTTACCTGTCGCCACATCGTAGCTACAGGGCTTCGGCCATACAGTTTAGATGGCGACCACTTGCTAATGTGTATAACTTCACCTTCAGTATAGACTTGACCCGAACCAACACCTGCGAGATTCATGTAATGAATAGGTACTACGGCCATACCAGTAGTCGGGCAAACCGAATCAGGGTCTGTTGTTCTATACGCTCTATCAACCAAACTTGTATATTGAGAACCACCTCTAACCCCTCTTTTATCCGAAAGTATTCTCATGAATATAGGGTCAGCTCTTGAAATCTCTTTGATTCTAAAGAAGGTGGCTGATTTTGTTTGAGGGTCAATGAAATACTCTTTGGTAACTATTAGGTATGCGTCATCTACAATGTTCAAATCCATTTCAATTTCTCTTAGAATGTCTATGAATGTTTGACCCATACCATTAACATTGTTGAATATAGCATCTGCATATTCAATTTGTGACCTATCTGCCTTCCTTACTTCGCCACCTGTTTCAGGATCCATTTCATACTCTTGGTTATATTTCCGGTCTGTATCTACGCTTTTAACAACAAATCTCGGCTTCCAACCCCACCCCTTTCTGAATGTTTCAACACAAAGATGGTTCAAAATAGACCTAAGAACCATACATTCGTATGAAGCAGCATATAGAGCTGGGATGGTAATTCCTTGAAGTAGGGGTGGTTCTTGCACACCCGATGTAAATAACGGCATAGATGGAATGGGCGTAGTGTGCCTTTCCATATCCAATCCAACGGCTGAAAATATCTTATCCATTCGCTTCTTATCAACCACTCTTCGTCACCTCTTCTTTCATCAAGTCAAACTCACTTACTGATAACTTCTTACTCTTCAAAAACTTCACTTGTTTCTTCTTATCCAATGAATCATGCACCATCACAGTAAGAGCATTCTTATCGTGTCTGAGAGCCTTCTCTAACATGAATGCTTCGTGATTCTCGGATGTTATGTGCGGTAAAGCCATATCTAATGCTTTCAAAACACCTTTTTCTCCTTCTATTATTAGGCCACCCGTTGAAGGCTTTACACATTCAACCCCTATTTCTTTGTTCAAAGCATTCGAATACCAAGGTGCAGTAGGGGCTTTGAAGTTTAGCTCTATGCGGGGATTAGACCTTACATCAAACTTAACCTTTGAACCGCTTTCAATTAACCCTGCTAAGAATCGGGGTGCATCCTTTAGAATTACATCCCGCCTCTTTATGTCGTAAAATAAACCTCTTCCAACCGACTTACTAACTACGCCAACAGATACAATATCATACAAAAATCCATGTGATTTGATTAGTGATGAAATCTCAGCTGGACTTGCACTAACGCCATTAAACTTCAAAGTGTGAGCATTCAAAGCACCCTTGCGAATTAGTAAATCTGAACATTGTTGTAGTATGTTTCTTTCACGATTTGAAATACGCTGATCGGCATCAACAACAGATTTCCATATATTGTATGAATCATTTTTTGCTTCCGATGTATTTGCAGATTCCCACATCTTAACGAATCTTCGAAAAGGTATTCCTAATCTTTCGGAATATCTGTTTAGCCTATCATAATCAACATCGGTCAATGGCAATTGCTTTACTAAATGTGGAGATACACCGGGGAAAGAGGATATTATGGCTCTTTTTTCTGCAAGAAGCAAAGGGTATAATGCGTCTAAAGCTTCTAACTCTTGTTTTTGTATCAATAATGAAGCCATTTCAGAACCAGTCATGCCGAAGTTATTCAAAAACCAATTCTTATCAAGAGATAATTGAATGTCGGTAGGTAGTCCATCCTCAGTCGGTGCAGATACTTTTTCATCAACATCGGCAGACGGAGATGAGCTTTGCGAATTGTTCATCCCTTCAATCTCCGCCCCTTGTCCTTCTTGAGTCTTAGCCCTCTTAGCCCTGTCAGCATCTGTTTTCTGTGATGATTGCAGATCTTTCGTAGCTTGCTCAACCTTCTCTTGGGCTATTCTTGTAGCTTCAGAACCTATGCCCGTAGCTAAACCACCTACTGCTGCTAAACCTGCCGCAGCTAATGGGTTCTTCCTAATGTCAAGTGAGTCTGCAAGAGTTTCAACACCGACCAATGGCTCAATGTATCTTCTTTCACGCATCTTGCCACCCCAACCTTCTTTGCCATGTAGCACCGTCAAGTATAACGATGTTCTCTCTATATTCCTTAGTGGCTTGAACAGATAAAGCCAACGCAATTACCATATCGTCATGCGCCCCCAAGCTCTCCATTTTACCATTCTCAAGCATGGTGAAGTAAGATAACTCGGTCAATAAAGCATTCATGTGCCTTCGAGTAGCACCTTCATCTTTGTAAGGGATAATCAGATGCTTCTGCTCAAAGTGTAGTTGTAAAGTATGTATCAAAGCTTCCTTTCTCATACGACTCATATTGAACGGTTTGATAGGTAAATCGCTTATTTCTTGAAGAACTTGATTGAAAGCCATAGCAAAGTTGTTCGTTTCTAACTCTATTATGACAGGATTGAATCGAGCGTTTAATTCTATGATTTTGTCTATCTGCTGATTAAAATCCATATTTTTCTCATGATGAACATGAACGATGCGTTTGTGTCTATTCTCATCCATGCCTATTACTATCATGCAAGTATAGTCAGCTCTCCTGTCTGCGCTGATTGCCGGATCCCAACCTATGTAGTAATTCAGATGCTCATCTGTATCGGGATAGTAAGACAACGATAGAGAGTCATCCTTCACACGCTCTAGTGTTTCTTCTGGGAATAAGCTAGACTCGCTTGCTATCGGTTTGCATAGATACTCTCTTGTAAATGCAATAGAAGTCATCTCACCCTTACGAGCATTCAACGCATCAAGATTCCATCTCTCCGGCCATAGTGGTTCTCCTGTAGCTTCATTGATTGCGGGGTATTCTCTAACGCAATAACCATCCAAGCCCTTTAGCTCAGAATACAAGTCAGTATATGAGAAAGGCGTTCCTACAATACACATCTGAGCTGTGTGGTGCAGAACAGGTAGAAGTGCGGTATAGAACCATGTAGCTATGGATTTTAGCTGAGTCTGAGCTTCACTAGATAGAATATCGTCAAGCACTACAATATCAGGGTGCGCCCCACGAACCGCTTTACCGATAGACATAGCTCGAATAGATGAACGGTTTGTGAACTTGAATAACTGCTTAGCCCAACCTCTCTTTGGTTTTAGGTGAGCCAAAGCAGGTGTAGTCACTATCAGCTCATCCATCTTACTCATGTGGTCAATAGACTGGTGCTGACTGTGGCTGAAGAATAGAACCTCAGTATTGGGATTGTAAGCCATCTTCCATAGCAAGTAGCATCTAAAGAATACAGATTTGCCGTGATCACGACTTGCTATAACACATATCTTACTGTTATTCTCGGCATTCTCATACCATTCTTTGTGAAAGTGTGCAAGCTGGAATCCGCATATATCCTCAAAGAAGTATTGGAAGTCACGCCTTCCCATCTCAAAATCAACCTTACTGGCTAATCTTTGAACTGCGTCACTCAGTATCCCACCCCGCAGGTAGCAAGCTTGTATCAGCTCTTGGTGCTTCATCTCCCTTGTTGAATGCACTTGATGGTAATAGGCTCATATCATCTCCTTGTCTTGCATCAAAACCTGCGTTTTTGAGAGCATCTTCTGGTGAGTCGCCCTTGATTAAATCGGGCTGAAGTGAGAATGTGGGTGTATCATCGTGCGTAACTTCGGGTGGTTGTTCCTCAGTTAGGGATGCAAAGCCATCATTGAAGAACGGGTTTGCGAATGGATCCTTAACGACAGTCCAGCTATCTGCTACTTGATGTGGTTCTGAAGCCCTTTCTAATAATTCATCAGCTACCGTTTCATCTATGTCGGGATTTTCCATAAGAATATCCTTAGCCCGTTGAGTCCTTCCTCTTTCTCGTTGAATATGTTCGGGCATAGGCGGTGTAGGCGCACCCTCAGCTCCGCCTCTAAATCCTGTTCGAGGAATCTCAGCTCTAACGGTTTCTGGTCGGATTTCGCTTGGCTCAACACTCTCACGCTCTCTTGGTGGTGGTGTGGCCGTGACGGAATCTACCGACTCAGGCATAGCAGGTGGCGGTGGCCTGTTCATAGCCTCTAACGCTCGATGATGAGCTTCAACGCCAGCTTCTAAACCATCGGGGTGTCTAATCAGATTATTGACTATGTATGCGTTTCGAGCCTCTTGTTCCCTTTGCTTCTGCTTTACCTTTCTTGCGAAATTGTCAAAGAAGCCCTTTTCCAAATCCTCATCGCTTTCGGGTTTTGGCTTTGGCTTTGGCTTTGGTTTGCCTGTCTTTGGTAATGGCCCACCACGCTTTCTTCTCTCATCCATCTGATTCCAATCATCAGACGAAGGTAATCTCCAACCCTTAGCAACATTCCAAGCTTGGTCAAATATATCATCTGTAGGCAAGTCGAACTACCTCCGTACTTCGCCTGTCCGTTATCTCCAATCTTGCTTTATGGATTCCATAGTAATGGTTGAGAATATCTTCTGAAGCTTGTATAGCAGATGTATCTCCCGCCATCAGCCTCCTTTGTTGATTCTGAGCGTTAGCCATATCTTGTCTGCCCTGCCCTCTTTGATATGCGTTATACCCTGCACCTAACACATTTGACATACCACCCGTCAAAAGACCGAGATAAGGGTTAGTAGCAAAGCCACCCTTTGTATTCGCCCGCTTGTTCGCCTCGGTTAATGCCGTCTGAGAATCCGCTATTGCTGTATTTCCAAATGCTCTTTTCGCTTCTTCTCCAAGATTATACGGTTGCTGATTCTGAGCAGGTTGCCCCTCAGAAGCGTTTTGTTCGGGCGGTGCTTGATTCACTGGCGTTTCTGTTGTGGAGGCTTGTGGTGGCGATGCTTGTGGTATGCCTTGCCCTGCTGACCCTAATCCTACATTGGATTGGTTAGCTCGGACTTTGTTGTAAGCACCTACGCCTTGGCCGATTAGATTACCTACGCCCGATGCGAATTGACCCATGAAATCGGTAGCACTACCACCTGTGGCTGCTCCTGTTTGAGATTCAACCAATGGATCTTGACCGCCTTGTATATTGCCCATTGTGTCCTTTGCTTGGTCTGAAGCTAACCCCGGAGCATTCCGCATGAGCTTTGTTTGTGCAGCGTTTTGACCTGCTAACTTACTATCCACCTTCTGTTGTTCTAAAGCTGCATTTTGCTGTTCTACAAGACCTGATTGTTTATCTGGACTCATTCCCGTTCTCTCTCTTTGAGCCGCAGCTCGATTAGATGCGGTTGGTAGATTACCAGAAGCCATAGCTGAACCTGCATCTCTCACAGCTCCAAGAGTATTCATTACAGAACCGCCTGTTCTAACTCTTTGATTATCGGGTGCTTCTGGGTTTTTGCCCAAAGGAAGTGGATTTCTGCTTTGACCACCTGCCGACAAATCCCCTTGCGTTCCTGTAACTCTATCAAGAGCATTAACGGCCATTTGCCCCAAGCGTTTTTCAAGTTGTTCTTGCTCATAGAGGCGGGCTTTGAGAATCAAATCATTCATGGAATGCCACCTTCACTATTTGCACCTGTTCATGCTGAACGCCTATTGTCTTAGCGATGTTTCTCCAATCGCCCTTTGAGAATAATATGCTGATTACATCAGAAGTAGGTCTTTGAATGTGCGCCCCCATCATGGCTATGTCTGTTGGAGAGTTTATATCAAAAACAGGCACATCATAACTATCCTCTAAAACAGCCTTAGCAATCTCCATTTGCACATTTTCAAGATATTGCTCTATTTGATTTGCATCGTCAGAACGCAAGATAGTCCTGTTTCCGGCTATACGGCCAAGAATTGTAGCTATCTGATCCATAATCCCGCCCCCGCCTATACCCTGTGCATCTGCACCCGTCAATGGTATATTTGTGTTTATACCGCTTTGGGGATTAAGAGTAGGTATTGGTGATGAAACTAATGGAGGTGGTGTGTTTGCTTCTGGTCGAGCTATTGGGGCTACAGGGGGTTCGGGGGCTTGGGGTGGCGGTGCGGTATGTACTGTAATCGGTTCGGGTCGTTGTAGTACCTCAGTCGGTTGTTGTACCGCAGCTTGTGAGGGGTCTAATGCCTCAGCTACATTTGGCGGTGGTGCATCGTCATACCATGTAGGTACTGCTGATGATTGAGTTACATGATGATTGAGTAGAGCTTCTAAGAATCTATTCTTGATACTACCACTTGTAGGCATACCGTTCTGCTTTCTACTTACATCTTCTACGAATTGTGAAGCTTCCATCTCATCCATGAAATGATGGTCGGTCAAATAGCCTACTACCTTTGGATTAGCCATTCCTGTATCTTTGTCATAGAATGAATGTCTTTGATTAGATACCATATTTTTCAACCATGTGGTTTCTCTATGATCGGGGTGTATAACGGCTGAAGGGTTAGTCTGCGGAGCTTGAGTTACTTCGGGGTCAGTACCCTGCCTCATCTGCATTTCGTGTTCTATCTCCGCATCGGAGAACGGTTGCTCGCCATCATCTGGGCGTATAACACGGCCATAGGTTGATTCTTGGGCATGGTGATGATGCCCAGTCATGTGGAATGCCCTGTTGTCTTGCATCCACATTTCCTTTGCGTGGTTCATGGCTGAAGATCTATCCAACCCCTGAGCAAGAGCTTGTTGAAAATGCTCACGAACTGCGGTATTCATCTGTAAAGCCTGATTATTGTCATTAAACGAAATCAGATTACGATTGCTAAGATCCTTATGCCCTCGGATATACCTATCGTTTCTCTTTGTTTCTTCTCTCCCTGAACTTTGTAGTGCTTCTTCATAGGGTCTTGCCCAACCTTCTTCCCTTTTCGTATTAGAACTCGTTATATGAGTAATCAATTGATTATTAGAATTAAAGGGGTTTGCGTTTTTTGTTCCCGGTAGGAGTACCTGCTTAGGTTCGGCAGAAGCACCATGTACCCAAGGCACATTAACTTGAACAGAACCAGTCCTATCCGATTGGAACGCCATAGGCATAGGTGGTATTCCCCTACCTGCATTGATTTGATTTTGTTGTTGGATTGCAGTATTGATGATAGGTGCGCCCGCTTGTATAGCTAACTTTGCGGCATTCTCAAACTGAGGGTCAGTAGGGCCACTATGCAATACCTCATACACTTCAGATGTAATCAAGGCATTACGAATAGCCATGTCTATTGCGTCTATCTCAACCCCCGATAACAAACCTTCTCGAACATTATGATGGTCTAATTGCATTAAATCTTGAACCGCAGCTCCCTGACCATTGACAAAGGACTCTATCACTTGGTCGAGGTCATACACTCCCCAACCCTTTTGGATAGTGAAATAATTAGGGTCAAACATCCATGAACGGCTCATTTCTTGCCCACTACTCCCGCTACTAAGAGGGGAGTAGCATCATGATAGAACATCCAAGGCTTCTCATCGTTTTCTGTTCCGCCTTGAGGTGCGCTTGCAGTATCTTGACTAGGGGTAGCACCTGCCTTATCTTTTGCTTCGTTTTCGGGTGTCGCCTTCGTCAATTTTTCTAATTTCCTCATCAACGCCTCAATTTTCTTTTTGAGTCCGATAATTTCTGTTCTGTTTAAGCTACCTAAGCCACCTTTTGATTTTAGCATCTTTAACGGATCTTCCGAACCAAGAGGGTCGCCAAGCTGTTTGTCCGTGAGCTTATCGGGTTTTCTTGATTCCTCTCTCATAGGCATAGGCATCCTTGTTCCCATATTAGGAGAAGGTGGTAGCTTTGTTCCCCTGCCCTGTTTCATATCGGGCATTGGACTACCTGCACCCATTCGCCTCTTTGATTGCTGTTGGTTATATTGACCCGGATTGCGGAACTTTAGAGGCATCTGAGCTTCAGACCCCCTGCTTCTTGGCGGTGGTGCAGCCCCTCTCTTAGGCATCGGCATCTTCTTTTTTGCTTTCTTTTTGGCCTTGCCTTTCTTAGCAGGTCGCTTGTTAGACCTCTTTTCACGCTTGTTTGATTTCTTCTTAGGCTTTTCATCATCCTCGTCATCTTCATACTTGCGTGACTTGTACTTGTCTTTCGCAGCTTTGAGTAAATCTTCTGACTTGCCGAAGGCATTAGTAGTGCCTCGCCCATAATTCACATACGGTGTATCGCTTCTAACCGTGCCTCTATGTGCGCCAGCCGAGAAGGATAATCCTCTTGCACCCAAATCTACCCCCAATCTTGACTCAAGAAGTTTGTTTTCTTCTTCAAATCTCGGAGAACGCTCGATTACATCAGACATAACTTCTGGTTTGATTTGTATGTGTTGTAGTCCGGGCATCAATTCCCTCAAAGCTCTTTCACGCCTCTTATCGGGGTCAGCTTGATCCCTGCTTTCTGTATCCTCAGTCGTGTTGCGAGAGTTATGAGCTAAATCATCATCATCTTCATTGGGGTTGATTTGCAGATCTAAGACCTGTCTTGGATTGAAACCACCTGTCATCTCTTGGGTTCGTGGTCGCCATATATTCCCCATATCACGGGGATTAGCTGCTATTTTGACGATTTCATCAGTCACTTATGCAACCCCCTTCTTGCTATGTCATCCTCTCTTCTGATTGCCTCTCTTGCTCTATCTCTTTCAAGTTGCCTAATACCTTTGAATGCCGTTGCGACACGCATGGGTAGGTTGAGATACCAATGAGATAAAGATGGAACTCTCGCATAGGATTTAGCTAGTGGGAGATATGCGTTCTTGAGCTTGTTCATCTGCTTCATAACATCAACAAAGTCCATTTGTTCGGTGCTTTGTTCGTCTAAGTATGAATAAATCGCAAATCTTGTGTTTATGTTATGACTGTATATTTCATGCGATACTTCTTCCGCCATATCGGTCAAACCAAAGGGTATCATTGATTCTCCCCATTCCTTGATTACATAGTCCATAGCGTCAAGCAATTCGAATAGACCATCGTATGTAGTAGGCAAATCGCCATGCAATACTGATTCGTAGTTGCTATACGGCCCTTCCTTGAGCTGTAATTCCTCCGGCCTTCTTCCGATATGGTAGCTCATTCATCCATCACCCCCGCTTCTGCTAACATCTGCCTAATCGTTCTCCACTCGTCTGGTGCCTTCTCCGAGAAATACTCTTGCATTATGGTGATTACAGACACACTTTCAACCTTATCCACTTCCTTGAGCTTATCCATCCATTTGGCTAACTCTCCCAATGTTTCACGGACTTCACGGTGCATCTTGATGGCTAAATCCAAATCCTTGCTTGATACCATATCTGCATTCTCAACCATCTGTTCCTCTAATCGGTCTAAGTGCATAGATAGCAAAGTATCCATTCTATTCATGTTAGATTCAACACGATTCAAGCTATCGTGCGTAGTTTGAATTGCTTTCGGTATAACTTCGATATTTGCCTGTCTTTGGATTAGAGGCTTGGTATGTTTCTCCATGTGATGAGTAATGGTCAATTCGGGAATATCTAATTCTTCCGAAAAATCAATTATTGTAGCTCTATGGTCAAGAATGGCCGATTCTATTTCAGACCTTTCTGGATGAGTACAGACTGGGCAATCCACATTTGACTCATTGAAGAAAGCACCTGCATGGTTTCTCATGTGCCTGTGAGCTAAACCATTAGCCCAACCTTGATCTCTATCTACATCATTAGTGTCAAGCTTCCCAGCTCTTATGTCTAATTCAATAGAATCTCTTTCTGGATGTTGGCAGAAGGGACAATTCTTGCGTATCCGCCTACCACCCATGTATTGCTTGATGTTATACCATCGTTATTGGCTATTACGCTTCATGCTTGCGTAGATGTATGCCACAATAACCCTTTTGTGATTTGTCCGATATACGCCTTTGACACCTATTTCCAGATGATGTTACTGCTATGCACCTTTCTTCATCAGTTGGGTTTCGATAGCACTCAACGCACACCCCCGTTTGATACTTTGATTTCTTTTTCAATGGCTTCCCACACCGAGAACATTCTTTCTTGCGAGGCAATACTTGATCGGCTAAAGCGTGTAAATCATCAATCCCTAACTTGCCGTCATTATTCCTATCAGCTACAGCCCTTATGTCTGCAAAATTGACCTTTCCATCCCTGTTAAAGTCAAGTGGTGAATACCCCTTGTTTTGAGAAGGCTGTTGATAGAAGGCCGCTGGTGTAGGTGGGCGGTACTGCCCCGCCATCGGCAAAGATGGGGGGCTTACCGAAAAGCCGCATATTGTCTAACTGCAAGGAAGAATGTAAAGAATACTCCAAATATAGCAACCATAGAGAAAGTCGGATCCATAGACGGGCCTTTCCAAAGCATTACAGATGTAATTAGAAGCATGAAAGATATGATAAAAATCATCGTTGCACTTTCAACCAACATTTTGTTCGGTGCAAACATTTCCATTGTCGTATCAGCCATTGTCGTTCCATAAGGTGTTCTTTGTTCCCTATCTTCTTCCTTCATTATTCTTCTTCCCCCTTTGTTGAGCCGCCAAGACCCGAAAACATACTACTAACGAAAACCTTTCTTCGTCTATTCTTTTTCAAACGATACTTACCAGAAAGAAAATGCTTCTTGCGAGCTTTGAACTTACTCCAGTATCTTGCTCTAACGCCTTCCTTCATTTGAATCCCCTCATATTAGAGCTGCTGCCCCTGCACCCATAGCACCCATACCGCCTTGGTTCTGCATTTGCTGACCTAACAGGCCACCGACTAAGCTACCAAAGAATCCCGGTTGAGGGTTCATCATAGGGTTATGTGCTTGTAGTAGCATTTGTGTTTGTTGTTGATTCATCTGAAGCTGTTGTTGAGCTGATTGCCTCAAAGTCTGCAAAGTCAAAGCAAGGTTTTCAGGAGATAGTGTTGCTATGTTAGCGGGGAGCGTAGTTGTGTCTAAACTGAGCTTACCATCTTCACCTGCTGCAAGTTGAACATTAGAAAAGAAGTCCTTTAGCGATAGTGTAACAATTTCTGCTACTAAATCCATCATCATGCTAAATTGATTAGCTACAATGAATTGATTTAGAGGGTCGTAATACTGCAACAATCTTGATGTGGCGATAACTGGGTCATTAGCCATCTGTTGCATCATGGGATTTTGCCCCATCTGTTGCATCATCATCGGATCCATCATTCCACCCGCAGCACCCATAGCACCCATTCCACCTTGCATTCCATATCCTCCCATACCTGTCATTCCCATGCTATTTGATGCACCGAATTGTTGTGTTGGGGTTTCATTATTCCTGTTAAAAAACCAGCCCATTTTCATTTCTCCTTTCTAATTTGTTTGTTGCCCTACTCCCGTTGATTGAGGACTTTGATTAACCCCTGCCTGTGCAGACGGTATTGTATTTTGGGTCATATTGGCGTTTTGAAGGCCAATCGCTTGCCTTTGGGACATAGCGTCACTCATCTGCAAAGCTCTAAGGTCAAATGTAACCGACACTAAATCGGCCACACCTGTTATTGGATTGGGATATTGAGTTAGGACAATGCCCTTCTTGTGTTTGGTGTCTTGCTGAATCATCTTGAAGAATGGTTCGTATTTTAACAAGGATTCTGTTGTTGAACGGTTTTGGGCAGAAGAACCCCCCATCAAAGCACTCATACCGGGAACTTTGAGAAACTTAGTACCTTTGCTGACTGGGCGTAAGCCATCGGCAGACATTTCATCCTCTTGCACTAGCTTTCTCAATGTATGATAAATATGCAGATGAGCCGGACATAGTGTGCTATTCATTTCATCACCATGATCGCCTCTTGTTCGAGCATGAGGGATTATTGAGTTGCCTGTTTCATCGTCAAACCAATACAAATCAGCTAAACTGACCTTACCGGGCAAATCATAATCAATAATTTGGGCGTAATCGTTATCCCCTTCAAGAAAACGCCTCACATCAACACCACAGCAAGCACACTCAAATGTTCCATTATATCTGTAAATACGCCAAAGACCCAACAAATAGCTCGGTGGCCTCAACGCTTTTCGCAATTTCTTGATGTTTTTCTTTCGTGCCTTTTTGGGATTATCGGGGTTTTGCACCAATTGAACCTCAACCGTAGGTACTACTTCCTCAGCTCCACCGTAGCCACCAGTAGCTCCGGCACTTGCGATTTCAGCTCTTTGTTGGGCTTTCAACATAGGAAATGCAAGCCCTGTGTTGGCCGCTACCTGTTTTAATTGTTCATCGGTTAAACCTGCTAATTTTGCGTTGGGATTGCCCGCAATCCAGTTGGGCAAGATGTTGCCTGTCCAGCTCATGTTAGCTATCCCAACCTTGACAACCAATTAAGCATTCCGTGTTTTACAGTAGTTCTACAATAGATATTAACACCTTTTCCACATTTACGCCATGTTGTGCCGATATTGCATCTATATCGGCTCTAACTCCGGCCTTTCTAAGCCGTCTTAACTCGTTTCTAAAGGGGGCAACGATGGGATGTTCCCTTTGCAGGTTATTATCCCAAAGGTATTGAGCTTGAGGCGACCACCATAAATCCATTTTATTCACTAAGAATACTACGACTTTCGGCATATAGTTGCTACGAGAAGTTTTTTTCGCCTTTCTGGATATGGCCGTGCTAACATCTTTTCGAGTTATGTTGTCTATTAAATATCTAAATGAAGCCAAAGAATCCTTAGCAAAAGACGGACTTGTTAATACTCTATGATCCACCATGAATATGACTATCTCGCACTTACGGCCAAACATATCTTCTATCCAGAGATTCCTAAATTGAGCTTGCCCTGCAATATCCGAATTAGAAATTGGGATCCTATCTTTTTTGTATTTGATTAACTTTCTATGAGGTTTAGGGGCTTTGGCGTGACCATTGACCATAGGGTGGGATGTTCGCATCTCAATTGGTATCGGGTCTATGTCGCCCGGAACGGTCAGATATTGGTCTAATGTAGTCTTACCAGTCATACTTGGGCCGTATATTCCAATACGATATGGCCTAAGAATACGGTAAAACTTCTGCAAGGCGTGAACCGAGCTAATTAGCAGATGCCCTGCGATGACCGCACTCATACGGCCAGCCCACTCATATTTGGTCTTTCAAATACTCCCAAAGCCCGACTGGGGATGTTCCTAATTCGTCTAATATAATTAAGATGGCGAAAGTTCCGCCTATGCCTATTGCTAATGCTACAAATGTGCGAACCCAACCCGCCATTCGTTCCATTTTTCTTTCGTAGGAGTTTTCTGCTAATATCTGAGCCATTTCTGCTGCTTGTCTTTCTTGTCTTGTTGAAAACGGCCACATTTAGTCCCCACCTACTTCAGTTGTTGGATCGCCCATCATCCTCATCTGAAGCAGGTGTGTTGGGAAGTCCAAATACATCTCTTCCTTGAGATTGTTGCTGCATAACAGCCATTTGCCCCTGTAGCTCTTGGTAATATTGTTGTTTTTGCATACGCCTGTTGGTCATTTGCATTTGATTTCTAAACCATTTGTCATAACTCGCTTCCTTTGAAAACTCAGCTCTCATAGCCATACTATCTCTTATTCCGCCTACTTGGAACAGAACCATAGATGTGCATAAAAAGCCAAATGCGATTAGTCCGTATTGTAATCCCATTTCGGCTGGTGTTGCATTCGGTAGATACCAATCTTTGTGAGATATGCCTACTGCAACGCCTGTAAGAAGCGATTGCCATAGAAGCATAGCTATCAGATTAACATCAACCCTATTCCCTGTTTGTTCAGCTGGTGGTTGCCACATTGGTATTTGTGATGATCCATTCATTTTCTTATCCTTCCTTTTGCTCATCTATGAGCCTAAAGTAGTGCTGCAACGCATGATTCACATACGATGATTTGGATTCTCGACCCCTTTCTTTCTCCATTCTGCGGTATAATTCTTCCCACATCACTACCGATACATGACGGCTCATCGTATCGGCCTGTAATATGAGAGCCTTATGAGCGTTGTTATAGATGACAGGGTTGAAATCATATTTTACGCATGAATTGAGTAATATCCAAACCAGAATCAACGACTCTCGGTTTTAGGTCATCACCATAGGCGACTCTAAGATTTTGTCGTGAGTTAAGATTTTGAGGACGGTTTTTGGTACTGCCTTGATGAACATTGAAACTTATCGGTTCAGTTCCATGCCAACAATCATCACAATTGTAATCTTCACAATTACCTCCTAACATAGAAGCGGGGCATGACTTAACTGAAGGATCTAAGGAAGATGCCGAGCTTGCCTTTATTCGAGGATGCTCTAATAATTCTTCATAACCTGCTGAGAAATCCTCTCCCAAGAGAGGCAAACCATACGCTTCATTTATTTCATTATCAACAGCTTGTCCTATCCATGGTAATGACAACATGACATTCATATTCTTAGGTATAGCATCCCATCCTCTTCTATCTAAGAATGATTTGACCCCTGCCGATTCTCTTGTAGGCAACCAATGTTCTAATTGAGGTGTTGCTGAAGCTATATCGTTCAACATAGCGAAATGTTGCGCCCCATAATCACGATCTGTTTCTTCTTCACCTTCTTGTAAATCCCCACTATCCATGTGCCTAAACTTGTTAGTGCCGTAATAAAACGATTCAGCTGGCGCACGGTGAGCAAAGGCAGAAGCGTAGCTCAAAGGGTCATCATCCGTTAGTCCGTGAAAGTTCCTCCATAGTTGAGTCTGTTTTGGGTTCAATGGGTATCTGCCTTGCTTTGCATAACACATTTTACCGTCTGAGCCACCGCAGGTTGAACCAGCTACCATACCTAATCGGCCACCTACATGACACAGATGCACAGGCAAACCGAAGGAAGCTCCGGGCATTTTATCCGGTGCGCCAAAACCTCCACTCGGATTCATACTAACTATTTTATTGGCTTCGCTCACGGGTCTTTTACCCGAAGTTCGCCCCATTGTGTCTGAAAACTTAGGGATTTTGACTTGTTCATCAACATCCCATCTAACCTTTCTATCGTCTTTGTATCTATTCATTATGTCCTTGTTGTTTTCTAACCAATCAAATATCTGGCGACCATCACCCGGATATTTGCCCCCAAAGAACCGATCCCACCAAAACATATCATCGGGGTCGCCAAGAGCTTTCAGTAGCAAAGAGCGAATGGTCATCGGTTCGCCAGTATGAATATCTTGGAATTGTTGGGTGAAAGGCAGGTGTTTTGAATCGCCTCTTGGCTCGAAAGGTGTGCCGTCTTTTTTCCAACCGCCCGCATGAATGTCGCCTCTTCTGCCCGCATCAACGGTTTGCTCTTGCGATCTGTATGTTATTTCACTGGATAACGCTTCAGCAAAGTCCTCACTAAGATTCGCAGCTTCGTTTGCAGGGTTAAACAGCGACACAGCTAATTCCATGCGTTCATCTTCAGAAAGATTGGGGTTATGCTCAAACCTTGAAAACTGCGTTCTAAACTCATCTAACAAATCACGGTATCTGTTTATCTCGGAATGAGGTAGCAAACCCAAAGGTCGAGGATAAGGCAGGGGGTTAGAGAAGTATCTTTCATCATACGCCTCTCTCTCTTCTTCTGACATTTCTTCCCAATCACGGGGATTGCTACCTTTGCCGTGAGCTTCTTCCCAATACTCGTTTGGATGCTTTTCTGCATAGCCTTCTGGGACTAATCCAGTAGGATCGTATTCAGCTTGAAAATCAAACCTATCGGGCTTATCATCGGATTCCTTAGTGATAGACCAACCTGCCTCAAAAGGGCTAACGCTACCACTCATGCTAACAATGTGTATTACCATTCATGAAAAGATTACC
>MDSV01129610.1_pt1 | contig 95329 bp, 80 predicted proteins | sample 810851 | NCBI WGS metagenome assembly MDSV01 (sample SAMN05326640, study PRJNA326480) | marine metagenome | isolation source: seawater | place: Atlantic Ocean: North East | collected 2012
TTATGATTCACAAGAATGTCTTTATTATGACGCACCTGATATACATCACCCAGAATGATTTCGCCAACTCTATCCGTATAATCTTCATAGATGTTATCTTTCTCAATTTCTCGGATGCGTTGCGCTAACTGTTGACGAGCCATATTCACCGCTCTACGTCCAAAATCCAAAATGTTAACTTCCTGAGCTAATTCATCGTACAATTCGATATCAGGATCGATTTTTTGAGCATCTTCTAAAGATATTTCACCTATAGGATCCGCTAATTCTTCTGCTGGTACAACTTCCTGTATATGCAAAATTTGAATTTCTCCTCTATCTGCATTCAAAATCACCGAAAACGCATCATCCGTTTCGTATTTCTTTCGAATCATTGTTCTAAATACATCTTCCAATATGGTTAACAGAAGATCTCGATCAATACCTTTTTCTTTTGCTATTTCAGCAAAAGAGGAAATAATTTGTTTAGAAAAATCAGGCTGCATTGAGGTGAAATTTAAAGTTAGATTGTAGGGATAATTTTGGCTTCAATAATGTGAGCAAAGGGTATTACTATGTTTTCATCTTCAACGATTAGTTGAATATTCGTAGAGTCAATATCCTTCAATTGCCCCATGATTTTATCAACTTCTTCATTGTCTTTTCGATATCGCACTCTGCAAGTACGGCCTATGTTCTTGGGATATTGACGAATATCACTCAAAGGTCTACTCAACCCGGGTGAAGAAACATTGAGGCGATAACGACCTAGTTCTACATCAAAAGCCTCAAGTAAAAAGCCCAATTCACGGCTAATTTTTGAACAAACATCAATTGAAAGGTGCTCCTCTTCTTTGTCGAGATAAATCCACAACTCCATGGGTGTAGTGTGTTTGATTTCCACATCTACCACAAACACGCCGTGCGAGGAAGCACATTGCTGTGCTAATTCGAAGATTTTTTCCGTGCTGGTTTCCATACTGTTTGTACTGAGTAAACTTTTACTTTAACTATAGTTATAAAAAATAAAAAAAGCGGGAACCCCTCGGCGCCCACTAAGACTCCTAAGATAGGTTAAAATAGCGTCAATTTCAATTTCAGAAGAATTATAAAGTGTACTCTTTAGATTAATGCGCCTTACTTCCTGAAAATAATGTTGGTCCTTTTTTGTAGTAATGTCTATTACTTTATACTTTATTCAATTAACTATCTCTACTAAAAATAGAAGATATATGACAATGTTAGATGTGTTGAACGAACATGCTCATAACTAACCCCACATAGTAACTCACGTTTCTTTTCAATCAACCTTACAATAACTATTGATTATTATGAAGAGTATAGGTCTTTATTTATTAGCCGCTAGCTTTTTTACCCTCCCTTTACAAGCTCAACTTACAAAACCGGATGCCACAAGCACCGAACAGATTTTGAACAGTGTGCAAGAGCGCAATAAGCACAGAGCTCAATCAATACTGCACTCCTACCCTATTCGCAATGTCGGTCCAGTTACCATGAGTGGCCGTGTATCTGACATCGCTGTGCATCCGGATACTGCGAGGATTTTTTACGTGGGCTTCGGTTCTGCCGGCATATTTAAGACAACTAATGGCGGAGCTACTATGCAACCTGTATTTGACAACCAAGGTGGTGCAATGGGAATAGGTGATATAGCCATTTCGAATTCTAAGCCAAACATTCTTTGGGCTGGTACTGGAGAAAATAATTCGAGCAGAAGTACCTATGCAGGTACTGGAGTCTATAAAACAACTAATGCGGGAAATACTTGGACGCTTATGGGCTTGGAAGGCACTCAGCATATAGGGAGAATTATTATTCACCCCGATAATCCAGATGTTGTATGGGTAGGTAGTATGGGTGCATTGTACTCAAAAAACGAGGATCGGGGTGTTTATTTGACCACAAATGGTGGACAAACTTGGGAAAAAACTCTTTTCGTAAATGATAATACTGGAGTGATAGACCTAATTATTCACCCCGATAATCCAGATCTATTGTGGGCCGCTACTTGGGAACGCTCTAGAGAAGCTTGGAATTTTGTTGAGGGCGGTGCCGGTTCTGCGGTTTATCATTCAAAAGATGGAGGAAATAACTGGGAATTAGCTTCGGATGGCCTACCTACCGGCACAACTTTAGGGAGAATTGGTCTGAGTATAAGTGCAGATAATTCTGATCATATCTATGCCCTAATCGATAATCAAGATGTTCGTAAAGTCAATTCTAATAATGAAGGAAACAGTGGATTAATGGCTGATGCGTTTCGGGAAATGAATTCAAAGGATATTTTATCACTGAATAATGAAGAACTCAATCAATTTTTACGACGTAATGGTTTTCCAACTAAGTATACCGCTATAAGTGTTAAGGAAGACATAAGAGCTAGTAAATACCCCCCTAGTGCCCTAGCCGACTATTTAGGTGATGCGAATGCAGACCTTTTTGACACAGAAATTATTGGCGCTGAGGTCTATAAAACCAATAATGGTGGGGAATTATGGGAAAAAACACATGACATAGCACTAGACAATGTTTACTTTACATATGGATATTATTTTGGTGAAATTCGAGTAGATCCTAGCGATGCAAATACACTCTACATAATGGGTGTTCCAATGTTAAAATCAACCGATGCTGGTAAGAACTGGTCGCCAGTTGCCGAAAATCAAAGTATCCATGTAGATCATCAATCTTTATGGATTAACCCCAAAGACGGAGAGCATCTTATGCTAGGTAATGATGGTGGCTTATATGAAAGTAAAGATGGCGGGGAAAACTTCATTCACCATAACGTAGCTCCAGTGGGTCAATTTTATACCGTGAATGTAGATATGGATACACCTTATAATATTTACGGTGGTCTACAGGACAATGGGACATGGAAAGGCTCCTCTAGGTCTACACCAAACAGAGAACAACCTTGGGAGCGTCTTTATGGTGGAGATGGCATGCACGTTAACCCACATCCAGAAAATAGCGACATTGTTTATGTGGGATTTCAATATGGTAACTATTTTCGAAGAGATCTAAGTGATGAAACCTCATATCGAATAACCCCACGGCACGAAGTGGGTGAAGACCGGTACCGCTACAATTGGAACACTCCCGTTGAGCTCAGTCATCATAATCCTGATATAGTATATTTTGGCTCACAACGCTTAAATCGGTCGTTTGATGAAGGAAAAAGCTGGAAGGCTATTAGTCCTGATCTAAGTTATAAAATACCCAATGGAGATGTTCCCTTTTCCACCATTACTACTATTGCTGAGTCCCCCCTCTCTTTTGAAATTATTTGGATTGGAACAGATGACGGAAAAGTTCAGCGTACCACGGATGGGGGTGCTACATGGGTAGATGTGAGCGATGGTCTACCTGCCTATCGTTGGATTTCAGAGATGCATGCCTCGTCTCATGACCCATCAACAGCTTATGTTTCATTGAATGGATATCGGTTTGACGAATTTGTAACCTATATCTATAAAACCACTGATTTTGGTGAAACATGGGTATCAGTTAAAGGTAACTTACCGGATGATGTAGTCAATATTGTGGTACAAGACCCTATTCAACCAGAAATATTATACGCAGGGCTAGATCACGGTAGCTACATAAGTTTAAATGACGGAAAAGAGTGGCATCTGCTAAATAACATACCCAACGTTGCCTCCTATGATATGGTTGTTCATCCCCGTGATTTAGAATTGGTAGTAGCTACACATGGGCGTAGTATTTATGTACTCGATGTGACTCCTTTTCATGAGTTAGTTCCAAGGATAAACGAATCTACAACCTTATTCAGCCTGAGTGATATGCGCTACTCAAGTAGATGGGGGGCACAATCGGTAGACTATCGTGGCCCATTTGAGCCAAATTTTGAGGCATTATTTTTTGTTCAGGAATCCTCATCTAGAAAAAGAAACCAAACAACGGGTTCGTTCGAAGTCGTCATAGATGTTAAACAGGACGAAGCGTCCCTTTACTCGACCACTATGGATGTACAAAAAGGATTTAACACCTTTCACTGGAACCTATGGAACCCAACGACGAACAGTTACCTTGAAAAAGGTACTTATACAGTTCAAATAACCAACGGATCAACAACTCATGAGCAATCTTTTGAAATTAAATAAGGTAGTATTCCCTACAATTCTTTTATTTTTTATTGTTTTAATCAGCTGTGGCGAGAGTAAAACTTCAAAATCCAACTCTTCTACCTACAATGGACGAGTAGTCATTCCTGAACAAACAGTACACTTCCTTGACGCTGACATGGAGCAAATTAGTAGCGTGGAGGTGCAAATATCGGATGATATAATGGAACGGAGTCAGGGATTAATGGATGTAAGAGAACTTCCTGAAAACCATGGAATGCTATTTATATTTGACAAAGAAGAACCCTTAAGTTTTTGGATGGCAAATACACCACTACCCTTGGATATCTTGTATGTTAATGCAGATAGTGTCATTGTTAGCATATACCATTCAACCACCCCCTTTTCTAAAAAAGGCCTTCCTTCTGTGGCCCCAGCAAAATATGTGGTTGAAACAAATGGTGGTTATGCTATCAAATACGGGATTCAAGAAGGGTATCGCATTCGGTTTTAAGCTGTGAAGTTAGCTCTGATACCTGTTTGTGCAGTGCTTGTATAGTCTCGTTATTGTGAAGAACTATATCACGATCCTTATCAAGATGTTGGGAAAGGTGTAATGAGGATTGATGCTTTATTCTAGCGTCTAGGTCCATCCGTGTTATATGTGGTCTCTTTGATAATCTATTTCTGCGAATTTCTCTGCTCGATTGAACCCAAATTATAAAATCTACGTCTTTAGGGCGCCCGTGTTGGAGTAATAATGCACTCTCTTTAGCAATAATTTTTCGCCCTTGATCGGCAATTTTAGACTCCAGTCTCGCCACTTCTTCATATACTGCAGGATGTATAAGTGCATTTAGTCTATCAACTTGCCCTCCACTAAAGGCTTTTTCGGCTAAGTATCCCCTGTTTAGTTCATCGCCAATGTACGCATCGTCACCAAACTCCGCTTTTATTTGAGCACGCAGGTATTCATTATTTTGCATTAATTGTTTTGCTATAGAATCAAGGTCCAATACTGGTATACCTAACTGAGTAATAAAGGCAGCGACAGTACTTTTGCCAGCTCCAATCTCCCCGGTTATACCCCAACGGCATATAGGTTTGAATACATTTTCCATGATTATATATCGCTTAAACTGGGCCGCCCATAGGTTTCATAATCAACATTATAATGGAGGCCACAACTCTCCTTTCGAGCCATTGCAGCTTGAATGATTAGGTAGGCAATACTTATTAGATTACGCAATTCAAGTAATTCAGGAGTTAAACTAGTTCTATGATAAAACTCTTCTACTTCATTGTATAAAAGAGTTTGTCGCCTTAGCGCTCTTTCTAATCTCATATCACTGCGTACAATTCCTACATAATCCCACATTACTTGTTGAAGCTCTTCACGGTTGTGCGATACTAAAATCCACTCTTTATTATTGAAGGTACCCTCGACATTCCAATCGGGTATACCAGCTTCAAAATCAATGTTATCATATTGTTTTAATGCATGGCTTACAGCGGTGTCCGCATAATGCAATGCTTCGAGCAAACTGTTTGATGCTAAACGATTCGCCCCGTGAACACCAGTAAATGCAGTCTCACCTATGGCATAAAGGTGTTTTATTGAACTTTGACCAAATTCATCAACCCGTATACCTCCACACAAATAATGGGCAGCAGGAACTACTGGTATATAATCTTTAGTGATATGTAAACCGTATTTAGCACATTCCTTGGCAATATTTGGAAAATGTTCCAATAATACAGAAGACTCAAGACAGGATGCATCTAAGAAGACCGCTTTGTCTCCTCGTTTTTTAAGTTGATCGTCTATAGCGCGAGCCACTATATCCCTTGGAGCCAGTTCACCTCTTTTATCATAATCTTTCATAAAGGCATGCCCGGATGAATTCCTTAAAATAGCCCCAAAACCGCGTAATGCTTCGGTAATTAAATAAGAATCAGCTTCTGGAATTTGTAGAGTGGTTGGGTGAAATTGCACGAATTCCATATGCTGTATATGGGCCTTTGCTCTATAGGCCATAGCAATACCATCCCCGGTAGCAATGGTGGGATTTGTGGTATGGGCATAAACCTCACCTATACCTCCAGTTGCAAGCACCGTTTTCTTAGCTAAAAATGTCTCTACAATTCCTTCTTTACAATTCAGAGCATAAACGCCAAAACAGTGGATTTCAGGCAAATATTTCACCTTCTTACCTAGATGATGTTCGGTAAGCAATTCCATAGCAAAGAAATATTCAAAGACGTCAATGTTAGGATGATTTTTCACCCTTTTTGCGAGAATATTTTCTACCTCTCTACCCGTCGCATCCGCTGCATGAACAATCCGATTTTCGGAATGACCCCCTTCTTTTCCTAGGTCTAATTGATCCCCTTTTCTTGTAAAGCCAACCCCATAATCTACCAGCTCTTGAATGAGTTCTGGGGCTTTATGCACCATCTTTGACACTGCATTGGTGTCACACAGTCCTGCGCCTGCTACTAATGTGTCCTGAATATGTTTTTCGAATGAGTCATGATTTAAATCCATTACTCCAGCAATACCGCCTTGGGCATACCAGGTGTTGGTTTCTTTGAGTTCATTTTTTGTAATTACCACCACTCGTGCAGATTCTGCAGCTTTTAAAGCGAAGGAAAGGCCTGCTAGACCACTTCCAATGATAAGCATGTCATATTTATGCATGAGCTTGTAGTAGTAGATATGCTTTTATGAAATCATTCAAATACCCATCCATAACCTCTGAAACATTGGATGTTTCATAACCGGTTCGATGGTCTTTTACTCGTTGATCGTCAAATACATAACTTCTAATCTGAGATCCCCATTCATTTTTCCCTTTTGTTCCTTCTAATCTAGCTTTCTCAACCTCCCTAATTTCTTTCTCTAATTCGTAAATTCTGGATTTCAATAAGACCAAGGCTTTCTCCCGGTTTTGGAGTTGAGATCGCTCCTGTTGACACTCTGCTACAACTTTTCCATCACGGCCATCGGATAGTTTGCCTGCCCAAATAAGTCGAACTCCTGTTTCCACTTTATTTACATTCTGTCCACCCGCACCTGAGGAGTGAAATCGTTGTAGTTCGATATCTTTCTCGTTAATGTCTAGCTCAATTGTATTATCAACCAGAGGAGAAATAAATACGGAACAAAAAGAAGTATGGCGTCGAGCATTACTATCGAAGGGTGATACTCGTACCAGTCGATGAACACCGCTTTCCGCTTTTAAAAATCCATAGGCATTCTCTCCCTGAACCTCTATGGTAGCACTTTTTAATCCAGCTACCTCACCATCTTGATAGTCCATAACTGAAACCATGTACCCATTTTGATCGGCCCATCTCGTGTACATTCGATACAACATTTCAGCCCAATCCTGGCTCTCTGTACCTCCGGCACCGGGACTAAATTGGACCACTGCATCACGATGATCATCTTCTTCCTTGAGCATATTTTTTAGTTCAAGGGCATCTAATTGGGTAAGAAATTTTTTAGTTTCAATTGATAATTCTTGCTCAACGGGCTCACCCATTTCAATAAATTCTAAGTAAACCGTAATACTTTCCTTAAGACTGTTAAGAATATCCCAATCCTGAATCAAGGATTTTTGATATCCCAAATCCTTCATGACTTTTTGGGCTTTTACAGGATCATTCCAAAAGGAAGGATCCTGTGTCTGCTGGGTTAACTCAATGATTCGAACACTTCGTTTATCATAGTCAAAGATACCCCCGCAGCGCATCTAACCGCTGAAAATGTTCCTGTAATTGTTCGTTTATAACCGCCATATCATATATTTATTTTCATTTCCAATTTACCCTATTCAATGTACCCAAGCCCAAGAGATACCCAAACAATAAAGCACCCTCTACAGCTTTTTCAGGATGTATTCTGGCTTTTCTTCTCAATATTCTATTCTCCTTTTGATATTCGTTATTTAGCCAATCCCATTGAGGGTTTACTTCTGAAGACGAAGACTGTGATCTAGAAGACTGCCCATCTGTTTTGGATGAAAAAAGTATCTTACCAATTAACGTAATACAATTCCGTAATCGGCTTGCAGTTGATTTATTATTTCCATTCATTTTGTAAAAATCTTATTTTGTTTGTCATAAATAATGTACGAAATTTTCCACTTTGTTAATGGTAGCAATGAAGGTAAAAAAGATGCCATGTGTCAATGAGTTCACCTTTATTCTTTACAAAAAAACTAATCTATACCATAAGCTGGGAAGATGTTACGATTGATCAAAAACTCCTTCAGCTCGATCATAAGTCCTCCATTCTAACCATTGCAAGTGCTGGAGACCATCTTTTTAACTATGCATTAGAAGGAGTCTCTAACATTCATGCGGTAGATATCAATCCTTTTCAACTGCATTTGGTTGCGCTAAAAAAACATATTATATCAGCGTATGATTTTGATGTATTTTGGGCGTTTTTTGGTGTGGGTAAAGTACCGAACTACCATAAATATTTCGATGGTTTATTGCCCCATTTAACTCCGCTAGCTCGATCCTTTTGGAGCCGCAAACAACATCTATTCAACCCTCAAGGATTGGGATTTTATCGATACGGTACCACCGGTTGGTTATCACGATTGTTACTGTTTAGTATTCGCCGTATGGGTGTGGAAAAAAGCATTACCGAGTTAATACATACTGAAGATATCGAAATAAGACAGGGACTGTTCGAGCCATTGTGGAATAAAATGACTCAGCATTGGTCATTAGCCTGGTGGGTTCACCCTTGGGTACTATATCTTGGGGGGATCCCAATGAGCCAGCAACAGAGCATAGGCCCTTTGCTTCCATTTTTAAAGGATACTTTATATACACTTCTTGTTGAACAAAAACTATCCGAAAATCCATATTGGAGATTATATTGGGATGGATGCTATGACCCTAGTTTTGCACCAAAACATTTGCAATCACACAATTACCTAAGGTTAAAGGAGTGCATTAATCATATTACATTAGGCCACTCATCATTACTTGATTCACTAAACAACAACGGCTCAATGTCCTATACACATGTTAACCTATTGGATCATCAAGACTGGTTATATAATAACACTAAGGGCTTTATTGAGCTAAAAGATACCTGGGATCGCCTAAATGAGCTTCCTTCTGTCACGAAAATTCTATTTCGATCTTCCTACGAAACGGTACCATGGATTGATGAACTAGTCTCCAAAAAATTTATGGTGAATCAAATGAAACGGAATGAATTGGGAGAAGACCGCGTGTACAGCTACTCGAGTACTTATTTAATCAATCGTTAATCGAGCCTTTAGTGAATAAGACACTGGTAATATCAAAGACGGAGCGACATCTTAAACGCTATTACCGTTGGAACAGTCATCTATACGATACTACCAGATGGGCTATTTTATGGGGGAGAAAGTGGCTTGGTGATTATCTACGAAGTGAATTAGAAGAGCTAAGTAAAAAAAATCCTACAGCTCCTTCTACACCTTGTATAGTTGAAATTGGATGCGGTACAGGATTTCATCTTTCTGCTCTAGCACCGGTGTTTAAAAACAGTGTGTTTTATGGATTTGACGCATCAACTCATATGTTAAACAAAGCATATAAAAAAATTCACAAGCTCAAAAATGTACAATTACGTGAAGAATATTTTTCGTCAAACTCACTACAAGATTCATCCGTGGACTGCTTTATCTGCTCCTATTCAATGAGTATGAATGAAAATATACCTACACTCATTGAATCTATACACCAAAACATGAAGGATTCAGGAGTAATTTATATCGTTGACTTTTTGTCGACTTCTTCAGATTGGTTTTATCGCTGGATGATGTTACATGGGGTATATATTCATTCTGAAATCATAGTGGAACTACAAAACACCTTTGAATCAGTAGAGTATGAATCAAAAAGAGGTTTCTTTGGACTATTCCGTTATGGAGTAGTGAAAGCGATTAAACAAAAAAAGTCAGACTTGCACCGATTGGTCCTTGTATTGTAATTCGTATAGTTTGCGGTAGATGCCATTTTCTTGGGCAAGAAGTTCATGATGAGTGCCTACTTCACGTATTTGACCTTTGTGCATTACCAGGATGGTATGAGCATCCTGTATAGTAGACAAACGATGAGCAATAGCAATGGTAGTTCTACCTTTCATTGCTTTTTTGCTAGCAATGTTGACCAAGGCTTCGGTCTCAGAATCTACACTCGAAGTAGCTTCATCTAGAACCATAATAAGTGGATTGTATACTAACGCTCTAACAAAACAAATTAATTGTTTTTGGCCCATAGACAATGCAGAACCCTGTTTTTGAAGTACATATTCATATTCACCAGGCAGTTTTTTAATAAAGCGGCTAGCTTCTACATCTTCAGCAGCTTTTTTTACTTTAGCTAAACTAATTTCTGGATTCCCTAATGATATATTTTCATAGACCGTGCCAGTAAACAGTGAGTGATCTTGTAATACAAGTCCAAATAAAGTGCGAAGTTCTGATAATTCAAGTTCTCTAATATCAATCCCATCGATACAGATACTCCCTTTTTGGATTTCATAAAACCTAAGTAACAGGTTGATAATAGTAGTTTTTCCTGCACCTGTTGCTCCAACTATAGCTAAGTGCTCGCCAGGTTGCACTTCAAAACTTATATCTTGAATGATCCAGTTTCCTTCATCATTGTACCTAAACCAAACATTTTTAAAGCTGATGTACCCTTTCGGATTATTAAGAACAGAAGGGTTATCAGGATTATTTATTTGATGTTTGGTATCTAAAACCTCAAATATTCTTTCTGAGGAGGCTAAAGCAGATTGTAGGGTATTAAATTTTTCTGACAAACCGCGTATAGGTTGGAAAAATTGACGGGCGTATTGAATAAAAGCTAACAAGACACCAAAGCTTACCCCTCCCATTAGAGCTCTTCCTCCACCATACCACACTATTAATGCCATAGCAAAGGAAGCAAATACTTCAACCAGTGGCCAAAAAATACTGAAATAAAAAATGGTTTCTACATGAGCTTCTTTATGTTTTTGATTTATTTTTTGAAATTTCTCGTGTTGATATTGTTCTCGATTGAACAATTGAACCACCTTCATCCCATTAATATGTTCTTGAACAAAGGAATTCAAATGTGAAATTTGATCGCGTACTTTCAGAAAACTAACTCGAACGCGTTCTTTAAACCAAAATGTGGCATAAAATAGGACTGGAAGAATGGCTATAGTGACTAAACTAAGTTCCCAATTCATAGAGAACATGAAGTACAGTATAAAAAATATTCGAAACAGATCGCCAATAATAGCGACCACTCCATCAGACAATAATTCACTTAACGCCTCTACATCGGAGGTAGTTCGAGTGATTAAACGTCCAATAGGACTTCGATCAAAATATTGAACATGAAGGCTTCGAATTTTTTCAAATACCGCACTTCGTAATGAGTATAAGGCATTTTGTCCAAACCATCTGGTTAAATAGGTGTTAACCATGAGTAAGATGAATTCTCCAAATAAAGCCCCAAACAATAAAAGAATAACCGTAAATAGACCTTCAAAATTATCAAAGGCTATATAATCATCAACGGCAATTTGGGTTAATTTGGGTCGAACGGTTCCTAGGTAAGCTACCGCTAATGAAAGGACTATAGCGAGTGCTATATAGCCAACAAAAGGCTGTATGTAAAAGTAAAGCCGCTTAATAAGCGTTTTATCAGCGGCTTTCTTTAAAGTTTTAGCCATAGCTTATTGTGGATCCTTACTCATAAATTTAGCTAATTAACAGTTTAGAACCGGTTAAAATCATCATACCCGGTTCTAGGTGTTATAGATTTATTTGGTTTAGAATCATCATAGTTGCTATTTCGGCCGGAATTATTATGATCTCTACTTCCTCCAGAATTACTTCGGTATGAACCCCCACCGTTTTGCCGGTAACGATCTCCTCCTCTATTATCTTGGTTATTGGTGCCATATCGCCCCTTATTTCTACTAGGAGAACCATCTTGGCTTTTCCGTGGTCTGAAGTTTTTGGATCCTGATCGATGTCCAGCCGGTCTACCTCCACCAGAACGTTCACCGCTAGGCCTTCTACCACGATAATTACCGCCACCACTGTGTGGCTTTTTCTTGGTTAAATCAACCAGTTCAACTTTTGATTCTATGATACCTCTCTCATGTGAGGGATCAGTGAAAATTGGACGTAATTCATGGGCCAACCAAGTTGGATAGAATCCTTCTCTTGCCTCTTTCAGTAATAAGTGCAAATTGGTGTAGCGTGCGGAGAAGTGCCCAATCACTAACAATTTGGTTTGGGCTTCTGTAGCTACTCGAGCTGCATCAGCAGCGGTAGAATGACCGGTTTCTTTGGCCTTGTCTGCCAATTGATTACCAAATGTAGCTTCGTGGTACAATATATTGGTATTAATGGCTAGTTTAACAGCATTTGGACAGTATTCTGTATCCGTTACATAGGCAAAACTATCGCCAGGTCGTGGGTGCCCAACAATTTCATACGATTCAATTACCGTTCCATCTTCTAATGTAAGATTATTACCTGCCTTAAGTGATTTAAACTGTTCATCGTCTGTAATTCCATACTGCTCAGCCTTGGCAGCATCAACTTTACCTGGCTTATCTTTTTCTTGGAATCGATATCCTAGACAGAATTTTTTATGTTTAAGTGGACGGGCCTCAACGTAGTAATCGTCGGTATCCAACACTCTCATTTCCTCTATATCATCGTTAACTTCTACAAAATTTAGATCGAAACTGATTTCTACCCCAGAGAAGCCGAGATTCCACTCAACAAACTCTTTAATTCCTTTTGGACCGATTAAATTTAATTCTTTTTCTCTTCTTTGAAGCTGTAGTGTAGATATCAATCCCATTAAACCTGAGTAATGATCCACATCGAAATGGGTGATGAATATACTGTCAATTTTAGATCTTTTTAATCCAGCTTGTAGCATACACATTTGTGAATTTTCCCCACAATCAAATAAAAATACACTACCCTCTCGCCATAGGGCTACCGATGGTAAATGTCTGATTGATGTTGGGGTTGCAGAGGCGATGCCTAATGGTACAACGATCATTTTGTTTTTCTCCCTTCATTCATGGGTGGTTGCAATCAACAATCACACCTAATGAATCATGTATTAGTATTATATAGTTTGTAATTCTTGTTCTATTAGTTGTTTGTCGTACATCGACTTATAACTTCCATTTTGTGAAAGCAACTCTTCATGAATTCCTGCTTCCTTCACTTTTCCATCTTCTATGTAATAAATGTAATCAGCATCTTTTATAGTTGATATACGATGACATATTACAATAACTGTAACTTTTGTCTGATCATTTCTTAATGATTTGAGAATTGCATCTTCTGTTTTAGTATCAACTGCGCTTAATGAATCGTCTAAAATGAGTATTTTTGGCTTTTTTATAAGTGCTCTTGCAATGGCTATTCGTTGTTTCTGACCTCCAGATAAGGTTATACCCTTTTCTCCCGATATAGTCTGAAATTTTTTATCAAAATCCAAAATGTTATCAAGAACTTGTGCCTTTTCTGCAGCCCATTCAACATCTTGTGTTGTTGCTCCCTTTATTCCAAATCCAATATTCTCTTCTATTGTATCTGAAAATAAAAAATGATCCTGAGGCACAAAACCTAAAGAATCTCGTAATGATCGTTTAGAATAGTTCTTTAAAGAAATACCGTCAAGAAAAACTTCACCGTTAGTGGGTTCAAATAATCTAGGTAGTAGCTGCACTAATGTACTTTTTCCAGATCCTGTTCGACCAACAATAGCCACTTTAGTACCCGCTTTAATTTTGATGTTTAGATGCTCAAGTGTAGGTACTGTTGCATCCGGATAATTAAATTGGATGTCTCTAAATTCTATATTGCCTTTGACATCATCCGTGTCTAAGCCTTTGTCTTGTTCTAGGTCATGGTACGCTTTGAATAATACTTTTATCCTCTGCCAAGAAGCAATAGATTTTTGAAATCTATTTGTTGTATAGCCTAATGCGGCAACAGGCCAAATTAAATAGGTTACATAAATTAGAAATTCAGCTATATTGCCTATGCTTAATTCTTCAGCAATGACCATCTGACCACCCTTCCAGATAACGATAATCAACGATATTCCAATCAAAAAATTAAGACCAGGATGAAAAAGAGACTCGATTAAGTCTAATCGAAGTTTTTTCTCTTTGTACTCTTCGTTTAACACGTCAAACTTACGTTGTTCTAACTCTCCTTTATTGTACGCTTTAACTAAACGTATGCTTGCGAAGGTTTCTTTAGCTTGATCTGCTAATTTAGAATATTGTTCTTGAATGATAATCGAATGCTTGTGAATATATCCAGTAATCCAATAGGCGAAAAGGGATAATGAAGGTAACGGCAACAAAGCCCATAACATTAAATCTCGGCTAACTATGTACATCATTACTATTACGAATCCGGCTCTTGTTATCGTATTTATACTGTACATGATAACCGGCCCGAAATATTCTCGAACTTTGTTTATGTCTTCCGTTGCTCGTACATAAACCTCCCCCTCCGTATATTTTGCATAGAATACAGAAGGTAAGCTGAATAGGGCATGCAATACATCGTTCCTTAAATCATACTCTACTTTTCGCGATGCAACTATGAGTGTTTGCCGGGTTAAGAAAAGAAAGAAACCATAGCCACAAACAGCTGCAACTAAATAAAGGGCATTCGTTGCTAAAATACTCCCTTGTACTGAATTGAACAGAGTGTCAAATAGTGATAAAACATCAGATCGTTCTGCATTTAACTGCTCAACCCTATCCATAGTTTGACGAATAAGTATGGGTATCCAAACTAGAAAAAAATTAGCAGCGGTTAAAAATAGAGCACCAAGTGTTATAGTCCACTTGTAAGGTGTTAGATATTTATTAATGATTAGATGCAAAGAAGCTGATTAGTAAAACTAATATATAGTTGAAATCTTATAGATTTTCAAAACTACTTAAAAACATACATAACTACCCAAAAAAAGAACCACTCTTTAGGAGTGGTTCTTTTGAAACAGTATAGTGTCAAATACCTATTTATTCTTGAGTAGCGTCACGGTCTAAAAATTCTTCGAACAATTGAGTATGTCGAGAGTCCATAGGAATTTGGTAGCCTTTTATGAATACCTGCTCAATTTGACTCAAAGGTTCGAAAGGATCTCCAGAACTAATGAATAAATTAGCCTGCTTTCCAATCTCCAAACTACCTAAGCGATCGGAAACACCAAATATTTCTGCTGGATTAATGGTGACAGCTTTAACAGCTTCTTCCGCTCCCATTCCATAGGCAGCTGCATAACCCGCATTAAAAGGTAAGTTACGAACGTTCTCTACTTCCCTAGTCATAATAGCAACTTTAACCCCGGCTTTCATAAGTGCAGCTGGATTTTCGTATGGGCGATGAATGTGATCGTAGGAACGAACAGGAGTATAAAGAGTTGAAACTAAGCAGGGAATTCCAGCCTCTGCAATTTTTTCTGACACTCTCCAGCCTTCCTCTACTCCAGCAAATACAATATTTAAGGATGAATTCTCCTCATGGGTAGACCATTCAATTGCGTTAAGAATGTCTTTTTCACTAGATACTGCAATAATTAACGGCGTTTCGCCTTGAACCAATGCACGCATTGCTTGTAGTTGTTGATTCTTTTCAGGTTTGGTTTTACCAATAGGATCAGCCTCGAACTCATTCATCATTTGCTCATAAAAACGAGCATTATCCAACCATTTATCTAGATTTCTTACCGCTTCTTTGTATCGTTTTTCAGCTTGTTCAGGATTTCTTGGTCCCCAACCTCTGCTTTGGACGCTAGGCCAATTCAGTACCATACCAGCAGTGGCATCAATAGCCATTGAATCTGGTGAATACCCCCAAAGGTCCATAAGTGCCGCTTGACCTGACATCAATCCACCTTGAGGTGCGGTTATGACATGAGTCACCCCACTCACCCTTGTGACCGGTATAGAAGCACTGTGTGGGTTAAAGGCTGTAAATGCCAACATGTTGGGATTCATATTCCCAACTTCTCTATTATCTACTGTTACAGGAACTGCGTTAACTTCGACTAAACCCAATGAAGTTCCGCTGTCCATAAAGCCAGGGAATACATGCTTGCCGGTGGCATCTATAACGGTGTAACCACCTCCCACTTTTGAACGATCAGTTCCAACGTATTCTATTTTTTCACCATCAAGTGTAATAACACCATGCTGGATAGTTCCTTCAGTTATTGTGTGTATAGTCGCATTAATAATAGCAATTTTTCCAAAATTTGGCTTGCCGGTTATCTGAGCTTGCACCGTAAATGTTACCATCAACAGTAGCGCAAGAATAATATTCCATTTTTTTGATTTCATCATTAAACTCCTTCTACTTACTGTTCAATTAATTCAAATACATCACTCATGCAAGAGTCTTCTTCTCTACCCTGAATGAAGGTGTTAAACACCGCCTCTGCATAAGAATCTTCACTATCTACAGCAATTCTCATATCGACTGGATCCATGTAAAGGTCAAAATATTTTTTGCCATCAACATAGGTATGCTCTACTTTGGAATAAATGCTAAGAGGGTGACCACTCCAAATGGCTACATCTCCTTGTTTCCCTATTTCTAAACTTCCAACCATTTCATCAATTCCAAGCTGCTTCGCTGGATTGATGGTAATCATCTTTAATGCGTCAGATTCTGAGGTTTCTCCATATCTAACGGTTTTTGCAGCTTCATGATTTAGATGTCGAATAAGCTCATTGCTATCACTATTTATACTATTAGTCACACCATTTTCATTTAAAATGGTAGCATTGTAAGCCGTAGAATAGTAAACCTCGAATTTATACGCCCACCAATCAGCAAATACTGAAGTATAAGCTCCGTTTTTTGCAATTTCTGGAGCTACCTTAAAGGCTTCGTTTGCATGCTGAAACGTATAATTTTTAATACCATAATCATTAAAAACCCGCATGAGCATGAGAATTTCATCTGCTCTATAAGAGTGGCAATGAACCAGTATTTCGCCATCGATAATATCATTTAGCACATCGTATCGAAGGTTTTTTGCAACGGGAATCGGTGGAGCGGTTCTACCTCTTCTATCTACTTCATAAGCCTCTTTTGAAGCAAAATAGGCCTCTCTTTTGATTCTATAATCAAGAGCCTCATCAAAATGACTTCTGATAATCTGTTCTACACCCATTCGAGTTCTAGGTTGAATTCCGTTACCCTGTCCATGCACACGGGTTGGATTTTCACCCAGTGCAAATTTGATGGTTCTTTTTGCATCAGCAAATCTCATTTCATCCTGAGTTACTCCATAACGAAGCTTTAATGTTTCCCCCTGTCCTCCAATAACATTAGCAGAGCCGTGCATTAGGTGAATGGATGTAACCCCACCAGCCAAAGCTCGATAGATGGAGACGCTATTAGGATTAATAGATTCCTCCATAGTTACTTCTGCCGTTACGGGATTTCTGGCTTCATTAGTACTCACTGTATTTAGGTGAGAATGTGCATCAATGATACCAGGCATCACATATTTACCGGTACCGTCTACCACGGATACTCCTGAGGGACCACTAAGATCCGCACCTATTGCCGATATAATGCCATCAACAATAAGTACATCACCATTCTCTATTATGCCATCGGTAATCGTCATTAAGGTTGCGTTCTGAATGAGTACAGATCCCTTTTCCTGTGCTATAGTTCCTACTGAAAAAACAGCTATAATAAGTAGTGTTGTTAAGGTATTTTTCATGGTTAGTCCTCCATAAAGTCATTGATCACACCCTGGCTGACCTGGATGTGGATATTAGTTCCTTTTTCAAATAAAGGGCCGTCAGTAAGTATTAGATGTGCACTATTGCCCTCTTTTATGGTTCCAACTCGGTTAGATATACCTAATATGTTTGCATTATGAACGGTCATTAGTCCAACGATGTCATCTTTCGTTAATGTACTGTTCTCTGTAACTAGATTAACTTTCTGAATTAATTCTTTAGGACTTAGGCCAGCAGAAGTAAAGCCTGTAGGAATACCCGCTTCTAGTAGAGCAGACAAATTGTTTATTTCTTTTTCCCAAGCTTCTTTTTGTTTTGACCGGAACATTAATTCTTCTTCGGTTAGTTCTTCCGATTCAGCGTCTTCTGAATCTCCTTCCTCACTTGATTCACTTCTTTCCCCATCGTCTTTTTTAGCTTCCTTGTTTTCTTTCTCTAACCAATCTGGCATCTCTGTAACATCAAGACTAGCTAGTACAGCGATATTTCTAGCTTTTAGCTCATTGCTTAAAGCAGAGGCTTCTTTTGCTGAAACTAGAACCACATCAAAACCAAATTCGTCCTGTAGCCTAAACAAGCGTTCTATTTCTTCCTTAGAATCCACTTCGAAGTACAGTGGATACTCTTTATTAATTAAAGGAAAAAGTGCTTCTAATACATCATTTTGCTCGGGTTGAGTCATTTCCGAGTGTTTTTCGAAATACATCATATGCTCTTGCAAAGCAGTTGCATCATACATGAGCTGCCGGAAATAAGCCATTACTCCCATCTGAGTTGATGGATAGGCCCCACTGCCCCAACCTCCAGGTGCCGTTTCAAAACTCCCTTGTAATGCCAAAGGGTTTGCAAATATATGTGCTTGTGTTAGCTTGGGTGCCGATAAATTGAACGGTTGTATATGCCCAGGTAACATTTGACCATCGAGACCAAGAGCAACCAATGTAAAACCTGCTTTCATAGCGGCTTCAAAGGCTTTATCCTCGTTTAAATAATGCCCTGGAACTCTTTGCGGTTGTGCCCCAGCGCGATCATATGGTGGTTTACCGGGATTTTCTAATCGCGGCAAATCCCGTGGTGTCTCTGGACTACCCCAAGTAGCCATCCCATCAATAAGACCAGGATAAACGTGTAGTGAATCACCACCATCGATAATAAAAGCGTCAAATGGAATTGATTCGTTCACCCCAATTTGTTCAATAACTCCATTTCTCCATACAATATCAGCGTTTTCAAGGGTGGCTCCATCGGCCATCTGAATCGTCACATTAGTTATGGCATGCGCAGGTACTTCTTGTGCCATTGATGGCATCTGTTGCCATGCCAATAGCATAACTAAGAAGCTTGCCATATCCACAAAAGTAGTTTTAATGTTCATAGTGCATATGTTGTGTTAATTGATGATGAGAAGTATCGAGTAAAATCGCTGCTCATTCGTTAAAATTGTAAAATTAAAATGACTCATTCAGTTCTACCCAGAAAGGCTCATCAGAGCCTAAGTGATTATCCGTTGACTTTTTTAATTCTTTAATAATCTTTTCTTTAAGAACACTTATTTGCAGATAATATTCATAATAATCAGAACCTTGTTTTTTGAGGACAGTTTCATATTTGGGGGCCATCAAATCCTTAAACAAATAGGTGCTACTTCGAAGTATTTGTATTACAGCTGGACTAGACCAGAAACTATCATCTTCTTGCTGCATTCTAACTAGTTCAACTTTATCGTCGATAGTATTTAATAACGCTATTTGTGCCACCTTATAACCGTGCTTAGCTGAGGCTAAAGAGTCCTCAGATTGAAAACTGAAAAAGTAATGTATGCTTGTTGAATCACTTAGGTAGGAGTCCTCACTATACCATTCGGGGAGTGTTGAACTCACAGAATCTTGCTGAAAGAGGCTATCCGTAGTTGAACAAGAGTACAACAAAAACATAGCAAAAGTAATATGCACTAAAAACTTCATAAACAGTGTTTTTTATTTATCTAATGGAATATAAATGTGATGTAGACTTTTATCTTCTCGCCTGACTTCTAATTGTACTGATATCTTATTTTCATTATCAGCTAACCCATTAAAATAACTTTGTAATACTTGGGATGAATGTACTAGATTTCCGTCTATTCGTATGATTTGAACTTCATCTCTAAGGCCTCGCTTAAATGCGTTTGAAGCTGAGTCTACCTCTTGAACATACAAATCAAACAAGCTGGGATTTTCTGGCTTAGCTAATCCTACTATGTCAAATCCTAAATCGGTGGATATCCAAAGCCTTCCCCTAGATAAATCATTTTGATCAAGTTTGGAGCGACCTTCATCTTCTTGAGTAGGCTCATTTGGGCTAGATTGCGCCGCTGACTGAGCAATGCTAACTTCAGGTATCATTAATTCTTCTAAAATAACCGAGCTTATAAAGGATGAATTATCCCGCCATATGGTGAGTTGGGCTTCGGTATTAGGACGTAACAGGGCAATCCTCTCCTGCAGTGCATTAGAAGCATTAACGGGAAATCCATTCACTCCAAGCACTATATCACCCTTCCTGAGTCCTGCCAAATCTGCTGGCCCATTGGGTGTTAACGATATAATTTCTACCCCCACTACACTTGGAAGTTCCAATTCTAAGGCTCTTTGATAGTCCACAGATTGAATCTGTACCCCCATTAGAGCCCGTCTCACACGACCATACTGAATAATATCAGAAGCTACTTTAGTCGCTAAATTACTAGGAACAGCGAATCCATACCCTTGATAACTACCGCTTTGTGAAGCAATGGCTGTGTTAATTCCAATGATTTGTGCGCTAGTATTCACCAAGGCACCCCCACTATTACCCTTGTTTATAGCCGCATCTGTTTGGATAAAACTTTCGATTCTCATGCGGTCATCAATTATTTGTACGTCTCTGCCTAATGCGCTTATGATACCCGCAGTTACTGTGGCTCTTAGTCTAAAGGGATTACCAACAGCCATGACCCACTCACCTACTTGAACTTGATCTGAATTTCCCATTATAGCAGCTGGAAGATAATTTGCAGGTATTTTTATCACCGCTAAATCCGTAGTGGGATCCGAACCGATTATGCGTGCTTGAAATTGTCTCTTATCATTTAATACTACCTCGATACCTTGTTCACTGGCTCCTTCAATTACGTGATGATTAGTAAGTATATAACCATCCTGACTTATAATAACACCGGAGCCAACAGATCGAGCACTTCTGGGTAAAAATCGATTCCAAAAATCGTCGGAGAAGTCGTGATTTTCATCATCTGGTAAATCAACCGGGATTAATGTTTCTATGTATACGACGGATGAGATTACTCTATTGGCGACTTTTTTAAATAAAAATCGTTCACTGATATTTTCAAGAAATTCATCATCTATGAATACACTATCACTTTTTGAGATATTGGTATACTCAACTTCTGCAAATGAATGCCGAGTACTAAGATCCAAATAGCTATCCCAAACAAAGCCTATGCTAAGCCCTATCAACAGTATTAAAAGGTAAGTTAAACGACGATTTGTATTCATGTTGGCTATCGAAAAGTGATCAAAATAAATGTAGTCTTTATAATTTTCAGCTATTGGTTAAGATACCACTATGTCAAAAAATTGTTGCGATCGTTGTGGATTATAACCTTCTATATGATAATGAAAATAGGCATCCAAATGTTGTATCAATTCAATCAACTCATTTTTACTTAAACCAATAGCTAAAAAATCCTTAGATCTACTTGATAACACCGTCACAAGAAACTTCGTTTGTGATAAATTAAACTTCTTCTCACCCGTTTGAGTGGATACCTCACCAAGTAACCCACTAGGGATATGTAAATACGACTGTTTAGCAATCTCACTAAGTTCACATTGTAAATCAATTCCACAGCAGCTCATACATCGAATTTGAATGTAAGGCAGCACATGCACTGGGACTTCTTCTTGTTGAATTAGCCAGGGTAAAAATTGTTTTAAAAGTAGAAATAATTTTGTGTTTTTTTCATGCTCATGTACCAAAGCTGTTATTCGCTCCAAGACTTGAAACAATAAAAGCCAGGTGGTGAAGTCACGTCGTAAGCTAGAAACTGAGTGCACTAAGTCGGCCGATCGTAAATCCTGAACCGAACGATTGGGTTTATGTGCAAAGCCGATATTCAAGGTATTACCCGCCTCTAATACTCCACTGAATGGACCTTTGGGTTTCTTTGCTCCCCTAGCCATTAGAGCGAACTTACCATGCGATTCTGTGAGGACGGTAATTATTTTGCTTGATTCTTGATAGTCAATGGTTCGCAAAACTATAGCTGTGGCAGTCTCTAGCCCCATGATATGTTGATTTTAAGTACGTTTATCACATTAATTTAAGTGAGTAAATCAGTTTTTCTATGCATCTAAACATAATAATTTCTACCATTGGATAATTACTGTTACCATGATATCAAAAGAGACTCTAAAAAAAATTCGCAAACTAGAAATTCAAACCAAAGGATTGGTCAATAATCTATTTGGCGGTGAATATCAGTCGGCCTTCAAAGGAAGAGGTATGGCTTTCTCAGAGGTTAGATCTTATTCATATGGAGATGACATTAGGCAAATTGACTGGAATGTGACAGCTCGAACAGGTGAGCCTTTCATTAAAATATTTGAAGAAGAAAGAGAACAAACGTTAATGCTCTGTGTAGATATATCTAATAGTGGAAAATTAGGGACTAAAATGTACACGAAGGCAGAATTAGCTATTGAAATCTGTGCCGTATTAGCTTTTAGCGCGATTAAAAATGGTGATAAGGTCGGTTTAGTACTCTTTAGTGATGTGGTGGAAAAAGTTGTCCCGCCAAAAAAAGGCAAAAAACATGTCCTCAGAATCATTAGAGAGCTTTACACCATCAAGGCAACGGGTAAAGGTACTAGTATATCCACTGCAATGAACTATGTTAATCGATTATTGAACCGTAGATCTATTGTAGTATTAGCTTCTGATTTTCAGGACACAGAGTATGACACAGCGCTGAAAATAACGAATCAAAAGCACGATCTTGTTAACCTTAGTATTCGGCACCCATTTGAAGAAGAACTCCCAGACTTAGGCTTATTGCCTTTATACAATGCCGAGACAAATGAACAAGTCATGGTAGATAGCTCAAACAAAAGATTACGAGCTCATCTACAGTCAAAGCTTAAGGAAAAACATGATGCTTTTGACAAGCACATGGTAAAATTACAAATGGATAACATTGTTGTGCACACCGATAAATCGTATATACGACCGCTTATGAGTTTTTTCCAACGTCGTTTAAGTCGATATTAGTAGCCAATACAAGCCCATCTTGGCCTAACAAATACGAATATTTCTGAACTTCAAGAAAAAATGCATCCCTGGCTGATGTAGCCAACGATTTCTGAGAGGGCAACTCAACCGTGACCGAGTTAACTGGATCGTTGTTTTTATACAATGTGTAGTGCAAATGAACCCCTGTCACCCTTCCTGTTCGTCCAACATATCCAATCACTTGCCCTTGCTTCACCTGCACCCCTTTTTTTATTCCTGGGCCAAATCCATTAAGGTGCGAATAGGCTGTTTTATACATTCCATTATGCTGTATTTGTACAATATTCCCATTGACACCTCTATACCTAGACTCAATTATTTCTCCATCACCAACCGCAATCACAGGAGTACCAAGTGGTGCTGCATAATCGGTACCAGTATGTGGTATTCTTTGCTTCAAAACAGGATGAAATCGATTGTAATTAAAACTAGAGCTAATGCGCTGATTGTACTTAAAAGGAGCTTTTAGTAACGCTTTTTGTATTCCATTCCCTTCGGCGTCATAATATCCTTGTTGTTGACCATCCTCGTAATAAAAAGCTTGATAAGGTATATTTTGGTGTACAAATTCAGCTGCTAACACCCTTCCCACTCCAACCACTTCCCCTTCTGATATGAATTCTTCGTAGATGGCACGAAACTTATCCCTTCGATAGAGCCGAAAAAAATCAATTTGCCAAGCGAATAATTCACTTAGTTCCATTCCAACACCCACAGAATGTCCTTGCGATATTAGTGATTCATATAATGAGGATTCAATCAATCCTTCCACCTGTCGAAATCGTATTTCAATGGGTTTAGCAGATGCTTGAATAAAGATTCCATCAGTTAAATCTACTTTCACATACCGTATGTTTGACTCCATGATGATAAGAATGGGGGCATAATGCGCTTCTTTAGTGCTATTATGAAGTCGGTACCGATAATATATCTGATTTTCTTTAAGAAATCGAAAGCCAACGCTTCGTTTTAATTCATTGAATACTTGTCGAATAACTTGCTGTGAAATTCCCATATCATTCAATAGAACATACAAGCTTTGATTTGTTTGGACTTGCCCACGTTCTAAAATTCCTATATCCGAGGAGTAACCAAATCCATCGATTGGAAATTCTTCATTGATTTCATTTAGTTCTTGTGAATCAAGTTCTGCTATTTTAGGTTGGAAGAGACAGCTAAAGGAACCTAAAGAAGTAGATACAATCAAAAGAACCAGAAAATAATGGGACATATAAAAATACAATGGGTAATATAAAAGGATCTATTGTGCAAAACCTAACAACACAAAACTGTTGTTTTCATTGCTGCTTAGACTCGAGAGATGTATAAAAAGCAAAAATAAAGTTTTGAGCAAAATACAATTCCTATCATTTCAAACAAAATAAACACCTAATTAAGTGTTATAGTTATTATTTTAGGTTACTTGAATGGTATAATTGTAGGTCGACGTAGTTGAAACTTCTGCCGTGCGTAATAATTAAACGGTAATCAGAAACTATGCATGAATAGTGAAGACTCAAACTAAACATATAGACCACTTATGATATGCAACCATTCGAAGGAAAGTTTTATTAAATGTACTCTAAAATAACCTTGAACACTCGTTTTTGGCGAATCACCTCAATACTTTGCTTTTGCATTTTATGGGATGACTATGGCTCCATATCCCTTCATGCACAAACGCAGCTTAGTACCGACAACCAAATTCCAGCACAACTTCAACTTAATAAAAGCCCACGAATATATTCAGAGGTGGATTCTATTCATATCTCGACCCCTTTTAATATCGTCCTGGTTACCCCAACCGATATCGAAGATGAGATTATATTTCCAGATTCTAGTTCCTTGCCTCCCACTCTTTTTCTTTCTCAAGCCAGTTACGGATCATCCACAACAGAGGATAGTGTTCAGTATACATTTCAATATTTTGGAAATCAGGATCTAAAATTGAGTGGCTTACGGATATTATACAAAGTTAATGAAGACACTATATCCATACCCGTTCCCACCATTCTTTTACCTTTTAGCTCAAGGCTTGAACCCATCATTTCACGTGGCGATTCTCTTACGCTCAATCCAGTTAAGCCGAATTTTAGCTTTTTTAATCCTTGGTTCTATGCTTTACTCATCGGAATCATCGCAGCTTGTTTGGCACAAATATGGTGGTATAATCGTTCTAGAAAAAAACTAACCCAGCCTGATACGTCCATAGAATTACCTGTTTACGAATCCCCTCTGCAAATCCTGGAACGTAAACTACAACAAATTCAACAAGACAACTACCCTCTAACCGATGATGCCATTAAGATCTATTACTCTCGTATCAGTGACGCTTTCCGCAGTTATTACGAAGTGCTTTATGGCTTTCCAGCCTTAGAATCCACCTCCCGAGAACTCTTAGGATTCCTCAACAAAATAGTAGAATCAAGCTCTATCGTTGATAAAATAGGAAGCCTACTGATTAGTGCAGACCAAGTCAAATTTGCCAAATTCAAACCAACCGAGGAACAAATTCAGTTCATCTTAGAGGAGTCATTTGTTTGCTTTAATCTACTAGAAGAACGTCATCAAAGGCGCCTTCAAGCTCACAAAAAAGAGTTTGAACAGCTTCATGATTTTCCTGAAAATACTCAATCGGGAGACTCTTTGACATGATAGAATTTGCGAATCCAATATGGCTCTGGACCTACTTAATTATCCCGTTTATTATCAGCGTCTATCTATATCGTTTTATTCGCCAGAGACGACCCGCTCTCTTATTTTCAGATACACTGTCGTTCAAAAACTTACCCGGTAATGGCAAGCAATACCTACATTGGCTTGAACAATTGTTCTTTATACTCGGCCTTGTTTGTTTAATTTATGCCCTAGCTCGACCACAAGAGCAATTAACCACTGTTGAGCGTAATGCAGAAGGTATCGATATTGTGTTGGCTTTAGATATTTCATCGTCAATGAAAGCCGAAGATTTGAAGCCAAACAGATTTGAAGCCTCAAGAGAAGTTGCCAAAGAGTTTATCGATCAGCGTATTTCAGATCGCATTGGTTTGGTTTCTTTTGCTATGCAAAGTTTCACTGTTTGCCCCCCAACACTAGACTACCGACTTCTAAAAGAACTAATTAATGAGGTTGAGATGGGTGTAATTCAAGACGGAACCGCCATTGGAATGGGTATTGCAACCTCTGTCAATAGACTAAAAGATAGTGAAGCCAAAAGTAAAGTCATCATTCTACTCACCGATGGGCAAAACAATGCCGGTGAAATTGACCCCGTAACCGCAGCGGATCTTGCTTTAGCCTATGATATTAAAATATACACAATTGGGGCAGGAACGCGAGGAACCGCTCCATATCCTGTTGATGATCCTATTTTCGGTCGTAGATATCGAAATGTACAGGTAGATATTGATGAAGACATGTTAGAACGTGTTGCTGAGTTAACTGGCGGGAAGTATTACAGAGCGACCGATTCACAAGAACTACTTAGGATTTATCAGGAAATAGATGACCTTGAACGGACAAAAGTAGAAGAAATTACCTACACAGATTACACTGATCTTTACCCGGTATATTTAGCATTAAGCCTGCTATTCATGGCTAGCCACTTTCTTCTGAGGCAGCTTGTTCTGAGGTCAATAGTTGAGGTCTAGAAATGAGTAATAACGCTACGTTGAGTCTTTTGAAAGAGATTGTCCAATATTCCTCCTTTCAACAGTACTACCGGATTATCAAAGAATCAGTGTCTGCGAGCTCTAGTTTAGAAAGGCCAATCATAATAGAGTTAGAACAAGCAGTAGGTTCTTTACTCTCATTTTTAATGGCAGGACTAGACCATTCAGTGCCTTTGATTTACCTATGTGAAAACGATGAAGAAATGAGGATTGTAGAGAGTGACTTGTTTGAATTGGGCGTAGAAAAAGTACATAGCTTTCCATCTCTTCAACGAAGGCCCTATGATCAAGGCGCTATTGTTGATGCAAGTGCAATGGTTCAGCGGACCGAAGTGCTGCAAAAAATTACTGAACGAGATGCCTCTATCATCCTCTGTTCAGCAGAAGGACTCTTTGATTTTGTACAGGATCCTGAAGCCTTTCAATCAGCTAAGCTCGCACTCGAAAGATCGCAGGAATATGAATTTCAAGATATTCAGGAACATTTAGCACTGCAAGGATATCAAAATGTACGCTTTGTAGATGAGCCAGGTGAAATGGCGATTCGTGGAGGTATATTAGATATTTATCCTTATTCAGGTGAATATCCAATCCGCATTGAATTCTTCGGTAATGAGATCGAAAGTATACGTGAATTCGATGCCGATTCTCAACGCTCAGTAGCCTTTCTAGACCGAGTTTCAATTGTTCCTGATATTTCAAACGTACAGCAAGAAAGTCTAAAAAGTTTTTTGCAATTCTTACCTGAAAAAGTGCATTTCATTATAAAGGACGTGTCTCTAATTACGAGTCGTCTCACGACACTTTACGATGACGCTCTTGACCGTTTCAACTCAAATGAACATGAGGTATCTCCAGAACACATGTTTCTAAAGGCAGAATCATTCAAGGAAAATTTACTCCAAAAAGCCATTACAATGTCTTATACAGGTTTTAACAAAGTCACAGATTATGACCAGATTCTTTCTTTTGGTGCACGCCCTCAACCCGATTTTAACGGAATCGTAAAGCAGGTCATAGAGGATATCGAGCGACAGTCTATAAATGGGTTCACCACCCATATTTGTTGTGACAATCAAGGACAAGTTGAACGATTCGAAGAATTATTGCCTGCAACGAATCCAAGCCATACTTATGCCTTATTAAGTCAGTCGTTGAGTAAAGGTTTTATATTAGATAGTCTAAGAATAGCCGTATACACCGATCATCAGATATTTAACCGATATCATCGACCTAAAATTAAAAAAAGAAGGTATTCCGGTGGCATATCATTCAAAGAAATCTACGACCTGAACCTAGGTGATTATGTAGTACATGTAGATTATGGAATTGGAAAGTTCTCAGGCTTTAAGAAAATTGAGGTAAAAGGAGTAATTCAAGAAGTAGTCGTAGTACAATATCAAAAAAATTCTACCCTTTACGTGAATCTTAGTAGCTTACATAAGCTTCAAAAATACTCCGCAAAAGAAGGCATGGCTCCTAGGGTTACTATACTAGGATCGGGTGAATGGGCGCGTAAGAAATCACAAACAAGAAAAAAGGTTAAGGATATTGCTCGCGAACTCATTGAGTTATATGCCAAGAGAAAACTGCAAAAAGCTTATGCCTATTCGGCTGATAATGCGTGGCAGGTTGAAATGGAAGCTCGGTTTGAATTTGAAGAAACCCAAGACCAAGACACGGCCATAAAAGCAGTTAAAGAAGACATGATGAATGAGCAACCCATGGACCGTTTGGTCTGTGGTGATGTTGGCTTTGGAAAAACAGAAGTAGCTATTCGCTCTGCTTTCAAAGCAGTTATGGATAATAAGCAGGTTGCAGTACTCGTACCTACCACTCTATTAGCCGATCAGCATCTCAAAACATTTAGTAAAAGAATGAATGACTTCCCTGTTAAGGTGGAGGCATTATCCAGGTTTAAGAGTACTAAAGAACAAAAAAATATACTCAAAGGCGTCAGTGCTGGTGATGTAGATATTCTAATTGGTACCCATAGAATACTATCCAAAGATATCTCATTCAAAGATTTAGGATTAATAATCATTGATGAGGAACAACGATTTGGAGTATCAGCAAAGGAGAAATTAAAAGCGTTAAAAGCTACTGTTGATGTACTTACACTCACTGCAACTCCTATCCCAAGAACCTTACAGTTCTCTCTTATGGGTGCACGGGATTTGAGCATTATAACAACACCACCACCCAATAGACGTCCGGTTCAAACCGAAATCCATTCCTTTGATGAAGCACTTATTAGGGATGGTCTAGTACAAGAAATTTCTCGTGGGGGTCAAGCTTTTTTTATTCATAATCGTGTAAGTAATATCGAAGAAATGGCTCATATGATCCATTCGTTGGTCCCAGAGATTAGAGTCAGGTATGCTCACGGACAGATGAAAGCGTCTGAATTGGAAAAAATAATTCAAGATTTTTACCGGCATCGATTTGATGTATTGATCTCAACCAATATTGTAGAAAATGGTATTGACATCAGCAATGCTAACACAATAATCATTAATGATGCTGACCGTTTTGGCCTAGCCGAATTGCATCAGCTTCGAGGTAGAGTAGGCCGTTCTAATCGTAAAGCTTTCTGCTATTTAATCACGCGCCCAATTGACCAACTAACCCCAGAAGCTCGTAAGAGGCTTATTGCACTCGAAGAGTTTTCAGATTTAGGGTCAGGGTTTAATATTGCCATGCGTGATCTAGATATTAGAGGCGCAGGAGACATACTCGGTGGAGAACAAAGTGGGTTTATCAATGATATTGGCTTCGAGTTATATACCAAAATTTTGGATGAAGCCGTGCAGGAAGTGAAAGAGAATGAATTCAGTCATCTATTTGAGGGTGGAGAGAAAAAAATATCCACACCGGAGACACAAATAGAAATGGATGAATCCGCATTACTGCCACAACAGTATGTAACCGATAATGTGGAACGTTTAAATCTCTACCGTAAATTAGCAAAAGCTAATACAGTCGAAGAAATTGAAGATTGGAAATCGGAAGTTGAAGACAGATTTGGTCCCTTCCCTATCGAAGCATCCCGATTATGGCAAAGTAAAAAACTACAATATTATGCTTCCAGCTTTTATTTTGTGAAGATCACCATACGAGTGGGTAAAATGTGGTGTATGTGCCCAAAAATTAAAAGCGAACTTGGCCGATCTTATTATGATGCCCCATTGTTTACCAATATGCTAAATCATATAAAGAAGGTGTTCGGTGATAATCATACCATCATTCAAAAAGATGATGCTATACGGTTTATGTTCGAGGATGTCGATAGTTTGTCCGATGCTATCGCTTTACTTAAAAAAATACAAGAGGGTCCATAGCTATGTTGGGGATAAAAGAAGCGGTAGAGCGTCTGAGCTCAGGTGGCGTAGTGGCTATTCCTACAGAAACCGTTTACGGTCTTGCAGCTGATGTAACCAATCTACAGGCAATACAAGAAGTATTTTCCCTTAAACGGCGTCCATCTGATAATCCTCTCATTGTCCATATTAGTTCACTTGAACAATTAGGTGAAATATCCAAGCCATTAACAAAATTAGAATTAAGTATAATCAATAAATTTTGGCCAGGGCCACTAACCTTAATTCTTCCACGAAAAAAAAAGGTGCTTGACGCGGTTACAGCTGGTTTAGAAACTGTTGCAGTGCGAATGCCCAATCATAGTCTCTGCTTAGATTTATTACATAAAACCGGGCCACTAGTTGGCCCGAGTGCCAATCTATCAGGTACTCCTAGCCCAACAAAAAAAGAACATGTCCAGACTGATTTCGGACCTTCATTTCCGATACTTGATGGAGGGGTATGCACCGTAGGGTTTGAGTCAACAGTGATTACCTGTCGCACCAACAACCTATCAACTGCCAGAAAAAATGTGTCAGCCAATACCAAAATGCCATCTCATAGTGATATAATCATCTACCGTCCTGGGGCTATAAGCGAACAGCAATTATCTGAATTTGGCTCAGTCGAATATTACTCTGCAAGCCAAGCTGAGCAAGATAGCACTGGTTCTATACCAATTTTACCAAGTCCCGGACTTAAATACCGGCATTACGCACCTAAAGCTAGGGTACAATGGCTCTTGTCTATTGATCAGCTGAGGGCGGTAACATCAACCAGTATTCTTTTACTTCTAGATAAGACTCAACTTGTTGATCAGGCTCAGGCTATTGAGGGTACTTTTTCTTTCCAAGAATTAATCCAAAGCTTCAACTTAGTGGATTGTGAAGACAGCTGGGAACGTTTTGGGCAATTGCTATACGACACCTTTAGAGTCGCCGACATAGAAAATTATACACATGTTTTCGTACAAGATATTCGTCGATCGACTGCCACATCTAGCTTAAAAGATGCTCTTATTAACAGAATTGAGAAAGCTATTAGTGGATAGTAAAACGCTGATCAGCCTTTAAGCCTACTACAGACTCATACATAAGCTGTATTAGTGCATCAACATCTTGCATAGAACAAATCTCAACCGGTGAATGCATATAACGCAATGGTAGTGAAAGTAATGCAGAAGGTATGCCTGTTTTTTGGTAGAAAATACTATCCGTGTCAGTACCAGTTCTTACACTAGTTGCCTCGTGCTGAACTAGAATATTATGTTTTTGCGCAATTTCCTCGAGATAACGGACCACATTTGGATGATTTGCTCCACCGTGCTGTATACTTGGACCATGGCTTAACTTAACGGTACCGTGTTCTTTCTGATCTATACCTGGAGAATCTGTAGCGTGCGTGACATCGGTTACAAGGGCTAAATCTGGATCTAAACGATAGCTCATCATGCGAGCACCAAAGCCCCCTACTTCCTCTTGAACAGAATTAACCGCAACTACATTTACCTGCAAATCTTTGGAAATACTTTTGAGCATTCGCAACACCTGTGCAATAATATATCCACCAATTCTATTATCAAATGCTCTTGCAGTTAGAATGTGATCGTTTAAATATTCGAAGTTGTCCTCGTAAGTAATAGGATCTCCCACTTGAACTAATTCAAGGGCTTCTTCTTTAGAGCTAACACCAATATCGATATAAATATCTTTCCAGGCAGGTTCTTTACCGCCACCATTTTTTTGATTTTGTAAGTGAATTGCAGTATTGCCAGCTACTCCAACAACTTTTGAATTTCGGTTATGAATGATCACTTTTTTAGCTCGAGCGATCGTCGAATCGCTGCCTCCTAATTTATTCACATACACAAAGCCTTGCTCAGTAATATGCTGAACAACCATTCCAATCTCGTCACAATGGGCCTCTAATAGTACGGTTTGTGCGTCTTTGTCCGTTTCAACTTTGGCAGCACAAGACCCATAAGCATCGGTAAAGACCTCGTCAGCAAATTCCTCTACATATTCCTTCCAAACTCTCACACCAGCCGCTTCATAACCGGTTGGACTTGGAGTGGTTAACAAGGATTCTAAAAATTCGGGTGCCAATGGTATAATCATTTGTGATAAAATTGGGTTACCTTAACTAGGTGTTTATATTTCTATAATATACATATTTCAGCTCCTTCTATTTAAGTATAATTCTTCATTATTTATGGTACCTAAACAATACACACCTGATTATTTTCCACATTGGACAGAAGTATCAGTACGCTTTAATGATATGGACTCCTTATCTCATGTCAATAACGCTTTATTCAACAGCTATTTCGAAGAAGCCAGAATACAGGTGCTTCAAGAAATACCCGAATGGATAGAGGATTTAGAAAAAAAACGAAGTTTTGTGCTACGAAAATCTACCATTGAGTACCTCGCCCCCATCCTTTATCCCGATACTTTACTCATTGGTAGCGGTTTATTACGGATTGATGCAGCCCGAGTCCATGCTTTACAAGCAGTCTACAGTTTGAATACTAATAGATTATGTTCTACCGCTGAAACAATGGGAGTTTGGTTCGACTCACAAACTCAACGCCCTACTCGTATTCCTGCTTCCGATGTGCTTTCCAACTATTTATTATCTACCAATCCTAGTTAAGTAATATGGATAAAAGCACCCGCTATAAAATTTTTAATGACCCCGTTCACGGCTTTATTTCTGTACCAAAGGGTACTGTTCTTCAATTAATAGATCATCCCTATGTTCAACGATTACGTCGTATTCGCCAATTGGGATTGGGGTATTTAGTATTTCCAGCAGCAGAACATTCTCGTTTCTCACATGCCTTAGGAGCCTTAGAATTGGGACAACGAGTTCTAAATAATCTACGTGAGAAAGATACCACCATTAGCAATCAGGAATACGAAGGTACCCTAATTGCATTACTGTTACACGATGTTGGGCATGGCCCCTTATCCCATACGCTAGAGCATTCCCTTCTTAGTGAATTTAATCACGAGATGATGAGTTTAGCTATCATGCACGAATTAAACAACCAGTTTGATGGGGCACTTAACACGGCTATTGAAATATTCACCGATCAACATCCTAAGAAATTTTTACATCAACTAGTGTCATCACAGCTCGATTTAGATCGATTAGATTATCTAAAAAGGGATAGTTTTTTTACGGGTGTTTCTGAAGGCTCTGTGGGTATTCAACGCATACTTAAAACTATGCGAGTCCATAAAGGGAATATTGTTATTGAGCGAAAAGGTATATATGCCATCGAGAACTATATTATTTCTAGGCGTTTAATGTACATGCAAGTATATCTACACAAAACCGTGTTAAGTGCCGATTCCCTTATTAGATCAATTTTCAACCGGGTGAGCTATTTGTTCGCACAGGGAGAGCCATTACCCAGTGGAAGTGCTCAACTAGATTATTTTTTACGTGAGCAACCGTCTGCAGAAAAACATATTTTTTCCTCCGTGATTGAAGCATATGCTCAATTGGACGATTATGATGTATACCAAAGCATTAAAGCTTGGCAGAATTCTAAAGACCCTATTTTATCGGATTTAAGTCATCGCTTTTTGAATCGAAATTTATTCCATGCTAACTTTTTTGATAAAAAACCAGGAAAAAGCACACATCAGAAAATACACGAATTAACCCGTAACTATCTTGATAAAAATGGGCTCCCTAATGATGATGGGAGTATGAAATACTATATTCGAACCGAATATAGCACCTCAGAGGCTTATAAGTATAAAAATGATAGTATTTGGATACTCGATAACGAGGTAGCGATCGAATTTTCTAAAGCTGCGGATACAAAAAGTATCATTGCGTTAACCGAGCCTGTAAAAAAATACTTTATCATTCATCCAAAGTACTAATTAGGCCCCTTTTAGGTCACCAATTCTCGAGTATTACACACGAGTATAATGTATAAAACTTAGATCTTCACTAACATCGATTCTGCTAGTTTTTTCCCAAATAAGACCAATCTCAGAGCGATATTCTGGGAAAAAAGTATCTCCTTCATATTCTTTATGAACCAAAGTAATAATCATTTCGTCAGCTAGTTCCATTGCTTGACGATAGACTACCCCACCACCTATAATAAATAGCTTGGACGGTTGTTCAAGCTTTATTGCTTCTAATGCTTGCTCTAACGATGAGTAGCAGGCTACATTATCATAATCTTCAGTAGTACTAAGTACAATATTTTGTCGGTTTGGCAATGGTTTAGACCCGAGCTCCTCAAAAACGCCTCTGCCCATAAGAATGGGAAAACCTGAGGTAGTTTGTTTGAAATGCTTCAAATCCTCTGAGAAATGCCATGGCAAGGTGCCATTATTTCCTATAACAAGGTTGAGGTCATGTGCTACAATAATAATAATCTTCATAAGTGGTGCAATTAGACCGCTACTTCAAAGCGAATTAAAGGATCAGGATCGTAGCCAGTTAATTCAAAGTCACCAAAGCTTAATTCATCTACTGGTTTATTCGCAATTTTAAGCTCTGGTAGTGCCTTTGGAAAACGAGTTAATTGTTCCTTCAATCCCTCTATATGGTTTACATAGATATGTGCATCTACAATAGTATGGGCGAGAACTCCTGGTTCAAGTCCGACTTCTTGGGCAATAGCCATTGTTAGAGCAGAATAACATGCTAGATTAAAAGGGATGCCTAAGGCAATGTCTCCAGAACGTTGCGTCAAATGACAGTTCAATTTACCATCAGAAACATTGAAAATATACATAATATGACAAGGTGGTAAGGCCATTTTGGGTAACAAACCAGGGTGCCAGGTACTCACAACAATTCTGCGACTCATTGGATCTGTCTTAAGCATATGAATTGCATTTTGAACCTGATCAAATTCATCACGTCTCCACTCTGTAGTTCCATCTTCATTTTTATGTTCAACTAGGTAAGGAAAACGTCGCCATAGCACAGGATAAATAGGACCTACATGCCCATTTTCATCGGCCCAAGCATCCCATATATGAACGTTGTTTTCGTCACGTAGCCACCTAATATGATCTTCTCCGCGTAAGTACCATAATAATTCTAGAATAACGGATTTAAAAAAAACTTTTTTGGTAGTCAAAAGTGGAAACCCTTCAGAGAGATCTACCTTGTAATACTCTGCAAAATTAGAGATAGTGTCTGTACCGGTACGGTTAGTTTTATGCACACCGTGATCTAAAACTCGTTGAACTAAATCATGATAAACTTTCATATAAGATTGTTTTAGCGTTAGTAGTAGGGTTGAATTACATCAATATCTCTTTCAAAAATAAAATGGCTATTGAAAAATAAATGATAATTCCACTGACATCGACCACTGTTGCAACAAATGGTGCGGATGAAACTGCGGGATCAAAACCAAGTCGGGATAATATAAAGGGTAACATTGCACCAATAAAATTACCAAATAAAACAATAGACAATAAACTTAAAGCAATAACTACAGCGGTCAGATAGGACTGTTGATCAACATAGCCATTTGCTGCAAAATCCCAAGCTAACAAGGTTACAAAGCCTAAAATACCAATCAAAAGACCTAATATTAATCCAGAACTTAATTCCCTAAAAAATACCTTTTTCCAATCATCTGCTCTTATATCATCCGTGGCCAACGCCCGAATTATAAGTGTGGCTGCTTGGGCACCTGAATTACCACCACTTGATATGATTAAAGGAACAAAAAAGGATAAAAATACAATCTTCGAGAGTAACTCTGCGTACTGCCCCATAGTTAAGGCTGTTAAAATCTGACCCACAAATAATACTATAAGCCACCCTAGGCGTTTTTTTACCATTTGCATAATGGAGGTTTGAGAATAATAGTCATCCAGAGCATCCATGGCTGCCATTTTCTGCATATCCTCAGTAATTTCCTCTTCTGCTACATCGATAACATCATCCGCCGTCACAATACCTACAAGTACATTATCAGAATCCACCACAGGTAACGCTACTCTATCGTATTTAGCAAGCATTTTAACTGCTTCTTCTTGATCTTCAAAGACGCGCAATGCGGTGAAAGACTGATCCATTAAGCTGGAAATAGTTTGGTCTTCAGCAGCAACAATTAATTCAGTAATTCTTAAGTCATCAATTAATTGTTCTCGATCATTAACCACATAAATTACATTCAATGTCTCCGCCATGGCTGCATATTTACGAATATGCTCCATACTTCGCTTAACCGTCCAGTCAGATTTTACACGAACATATCGTGGTGTCATCAAACGACCAACAGAATCTTCCGGATATCCTAACAACTTCTTCACTTGAAGCTGATCTGATGGTCTCATAGAATTCATCACTCTTTGGGTTAAGTCACCAGGCAATTCTTCCATCAACGCAACCTGTTCATCTGGCTCTAGGTTACTCATTACTTCTGATAACTGTTGCTTAGTAAATAACTCCAGTAGGGTGACCCCTTTATTTGATGGGAATTCAGCAAAAACATCGGCAGCAATAGTCTTTTTTAACAACCTGAACACAACTACGGCAACATCACCATCCAGTTCCACTAGCAGCTCTGCTATATCGGCAGGAGGAACAACAGCCAACACCTCTTTTAAGCCTATCCAATCCTTCTTTTGGATAAGTTCATCAAATTCAGGTTTTAATAGTTGGACTAGCATGTACGTCTGCCTATTGGGTGTTGGATATATGATATGGTGAGGGTAGTAAATCTAAATTTCAAACCCAGTACCATTATTTAATGATAGAATATAACTAAATGTTTAATCTACATCTAAAATCTGAAGCGCATTTCTTGCGGCCTCTTGCTCGGCTTTTTTCTTACTCTTTCCGGTACCATTAGCAAAAATTTCTGTACCAATGGAAACTTCTACTTTAAAGGTCCTATTATGACCAGGCCCCTTTTCATCGACCACTCTATATCCAGGTAGACTCATTTTGTTTGCTTGAGCATATTCTAATAAGATACTTTTAAAATTATCATTGATTTGCGATAAATCATCAAAATTTAGATGCTCATCATATACTTTACGAACAAATTCAAAAGTAACTTTATAGCCTTCGGTAATATAAATAGCCGCTATCATTGACTCAAAAATATCTGCTAGTATACCTTTCGATTTTGTTACACCACCTTTAATATCCGTGAATTCTAACAAAGATTCTATCCCCAAATCTTTAGACAAATTGGATAGAGTTTCACCTCTTACCATTTTCGCTCTGGTTTTGGTCAAAAAACCTTCGTCTTCTTCAGGATATTTTTGAAATAATAGTTCAGCTGAAATTAGATCTAATACGGCATCACCAAGAAATTCTAATCGCTCGTAGGAATCGTAACTTTCATACTTTTCAAGAGAGGTTGAGGAACGATGTCGAAGTGCTTTTTGATAGAGTGTCGCATCGCTAGGTTCAAAGCCTAAAATCTTGCTTAATTCTTCTAACCTATAATCGTTTGAATCAAGCTCTTTTTTTTTTACCTGCTCGTTGTTTGAAGTTTTCTTTGAATTAAAACCGGATATAAAACGAGTAATCCAACTCATCTTTAAGATCCTTGGAATCGCTTGAAAACTAGAGTCGAATTATGCCCACCAAAACCAAATGCATTATTCATAGCGTAGTTGAGCTCACGAGCTATAGGGGCATTAGCGGTGTAATTAAGATCACATTGTGGGTCTTGATTATCAATATTGATAGTAGGAGGTACAATGCCGTGATAGAGTGCCAAAACGGCAGCAAGAGATTCAATTGCACCAGCTGCTCCTAAGGTGTGCCCCGTCATTGACTTCGTTGAGTTTAAATTCATTTTATATGCATGATCTCCGAAGACTTTTTTGATGGAGTTCGTTTCTGCTATATCACCAAGTGGTGTTGATGTACCGTGCATGTTTATATGATCTACATCTTCGGTTGTTATTCCAGCAGATTTTAATGCATTTTTCATCGCCAGTATAACCCCATTTCCTTCAGGATCTGGTGCTGTGATATGGTAGGCATCGGCTGAATAACCGTAACCAACTATTTCGCCGTAAATTCTCGCCCCTCTCTTTAGGGCCGAATCTAGTGATTCGAGGACCATAATTCCCGATCCTTCTCCAAGTACGAATCCATCTCTGTCTATATCAAAAGGCCTTGAAGCAGCCTTAGGGTCATCGTTTCTGGTACTCATTGCCTTCATGGCATTGAATCCAGAAATTCCAATTTTTGTTACCGGTGATTCAGCACCACCAGTTATTGAGTAATCTGATTGCCCATAACGAATCATGTCATAAGCAATACCAATATTATGAGAACCAGTGGCACAGGCTGAAATAGCACAAAAATTAGGCCCTCTAAATCCATACTTTATTGATATTTGGCCCGATATAATATCAGGTATAGACATTGGAATATAAAAAGGTGATACCCCTCTTGGTCCCCTTTCATAAAATGCAATGGATTGATCGTAAAACGTTTTCATACCTCCTATTCCTGTTCCAACATGAACTCCTACACGATCTTTATCTATCTCAGATAAAATCAATTTAGAATCAATAATTGCTTCTTCAGATGCAACAAGGGCATATTGCGTAGCAAGGTCTAATTTTCTGGCTTCTTTTCTTTCAAAATGATTTAATGGATCATAGTTGTCAATCTGTGTAGCGAAAGTCGTTGCAAAACCCGTTGTATCAAATCTTTCAACATTTTTTGCACCACTGTCTCCAGAAAGTAAACCATTCCAAAAATCAGGAGCGCTCCTCCCGACTGGGGTAAGAGCGCCTATTCCTGTAATTACAACTCGTCGTGAACTCATGTAATTAAATTTTATTAAACGAGTTTTTCCTGTATATACTTAACTGCATCACCAACTGTTGCAATGGTTTCAGCATCTTCATCGGGTATACTAAGATCGAAATCTTTTTCGAATTCCATGATTAATTCTACAGTATCAAGAGAATCCGCACCTAAATCATTGGTGAAGTTTGCTTCAGCAACCACTTCTGATTCGTCTACACCTAATTTATCGATGATGATTTCTTTTACTTTTGATTCTACATCTTGTGACATAATGAGTCCTTTATTTTAATGGTAGTTAGTAATATAATAATTTAAGAAACTTAATAATATCGTGCACACAAATAGCTTAGATAAAAGTTACCTATATGGCCATACCTCCATCTACTCGAATAACTTCTCCAGTTATAAAGTTACTCAGGTCGGAAGCAAGGAACAAACAAACCGCAGCTACCTCCTCTACATAACCAGCTCGACCCAGTGGCGTTGCTTCTTTTATTCCTTCCAACACTTTTTCATCTAGCGCGTCCGTCATATCTGTAAGTATGTAGCCTGGTGCAACAACATTTGCTCGAATATTTCTTGAAGCTAGTTCCTTGGCATATGATTTAGTGAATCCAACCAAACCAGCTTTAGATGCTGCATAATTACTTTGGCCTGCATTCCCTGTTAAACCCACAATAGAGCCCATGTTGATAATCGAACCCCCGCGATTTTTCATCATTGGCCTAGCTATTGCTTTAGAGTAGTTAAAAATACCTTTTAAATTTGTTTCAATAACTTTATCCCATTGGTCTTCTGTCATTCTGAGAATTAATCCGTCTCTTGTAATCCCAGCATTGTTAACAAGAATATCTATTTTGCCCCATTTTTGCACCACTTCATCAATAACTTCATTGGCTCTGTTAAAATTTGATGAGTTAGCATGTATAGTTAAAGCATCGGATCCAAGTTCTATTATTTCTTTTGCAACCTGCTCAGCAGAACTATAAGAATTAGCGTAGGTAATCGCGACTTTGGCACCTTTAGACGCAAATGCTAAGGCAATAGCTTTTCCAATACCTCTACTTCCTCCTGTAACAAGAGCAACTTTTCCTGATAAATCTAAATTATAATCTTTCATTTTATTGTATTCCACTAAATTGTAATGTGCGGTCAATTCTTTTGACTAAGCCTTGGAGTACCTTACCCGGACCTAACTCAATAACTTCTTTTACGCCATCACTGACCATTTGCTCTATGGTTTGGGTCCACAAAACTGGTTTTAATAACTGTTGTAGTACATTATTTTTTAATTCTTCAGCTGACAGTGATGAAGTAGCATTTACATTCGAATAAACGGGCACCTTCGCATTAGCAAATGAAACTTTATCAAGGCTAAGCTTAAATTCATCATACGCTGGCTGCATTAAAGCCGAATGGAATGCACCACTTACAGGTAAGAGTTTTGCTAACTTAGCTCCCTGCTCTTTGGTTTCACTTAATACTGACTCAACTGCATTTGAATGACCAGATATCACAATTTGCCCTTTTGAATTGTAATTCGCTGGTACGACTGTTTCATTTAATTTATCTGAAATATTTTTACAAATCTGAGCCACTAAATCATCCTCAAGCCCAATAACTGCACCCATTGCTCCACTATTATGCTCACCGGCAGCTTGCATTAATTGCCCACGAAGTCGGACTAATTTTAATCCCTCTTCAAACGATAAAACCTCAGCAGCAGTAAGTGCAGAAAATTCACCTAGAGAATGTCCTGCTACACAATCCGGTGTCATATCGATAGTTTTAAATACAGCCATAGAATGTACATAAAGTGCTGGCTGTGTATATTCTGTTTGTTTTAAACTTTCTTCAGGGCCGTCAAACATGATGTTGGACAATGAAAACCCAAGGATTTCATCTGCTTCATCAATAATCTTTTTGGCCTCAGGTTCGGAATGATACCGTTCGACAGCCATTCCCATGAATTGAGAACCCTGACCGGGAAATACCATTGCTTTCACTATTTACCTCCCCATGTTAGGTATACAGCTCCCCAGGTAAACCCCCCACCGAACGCGGTTAAAATAATCGATTCGCCATTTTTTAATTGATCTTTCCAATCATAAAGGCAAAGTGGAATAGTAGCACCTGTAGTATTTCCATATCGCTCAATGTTAATCATAACCTTATCCATGCCTAAACCCATTCTGCGAGCAGTAGCATCGATTATACGCAAATTAGCTTGGTGAGGAACAAGCCAAGCAATATCATCAGCATGTAGGTTGTTACACTCCATAATTTCAGCTGATACATCCGCCATTCCAACGGTTGCTTTTTTAAACACTGCCTTGCCATCTTGCTTTATGTAGTGCATATGTTGGGCTATAGTTTCTAAGGTAGCAGGATATCGACTACCGCCCCCTTTTTGAACTAAATGACAATTAGTATCGCCTTCGCTGTAGTGAATGGAATCCATAATGCCCGTTCCATCGGTAGATGGTTGTAACAGAAGAGCTCCCGCACCATCACCAAAAAGAATACAGGTCGTACGATCCGTATAATCAATAATAGAAGACATTTTATCTGCCCCGATAACCAAAATATTTTCATAGCGCCCACTCTCAATAAATGTTGCACCTGTAGTTAGTGCATAGATAAAGCCTGAACAAGCAGCAGAGAGATCAAAAGCAAACGCATTAGTAGCCCCAATAGCTTCTTGAACCAGACATGCAGTGGATGGAAATATATAATCAGGAGTAACCGTAGCTACTATTATTACATCGATCTGATCTGGACTAAGGCCAACAATCTCTAAAGCCTCTTTTGCAGCTTTAGCTGCCATGTAAGAGGTCGCCTTTTCGGGATCTTTTAATATTCTTCTTTCCTTAATACCTGTTCTGGTCCGAATCCACTCATCATTGGTGTCTACAAGTTTCTCTAAATCAAAATTAGTCAAACGATCTTCTGGCAAATAATGTCCGACTGATGTGATTGTTGCTCTAATTTGTTCCATTAAAGATGTAATTAATTTATTGAAACGATTATTTTATCATTGATAGAATGCTCAACGCAATCCATTGCAACCTTAATCATGTTTTTTATGGCTGTTGGACTACTTCCTCCATGTCCAACAACACTCGTCCCGTTAACACCTAAGAAGGGCAACCCACCTACTCGTTCATAGTCAAATGGGGCTAATGATTCAGACAGTATCTGCTGAACAAAACTCATCATTTCTGGAGTACATGTTGATTGTTGGAGCCTTTGACCTACTAGTGTTTTCAGTATACCAGGCAGAGATTCACCTAGTTTAAGAACTACATTACCTATATAACCATCTGTTATGAAAATATCTGCTTTTGGGATCAGTATATCTCTACCTTCCACATTGCCGATGAATGATGGAATTTGCTTGAGCACCCCATTAATTTCTTTGAGTAACTCTGTTCCTTTACTATCTTCTTCACCAACATTTAGCAATCCGACTCTGGGTTGTTGAATACCCATAATTTCTTTGGCATAGACCTGCCCCATTAGTGCGAATTGAAGGGCCATATCTGGTTTTATTTCTAGATTTGCCCCTGCATCAATAATCAATCGAAAGCCTTCAAGTGATGGATAATAAGTAGCAATGGTTGGGCGTGAAATACCTTCCAATTTACCTAAAATAAACATAGAAGCAGCTAAAAGTGCGCCTGTGTTACCTGCACTTACAAATCCATGACACTGACCTCGCTTGTGCATTGAAATGCCCTTAGCAATGGAAGAATTTGGCTTCTGTTTCAAGGCTACTGACGCAGAATCAGTCATTTCAACTATTTCCGGAGAATCTACAATCTGAATTCTATCCCGATCAAAAGAATGCTTACTAAGTTCATCCTGAACCAATTTTTTAGGTCCTATTAACAAAATAGTAAGACGTTCAAATTCTTTGATAGCCGCTAAAGACCCTAAAATAGGGTTTTCAGGGTAATGATCTCCTCCAGCCGCGTCTACAGCTATAATCATAATAGACGTATTAGTTATTTATACTAATAACTTGTCTTCCTCGATAATAACCGCATTCTGGGCAGGCATTGTGATACTTATGGAATGCTCCACAATTTGAACATTTAGCCAAAGTGACTTCGGAAATTGCGTGATGCGCTCTTCTTTTATCTCTTCTAGCTTTGGAAATTTTGCGTTTTGGATGTGCCATTCTAGTAGATTGTTATATTAATTTTTTAAGTTTTTTTAAGGCTTCCCACCTTGGATCAACTGTCTCTGAATCATCAATAAACGAACCAAATTGTTCGTTTAATAATTCTGTTGGATTTCCGTTATCGTCCAAGTATCGCGGGTGAATTCGTTTTGGTGGTAATGATAATAACAACATGTCTCGAACGTCTTGTTCAAATTCAAGGGTTTGTTGATGCTGCTCTAATCTCTTAAACGACGAGTGCAAATCATATTCTTCTTCTTTGAGTCCTTCTTTATATATGATATCCAGCTCACGCTGCACACTATATTGAAATTTGTCTAGAGAGCGATCACATTGTAATTCCAAGATTGAAGTCACCATTGATTTGATATGAATCATGTGATCACTCCTATCTATATCTAAATGTAGAGTACCTTCCAATACAGTAGTATCCTCAGATTCTAAAAAATCGTGGGGAATCGAAAGAGTTTTTTGACTCTTTAATGACGGTATTTCAAAGGTATAAAGCTTCAACATAACTAAACAGATCAATCCTTATAAGATAAGGATATTAGAAGTGGAGTACAATCAATTAAACAAGCCGTACAATCTTTGTTCTACTAGGCCAATTATACTGCCCAAATCTTCTTTATCGTTAACAAAATCTAAATCATCGGTATCAATGATTAATTTTTTGTGTGGGTATCTTCCAATCCAATCTTCATATAGATTATTAAGCCTTTCTAAATAGTCTATTCGAATTGAATTTTCGTACTCCCTACCTCTTTGTTGAATTTGCCTAACAAGAGTAGGAACCTGAGCTCTCAAATAAATCAACAAATCAGGTGGGCGTAAATAATAACTCATCTCATGAAATAGAGCTTCATAGTTATTGAAATCTCGATCACTCATTAAGCTCATCTGGTGCAGATTTTTAGCAAAAATCTCTACATCTTCGTAAATGGTTCTATCCTGAATGAGACTAATTTCTTTTTGTAACATATCTTTTTGATGCCGAAACCGACTCGATAGAAAGTAGATTTGAAGGTTAAAACTCCACCGAAGCATATCTTCATAAAAATCTGCCAAGTAAGGATTATCATCCACAGATTCATAGAAGGCTTGCCATCCGTAATGTTGAGCTAATAAACCTGTTAAAGAAGATTTCCCTGCGCCAATATTTCCAGCAATGGCGATGTATTGATGTTTCTTTTGTTCTGACACTATTTACAGTATTATTTACCCAACAGTCGATACATAGCTTTCTTGTAGTCTTCGACCCCTGGTTGGTTAAATGGATTGACACCTAAACTATAGACAAAAACACCAGTTAATATCTCATAAAAATAAATAAGTGCTCCTATAGATTTAGCACTTAATTCTGGTAAATGAATGGTCACTATGGGTACTTGCCCTTCAGAGTGAGCTTCAATGGTACCCATCCTAGCCTTTGAATTAATAGAATGAAAGGAATCCCCCTCCAAATATTCTAAGCCATCTCCGAAGGCAAAATCCGTAGGTATAGTTAATTTAGCTTCTACCCCATCAACCACTAAAAATGTTTCAAGTAAAGAGCGCGTACCGTCTTGAATAAATTGTCCCAAGCTGTGTAAATCTGTTGAAAAACCTGCTACAGTTGGGAAAATGCCCTTTCCATCCTTCCCTTCACTCTCACCTAATAACTGTTGTATCCATCTCCCAAAGGACAGTAATTCGGGCTCAAATGAAGCGAAAATATCGATGGTTATACCCTTGGTATGTAGTGCATTTCTAAGTGCGGCATATTCCACAATTACATCTGCATCGTCTTCCAAGGCTTGATAGCTACTGACAGCACCTTCAAATAAAGCCTCAATTGATATACCAGCAACTGCTATTGGTAGTAAACCAACCGGAGTCAATACTGAAAATCTACCACCAACGTCCGAAGGAATAATGAATTTTTGGTAACCTTCTTGATCGATGACTTCATTCAGTACTCCGCCCGTTTCACTCGTAGTACAAATAATTCGATTGGACGCATCCTCAAATTCTTCGTGAATGAACTTTCTTAATACCCGAAACGATAATGCTGTTTCAAGCGTAGATCCAGATTTAGAAATTACATTTAGAACAATACTTTTCTTCGAGCCATCCGCTTTAGGTGTTTTTAGGTAGGCTACTAGATCATTTAAATAAGCACCACTCATATGGTGACCTGCAAACAGAATTTCTGGACCTTTGCCCGTAAAAGCAGGAGTCAAAGCATCGATTACAGCTTTAGCCCCTAAATATGACCCACCTATACCACAAACGATAAAGACATCAGCCGAATCGTGTATTTCCTTGCCTATTAGGGTCAATTGTGTTATTAATTCTAAGTTTGGTTTTGCTAATAAATCCCTCCAACCCAACCATTTGGACCCAGGTCCAGTTTTTTTACGCACTTCTTCCAGTCCTCTTGTCGCAAGAGTATGCGCATGAATGTACTCTTGATCCGTTAAAAATTTCCTTGCTCGACTTATATCTGCTTTAATCATGATTACCTTAACATTGTTGCTAATTCAATTAACCCGTAGTCGAGGCCTTTCTTTTTGGCGACAGCAACCCTGAGCGGAGTAATCTTTAATGCATTATTTACTACACCAACCATCACCTCATTATGCCCTTCCATCAATACTTTTATTGAAGAAGCGCCCAATCTACTGGCTAGTACTCTGTCACGTGCAGATGGAAATCCGCCTCGTTGTATATGCCCTAAAATACACACACGTAGATCATACTTCGCAAAATCATCTTTAATTTTCTCAGCTAACTTTAATGCGCCTCCCGTTTCATCACCCTCAGCAACAACAACTAGAGAAGATCGCTTTTGTTCCTTCAGCATATCTTTGAGCTGAGACTTTATGTCACTGATAGATGTAAGCTCCTCTGGTAGCAAAGAAAGCTCTGCTCCAACTGCGATTCCTGTTTCAAGTGCGATAAACCCCGCATCTCTACCCATCACTTCTACCAAAAACATCCGTTCATGGGCATCGGCTGTATCCCGAATCTTATCAATGGCTTCAATAGCTGTGTTTAAAGCGGTATCATAACCTATGGTTTCGTCGGTTCCGATAATATCATTATCAATGGTCGCAGGTATACCAATTACCCGGACATTATGCTCTTTACTAAGTAAGTTAGCTCCAGTAAAGGTACCATCACCACCTATGACAATTAGTGCGTCGATGCCTTTATTTTTCAAATTCACTGCGGCTTGAGTACGCCCTTCTTCGGTTCTAAATTCTTGCGAACGTGCCGATTTGAGAATGGTTCCCCCGCGTTGAATAATATTAGATACTTTCTCAGAATCTAATTCTATAAATTTGTCTTCAATTAACCCTTGGTACCCTCTGTAAATACCCCAAACTTTAAGTTTATATCTGTTTGCGCCTCGCACAACCGCACGTAATGCGGCATTCATTCCAGGGGAATCCCCCCCACTAGTCATAACTGCTATTGTTGATATCTCCGTATCCATCATAATGGTTTCAACTTCTGTTGAGTGATTTATTGAGTGAAAAATCTTAGTACCTCAATAATTTATAGACATTATGCCTACATTTGAGGTATCCAAGTTTACAAAAAATTGTTCACTTTTGGGCTATTCATCTAAAACTTAAAACTAAGATTATTTTATACCTTGGATATCAAGTTATCTGATATTACCAGCAGCATCGAAAACGATTTAATCAATTTCAGAGTGTTCTTTAAAGGGACCATCAAATCAGATGTGCCACTCTTAGATATTTTAACGCGATACTTAATCAAACAGAAAGGTAAGGAAGTTCGTCCTATTCTCGTTTTTTTAAGTGCACAATTATTTGGGAGCATAAACCAACGAAGTATGGTAGCTGCAACTATGATCGAGCTACTACATACAGCCACCTTACTCCATGACGATGTGGTAGATGAAGCACATTCTAGACGAGGCTTTGTAAGCATCCATAACATTTGGAATAACAAAGCCGCTATACTATTGGGAGACTTTTTACTATCAAAAGGATTGTTAATCGCACTCGAAAACAACGAACATACCTTATTAGAAGTGCAATCTCGAGCGGTCCAAAAAACGCTCCAAGGCGAATTAAGACAATTAAAGACTGCCGGTTTATTTAACATGACCGAAGAACGTTATTATCAAATTATTGAGGAAAAAACAGCCAGTCTAATCGCTACTTGTTGCGAATGTGGTGCTGTTTCGACCACCGGTGACCAAGAAATACATACCAAAATGTATGCTATTGGTAAACAAATTGGGATGGCATTTCAAATAAAGGATGACTTACTAGACTATTCAGAAAACGAAATTGGTAAACCAAAACGTAATGACATTGTCGAGCGAAAAGTCACCCTACCATTTATTAAGGCGTTGCAATATGCTAACAAATCAGATGCTCGGCTTTATAAAAAGCTGATGAAAAAAAGAAAAAAAAGCAATTCAGAGGTTCAGCAGATTGTTGATTTTGTGTATATAAACAACGGCATTTCTCATGCCGAAGAAATCATGCTGGAATATGCAACAAAAGCCAAAAACGAATTGCATGAGATAGCTTCTCCTACCTCCGCTGGTCCACTACTACAACTTATTGATTTCATCACCCACCGTTCTAAGTAACCACTTAGTCTATGAGTGAATCTATCTATATAAAACCAACCCACTTATTTATGGCAGATGTACACCTTGGTGGTTCTATCGTGATGGGTGAAAACTACGAACAAAGTCTGTGCTCTTTAATCAGCTACGCAGCCCAGAAAAAAATTCAACTCTACCTACTGGGTGATGTGTTTGACTATTGGATGGAATTCCCTGCCCAAAAGACAGGGAAAACATCTTCCAAAAGCAATCAATCTACCCATGAGACTATACTTCCTTCGCTAGGTTCAAGCGTTTTGGATACTCTCCAAAAGTACAACCAAGTGTGTGGTCCCGCCTACTATATTTTGGGAAACCATGATTATTGGGATGCCGGATATTTTGCATCGATCGGCTGTAAAGTATTCAATGATGGGTGTAAAATCGATTTAGATCGTCAAACAGTGTGTTTATTACATGGAGATGGGCTACCTACAAATAAAACTCATATTCTCGGAGACGTTGTAAGTCCACTTAAACGTCCAATTTTACACACGATACTTAGGTCAGCCTCGTTTATCACATTGTTCCAGTACTTCTTTGCACCCAATCAGGCATGGTCTATGATGAAAGCCTTTTCCAATTTTAGCAAAAAAAAAGAAAAACCAGCCCTAGCCACCATTGATTCCGCATTAAAAAATCTAATTAATTTTTCCGATATTGATACGATAATTGCTGGTCATGATCATCTAGCACGGACCGTACATACTAAAGGTGGGCAGTATATAAATACTGGACCATATTACGAAAAAAACCTTGTTTTAGCCTACTCTAAGCAAGGTTGGGTCCATGCCGAATGGGATGAACAACAGAGTAAATTGGTAGTTAAGGAAAAACCCTCATACTCATTATGAGCCAACAGAACAACATAGATCAAGAACGTTATTTCAGTGACCCAGAGTATCGGAGGCAAATAGCTCAAGAATCTGGTAACCGATCCACATCAACCAGTGGACTCAAACAAGCACTAATTGTGGTTGGTAGTATGATTATTATTGGACTCGTGATCATAAGTACCTACGGATTTTTTTTATTTCAGGGGCTCCCTTCTATCGATCAACTAGAAAATCCAGATACCGCTATCGCCAGTGAAGTGAGAAGCCGAGACGGAATTGTGCTGGATAAATATTTCACTGAAAATAGGACATGGGTTAGATACCAAGATATTTCACCCTACGCTGTTCATGCCCTTATCTCTACAGAAGATCACCGTTTTTACAATCACTGGGGAATGGACATGTTTAGAACCTTAGCCATCCCTATCAATATTTTAAGGGGAAGAGTGGAAGGTGGGTCAACCTTAAGCCAACAATTAGCAAGAAATTTATACAAAGAAATTGGGCAGAAATTCTCGGTTAGCAGAAAATTCCGAGAAATGATCACAGCCGTTCAAATTGAAAAGAACTATACCAAAAAAGAAATTATTGAAATGTATTTGAATACCGTCGAATACTCCAATAGTGCATTCGGAATAGAAGCGGCTTCTAGAACTCATTTTAATAAGTCTGCCAAAGATTTGAATATCTTAGAAGCAGCTACGTTGGTAGGTTCGGTAAATGCGGTATATGCATATAATCCAAGATTATTTTCTGAGCGATCAAAACAGCGTAGAAACATAGTCCTACGCCTGATGAATCGACAAGGGTATATATCCGAATCTGGGCTCAACGAATATAGCGTAATGCCCATTGACCTAGATTACCAACCTCCTTCCAAATCGGGTCGAGTCAATCGTTATTTTGGAGAATATGTGCGCCAAAAAATCGCCTCATGGGCTCAAGAAAATGGCTATGACTTATTCACAGATGGTTTGGTCATACATACTACCATTGATTCACGATTACAGGCTCACGCAGAAAGAGCTGTTCAGGTGAAACTAGATTCGTTGCAGAATATTTTTGAACGAGAGTGGACAAGTTCAGGAAGCGGGATATATATGGATCGATTATGGGAAAAATATCCCCCCTTTTTGGATAGCTTCCTAGAGGATACCGACGAGTACAAAAATGGATTCCAGACCTACCAAACTACTCTTCGAAAAGCAGTATTAGATAGCCTGAAAATAGATTCCGTTTTTGTGGACTCCGTCTTAAAAACAAGAACGAGATTGGAAGCGAGTTTTGTGGGTATTGACCCTTCCAATGGTAATGTTATGGCTTGGGTTGGAGGGTCAAATTATGGAAATGTTCAATTCGACCATGTCTATCAGGCAAGGAGACAAGCGGGTTCAACCTTTAAACCTTTTGTTTATGCAGTGGCCATTGATAATGGATATAAGCCCTATCACACCTTCTCTAAATATCCCACAAAATACTATGACAGAAATGGGAGCGTGTGGGATCCCAAAGATGAAACCGTTGCTACCGGTCCAATCAACATCAGTCTTCGTGAAGCCTTGGCGAGAAGCCTGAATAACATAACGGTACGTCTACTCCCTGAAATTGCAGGGGAGCCTGGTACCAATGAATTATGGAAACTAGATCCTGCCGCTAGAAAAATTAAAGCAATGGCCTCTAACCTAGGCATTGATATGTCGAAAACGCCCGCTTATCCCTCTATAGCATTAGGTACTGCAGAAGTTTCTCTTCTCGAGATAACCAGCGCATACACTACCTTTGCCAATGAGGGGGTTCACATAGACCCAATTGCCATCACCAGAATAGAAGACCGAGAAGGTAATGTGTTGGTAGAATATCATCCAGAATATAAACAGGAAGTAATAAGTCCCGAAACAGCCCACTTAATGGTAGATATGATGCGTGGTGTCATTCGAGGCGGCGATGGATACAATGGTACAGGAGTTAGATTACGCAATGTTTATGGCGTTAGACAAGACATAGCCGGTAAAACAGGTACCACACAAAATTCAGCAGATAACTGGTTTATAGCGATGACACCTCATTTAGTTATGGGTTCCTGGGTGGGTGGTGAAGACCGTAGAATTCGTTTCCCAACCGACCGTGCCTATTCTATTGGACAAGGGGCCCGTACCGCCTTACCTATTGTTGGAACCTTTATTAATTTTGTTACCGAGGATTCATTAGCCTACTGGAGCTACGATGCTTTTAGCCCTCCTGCTGGCTTTATTATGCCTGAGGATCCCAACGAAAATCGTAGTGAAATGGCTGGAGATAACAACAAAGGAACGATTGGGTGGTAAGTATTCTCAATTAACCAAAATTCTTCATAAAACTCACTCTAATTTAGTTTCACTGTCCAAATTACGCCTTAGCTTATTATTATTTTTCTTGTTGATGTATACCCCCTTCGCTAATGCTCAGGAATCCATACGTTTGGACAGCATTATCATACAAGGGGGAAGGCTTCCCTCCTCTCTTTTAAGTGAAGGCAAACGAATTAGTATTCTGTCTCAACAAAATATTGGAGCAATCCCAGCTAGTTCACTTGATGAATTACTGGCATATGTTACCAGTGTACATGTTACTACTCGAAATAGTTTTGGTGCTTAAGCTGATATTGGAATTCGCGGTAGTACCTATGACAAATATTAGTCCTCATTGATGGACAACGAATGAATGACCCACTCACTGGGCACTTCAACTCAAATTTATCAGTACCAATTCAACAAACTAACCGGATTGAAATCATTAGAGGTCCCGCATCTGCAAGTTATGGTTCCGATGCAATGGAAGGTGTTATTGCCGTTAGCACCAATACGTATGTGAATTATATCCAAATAAGGGCAGCTAGTTCATCTGTAGATACCATCGTAAATAGTAAGCGCACTAGTTATAAATTACTGATTCAGCTAAAAGGGTAAGGTCGTTGGCAGCCATTTCAACCATTCCACCTGAGATTGAAAATAATTGTTCACCTGACTCTGTGCTAACTGCAACAACTCCGGATTGTAATGTAGAAACAATAGGCGCGTGATTATGTTTGATCTCGAAACTCCCTAGCGTACCAGGCATGCGTACTCCGGTCACAATGCCTTCAAATACGGAGCCTTCTGGTGTTAAAATTTTCGCCTTAAACGTGGACATTACTAAACCTCTGCTGATTCTGCTAGCATTTTTTCACCTTTACTAATCGCTTCTTCAATATTACCAACCATGTAGAAGGCACCTTCAGGTAAGTGATCTAACTCTCCCTCAATAATCATCTTAACCCCCTTCACGGTTTCATCGATTTTCACATACTTACCGGGAGCTCCAGTAAATTGTTCGGCCACAAAAAATGGTTGTGATAAGAATCGTTGAACACGTCGAGCGCGGCTTACAACCAATTTATCTTCATCAGATAATTCATCCATACCTAATATGGCAATAATATCTTGTAGGTCTTTGTAATTTTGGAGTAATATGGTTGTTTTTCGCGCTGTATTGTAATGCTCTTCCCCTACAACTTTGGGATCGATGATTCTAGATGTTGAATCAAGCGGGTCTACTGCTGGATAAATACCAATTTGTGTTAGCGCTCTAGAAAGAACCGTGGTGGCATCTAAGTGAGTAAATGTTGTTGCAGGTGCCGGATCCGTTAAATCATCAGCGGGAACATACACTGCTTGTACAGAGGTAATTGAACCTTTCTTAGTTGAAGTGATTCGCTCCTGCATGGCACCCATTTCTGTAGCTAGTGTTGGCTGATAACCTACAGCAGAAGGCATACGACCAAGTAATGCAGATACTTCAGAGCCAGCTTGGGTAAACCGGAAAATATTGTCGATAAACAATAATATATCTCTAGAAACTTCGTCACGGAAATACTCGGCAACTGTCAAGCCTGAAAGGGCAACGCGAGCTCGAGCACCAGGAGGCTCATTCATCTGGCCGAATACTAAGGTTGCTTGAGATTCTTTCAGTTTTTCATGATCTACTTTACTTAAATCCCACTTTCTATTCTCCATAGACTCTTTAAATTCATCTCCGTAATTAATAACTCCGGATTCAATAAATTCTCTAAGCAAGTCGTTCCCTTCTCGAGTACGCTCTCCCACACCCGCAAACACAGAAAGTCCACCATGCTGCTTTGCAATGTTGTTAATTAATTCCTGTATAAGTACTGTTTTACCTACACCAGCACCTCCAAATAAACCGATTTTACCCCCTTTCGCGTAAGGACATAATAAATCTACCACTTTAATTCCGGTTTCTAGCATCTCAGTAGAGGTAGCTAGTTGGTCGAAAGCAGGTGCTTCTCGGTGAATAGGATAACTATTTTTGCCTTCAGGTTGCTTGATACCATCAATGGACTCACCAACCACATTAAACAATCGACCTCTAATATCTTCTCCAACTGGCATTGCAATTGCTTTACCAGTATCAATCACTTCTTTACCTCTTACCAAGCCTTCAGTAGAATCCATCGCAATGGTTCGAACTCTTTCTTCCCCTAAATGTTGAGCTACTTCTAAGTAGAGAGCAGAACCATCTGCATTTTCAATTGTTAATGCATTTAATATAGCAGGTGTTTTTGCATTTGAGAAATCCACGTCTACTACTGGGCCGATTACTTGTGCGACTGTTCCTTTGTTCATGAGTAAATAGTGTTAATTTGAAACTTTTTTGTAGGAATATCCTGAGTCTTAGTACAACAAATATATAGATCAATAAATATAGAGACTTAAGAATTAATAGGCAACGAAAAGCTAGTCCTTTTTACTTACCCATTTACGTAGCATCTATCACTTGAACACCCTACAACTTGTAAACAGAAAATAATCTATTACCGCGCAAAATAGAGCCAAAAGCAATGAGTAAATCATAGAGTTTAGGGTAGCAAGTCGATCGGTAAAATAGTAAATTATTAATTAATCGAAGTAATCATGTAAGGTCGACATTAGTTTAACGATCGTACATACTATCATTTTCCCAAGAACCTAACCCCTACTCCATTGGATAACTATTTTAATGAACGCAGCGCAAGTGTTGATATACTAATTGGTTTCGATCTACAAAAAAGCCTTGATTTTTCACTTTCAGATGAATTAGAACTCAGAGAACGGGCACAAGTTCGCGAATATGTTCAGAACATCTTGAGAAAGCGTAGTTATCTAGATTTTTTGATTGACCACTATGCCACCATCGATGTGACGCAAATGAAAACCGATCTTAAAAACATTCTGCGCCTAGGAATCTATGACATGTTATTTATGGATAGCACACCAGATTACGCAGCCATTAATGAGGCAGTAGAATTGGGAAAAGCCAAGATGGGTTCTAAAACTGGCGATCTAATAAATGCGATACTTCGAAGTCTTCAACGAGATATTGAGCAACTCCCGAAGCCTCAATTTAAAGACAGAACCAAACTAGTTGCGACTACTTTCTCCCACCCTGAGTGGTTAGTTTCACGGTGGAGTAGCCGGTTTGGCGAGAGAGAAGCTTTTCAATTGATGCAGGCAAATAATGCCAGGCCAAGCTTCTATGTCCGTGCAAATACAATGCGTACTGCCATTGCCAATTTTGAACTACGCATGGAGAAATTAGGCGTGGAATTTGAAGCTAGCGATTGGCTACCAAATTTCTACAAAGTTCAGTCAGTTCAGCCTTTCATTGAGAAAGGCCTATTAAAAAAAGGTATCTGTCAAGCACAAGATATTGCAGCGGGTTTTGCTCCCTTTATTTTAGATCCTCAACCCAACGAGAAGATTTATGACCTTTGTGCGGCGCCCGGGACAAAATCTATCATGATCTCTGATTTAACCGAAGGAGAAAGCGATATTCTAGCGGTGGACATATCGGGTGAGCGTTTGGAAAAATTGGCGGAAAGTGCACTAAATTTTGGTGCAGAAAACATTAAAATCAGACGTGGAGACATAGTTGAGCTTTCTTTACCACTGGCTGATGCCGTTCTTTTAGATGCTCCATGTACCGGCACTGGCGTGTTAAGTAAAAGAGCCGACCTACGATGGCGACGTGACGAAGAAGGGTTGAAAAATGCGGTAGATCTACAAGCTCAATTACTAGAAGAAGCGGCTAACATGGTAAAAAGAGGGGGGCGTTTGGTCTATTCAACTTGTAGCTTAGAGCCGGAAGAGAATATGGAACAAGTCCAGAAGTTTCTTGAAAACTATCCTACATTTGAGCTTCAACCCCTAGAGGATTTTGTACCTGAAGAGGTGCTAACTGAGGATGGCCTAGCCTACCAAACCTATCCCCATAAGCATGACTCTGATGGACACTTTGGAGTACTTTTAATCCGAACTAAATAGGTTAATCATTGTGTCAGATTCTGTAATTCCTGCTCAATATCAGCATGAACAGGTTGAAGATAAATGGTACCAATATTGGGAAAGCCATCGATATTTTCACTCTGAAGTAGATACCAAAAAGAAGCCTTTTACGGTGGTAATCCCTCCTCCCAATGTGACAGGTGTGCTTCACATGGGACACATGTTAAATAATACTATTCAAGATGTATTGGTGCGGAAAGCCCGCATGGATGGCTACAATGCTTGCTGGGTTCCTGGTACTGATCACGCTTCAATTGCTACAGAGGCAAAAGTAGTTCGAAAACTAAGAGAAGAAGGCATTAAAAAAAGTGACTTAAGCAGAGATGCCTTCATGGAACATGCTTGGGAATGGACCCATAAACATGGCGGAATTATTCTAGAGCAATTAAAGAAATTAGGTGCAAGTTGTGATTGGGACCGCACTCAGTTCACAATGGATTCCAAATATTCTGAGAGCGTAATCGATGTATTTATCGATTTGTACAAAAAAGGGATTATTTATCGTGACGTAAGAATGATAAATTGGGATCCTGCAGCTCTCACTGCTTTGAGTGAAGAAGAGGTTATCTATAAAGAAGTTCAGTCACAGCTTTATTTCATACGCTATAGGATTATAGATGAGCAAGAACAGCCAACTAATGAGTATGTACTCATAGCTACAACACGCCCTGAAACCTTGCTGGGTGATTCAGCCATTTGTATTCATCCAGAGGATACTCGTTTTAAACACTTGCAGGGCGCCAAAGTACAGGTTCCCATTGTCAATAGAACTGTCTCTATCATTGTTGATGATTATGTAGATCCAGAATTTGGTACGGGTTGTTTAAAAGTCACTCCAGCTCACGATCTTAATGACTATGAATTAGGCAAAAAGTATAATTTAGACACCATTGACATCATTAACCCGAATGGCAGCCTGAATGAATTAGCTGACACCTATGAGGGAATGGACCGGTTTGAAGCCCGAAAAAAAATCGTAAAAGACTTGGATGAATTGGGCTTACTTGAAAAAATAGAACAGTATACCAATAAGGTTGGGTTTTCAGAACGAACCGATGTGGTCATTGAGCCCCGTCTCTCCCTTCAGTGGTGGGTATCGATGAAAGAGTTGTCTAAGCCGGGTTTGGATAGGGTTATGGATGATACTATTACATTTCATCCAGCAAAGTTTAAAAATACCTACCGGCATTGGATGGAAAATATAAAGGATTGGTGTATTTCTAGACAACTTTGGTGGGGACATCAGATACCGGCTTACTATTATGGTGAAGGGGAACATGATTTTGTCGTAGCAATATCAGCTGAAGAGGCATTACTTCTAGCTCAGGAAAAAAGTAACAACCCTGAGTTACAACTAGAAGATTTGACTCAAGATCAGGATGTGCTAGATACTTGGTTCTCATCTTGGTTGTGGCCTATTTCAGTATTTGAAGGTTTTTACGATAAAAAAGAGGTGGATTATTACTATCCAACTCAAGACCTGGTAACCGCTCCTGAAATTATGTTTTTTTGGGTCGCCCGAATGATTATCGCTGGTTACGAATATAGAAATGCACCACCTTTTGAGAATGTCTATTTCACCGGGATTGTTCGCGATAAACAAGGTCGAAAGATGAGTAAGAGTTTGGGTAATTCCCCCGATCCACTCGATTTAATTGCTAAATTTGGTGCTGATGGTGTTCGTATGGGTATGCTATTTGCCACACCAGCGGGTAATGACCTTCCTTTTGATGATGCTTTGTGCTCACAAGGGCGTAAATTTTCAAATAAAATTTGGAACGCATTTCGTTTTCTAACCCTACAAATGGATGACGCTCAGGAATATCATCCTCATTTAGATTTTGATCCAACCAATTTGGTTGATACCTGGATCATGCATCGTCTTAACGAAACTATTAAAGGCGTTGAAACAGATTTCAAGCAATACCGCATAAATGATGCCCTAAAAAAAGTATATGCCTTATTATGGGATGATTTTTGTGATTGGTACATAGAGCTTAATAAATCAACTATCCCCGGTGAATTGCCCGAAAAACATCGAGTAGAATTGGCTTTGGGTATCTTTGAACAACTCATGAAACTACTTCATCCTTTTATGCCCTTCATTAGTGAGGAAATTTGGCAGTACATACAAAAACGGGATCCACAGCAAGCTCTTTGCATAAGCTCGTGGCCAAGCCCTATAAAATCTAATGGTCAAGGACTTACTGCTGAATTGTTTGAACAATACAAATTATTGGTCTCCTCTCTCAGAAATATTCGGGCAGAGATGAATATCTCCCCAAAGAAAGAATTACATGTTGGTATTAAAACAGCTGATAGCCAGCAAGAAGAGCAGCTCAAATCCCATTTCTGGATCATTGAAAAACTGGAAAAAGTGACCTTATTTGGCATCTCAACCACGATTGAAAAACCAACTCACTCCACTAGTGTACTTCTAGGAACCGATGAATTATATGTGAACTTAGAAGGTCTTATTGATATTGAAAAAGAAAAAGTAAAGATTACTGATGAAATTGCACGACTAGAAGGCTTTTTGAAAAGTATTCAAGCTAAACTATCCAACTCAAATTTTGTGGAAAATGCTCCTAAACAGGTGGTAGATAACGAACGTAAAAAAGAAGCAGATACCCTTCGAAAAATTCAGAGTTTAGCCCATCAATTAACACAATGGAATGCCTAGCGAATGAAGAGTTTTACCATGTCCTCTTCTTCTCAGGCAAATCAACCTTCCTTCTTGGAAGGATTGAATCCTCAACAAAAAGAGGCAGTTACTCATAGTGATGGGCCCCTTTTAATAGTAGCAGGTGCAGGTTCGGGTAAAACTAGAGTTTTAACGTATAGAATTGCCTATCTGCTTCAGCAATTCAAAGCAGCCCCACAAGAGATATTGGCTTTGACCTTTACCAATAAAGCTGCACGAGAAATGAAAGATCGGATTGTTCAGCTTATTGGAGACCCCGCTCATAGTTTATGGATGGGTACCTTTCACTCTGTTTTTTCCAGAATACTCCGAATAGAAGCTAAGAAGCTCGGTTTTGGTCAAAACTTTACTATTTACGATACCTCGGATGCGGAGACCGTCATAAAGCAAATTCTTCAAGAACTCAACTATGACCCAAAGCAAATTAAACCTAGAACTATTCAATACAAGATCAGTGATGCAAAGAATCAATTAATTGATCCAGACAACTATGCCAAAAAATTTATTGGCTCAACATTGGATGATATTACTTTCAGGGTTTATACGATCTATAAAAATAGACTGAAAGATAGTAATGCAATGGATTTTGATGATTTACTGGTTCTGCCCATTGAACTATTTGAAAGTGAACCTGAATTATTAGAAAAATATCAGAATAGATTTCGTTATATCCTCATAGATGAGTACCAGGATACCAATCATGCGCAATATAAAGTCACTAAATTATTGGCTGATAAACATCATAATTTATGCGTAGTGGGTGATGATGCACAAAGTATCTACTCGTTTCGAGGGGCCGATATTTCTAATATTCTCAATTTCCAACAGGATTACACAGATGTTCATCAGGTTCCCTTAGAACAGAATTATCGCTCTACTAAGTCTATTTTAACTTGTGCTGATTCGATTATAAAAAAGAACAAAAAACAGCTAGATAAAACTCTTTGGACGGAAAAAGAATATGGAGAACCTATCACTGTTCTAGAGAATTTCGATGAGAGAGATGAAGCCAACCGGGTTGCTCAATATATCTTAAAACTCCGCCAGCAGGCCTCACTCAATTACAATCAATTCGCCGTACTCTACAGAACTAACTACCAATCTAGGGTTTTTGAAGAGGCTTTTAGGAGGCATAAAATAGATTACCAACTAATCGGTGGTTTATCATTCTATCAACGTAAAGAAATAAAGGATGTACTAGCCTACTTAAAACTTTTAGTTAATCCATTTGATGAAACGAATCTGATACGCATCATTAACGAACCTACAAGAGGTATTGGGCAAAAATCAATCAACGATGTACGAAGGGCTGCACGAGATCAAGGGATCAGAGTGTGGGAGTTATTAGAACAGGTCGAGGAAACACAGGTATACCGCCCAGCCAAAGTTCGAATTGGGGAATTTGTCGGTATGATAAATGAATTTAGGGAAGCACTTGCTACAAGAAAGGTGAAGCTTCATGAACTCACCCGAGATTTATTAGATAAATCTGGGTACATGAAAATGCTTGTAGAAGAACAATCCCATGAAAGCTTGATGCGGCGTGAAAATATATTGGAATTCATTAATGCCATTAGTTATTACGAAAAACAAGGAAATAAAACATCACTAAGTGCCTTTTTACAAGAAATAAGTCTCATTACTGACGGGGATAGATTCGATGAAAATAAACCCGCGGTAACCTTAATGACCGTTCATGGTTCTAAGGGCTTAGAATTTCCTGTTGTTTTTGTTGTGGGACTTGAAGAAAATTTGTTTCCTGTTGGAGCTAAAGAGGCTTTTGACGTAGATATTGAAGAAGAACGCAGATTATTCTATGTAGCAATAACTCGCGCCCAAGAACGACTTTATTTTAGTCATTGCAGTAGCCGTTTTAAATACGGAGAAGAACAACGTCAAATGCGGTCACGATTTTTAGATGAAGTGGATGCCTCAGTTGTTCGAACCGAAACAGGTGCCACACTTCGACAAAGTAGTGACCGTTTCATGGCTACAAGAGGTGCTAATTCTAACACAGAGAACGATTGCGAAGACAGTGAAGTCAGCCCCCATCTACATACAGCGAGCGCTCAGAAACGCAGAAATAGTCTTGAAACGACCATTGAATATGATTCAGCAAGAAAAAGCCCCTCCTACAAGAGCTATTCATCCTTAGGTAGGATTGATTATGACCTTAATGAGGGTACGGACCCCTTTGTTGTTGGGGCAGTGGTTGTTCACGACAAATTTGGTACAGGAAAAATCATGAGCCGTAGCGGTAGTGGAACACAGACAAAAGTTGTTGTATTTTTCAAGAATAGAGGTCAGAAAAAATTAATGCTCCAGGCAGCACCCCTTTCGATTATAAACAATTAGCTGTTTGATATACCAAGTGCGAAGTACCAACCATGAAAAGTGGATTGAACATACTAATAGGCCCTAATTCAGACATTAGGCGTTTGAGATTAGCCATCAGGGTTTTTATGGTTATGCTAATTCTATGCGCACAATCCTATCGACTTCATGCACAGCTACAATCTCAAAATTCAAGTGTTAGAATAGTTGAAATTTATGGCAGTGCCCCAACAATGTTACCCAGCATGGGTGGTTCCGGTGTCAGTTATCTTTCGGGTGTTAGTGGACTTCGGATTAACCCTGCTAATGTTCAATTTAATTCGAAAAAAAAATGGACGATTAAACTGGTTTTGCTTTCGATGGTTCATCCTAACATATCCAAAACTAAAAATGAGAAATCGAATCTCTCCAGTTGGTTAATGAGCTACGAGCCCTATCAACCCTTAACAGCTTCACCGGTCAATTCTTTTCCACAAAACCAAAGCGAACTCAATCGGTTATTCACGGATTCATCGGAACCCACACATTTTCGATCTTCAATCACTCAAGAACTGTTATCGGTGGGATTTCACAATGACCAAGTATCCATAGGACTATATGCAGAATATGTATTTAAGCAGTCCTTTCAAGTGAATCGAGGCTGGTACGATAAAAAATATTACCCCAGTCCAAGTGGCTTAAAAAGGTCTCAATGGTTGGCGCATGATGAGATAAACTACCTTGCTGTAGGGCTTAATTATAGTGAACGATTAGATATTCTAAGTGATTTCACGCCAGTATCCGATCAATTTAGTCTGGGTTTTAGTCCTAGGGTTATTTTGGCGGGCTCTCGTTCAATGAGTCGCTCCGAGTCCGCTTACTTTAGTGGGAATAACGAACTTATTGAATCCTTCATAATTGAAACCGCTGGACTCTATTCCGATTATCTAATCAGCCTACACCAAGGAAATTCACGATCCACCATCCCAATACCCGATATAGATCATCGGTACGCAGCTTCATTAAACGATTTCAAGGATGGCCTAGGTCTTGGTATGGATGTTGGCCTTCGATATACTCGAAATCTATCCAATGAACTAAGCTTGGTTTCAAAAGAGAATACTAAGGTAGCGCGATCGATCAGTGTTGCTTTTTCAGTAAGTGATATCGGTTATATAGAGTATACTGAAGGATTGAATTTAGAATCCTCTATCCGATCTGAATCTCTATCGGAACCCCTTAATATGGACGCTGCTGTTGAACAAAACTTAGCTATCTATGAGGGAAGTCCAGAACAATATTTTTATTTTTTAGAGACCAATGGACAACTAGAAAACCTCTTAATCGAGCCATTGACTCGCACAAAAACCACCGTTTTACTACCTACACAAGCCCAACTAGGTATACATTTACTATGGAATAGATGGTCCGTTCAGGCAGATATCCAACACGCTTTTTTTAGTACATTTTCGAGTGTACCAAGTTGGACCTATAGCGCTGGAGCTAGTTTACAACCCTTAAAAGGTGTCGTCTTTTCTGGCGGTTATACCCACTCTAACATTTGGGGAGATGATCTTTCCCTAGGCCTTCGTTTGGCCGGCTCAATGGTGGAGCTAGAACTGAGCGGTCGGTGGCCCGTTTCCAATACTAATGGGAAAATGTTGCCTAGCTCTATCGGTTTTAGTGGCATAAACTTTCGCTTCTAGATTACGACGCCTTTATTCCCCCTGGTTCATTGTTCTTGTTAACGAAAATTTGATCAAATACGCACTCAACCATTGAATGACAAATTGACAAACACTGCTTGAATATGATATCGAATACTGCCAGGTGAAAAAATATCTGCCCTTTTGTTACCTCCTTTTATTATGGCTTATTTATTGCTTAAAAAAAAGCAAATATGTTTTTATAAACCATAAAAGAATTTATTTTGATTAATTTTTTTGACGATACGGACGAGAATATTGAAGATTTTGAGCAGGCTATTCCCCTAATGTCTGAAGAAGAAGAGCGCGCACTCACCGAATCTGAGGTACCTGAAAGTCTGCCCATCTTACCACTTAAAAATACCGTTTTATTTCCTGGTGTGGTAGTCCCGATTACGGTAGGTAGAGATCGTTCTCTACGTCTCGTAAAAGATGCTTATGCGGCTGATAAAATTATTGGAGTAGTGACCCAGAAAGATATGAACATTGAAGAACCTGAGTATGAAGATCTTCACCGAGTAGGTACGGTAGCGCAGATTTTAAAACTCATAAAAATGCCTGATGGCACACGCAGTATCGTAATACAGGGTAAATCGCTCTTTCAAATAGAAGAATTCACTGAGGAACAACCCTACTTTAAAGCAACAACCGTCTCCTATTCAAAGCAAATAGATATTGAGGGGGTTGAATTAGATGCCTCCGTGCGTAACATCAAAGAAACGGCTGCGAATATCATCAACAAGTCTCCTAATATACCATCCGAAGCTGCCGTGGCGGTTAACAATATAAATAGCCCTGTTTTTCTACTTAATTTCATTGCATCTAACTTAAACGTGGATTTGACGGAAAAGCAGCGTTTGCTTGAACAGCAAGAATTTTCGGCAAATCTTCGTGATATAATGGGCTTTTTAGAGCAAGAACTTCAAGTTTTAGATGTAAGTGAACGAATAAGAAGTAAAGTTAAATCTGACATTGATGATCAGCAAAGAGAGTTCTTTTTACGGCAACAGATGAAAGCTATTCAAGAAGAACTAGGTGAAGATGCTGAACAGCAGGATATCCAAAAATTAAAAAATAAGCTTGAAGGAAAAACCTTACCAGACTACGCGCGTGAAGTAGTAGAAAAAGAGTTACAACGCCTCGAAATGACACCTAATGCCTCTCCTAATTATGGCATTATTCATTCCTATTTAGAATGGATTTTGGATTTACCATGGAACGAGTATTCAGAAGATAAACTAGATTTATCCTATGCTAAATCCATACTAAACGAAGACCATTATGGTCTTGAAAAGGTAAAAAAGCGCATTATTGAATATTTGGCAGTACTCAAACTCAAGGATGATATGAAAGCCCCGATTCTTTGCTTTTATGGCCCTCCTGGTGTTGGTAAAACGTCACTTGGTAAATCCATCGCTCGTTCTTTAGACAGAGAATTTGAGCGCTTTAGCTTAGGGGGTATCCGAGACGAGGCCGAAATACGGGGGCATCGCCGAACATACATCGGGGCACTACCTGGTAGAATTTTGCGCGCTATGAAAAAAGCAGGCAAAGGAAATCCCGTCATTATGCTAGACGAAATTGATAAAGTTGGGGCTGACTATCGAGGCGATCCTACCTCAGCTCTTTTGGAGGTATTAGATCCAGAGCAAAACGATACCTTCAGCGATAATTATCTGGAACTTGAATATGACTTATCTAAAGTATTATTTATTGCAACTGCTAATAGTCTAGATACCATTCCTGCTCCACTTAAAGACCGTATGGAGATTATTCCAATTAGTGGGTATACGCAAGAAGAGAAAACACAAATAGCCAAAAATTATCTTCTCCCAAAACAGATTTCAGAAAATGGTCTGAAAAAAAATCAATTAACTGTAGACGATACTGGTCTAGCAAAAATAATTGAGGAATACACTCGGGAGTCTGGTGTTCGAAATTTAGATCGTGAGATAGCGTCCGTATGCAGGGGCATTGCGGCTAAAGTAGCACTAGATGAAATTAGCGAGGCTACCATTGAAGCCTCCGATATTGAAGAGCTATTAGGTAAGCCAAAGTTTCAAAAAGATACGGCCGAACGCACCCAGGTTCCTGGTGTGGCAACGGGTTTAGCCTGGACACCATTTGGTGGTGATATTTTATTTATCGAAGCAAGTGTAAGCCCTGGAAACGGAAAATTACATATCACAGGTCAACTGGGTGATGTGATGAAAGAGTCTGCTCAACTTGCATTATCCTACCTTAAAGCACATTCTAAGGATCTTGGTATCACTGAAAACGCCTTCACTCAATGGGACATTCATTTACATGTTCCTGCGGGTGCTACGCCAAAAGATGGTCCGTCAGCAGGGGTATCCATTATGAGTGCATTAGCATCCATCTATACTCAGCGAAAGGTTAAAGGGGATATCGCCTTAACGGGTGAAATAACCCTTAGAGGTTTGGTACTTCCTGTTGGTGGTATTAAAGAGAAAGTACTAGCTGCAAAACGTGCTGGAATTCATGAAGTAGTGCTACCTAGTAAAAATGAAAAAGATGTGGCAGAGATTGAACAGGAAGTCATTGGAGATCTAACTATTTCGTATGTTGAACAAATGGATCAAGTTCTACCAAAATTGTTGGAAGACACCCCCATTAATGATCCCTATGAATTCTTCAAACGACCTGAAATTCCAAAAAAAAATTCTTAATCACACTCAAATAAATATTGCATGTCATTAAACCCTCCCGCTAAACATCATGGGATTCGTACCGCTCGAGTGATGCAGTCGACTGGGAGTTGGTATGACATTCAAGGGGATGATGGTAGCATTCTCGCGGCAAGGCTACCAGGAAAGTTTCGGCAAACTCATTCAGGCCAAACGAATCCCATTGCTGTAGGTGATTATGTTCAGTATACCATCAATGAGGATAAATCGGCTCAAATAACGGATATACTAGAGCGTACTAACTATGTAACCCGAAAGGCAACTCATGGCAGGCGTGGTCAACAAATATTAGTGTCTAACATTGACTATGCTATTTTGGTTAGTTCAATAAAACAGCCCAGTTATAAAACTGGTTTTATTGATCGTTTTTTGGTCAGTTGTGAAGCTTATCAGGTAACCCCAATATTGTATTTTAACAAAATGGATCTGGCTGATGATGCCGATTTGAATGAACTAGCCCATACTTCGACTTTGTATGAAGACTTAGGCTATCATGTTTTGCATGGAAGTATTCTTTCACCTAAAAGTATTGATGAGCTAAAAACGTTTATAAAGGATAGAACAAGTGTCTTTATAGGTCCATCGGGAGTCGGTAAAACGAGTTTATTGAATGCAATAGATGTTCGATTAGACGAAAGAACTGCCAAAATTTCTAGCTACTCAAACAAAGGTAAACATACCACCACTTTTGCCAAATTAGTACCTTTACCCTTTGGTGGATTTTTAGCGGACACACCTGGTATTAGAGAGTTTGGACTGTATAATATAGAAGATTGGGAGATATCGTTATATTTTCCTGAAATGTTATTGCCCAGGGAATCATGTAAATTTAATACCTGTACTCACATACATGAGCCCTCCTGCGGAGTGCTAGAAGCAGTTGAACGGGGCCAAATTGCACCATCGCGCTATTTATCTTATATGAATATGATTGAATCCTCTTGCATTTAGAAGGTATAGACGAGACAAAATTTCTATTCAGTTTATTCTTTCACTATATTAATTTCAGTTATAATACTTGGTTATAGAATATTTGCCGAATACATATTAAGATGGAAATCTAAACCAATTAACTATGGATTTTCAGGCTATGCAGCTCATGCCAAAAGCGATTGATTTCAACTACCTTAAAAACAAGAATATTTACCATGAAAAAACTCCTCTTTAGCATACTTCTAGTTACATCCTTTTTAGCTCCTATTGAAGACTCCCATGGACAGTTAAAAGAAATTGAGCAATTCCTTGATGCTGGCGGTGATAATGTTGATGCGCTCACTAAAGCGTATTTAAGCCCTCTTCCCAACGGAATCATTTCCGGATTGAATTCTGGTTGGACTACTAAAGCAAAAGCCACAAAATCACTGGGTTTTAGCCTCCAATTAAGGGCTTCTGTTGCAACCGTACCAACTCTGGAACAGACATTTGATGCTAGTACCATTGGTCTTGAAGGTATTAGTGTAAGCCCGGGTACATCGAATACTATTTCCGGTGATAACTCAACCGGACAAATACTCACACTGCCAGATAACTCAACTTTAACCTTACCTTCTGGCATAAATTTTCCCTACGTACCTACCCCAATGGTTCAAGCTAATCTTGGTTTATTTTTAGGCACAGACGTTACCGTTCGTTACGTGCCAGAAGTTGATGTGCAACATTTTGGGTCGATTGACTTATTTGGTGTGGGTGTAAAACACGATATAAATCAATGGATTCCCGGTGGTAAGTTACTCCCAATAGATTTGACGATTATGGCTGCTTATACTCAATTTAATATGGCCGTTGATCTTGAATTTAATAAAGGTGCTCAGGGTCAACGGGTCGAAAGCTCAACCGAAGCAATTGTAACTAATTTATTAGTAGGCAAAACGTTACCATTTATATCAGCCTATGCTGGAGTTGGCTACCAGTCGGGTACTTTTGATTTGAACATGCTAGGTGATTATGAGATTGGTTCAGGTGTAACACAAAGCACATTAACAAATCCAGTATCCTACTCACAGAGTTACAATGGAGGAATCCATTTGATGGCGGGCGCCCAAATCAAACTTGCTATATTCAGAATTTTCGCAGAGGTTACCACCGCTGAATATACTACTTACAACGGGGGTATTGGTATAGGACTAAGAAACTAGACTAAGCCACTGTTTCCTTTTCTAAAACAGGATTGGGTACAGCTTCATCCTTCTCAACTAATCCATCACGTAGACGAACGATTCGTCGAGCATACTCGGCGATTTCAATTTCATGAGTTACCAGGATAATTGTATTACCAGCCTTATATAACTCTTCGAAGAGTAACATGATTTCAAATCCTGTCTTAGAGTCTAGATTCCCTGTTGGTTCATCTGCTAGTAGAATAGATGGTGCATTTACTAGTGCTCGTGCTATAGCTACCCGTTGACGCTGACCCCCAGAGAGCTCATTTGGTTTATGATCAACTCTGTCACCTAATCCAACTTTATTTAACACCTCAAGAGCTCTTTCTTTACGATCGGAAGCTTTTACACCTGCATAGATTAAAGGGAGTTCTACATTTGCCAAGCAACTAGTTCTAGGAAGTAAATTGAAGGTCTGAAATACAAAGCCAATTTCACGGTTCCTGACCTCAGCTAAATCAGAATCGTCCATTTGGCTAACCCGATTTCCATTCAAAATATACTCACCTGAACTAGGGGTGTCTAGACAGCCAATCATATTCATTAAAGTAGACTTCCCCGATCCTGAGGGACCCATAATAGCTATATATTCGTTATGCTGCATCTGCAGACTTACTCCAGCAAGAGCACGCACCTCGGTTTCACCCATCTGATAAACGCGTGTTAGATTTTCAATCTGTATTACCGCACCTCTCTGAGAATCACTCATCGCTGTCACCCTCTTTAGCTATCATAATTTTATCATTATTTTTCAAGGTTCTTGAGAGAATTCTGTAACTACCCACAACAATTTCTTGACCTACATCCAAGCCTTGTGATATTTGGATGTTAGCATTATCACTAATACCAGTTTCAACCTCTTTTCGTACCGCCATACCATTTTCTATTACAAAAACTACTTTCCTGATATCTTGTTCTTGTATTTTTAGTGATACTGGAGATGGATCTGATTCATTCAATTCTCCTTCATTAGATTCAATTGTATTTGATTCCGTGGCCTTATCCAGAGAAAAGTCTCGCACGGTTACCGCCTGAATAGGTACTGATACTACATCTATGGCTGTATCTGTTTCAATATCGACACTCGCTGACATTCCAGGTTTAAAATTTGGAGCTGGAAGTAATTCAGTGACTTCTTCAGCAATCACAGCTTCAAGCTGACCACCACCCTGTCCAAGGTTGTGAGGAGTTACAATTCTAACTTTAACTTTATAATTAGTTATCTGTTCATTAGTTCCCGCACCCGAAACCCTTGCAGAATTAGCTATCTCAGTTACTACTCCATTAAAAAGTCGATTAGGATATGCATCTACCTCAATACGTGCCGTATCGCTAATACTGACATTGACAATATCATTTTCATTTACATCGACTTCTACTTCCATTCGATCCAATAATGAAACTCTCATCATCTCGGTGCCCGCCATTTGAGCATTTCCTAAAACGCGCTCACCTGCTTCGACTGTAAGTCCTGTCACCGTGCCATTCTGTGGAGCTCTAATAACGGTTTGCTCCAATTCTTCTTGGGCTTGTCTTAATTGTGCTTGAGCACTTTCTATTTGATATTCTGAAGCTTTTAAATTGGCTTTCTGAGATTCCCAATTTGAAGTAGATTGGATAAATTGTAGTTCCGAGATTAACTCTTTATCAAATAATTCTTTGTCTCTGATATACGTGGCTTCCGCTTGAATAAGTGCTGCTCGGGTTTGCTCCATTCGTGCTTTTTGTGTCAATAAGGCAGCATTTAAATTGTCAATTCTGGCTTGATAAATGTCCGGTTTTATTCGCACTAACAAATCACCCTCACGAACAAAATCACCTTCTTGTACAGCTAATTCTATTATTTCACCAGATACATCGGGTCTTATAATTACCTCTACTTCTGGCTGAATATTCCCAGAAGCCGAGACCTTCTGAGTAATGGTTGCATACTTTGTATATGTGGTTTTCACCTCAATTTCGGAGTTAGACTCTCCAATGACCCCAAATTGTTTTAAGGCAAAAAGTAGAACCATTATACTAATTAATACAACAGAAGTATAGATGAGCGATTTGTTGGAGGATTTGTTCGATTTGGTTGACATAGATTTGATTAGATTATTTTATTCAATGAACATTAAAAAATATTGTTACCCTCTAATTTTCCAAGAAAGAAATCCAAAAGCTTCTCTTGAAAAATAAGATTGTACATTGCCTGAGTGTAGTTAGACTGAGCACTTACAAATGAAGACTGAGCTTGAGTAAGCTCAATAAGTGTACTGGCACCCAAATTATAACGCTCTTGTTGTGTTTGAAAGGCTCGCTCAGAAGCTACTAAAGATTTTTCTGAGGCTTCTAATTGCTTCACGTATGAACTGTAATCATTGTATGCCTGGGAAACCTCCTGAATCACCTGCATTTTAGAATTGTCTAAATTTAATTCAGCATTTTTTAACTGAACCTCTGACGACTGGATAGAATACATTCTGTTCCAATTATTGAATAATGGTAAACTAAATGATAAACCTAGTGAACGGTTTACCTGTTGATCAAAAAACTGATCAGAAAAACTGACTTCAGCACCACCAATAGAGTACTGATCGGAATACCGAGAAGAAACCCCTGCAGATGCTCTTAAGGTAGGCAGTAGACTGTTTTTCGTAATTTTCATTTGGTATTGTAATGATGAAATGGATGCCTCAGCGCTTAAAATATCACTTCTTTTAGACAAAGCTTCATTAACCAAAGACCTCAAATTAACATCCATCAAAGGAAGGTCATTTAAGGTTAAATCAGGAACTAAAAAATCATAGGCACCAAGAGGATCCATTTCCAACTGTCTAATTAAGAGCAGACTATTCAACGATAGTGTATTCTCTCTTTGCGTCACAACCAATTCATCATTTGCTACCTGAGCCTCCTGATTAAATAAATCTACAATTGGCCTAGCACCCAGCTCAACCTGTGCTTGTACCTGTACAAGTTGGGCTGTTGAAGTCTCAAGATTTTTTTTAGCTATAGCTAACAACTCTTTATCCAATAAAACCTGTAAATACCTGGATGCTGTATTAAATATTACTGATTCTTTAGCTCTTTCGTACTGCTGCTCTGTTGATTCTTTGTTAGACTGGCCACTCTTTAATGTTAATATATTATTGAATCCATTGAATAAACTAATATTTGCGCTAACACCACCACTTATAGATTGAGAACTAACATCAACAAATGGGTCTAATCCTTCACTGAATCGATCAAAAATAAACTGTTGACCAGTAGTCCTACTACCATTCATACTTGCTGATAAAGTTGGTAGAAAATCAGCTTTTTCACTAAAAATTAGATCCTCTGCCAAATCTAGTTCATTTTTTGCTTGTTTTAACGAATAATTATTTTCCAGTGCAATGGAAATAGCTTGATCGATTGTAATGACTCTAACATCAGTACTTTGAGCAAATAAAGAGGTTGAAATTAGACCAAATAATAATAATAATAAGAGTGTTTTTTGCTTAAGCATTTCAGTATATATTTTTAATTACTAGAGAGTTAACGATTTGCTGTAAAGATAGTTACAAAATTCGTTTAATTAGTTTCCATTAATATTCTTTTACCTGAATATTATAACATGCTTACCTGAACAGCTAGGTATAAGATTTGATTGTAGGAAATAGTTTATTTGCGAATCTAAACTCAATTTTTACTTTTTTGATTCAGTCCCTTTTACCGAATTACTTGTTCTCAAGTAATCATTCAATGAGTCTTCAGCAAAATTAAGTATGCCATCAATTATTTTTTGTGTAATTCTTCTTTTTACCCGTTGCTTTAAGTCACTGCCGACCCATCCTTTCTCTTCTACCAAATGACTAGAGTAATTTGAATGATTCTGTAGACTACCCTGGTGCATATCAGCGGTGATTTTTTTTTGGGTCGATGCGGTCCCAGCAACTTTCCCTGCTAATAGACCCAACCCAAAGGTTATGAACAAAGAAGAAAATGGACGTTTCGAAACCAATTTTTGAGGTGATTTACCTATTTCAATCGTTTCTTTTGTTGCTTGAAGTTTTTGATCGAAACGTTTCTCAATAGCCTTAATTTTTTTTTCGATATCCCTCTTTTTTTCTAGACTACTTGTCATAATCTTTTTTCTTTACTAATAATTTGTTAAATAAATCATCGGAAAGTGATTCTTTCATTCGACCAAAAATAAATCTAGGAGTATTGGAAAGAAAAAGAATCCCTAAAAGCAGCAGTGGGAGGCCTATACTAAGATAACCAAATACTGGATTGCCCATTAAATCGCCTAAATATTGGGCTAAAGCAAACATCAAGAAGAATAGAGCAATACCCAACAAAAGTATGGCAAACACTTTTTGAAGAACCAATGATACCAAATGTGATAATACCTCACTAGCATTAATTGCAATCCAGTCGAATCGAAGTTCAATGTAATCCTTTAAGTCACGTGCTAACTCTTTAATAGATTCGTTCATTAGGTCGGGGTAATAGTTCTAGTGGCTTAGATACTAAACTATCTATCTAAATATTCGGGAAAGCAAATAACCTACCCCAAACGAAACTAATACACTCTTTATAGGATGCTCACGCACGATTGACTCCACCTGCTCCTTCAATTCTTCTACGTCTAATTTCATCGGTTCTTCAAGAACCGTCTCTGTGTCTGTAATCGTTTTTTCGAGTCGCTTATTTAAATTATCTAATATTTGTTCGTCCATACTACTCTCCTTTGTTTACTCTTATAAATATATCAAAATTTGCCTCTAACTGCCATAATACTATTCATAGCGCAAGCTCTCAATGGGGTCTAACTGAGCTGCTTTGAAAGCAGGATACACGCCAAAAACTATACCTATAAATAACATACCCATAAAGCTACCGATGACAGACCATAATGGAATAACAACGCTAGCATCAATCACATAGGCTAAGAAGTTTCCCGCACCAATACCTAAAATCATACCTATCACCCCACCTATTTGGCAGACAAAAATAGCTTCGGCTAAAAATTGATTTATAATTGCTTTTTTAGTAGCACCAACGGCCTTTCTTATTCCAATCTCTTTGGTTCTTTCAGTGACTGATACTAACATGATATTCATAACGCCTATACCCGCTCCAAGCAAGGTGATAAGTCCGATAAAGGCACCGCCTACATAAAGAGCAGAAGTAAATACATCAAAAGACCCAGAAAGAGATTCATTGGTAGATATCTCAAAATCATTCTCCTCACCTGGTGATACTTCCCTAATAATTCTTAAAACTCCAGTAACTTCATCAATAAGTTTCGGGATACCGGCTATATCTGGCGCACGTAATTGAATTTCGATGTTTCTTTTTCCACCATACAGTAATTTTCCAGTTGTAAATGGTATTAGAACAAAGTTGTCAAATGATTGCCCTAGAATAGAGCCTTTTTTTTCAGCTACTCCTATAATTAAAAAGGTATTTCCATCTATTCTAATTTCCTTGCCAATAGGATCTACACTTCGAAATAATTCATCCAATACGTCATGGCCTAAAATGGCAACGGATCTAGAGTATTGAACGTCTTCTTGTGTGATATTACGTCCAGAATAAATTTCATATGAATTATTGCTTATAAAATTGTGATTACTACCAAATATTCCAACAGTTGGTTCAGTTTCTAAATCCCCAAATTGAATTTTAGTATAAGTAAAGTCTTCATTAGGATTCATGTTTTCAGCATATCCCAGTAATTGCTCAGATTTTTCTGCCTGATCAAATGTTTCAAATGTTAACCTTTTTCTATTTCTTTTCGAAGTATCTCCACCTATCTGAATAGCAGGATATCTAGTTACGACTACAACATCACTACCCATCATACTTAAGGTCTCCTTGAAATAATTATCAAGTACAGCTACTGCCGTCGTGGATACTAACACAGAAAAAACACCAATGACTAAAGCTAGTAGAGTTAATGAGGACCGTAATTTATTTGTAAACAGCGCTTTTACAGCTTGAGCTAATATTTCCAGATTGAACATAATGTTTAGTTCCTTTTATTTATTCGAATCGTAATGATTCTATGGGATCTGATTTTGATGCTTTATAGGCTGGAATGAATCCAAAAGTCACTCCAACTAGCGTACATAATCCTACTGCCAAGAGCACAACTTGAACGTTCATTTGCGCCGTAAAAACCTGATCAATCATAAAGGTAAATCCTGCCGCTATCAACACGCCAATTATCCCACCCAAAAGAGATAAAACTATAGCTTCAATCAGAAATTGAGCCAAAATTTCCCAGGATTTAGCCCCAACTGCTTTTCGAATCCCGATTTCTTTGGTTCGCTCTTTAACCGATACAAACATTATATTCATAATACCTATACCTCCGATTAACAATGATAGTCCGACCAATAAAAATCCTCCCATGTATATCCCATTTTTTATGCCAGCCAATTGTTCTTTGAATGTGTCAGGCTCATTCAACGCAAAGTCATTCTCCTCTGTTGCCTCTAATTGACGCACTTGTCGCATTAACCCTTCTACCTCGTATTTTCCTTCTTCTAAAGATGTCTGATTCGGAAACTTGACACTTAGTTGTATGCCAGATTTAAGTCCATAAATCTTTTCATAGGACGTAATTGGAATCATGACACGATTGTCTGCATTTTCTAATCCCAAAAAACTACCTTGCTTGGTCAACACCCCAATAACAGTGAACTTATGCCCACCTATTCGCACTGTTTTTCCTTCAGGATTTACTTGCTTAAACAACGCAGAAACCAAAGAATGCCCAAGTATTACCACATTAGACCGGGAACGCTCTTCAGACTCCGTAAACATTCTTCCAGAATCAATATCAAGACCTTGTATATCAAGAAAATTATGGGTACTTCCTTGTAAACCAACACCTTCGGCTGAGTTTTCCTGATAACGAATAGTCGTACCGCGATTTGCAGAAATAGCAACAGTTGAGGCGTAACGACTTCGACTCTCGATAAATTCAGCATACTCTAGCTCCATTTCTTTCCTATTCATGATTTCCCACCATTTAATTCCATCCCTATCCCAAGGCCATTTTTCAATGTATACCACATTTTGCCCTAACATAGCCATACTATCATCAAAAGTTTTATCCATTCCTGTTGTGACTGTATCTACCACTGTCACCATAGTAATCCCAATAATGATACATAATGTGGTTAAAAATGCCCTCAATTTATTTGTTTTGAGCGCATGAATAGCAATTTTGAGCCCTTCCTGTATGCTGGTAATGAACTTCATTATATTCTGTTATTAATGATATATTTAATCAAACTCCCATAAATAATAGTATACGATTATCATTTAAAATAGTTCTAATATAAAATACACTTAAACTTAACTATGATAAACTTAGATATTCTCGTTTTTGCTGCCCATCCAGATGATGCTGAGCTAGGTTGTGGTGGCATGATTGCTAGCATGATTAAACAAGGCTACAAGGTTGGTATAGTTGATCTAACCGAAGGTGAAATGGGTTCAAGAGGAACCATTCAATCTAGATATGAAGAGGCTAAAATGGCTAGTGAAATTTTGGGATTACACTATCGAAATAATTTGCAAATTGCTGATTCTGTGATCGAAAATAATCGTACAAATCAAAAAAAAATCATACAGGAAATTCGAAGTATAAGACCCACAATTTGCTTTATAGGAGCTTCATCAGATCGTCATCCAGACCATGGTAAGGCAACAAAACTATGCGCAGATGCCCTATTTTATTCTGGTCTCATTAAAATTGAGACCAACGATCCAGTAAGTCAAGAAATACAAGAGGTATGGCGACCTCATCACATTTTTCACTATATGCAGGATCGACCTATAGATTATCAAATCATATTAGACATTACCGATGTTTGGGACATCAAAGTTAAGGCCATGACTGCATTCACCACTCAATTTAATGCACCATCTGATGATGATCAGCCAAAAACGTATATCTCAGACCCATCCTTTTTTCAACAACTTGAGGCAAGAGCACGATATTTTGGTCACTTAGGTGGGTGCACCTATGGCGAACCTTTTGCCTATCATAATTTACCCGCTGGAATTAAGAACTTTGATTCCTTCCTTCAACACAAGCAGAAACGATAATATGAAGGCGAAGTTCATCAGATAATGAAAAGAGTACTGCTTATTCAAACTGGAGGTACTATTGCAATGCAAGCCCAACTGGATGGTGTTATCCTAGATCCTGATCGTTGGTCAGACCAATTGTACAAGCAAATACCTTCCTTAAGTGAAATTGCAGATATTGATGTCGAGCCACTTATATTTGAAGATAGTTCTGATTTACATCCACATCATTGGGATTCTTTACTTAAAATTATTGAGCAGAGATATTATCAGTACGATGGATTTGTCATCTTACACGGGACCGATACGATGGCGTATACGGCCTCAGCTCTTAGTTTTGGAATAGACGGCTTAGACAAACCTGTTATTTTGACAGGTAGTCAGGTTCCACTAAGCAGAATTAGAAGCGATGCGCAACGTAATTTGATTAATTCAGTGGAAATTGCCACTTCAGATTTGCCAGAAGTAGCCATTTGCTTCAATGACCATGTTTATCGAGGCAATCGTGCTACCAAAATGAGTATTGGTGATTTTGATGCTTTCGCTACTCCAAATTACCCAAGTTTAGCAGATATTGGTTTAGATATCGATTTTCATAAAAAAAACTGGCTGGTCACGACCCCTGAATTTTCAAATAAAGGACCTAGGTTTCGTTTAGGTTTCAGCGGAAATATACTAGTCTTGACGATTCATCCAGGCTTCCAAACCAATCAACTCGAATCAATTGCATTAGAAAATATTCATGCTCTCATAATAAGAGCCTATGGAAGCGGTAATTTCCCGGTAAAGGGGGAATATTCATGGATTCCTTTTCTACATCGTTGTAAGAATATGGATCTAATTACCGTCATTACATCACAGGCAAATCATGATGCGGTAAATCTAAAGAATTATCTTGCGGGAAGGACCGCGCTAGATTTAGGGGTACTATCATCGGGTGATATGACCTTAGAGGCAAGTATTACCAAAATGATGTGGCTGATTTCGGCTCATCAAGATAACGATGAATCGAACCTTGAGATAGTACATAGATTCCAAGAAAATCTTCGTGGAGAACGAAGCTAACCATCCAATCAACCCTAGAGTGTTTATGTATTTTATATTTGATTTAGAAACAGTGCCAGATGTAGCGTTAATTAGATCAATACTGGATCAAGAACCTTTGACAGCTGATGAATGGAGTGATGAAGCAACTATACCTACCCAGGAGGACCTAACCGACAAAGATTGTATCGACATAGCTGCGAAAAGAGTGGGACGAGGAGTTTCGGGATTTTTACCCCCCATGTTTCATAAAATTGTCTCTTGGGTAGGACTTTGGGTAGATGCTAAAGGCCAGCCAAAGCAAAAAGAAGCATGGTCTGGAGAGAATGAGAAAGCAGGGTTAATTACATTATTTAAAGAATTGTTAACCTATAAAGATTTCAATCTAATCCACCATAATGGTAAAGGCTTTGATCTGCCTGTTATAGAGTACCGAGCATTAAAATTCAGTCTGCAGATGCCGTCAAGACTCAGTCACCGAGAAATTAAGTACCGATTTAGTCCAAATAATGTAGATTTAGTAGATGAATTTAGTAATTACGGGGCTAGTGCTTGGCCGAAATTGAAATATCTAGGAATGCTAATTGACATACCTTTTAAGCTAGTTTCAGAAGGTAATGTAGTCTATGAACAATACTTAAGGGGTGAATTTAAAGACATAGAGAATTATTGTTACGAAGATGTGATGGCAACCTATATAATATGGTTACATTTAGAGTATACTCGCTCACACATTAAAATAAATGAATTCGAAAATTTAAAGTCGAGAGCACTCAAAAAATTACGCGAAATTCAAAACATCAATAAATGAGAAAAAAAGAACAAATATGTAACCTTATTTTTTTGTAATAAATTTTAAATACCTCGGTTTATTAAGAAATAAACACCCCTCAAGAACTAAAAAAGCCCTTCCATTAGTTATTCCTTATATTTTTAATTTTCCAGAGCCTTACGTCGTGTATTTTTAGGATTCATTCCTTATCATTCATAAATAAAACAGGTTAACTTAGGGTTATCTTTTTTTTAATCCTACGCTTTAAACACTAACTCAATCGATATATTTATGAAATACCTACTGAGTACATTTGTAGGCTTGTTCCTATGTACAACATCCGTCTTTGCTCAAGAAGTCGCATCAATAGACACAGGTGACACTGCCTGGATGCTTATTGCTACCGCATTAGTCATGCTTATGACCCCCGCTGGTTTAGCTCTTTTTTATGGGGGATTAACACAAAATAAACACGTACTCAATACAATTGGAATGTCTTATATGGCTTTTTGCACCGGTACTATTGTATGGGTAATTGCAGGATACTCACTTGCCTTTGGAGCTGGTAATGAGTGGATTGGAGATTTCAGCCATTTCCTACTAGCTAACATAGGCGTGAATGATGTGAGTGGAAGTATACCAACCTTACTTTTTGTAGTATTCCAAGGCACCTTTGCCGCCATTGCCGTTGCTATTGTTAGCGGCTCTGTCATTGAACGAGTTCGTTTTTCTACCTGGGGTATATTCACAATTCTTTGGGTCTTAGCTGTGTATGCACCAATTGCACATTGGGTTTGGGGAGGAGGTTTTCTCAGTAATTCAGGGGAAATGGATTTTGCAGGGGGAACTGTGATTCACATTAATGCAGGTATAGCAGGCTTAGTACTCTCATATCTAGTAGGTAAGCGTAAAGCCCACAGTTTAGAGGAGGTGCGTAAACCATCATCTATTAAGTTCATGGTTCTTGGTTCTGCACTACTCTGGTTTGGTTGGTTTGGATTTAACGGTGGAAGTCAGTTAGCAGCAGACGGAATTGCTGCCAATGCTTTATTGGTCACCAATATTGCCGCAACAGCTGGGGCATTAATTTGGTTGACTATTGAATGGTTTATTGTAAAAAAACCTACTTTAATTGGGATGGCTTCAGGCGCTATTTCCGGATTGGTAGGTATAACTCCCGCCTCGGGTTTTGTTGATGCTTCAGGGGCACTTGCTATTGGAATTATATCAGGTTTAGTAGGTTATTGGGGTGTAGTACACCTCAAATCAATGATGAACCATGATGACACATTAGACGCATTTGGGATTCATGGTTTGGTTGGTATAGCAGGAGCTTTATTGACTGGTATTTTCGCTAATCCTGAAGTTAATGGCGGCGCTGGTCTACTTTATGGTAATCCAAATCAAATTTTGGTCCAAGCTAAAGCAGTTATTGTAACAATATTGTTTTCTGGTATAGCTACTGCTATTGTTTGGAAAATCTCAGAATTGATCACTCGAGGAGGAAGAATTCGAGAAGAACTTGAATTAGAAGGTATGGATATTGGCTATCATGGTGAACATCATATGGTAGTCGAAGAAGAAAAAATCATTAATTAAATTAATTATTATAAAGAGGTACTACATTTTCTATAGGCCTCTTTATAAATTCTTTTTATCTTATATTTAGATATTAAAGTAATGAAAAAAGATTTCTTCACATATGTTGTTTTAGCCATAACTGTTTCTTCAGTAATTGGAACGACTCTGCATTATCATCACTCTTCTGTAACTTCTGAGTCACTCTCTATCAATCAGGTAACAGAAACTGAGTTCTGTTGTCCTCTTGCTCATAATCAGGAGAGCATTACTCTAAATCACTTCTCTGAGGACTACTTAACCCAACCTCTAGCTTTCTTGTCTATTTTTATTGAAAAGCTATACTTAGACAGTAATATAAACTGTCAAATATGCGATAGAGCGCCTCCTTCTCTATAGTTTAAAATCTTAAGCTGATTATTTATTCACAGAATCTATGTGAATAACGAAGATTATACTTTCTATTAATCCATTTTGATTTATTAATGGTATTAGTAGAAATAGTTCCTAACTAAACCAAAAACACTCATAACATATTATGAAAAACAATAACTATACTTATTTAAAGTTTTCAACTTTAATCTTAACAATTGCATTACTTGCATGTTCAAATCCAGCGGATTCCGATCATGATCATGATGAACACCTTGAGCCAATCGGATTTGTTTTAAAAATGAATGGTACAGACCATGTAAAACAAGAAAATGGTGCTGTTACAGGTTCATTTACCCTAACAAATGGTAATGAATCAGATCATGTAAATATCTATTACATAGCTGAAGATGGTGATGAATTCCAACCTCATACAGATGAAGGTTATTCTCTAGCAGCTGAATTTGCCAATTCAGATATGATGGAGTTTGAATCTGAGGGTGATTGGGGATTTCATTTGCACCCAAAAGCGGTAGGTACAACTACTATGATACTTAAGTTAATGCATGGTGGTCATTCAGATTTCACATCTCAAAACATTACGATCACAGTAAATTAAGTTTAAATAAACATCAATACACCTTAGACCTATAATCACAACATATAATGATGGCCTCAATAAATAAACATGTGTCAATTACTAAGAGACGCATAAAATCTAACACAATAAAATGTGATAAATGCGGGACAAAAGAAAAGTGTGTTAGTCTAAAGTGTATTTTGATGTTTATATTTTCTTCATTTCTAAATCCACAATATTCATTTTCATACGTAACAGATTCCCCTTTAAAAGAAATAAGTAACATATACAAAGTTAGAGGTAAAATAATAGATAGTGAAACGTTAAAACCCATCCCCTTTGTAGCTTTACATATTGACAAAATTAATCGTTATACAATAACCGATGCTAATGGTGAATTTATATTTAATAATCTACCAAAAGGTGAGTATGAAATTGATATCAGTAGATTGGGATATAAAGAGAGAAGTATTAATATAGTTCTGAAAGAAAAACCTAATCTGATTCTAACAATAAAATTATCCTTAATTATCTTTTCAACAGACTCTTTAGTCGTTTCAGCTGATAATTATAATTCTACAACTCATTTAACAGGTAAAAGTTATAAGTTATACGGTGATGAAATTAGAAGGAATTTTGGAATCACTCTCAGCGAAACTATTTCAAGAATTCCAGGTGTTGAAATGCGTTCAAATGGAGTCTCCACAACAAGACCAGTAATTAGAGGCCTCGACGGCTACAGGGTTCAATTACGGTTAGATGGAAATATTATGCAAGATGTTTCTGCAACTTACTCTGATCATGCTGTAACAATGAATTCAGATAATGCCATTGAAATTGATATCGTTAAAGGACCAGAAGCTTTACAATATGGCAGTAATATGGTGGGCGGTATAGTTAATGTGATCAAAAATATAATACCCAACTCAATGCCCAACAAATTAAATGGAGTAATCTCAATGTCGGGTGATTTAGCAGCTCCAGGTGGGGGTTTAGGCATTCAAACTAATATCCCCATTGAATCTCAGTCATTGTCTGTTGGTTTAGATTTAAACGGAAGATATCATTTGGATCAAATTACCCCTATTGGAACTATAAAAAATACGTATAATCAAAATACTGACAACACTATTGGGCTAACTAAATTCACTAAATGGGGATATATAGGTGGCTCTTTTAACTCTTATCTTTCTAATTATGGTGTCGCACCAAATGACAAAGGGCATCTAGATGGTGTTGATATTGAATTGGAAAAATATAGTTTCAACGTTAGATCAGAGATTTATCCAAAAGTTGATAAAATTTCGAGATTCAAAATCGACTATAATTATGCTAACTACTTTCATTTAGAATTAGAAAGTCAAGTTCCAAGAATAATTGGGATGGAATTTGGACAAACAAATCATTCTTTTAATTTTACAGGTAGTAATAATGCTTTAGGTTTTTTTGACGAAGGAATTTTTGGATTAGACTATACCTATACTGATTACTTGGTTAATGGTGCAGGTACACCACACTCGGAGTCATATGATATAGGGGCCTTTTTGGTACAAGAGATTGATTTTAATAAATTTAATTTAAAAATAGGATCGAGATTCGATTACGCAAATAGGAATCCTAAAGTTCGTAAAATAAGTGACTTAATTGGTAAACTGGAATCAAAAAATTATTACGCTTTAAGTGGCTCAATTAGTAGCACCATAATGTTATCAAAACAACAATCTGTCAGTTTTTCGTCTGCCAGAACATTTAGACCACCTAGTTTGGATGAACTTTTTTCTGAAGGCCCTCATCTCGCTTCTTACTCTTTTGATATTGGAAATACAAGCTTAAAGGCAGAAAGAGCATGGACTTCAGAAATCAATTACGAATTCATGAGTTCTAGAATTATGGTTTTTGCTTCGCTATTTAGAAATTATTTTGACAGCTACAACTTTTTTATGAATACAAATCAAACCTCAAATCGTTACCCTGATTTGTATTATTACCAAGTTAAGGGTGTGGAAGCTGAGATGATGGGATTTGAAGGTGAATTATATTTTAGCATAACAAATAAACAATCTATTAAGTCCTCATTTAGCTTTATTAAATCTGACTTTAGAGAAGATGAGAATTCCAGTTTTAAGCCAATTCCATTTACGCCGCCCCTTAAAATATCCACCGAATATATTTTCAACTTCACAAATGGTAATACTGGGGTCATCTACACATTTAGTGACAAGCAAGATAGAGTTGGGGAATTTGAAACAACTACCGAAAGTTACAACAAACTTGATTTTTATTTACAATACAACATCATGAATAAAAATAATTTATTAAAAGCTTCATCCTTCAGTACACTTTCATTAAGCGTTCAGAATATTTTCGACACCAAGTACTATAATCATCTATCCAGAATTAAAGATCTTATGCCTGAAATGGGTAGAAGATTTATGATTTCTTACAAATTATATTATTAGTGATTTACCAATCATACCTAGAAACTCCAATTGGTTTTATGAGGTTACTGTCAAACGGACAACAATTATATAATTTAAGTTTCCAAGAGACAGATGGGCCAGAGGATCCTGATCAGATCACGGAATGGACCAAAACACAATTAAAAGAATATTATCATGGTACTAGGACTTCGTTCAATATTCCATTACTGCTAGATGGTTCTGAATTTGAATCTAATGTATGGAGTGCGTTACAAGAAATTCCTTATAGCACAACTACCTCCTATAAGTTAATTGCACAGCAGATTGACCATCCGAAAGCAATGCAGGCAGTTGGTAGCGCTAACGCAAGAAATCCTATAGCCGTTATCGTACCATGCCACCGGGTCATTGGGCATGATGGAGATTTGAAAGGATATGCAGGTGGTATAGAACGAAAAAAGTGGTTATTAATGCATGAAAATTCGTTACTAACCTAACTATTTTAAGCCATTTCACGCGATTATTAGTTAATTTCAGATAAACAATACTATACTACTCAAGAAATTTAAAACTAAGCAAAGATATGCGTAAATGGCATTCTAGAAGGGATACTAGAAAAATTCACCGTTGGGGAGCTTTTTTGGTATCCTTACCATTTTTGATTGTTATTGTAACAGGCTTATTACTGCAAGTAAAAAAAGAAGTTGAATGGATACAGCCAAGCACTGAAGAGGTGACTATTGATAGTCTTTCACTTAGCTTTAATGAAATATTACAAATTAGTAAGGGTGTAGAAGAGGCTGAAATAACTGATTGGTCCCACATAAACCGTCTAGATGTACGCCCAGTTAACGGAGTGGTTAAAGTCCGATCAACAAATCAATGGGAAATCCAAATTGACTTAGAAAGAGGCACAGTATTAAAAACAGCCTATAGAAGATCGGACATTATTGAACAGCTTCATGATGGTTCTTGGTTTCATAATGCTGCTAAATTATGGTTATTCTTTCCTGTAGGAATCATTGTCTTAATCCTTTGGCTTAGTGGAATGTACTTATTTTTTATTCCCATCTTAGCCAAAAGATCTCATAAAAGCTGAGTAGTTTGTTTAGTGAGCGGGTAGCTGGAAAACCGCATTCTGTATCATTCTTGATGGTCCTATCCAAAACATACGGTATTGGGTATTTTCTAAAAGCAGTACCACTTTACCCTGTCCCATATTTTGCACCGCAGCAAAAGAATTTGAGGCTGCCTTCACCTTATTCTCTGGGGATGCATAACCTGAGGCCAATAGGTCATCGGGGTTTGAGGCATATCTGCCAACCGCCAAAAGATTCGGATTGAGCTCAAACACATCGGTAGAAAACTTGAGAGTGAATAACTGCTTTTTCATGCCAAATCCTAATGGATGAGTGTTATCGATGTGCGATTTAAATGCTGCACCAGGAATTCTTTGAAGACCCGATTTTTTAGCCCGATCAGCATAGGCGGTATATCCTTCATCGGTTTGTTCTTCATCGTTGTTTTCGGGATCATACAACGCAATATTGGTGAATCCGCTTCGAGTATTACTCAACCAAGATGCCATACCCTCAGTACCTACCAGTACCCCTCCAGAAAGTACCCAGTCTTTCATTTTATCTTGCACAGATTCAGTGAGCACCTGGTCTATTCCTCCCCATGCCCCAGGGAATATCATCACATCATAGGCATCTAAATCCATCCCAGTCAATCGATCGGATCGAACCCGGCTAATACCGTATTCCGTCCAATAATCCAGTAAATACCAAAGCTGACCTGCGGTATATGAATTAAATGGCTGATCAACAATCAAAGCAACACGTGGAGCATGAAGTGGGTTAGCATCGGATGAGGCTAAATCAATCCCCATATCCATGCGCCCAGTATTGAATGGCATTATGCTAACCTTATTTTCAATCGCAATTTCTTCCATTATTCTATGCATATCATCGCCATGACCTAAATTCCTGCCTACCAATACAATTACACTCCCGCGAGAATACGTATTTCCTTCATACCCAAACGACTCAGATGCGGTCCGAACCCTAAACCCAGCCTCTAACATATCACCCAGGGCGTTAGGAGCATAGCGTTGTGCCCAGTCCATCACATAAGCATAGGATGCTTTATTTGTTAGTTCTCCTTCCAAAGAGATTTTCTGGTTGATGAGTTTCAGGCTAGAAGGTAGATTTTCACTCCAGTAGGCATCTAAATTGAACGCCATTGGTACCGTCCATGTAGACATGTCGTACATAACCGAGTCTCTAATTTCTAATTGGCGGCGAAAAAGTGTATGAATGAAAACGTGTGCTGGTTGCTCTGTCGGAATTACAAAACTCCCTTCTTCTATGGTCCTTGTAGCCTCATTAGCATCCCAATAATCAAAGGTATTAGATAATCGTTGATCTTGAGTGGTTTCGTAGACCTTAACCCCATGATCTAACAGTAAGTTTACAACATCAAAACTGTAAGATTGTTCATCTCTAGAGAGTATGTAAGCTTTGGTATCTCCTTTTTGGTTTTCTGGATTTCGAGCTTCTTTAAAGTACTCAAGTAATCCCATTCTATTCTCAACGGCCGTTTCAACTACAGCTAATGAATTAATATAATGGTCAAAAACACGTTGCCTTAGGGTTAAAACATATCCATCATCAGTATCAACAGCACGACCACCTCTGCTATGCCCTCCTTGTTCAGCTAACATACCAATACCCCCCATCACACTGGGATAGGATGATCCGTAGCCAGGATAAAAGAAATCAAAGGCTTCACGAGTAAAATAATTTACTTGAGCCTCATCAAAGCGCTTTACTGCACCTCTACCAAATGCATCGGCATAATCCTCATAACTACGAGGTAGTTCATAGTTTCTAGGAGTGGTTCCTGGCATTAAAAAATAGTTATTATCAGCTCCTTGTTCATGAAAATCCATATGCACTTGTGGCATCCATTCTTGGTAACCCTTTATACGTCCTTGTGACTCTGGATGAATTAACCAAACCCAGTCTCTATTCAAATCAAACCAGTAATGATTGGTTCTACCACCAGGCCAAATTTCGTCATGCTCTAAATCATTCACATCGGAATTTAAAACATGTGTTTGTGATGATTTATACCAGGTAATATATCGGTCTCGACCATCTGGATTTAACATCGGATCAATAATAACTACTGATTCCTCTCGCCATGTAGCAGTTTGATTATCTTCCGCAGCCACCAATCTATAGGCTGCTTGCATAGCAGACTCACTACTGGACGGCTCATTCCCATGCACATTATAACTCATCCAGACGACCACTGGCATTTCTGGGTCTAATTCAATTTCATGACTCGCTAACTGCTTATTCATCTCCTTAATTTGCGCCAAATTACTCATATTAGTAGCAGAACTTATAGTAGCGTAAATCAAACTCCTTCCTTCATACGTGGAGCCATATTCTTGAACTTGAATTCGATCTGAGTTAGCTGACAAATACTCGAAGTAATCCACAACCTGATAATGATGGGTATATTCCTGACCTAATTCATACCCTAGAAACTCAGCTGGAGACATTAAATCCTTAGCATAGTTGAGTTCATCGTCAAAGGTGAAACGGTTAAAAACATCAGGGTCTGAAACCTTTAAATGTTGAGCCAAAAGGTTGGCTGAAAAACTAAATACAAAAAGTGTAAGGATACCTGCATACTGCATTACCCTTTGCTGAAATGAATTCCCGTATTTCATAAACATATAGTTAGATTATTAATTAGATAGGATTACTAATAAAGTATGGTCAAAAACATAGTTTTTTGATAGTTGACTCAGATACGAGTTAATCAAACAAAAAGGTATGTGTATATTTGATTAAAATAGAGCGCTGATCGTAATAAGGCAAACTTAAACCATTTTCATATCTATTAGCCCAAGGTTGAGTTCCGTTTTGGTTTACAACGAACCAAAAATCTTGACCTTCTCTAAAATTATAGCGCAACCGAATATTCGCACCTATTTTTTCAGACACATTACTAGTTTGAATAAAAGCATTGGCCGAAAATTTTCGATTAAGGGCATATGATGCTTTAAAAGAACTCTGATGAACCGTAAAGGAAGTGACCTCACGCCCTTCAATAACTGGAAAATCCAGTTCACTTATGCGATAATCCAGTGAAAAATCCAGGTGCACATTAACCCTGTATTGTGGCCTTATAGATATTTCTTTGATTTTTCCGTCATAAATTTGTGCAACTGTTGATGAAACTCTACCTCTAAGCTTATACTGCTCAGGACTACCATAATTTAGCCCCCATTCAATGAATCCGTAATCGTTGACCGGAACATAAATACGAGATAGTAAATTAAAGTCTTCATCACCAAGTAAATGTTCCTGACGATATACGAATTCAGAGCTTATATCACCTGCAGTCTTAAACTGCATATTCCATTCTAAATTGACATACCTAGATCGTAGATTAAAACCATCATAACTTTGTATTGAGTAATTTCGTAACTGAATCCGTTGTTGTTTTATCTCACTGTTTTCTGGTGCAATCCACCCATAACCAAGACTAGCATAATAATCGGCCGTATTGGTTGTTCTAACAAAACCGATTCCAGGGTTAAAATCTTCTCCTGTGTAATTAATCATAAATCTGTAATACCAACCAATGTTGGATCTTTTGTCCACGCTAAATCTACTAGTGATCCCTGAAGTGCCCATTACATTTTGATTAAATCCAGCTTCATTATCAAGAGTCTGGGCAATTTTAAATTGTACAAAACTCTCATTTTTGACGTTATAGTCTAAGTCAATACCAAACACTAGATTATGCGCCCCATCAAGCGCAAGCCGGTGAGTATATATACTCCCAATGTAACTCTTTGGGTTTATGATTTGCTTTTTGAGCCGAATAACTCCAAAATTCTCCGCTTCAAAAGCTTCAAAGGACTGGGTTTGTATATTTAAGATCCCTACATCTAAGTTCCCGATCCTACCTGTAAGTCGAGCACCTCCAATAATAGGGATTGGACTACCGTTTGCTAAGCCAATTCTTCTACTGTAAAAAAGTTTAGTTCTACCAAAAGAAAAGTCAAATAAACCTGAGCGTTGTTGAAAGAATTGTCTTTTTTCAGGAAAATCAATAGAAAAGCGAGTTAAGTTTAATTGTTGCTCATCTGCTTCTACTTGTGCAAAATCTGTATTCGCAGTAAGATCCAAGGTTAGATCGGATGTAACATTGTACTTGATATCAAAACCAAAATCTTGTTTATAAGTTGCATCCCCAATGTATTGGTCTTCTAAATCACTTAATTGGTAAATGTCTTGATAACCGCTAAGAGAGTATGGCGTAATATACAATGGCTTTGATTCCTCTAACTGAATAAATTCAATTTCTTGGGTTTGGGAAGGTTTTAAATGGGACATACTCCAATTGGGAGGTATATCTGGGTACACGTGCCGTTCGTTACGCGAGGCAATCCAACGATACAAAATAATACCCATTCTGGTAACATTACTAGTAACCTGATACCCTAATGATGAAAAAGGAATCCGTATTTCAGCATACCACCCATTAGCATCTCTTGTGGTTTCTACATCCCAATAGGTGTTCCAACTGCCATTAAATGCATCTATTCCGGCACCAAAATTACCATCATTGCTGATAGCAAAGTCTACTCGGACGCCCTCTGGGTTTGTAAAGAAAGTGAGACCATTTTCATTATCATTAAATGAATCAAATACCACACCTATAATATCATCATTCGCCCTGTAGTCATCTCTTAGAAGGGTATTGGAAATAATTGTAGAAGCGTCTTTTGTCAGATTTTCAGCTGCTATATAAACATATTTATTATCGTAGGTCATATAAATCCTAGTTTCTTCGGATTTTTCTGATTGGTAGATTGGCTCTAATTGCGTCATTGGAAATGGAGTAATTTGATTCCATATTGGCTCGTCTAACCTACCATCTAATTCAATTTCTCCCTCTAAAGATTGTATTGAAATGACTTTTTTAGTTATTGTGCCAATATTATTTTGTGCAAATAAATGATTAGGTAATAGCAGCAGAAAGTAAAATATGAAGGAAATTATATAACAACACGTTACGAAACTAAAGCGAACAAGCTGACCGGAAAAAGAAGTGAAAAAAATAGACAATGATAATAAGATTATAGTAATAAGGTGCAGTTACATGAACAGCAAAAAATAGCCATATAAGCAGTAAGATAGTGTTACATTCCAAAAGAAAACGAAAAATACTGTATAAATTGTTCCTGAGTCGTTAATATTTGTATAATTGAATACTAATTATCTTTTTTATTTGTACGCCTATTTAAATACAAAAATTCTAAATGTATATGCATATTCCTAAATCAACCGATGTAGCTAAATCCTACGAAAGAATTAAACCATTCATTCATCATACTCCCGTTTTCAAATCTACTGATCTGAATAATAAAGTAGGCACTAATGTATGGTTGAAATGTGAAAACTTTCAAAAAGTAGGCGCTTTTAAATTTCGAGGTGCATGTAATGCCGTATTACCTCTTGAATCTAACCTTGCGAACAATGGAGTAGCTACCCATTCCTCCGGTAATCATGGCCAAGCGATTGCAAAAGCTGCTCAAATAAAAGGGATTCCCGCTTATATTGTAATGCCTGAAAATGCACCAAGGGTTAAAATTAAAGCCGTAAAAGATTATGGAGCTAGGATAGTTTTTTGTGAACCAACTCAACTGGCTAGAGAAAAAACGCTGGAAAAAGTAATCCAACGGACAAAGGCCTACTTTGTTCACCCATATAATGATGCCAATGTAGTGTTGGGACAATCGTCTGCGGCATGGGAGTTTTTACATGAAATACCGGAGTTGGAGCTTATTATCACTCCAGTAGGTGGCGGGGGCTTACTAAGTGGAAGTATTTTAGCCACTGAGGCATTTCATGCACTTAAAAATCAACCGATATGCAAAGTGATTGCTGCAGAACCCGAACAAGGCAATGATGCTTATCGATCTATGCAATCAGGCTCCATCCAGTCCTTGACAGAAGAGCAAATAATGAGACCCACCATTGCGGATGGTCTCAGAACTACCATAGGCAGCATACCTTTTAATATCATGAGTCGTACACATACAGAAATTGTCTGTGTTAGTGAAGAGTCTATTGTGAAGGCTATGCGATATATTTGGGAACGCTTCAATATGATTATTGAGGCATCGTGTGCCGTCCCAATTGCCGCTCTTTTAGAGAAAAAAATAACCCCTACATTCAAAAATATAGGGGTTATTATAACCGGTGGAAATGTAGATTTAGATCATCTACCTTGGAATTAAATGTATTAAATTATTCGATATCCAAATAAAAGTCTAAGGACTGTAGTTGGGTTGAATTTGGACCAACCATAACAGTAAAGCTCCCTGGCTCTGCCACAAACTCTTCATTATGATCGTAATACATAAGAGTTTCGATATTTATTTCGAATGTAAATGTTTTAGTTTCACCAGCATTGATCATTTCTTTTTCAAAGAATTTTAGTTCTTTGATTGGCCGAACAGCATTTGCAAAATGATCATGAATGTACCATTGAATAACCTCTTCCCCATCGACATTACTAGTGTTTTTAACATCAATTTTTACAACTAGACTTTCTTCGGAATTCATTGAAGTATCTGATATGCTTGGAACACTATATTCGAAGGTACTGTAGCTTAATCCATATCCAAAAGGATACTGAGGCACATTAGGACCGTCCGTATAATGACTCCAGAAAACTTTACCCTCATCACCGATTCCAGGAACAGGTCTTCCTGTACTTTTGTGATTGTAATAGACTGGAATTTGGCCATGTGATAAGGGAACTGTCATAGGAAGTCGGCCAGAAGGGTTGTAATCGCCAAAAAGCACATCTGCGATGGCATGTCCGGCTTCTGTACCTAAATGCCATGAATACAGTACTGCTTCACTTTTTTTATATAACCATGGTGCAATTATTGGACGACCAGACATGAGAACGACTACCACTTCATCATTGACTTCCAGAATTTGCTCAACCAGTTTTTGCTGATTATCTGCAAGGCCAATTTCCATTTGACTTCTACCTTCCCCTGTTTGGTAAGCATCTTCCCCAACCACTAGGATTACCTGATCATGCTCTGCAGCAAGATCTATAGCTGCTTGAAATCCTGACTCATCTTCAACTGAAAATGTTAATTCCATGGGAAATGAACGATCTCCTTCTGTGAGCACATAGCCGGGCTCAAACTCTATTTCGGTATCCTCACCGAGTTTTGATTCGATACCTTCAAAAACAGAAACAGCCGAATTTTCAATGGCTTGCGCACGCCAGTTTCCTAGCGGTGAATCTTTATCTTTAGCTAGTAATCCAATTACAGCAACTGATTCTCTCTGTTTACTTAAAGGAAGTATTTCGTCTTTATTCTCGACTAAAACCATTGAACCTTGCGCTGCTCTAAGTGCGACTTCATGGTGTGCTTCATTATATACTAGTTCATCCTCTCGAGTGAGGTCATTGTATAGATATGGATCGTCAAACAATCCCAAATGAAACTTCACTCGTAGTACTCGCCGAACAGCATCATTAACCAGTGAAATATCCACTTGTCCTGATTGTACTAAATCCTGCAAATATTGTTGGTAGCCTTCCGATTCCATATCCATATCACTACCTGCTTCAATGGCCATCTCGGTTGCAGTTTTTAAGTCGGGAGCATATCCATGTGCAATCATTTCACGCATAGAGCCCCAGTCCGAAACAACAAAACCGTCAAATTCCCAGTTTTCCTTTAATTGGGTACGTTGTAGATATTCATCACCCGTTGCAGGAATCCCATTTACATCATTAAACGAATTCATAACCGCGGCAGCTCCTTCTTCTACTGCGGCTTTAAATGGGGGTAAGACCACATTTAATAAGGTATTTCTGGATAATTCTGCCGTGTTATAATCCTTACCTGATTCGGCGAATGCATATCCTGCAAAGTGTTTAACCGTGGCGGCAATGGTACCTGTTTCTGATAGGTCTGTTCCTTGTAAACCTCTAATCTTTGCACGGGCAAACTCCGATAATAGGTAGGGATCTTCCGAGGTACCTTCCATTACTCTACCCCACCGAGGATCACGCCCCACATCTATCATAGGAGCAAATGTCCAGTTAATCCCTCCAGCAGCAGCTTCAACCGCTTGTATTTTTGCCGTTTCCTGCATTATTTGAGTATCAAAACTAGCTAATTCAGCAATAGGAACTGGAAACATGGTTTGATATCCATGTACCACATCATATCCGAACATTAAAGGTATTCCCAAACGACTACTATCTACCGCTATTTTTTGTGCAGCCATGGTTGCTTCTGCTCCAATCACATTTAACATTGCACCTACACCACCATTTTTAAGAAGATTATAGCGCGCTTGTTGATATTCCCCTTCTGGTACAGGACCTGTTACATCCCAGCTACCATTATGCAGATTAAGTTGACCTATTTTTTCTTCTAAGGTCATCTGCTGTAAAAGTTCCTTCACCTTCTCCTCAATTTCAGGTTGAATAAGCTGAACCTGTGCAAATGTAGATATGGATTGCAGACCAATAAACCCTAGACTCAGGAGGGTGATAAAAACATTTTGAAAGCGCTTTTTAGACATAATAGACATACACAAAAGTGAAATTTTAATTGCCAAATATAGACCTTTTTTGCAAAATTAGTGAAAAAAATTACAAGATTTATGCAATTTTTGCATAAACCAAGCTCTCAGGCCTTAAGATTTATGTATGTAGCTCCTATATTTTTAAGTCCGCAGGTGTTATACTACTATCAACTTACTTTTTCAGAAAACTGCATTTCATGCAAGTGCGCGTAAACTCTTTCTTTATAAAGCAATGCCTCATGAGTGCCTGATTCAACCAGTACACCATTCTCTAAAACAAGAATGCAATCAGCATGTTGTATAGTGGATAAACGATGCGCTATAACTAAAGTCGTTCGATTCTCCATAAGGCGGTCTAGGGCCTGCTGAACTTGTCGTTCAGATACCGAATCTAAGGAGGAGGTTGCCTCATCAAGTAACAATATGGAAGGGTTTCTAAGTAAAGCTCTTGCAATAGCAATACGCTGACGTTGACCACCACTTAGTTTCACACCCCTTTCTCCAATTAAGGAGTGGTATCCATCAGTCATTTGTGTAATGAATTCATGGGCATTCGCATCAATTGCAGCCTGTTCAATTTCTGCTTTGGTGGCATCCAACTTACCGTAACGAATATTTTCATAAATGCTGGTCCCAAAAAGATGGGTTTCTTGAGGGACAATGGAAATAAACGATCGTAAATTGTATAAGTCCCAATCCTCTACTGAAACGCCATCGACCCGAATCTCCCCTTTAGTAGGAGTAAAAAATCTTGGTATTAGGTTAAGTAAGGTAGTTTTCCCAGCTCCACTCGCCCCTACCAATGCAACGTTTTGCCCCTCATTTATTTCAAAACTTAGATCATCCAACACGTTTTTACCATCCTCATAAGAAAAGTAAAGATGTTCGAATTGTACGGTTCCTTTGATAGATTTCCTGGTGTATCCTTGTTTATTGATAGGTAGCAACTCGTTTTCAGGCTTTTCTTGCTGTAGTTCGAATAAACGCTCAGATGCACCTGCTGCAGAATTAACGGCCGTGTATAAACGGGATGCCTGACCAACAGATCGGCTTATGTTTAAAGCATATACAATGAATGCTACTAAGTCACCAGCTGTTAGGCGACCTGATAGTACTTCCCTGCCGCCGTACCAAAAAATCATCACCAATGTTCCCATGAACATAAGACCAACTCCTGCCCAAAAAACTTGAGTCAAAATGATTTTATGCCTTGAGGTAGAGAAAAGTTCTTCGGCGGCTTGACGATAACGACTTATTTCATACTCTTCTCTAGTAAACGACTTGACCACTCGTATAGCTCCTAACGTTTCTTCGGCTATAGCGGTTGTATCTGCTAATTTGTCTTGAACGTTTTTGGATAAGGACCTTATTTTCTTCCCAAAGTACCTAGTAGCAATGGTTACAATAGGAACAGTTAGGAAGATGACTAAGCTCAACCGCCAATTCAAAACCACCATTAGGCCTACCGAGCCTATCATTGTTATACTAATGGTGACGACCTGAGGTAGGGAATCGGTTAGAGCTACTCGAATAGATCCTACATCATTGCTTAGTCTAGATGTTAACTCACCCAATCTTCTATTGGCAAAAAAACTAAAGCTCAGTTTTTGTAAATGAGCATAGATGGAGTTTCGCAAATCGGTAATGACCCGTTCACCCACCCATTCAATATGATAATTACCCCCAAACGTGAAAATGGCTTGAGTTAAAAAAAGTCCTATTAAACCTAAAGAGAGTTTGTTGAGTAAAGCATAGTTTTCTTGCTCAAAGACAGCATCTAATAACGATCGTAATCCAAGAGGCACCGTGAGCCAAATAGCCGAACCCACTACCACAAGTAGTATGGCCGAAAAAAATCTTATCTTATAAGGTAAACTTAACCTGAATATATCTTTTAAGGTCTCAAATAGGGACTTTATAGAAACACGCTCTGTATTCTTTTCTTTCATGTGATAGTCGAATAATTACATGAATATACTATATTTTGCATCGATTCGTTTCAGCGGAATCGTCTTTTCATCTAATTAGTGCATGCTATTACCTTTCATCCCATTACTCATTCAACTTGCCCACAGTCCAACAGAGGACTCTAGACAGTTGTATGAGGCTATTCAGCAGGGTGATGAACATGCCTTTTCTTTATTTTTTAACGAATACTATTTCAGTATTTACCGTTATGTGATTAAATATGGGATTAGACATGAAGTAGCTCAAGATATTGTTCAACAGAGTTTTATCTACCTATGGGATCATCGATCACACATTAACCCGGATAAGTCGTTAAAAGCCTATTTGTATGCAGCGGCTCAGAGCAGAGTTTTAAACTCAATTCGAAATAACAAAGAGTTTCCATCTTCCGATAAGGATCATTTATTCGAACATCCAAATTTGAGGGTAGAAAATAATTTTTCAAATGAGCAGGATGCTGAGTCAAGCCTTTTTACAAGTACTGTTGATCAAGAGGAAGAGATAAAAAAAGAAAATGAAAAGAAATTACTTATTGAAGAAGCAATTCGCTCATTGGCTCCAAAACGGCAACAAGCGTTTAGGCTCTGCTATCTAGAACAATTTACCTACGAGGAAACTGCACAAATAATGAACATCACTAAAAAGACCGTTGAGCATCACATGGGACTCGCTTTAGCGGAGCTTAGAGAAAAATTAAAAAATATCAACTAACTATTAGGGGTGCTATAAATTTCTAGTGTATTAGCTCTAGAACCAAACCAATATTTCACCCACTATGAATATGAAAACATCAATGACTTCCACTTTACATACCAAATTTTTTAGCTATAAGAATCTAAAGATACAACGTATTCCTCTACTCTTAGCATTATTGAGTGTAGGATTTTGGAGTTGTTCCTCTGTATCTAATGACACCGATCTTATCAGCGATGCGGATTTAGATATGGCTGCTGAAATAATGGGTAGTTCCATTTCAGACCAACAATCAGGTCTTATAAATAGTGTGTATGATGCATTATCCACTATTTCATCTACTGGAATAAGTTATGGTAATGACAAAAATTTTCAGATGAAGAGCGATAAGGATGAACGAGGTGGGCGTGGTTTTGAACGATCATTCAGTCACACTTATGACAGTACCACCGGAGTGCACACACTTTCATTTGATCGTAGTTTCGAAAAAGGATTATTTAGTAGTAGCATATCTACCCTTCAAGAAATTCAGTACGTCGATTTAGAAGGAAATTTTATAGCCCGACCTAAGCTTCATAGAGATGCCGTTAACCAGATTAACCTTCATTCCACAAAATCAGGTCAGAATAGCAACCCACATAAATCGTCTGAATTCACCAAAATAGACAGCCTATATTTTACGGGTCTACATGCCGCACAAAGTCTTGTACGAATGGACGGTAGCCATCATGGCTTAGGCTCTGGAGCCGCCGTTTTAAGGGACAGCTCCAGTCACTCAAGGTCATTTGAAGTAAAAGTTGTTTTTGATGATATAGAGATTGATAAGGATACATTAGCCGCTTATGGTAATCTTGAAAATGCAGTTACAGGTACACTTAGTTATAGCATGACCATGAATAAAGTGATCAATGGTGTGCCCGAAGAAACAGTGATGGAAGGCACCATTGATTTAGAGGAGGATGGCACAGCACTCATGAAATTCTACAAGTACGACCGCCTGTACCGTTTAGGACTTAGAGATGGGGATGTTAAAGAAAGAGGCCGAAGAGGCCAAAAAATGGGGAATAAATAAAATCAAGTCATTTAAAACAAGACTTGAAATAAAGAATTACTGATTCCTTGTTTTAAAATAAGATGTCCAATAAACCTTTTAATAGAAAAAATAGCCCTCAAAAGTCCAAAATTAATGGATTTATTGAGGATATGCTTCATTCTTACCGAGAAGGATATGAATATGAAAAAGATACAAAATCAGCCAAAAAAGAAGTTTGGGAGGCTATTCAGCATCATATTCATTCTACTGAAGAACGTACCCACACTATATTAACCCGGCAATCTGTTACTTTATATAAGCTACCCATAGCTAAGTTATTCCGATATGCCGCAGTTTTTTTAGTTGGAATACTTTGTTGGTGGGCTCTATATGGCACATTTATTGAAGTGAAATCCATGAAAATACTGGCTGAATCTTCCCATCAAATAA
>MDSV01112517.1_pt1 | contig 93463 bp, 74 predicted proteins | sample 810851 | NCBI WGS metagenome assembly MDSV01 (sample SAMN05326640, study PRJNA326480) | marine metagenome | isolation source: seawater | place: Atlantic Ocean: North East | collected 2012
ACTACAAATCCTTCAACAAACTGCTACTGCTGCGTTGTCTCAAGCTAACATGGGACCACAAGCTGTACTTGGTTTCTTAGGATAGTACAAAAGGTTCTTTTAATCCTTAGCCCGATCCTCCTTAGCCAGGGGGGTCGGGTTTTTTATTTTCAAAAAAAATTAAACAAATATTGCCTAAATAAGCTTTTAAAGAGTGTTTTTGCAAAAAATATTAAAGTCTGTGTTATAAGGAGCGATAACTGTTTCAAATCAAAAAGTTCAATGAACTGAGATTTTAAAAAGGATTAAATAAAAACATAAAGGATTAAAATTATGGCAAGCTTTGGTGACTTTAACAAAGTAAACACGAATGTAACGGCGATGGAGGCGAGGCTTTCATTAAACAAGATAAATGCGGAACTAGGAAATAGTCGATTAAAACTATCTACCGGTTATAAGATTAATAATGCTGAAGATGATTCGGCTGGCTTTGCAATTGCTACTAAACTACGTAGTAGAATAGCAGGCCTAGAGCAAGCTCTTCAGAATGTGAGTGACGCTAAATCAGTGATGGACATAGTAGAAGGATCTTACTCTTCTATCATGGACAATCTGATTGAAATGAAAGGATTAGCCACACAAGCAGCTAATGATACCTTGAGTTCAGCAGAACGAACATTGATAGCCAAGCAGATAAACGGTTTAAGTGTAGACATTAATGCAACTGCTGATGCAGCTAAATTTAATGGAGTTTCACTTCTTCCGACTTCAGCATCGTCACTAACTTTTCAAGTGGGCGAAGGTACAGCTGATACAATGTCCGTAGCATTAAGTCAAGTTGACACTGCTGGTTTGTTTGGGAATGTTGACAATACAGAATTAGGTAGTGGTAACAATGATATTGAGCTTACCATTGCTGGTGTTACATCTGATACAACAGTTTTAACTGCTGCTACTCATGCACGTGGTGAAATTGAATTCGAGATGAATGGAACAGAAGCACGTGCAGTGGGTGCTGACTTTAGAGTCTTAATGACTAAAGTGGATACAGCAATTGGTACACTGAATGCATATTTCAATCAATTAGGTATTGATCAACGATCATTATCTGGTAAGGAAGTAAACCTGACTGAGGCAATTTCGGCAAATAGTGCCGCAAAGAGTAGAATTATGGATGTAGACTTTGCTAAAGAGCAGTCAAACTCTGTAAGACTACAGATCCTACAGCAAACTGCGACCGCGGCTTTATCACAAGCTAACATGGGTCCGCAAGCTGTATTAGGGTTCCTCGGACAGTAAACGGAAAATTAGCGACTTAACCCGAGTGGTTAAGTCGCTAATATACTAGATGATTAGTTGGACAATTATAGTCCAAATGAAAAAATAAAAACCGTGTACTAAGAACTATATATTTAGTATAGGCGAGTTGGAGAGTGAAGTCAGAAAGATGGCTAAAGAATGACTTCCAAGGAATTACATAAACAAGAGTCTAGAAGTAAGTTGAGTACAATTTTCACTAGACAAAAATCAAAAAGGTAGAATATGATACAATCATATCCCATTTTGAAATGGAACAACACTTAGTTCTTTGATTTTATTGAATGATATATAAGGTTCTTTTAATCCTTGGCCCGATCCTCCATTTACTGGGGGGTCGGGTTTTTTTATATTTACAATATTATATGTACTTATGAATATTATTAGTTAGTTTTAAATATGGATATTGGTGTCATACATAATAAACTTGTTGAAATGGAAGCGAAACTTGCTCTTGATAGAGTAAATAAGCTCCGTTCACAAACGCTTCTTAGGTTATCTACTGGCAAAAGAATTAACTCAGTTTCAGATGATCCAGTAGATTTTTCAATAGCTTCCAAGCTTAAAGCAAAAATTGCTGGTTTAACCCAGGCTTTGGATAATGTAGCCGAGGGTTTGACCATATTTGGCCTTGTTGAGGGTGCGTACGAAAATATCATGGACAACCTAATCGAAATGAAAAGTCTGGCTACTCAAGCATCTAATTCTGTTTTAAGTACCACAGCTAGGCAGAATATTGGAGATCAGATAGAGCAGCTAGGATCCGATATTAATGACCTTGCAAAATCAACCTCCTACAACAGTGTTTCACTACTCGATGGGACAAATCTCGCAGGTAATCTTTCTTATACATTTCAAACAGGAGATGGGACTAGTGATATTAATTCGGTGAACTTACCAGCAGTAAGTACGGGGCAACTATTTAATGATGGTAGTGCTGGCACGCTCCAAACTAATATTACTATATCAGCGGTGAATAATGGTTCGGATCCTAAAGTGAGAGGTGAATTTACTATTGCGTCATCTGCATCAGCTGCAAATTTTAGCAGCTTTATTACCAATATAGACTCTGCAATAACGGAGTTAAACGGATATATGAATAGCTTAGGTATCGTCCAAAATACTTTTACTACTAAACAATTGAGTCTTCTACAGTCTATCAATGTTCACACAGAGATTAGAAGTAATACACTTGATGCAGATCTAGCAAAAGAGCAGAGTGAAAGTATCAGATTGCAAATTCTCCAAAAAACAGCCGTTGCCGCTTTAGCTCAAGCAAACTTACAACCGGGTGTGATACTAAATTTTTTAACATAAAAATCACTTATACGATCGAGTATTTGAGATTTAGAATTTGGTATTTCATAAACGACATCAAAAAACCCTGTATTACTATTTCCTAGTAATACAGGGCTGCGTACCGCGGGCCGGGCTCGAACCGGCACGGTCATTTAAATAACCATTGGATTTTAAGTCCAACGTGTCTACCAATTCCACCACCGCGGCAAAATGACAAATATATGATATAAAGGAAAAATTACCTACTAATTTACCAAAAATGTAGCATATGACTTTTTGCATCTCTAAAATGATTATTATAGATGGGTTACTATCTGAGATCAACATAATTAATCATTGAGCCACAATGTTTCGACAAATCGTAAAATTTTTGATTAGTGGAATACTTTTTTTCATCATACAAATTTCAAATTCTACTCAAGTAATTGCACAGTTAGAAGTTGGGGTGTCGTATGAGCTGCGAGAAGAAAATCCTCAAAATGGATTTGGGCTGAAAATTGAAACAGGATTATTACCCAATATTCCATTAGTCAATATTGGAACAAGAATACATTTTAGTCACTTTTCTGAAGATAATAACCTAACACAATCGGGGATTACATTTTCAGAAGAAGTCATTAACTATGATCTTGGAATAGCACTTGTTGCAAGTATCAATGTCGGTATTGTAGAGCCGTATGCCGGGTTAGGTATCGGTTCTGAGGAGATAAATATTACAACAGATTTAATTTCTGGTTTAATGGATCAAAGTAATCCTATGTTGCTATCCATTTTAAGCCAAAAAACTGAAAATAATTTATATTGGAATGCCTTAGTAGGTGCTAAAATTAGTGTATTACCTGTATTGAGACCTTTCATAGAATATAGATATACCGATACCAGACTAGGCAAACCAAGATTAGAGCAGTTTAGTCCTCAAGTAGGCAGAGTAATTGTTGGTATAGCTATTAAATTTTAATTATGTGCAGATCAAATGCCTGTTGATACAATTCAAAAATATAATTTAGAGGCATATAAACTTCGTAAGCCTCAAAAAGAGGATTTGCATGAGTTGTTTAAAGCCTGTCAAAAAAATTTGTCAGAAGAGGATAAGCAGACCATAATAAAGGCATTTAAGTTATGCTACTTGTCACATAGACGTATAAAAAGAGCTTCAGGCGAGCCTTATTACTATCATCCAGTAGAGGTAGCAAAAATTGTTGCCAAAAAAATTAATATGGATGTAACCTCCGTTATAGCCGCCCTTTTACATGATACGATTGAGGACACCGATGTAGAGATCGATGACATTACACACTGGTTTGGAAGCGAAGTAGCCTCGTTAATTAATGGAGTTACTAAAATTACGGGGGTATTTGAAACTAGAGATGCTAAGCAAGCTGAAACGTTTATGAAGCTTATGCTGAGTATGGTAGAGGATATGCGAGTTATATTGATAAAATTTGCCGATCGTCTTCATAACATGAGAACCATTCAATATTTAGCTCGTGATAAACAGATACAAATTTCGTCTGAAACAATGGATCTTTATGCACCTCTTGCCCATAGATTTGGGTTATTTGCAATAAAAAATGAATTAGAGGATTTATGCTTCAAAACAATTGATCCAGTCTCTTATAAATATGTGGCAAGAAAGCTGCGTGAAAAAAAAGAAGACAGAGAAGCGTTCATTGATGAATTAATGATGCCGGTTGGGCGAGAACTTGCCAAATTGAAAGTAAAATTTGAAATAAAAGGAAGACCTAAGCATATCTACTCTATTTATAGAAAGATGCAGCGACAACAAAAACCTTTTGAAGAAATTTACGATTTATTCGCTATAAGAATAATATTAGAAGAACCGCATACAAAAGAAGACTGCTGGAGAGTATATTCCATAATAACCGATTCTTATACTCCAATACCAGAACGGTTTAGGGATTTTATTTCCGTACCAAAAGTTAATGGATATCAATCGCTTCATACCACAGTGATTACGAATAAAGGTATGAAAGTTGAGTTTCAGATTAGGACCAGAAAAATGGATGTAATAGCAGAGGAGGGTCTTGCTGCTCATTGGAAATATAAGGAGGGGGATCAAGATGGGTCAAAAACATTGGACCGGCTAATCTCATGGGTCCGAGAGGCATTGGATAATCCAAAGCCAGATTCTACCAGCGATTTTGTAAAAGATTTTCAACTTAATCTGTATCAAGAAGAAATATATGTATTTACCCCAAATGGGGAACTAAAAACATTACCAATTAATGCTTCTCCAATCGATTTTGCTTTTGAAATTCACTCTGAAATTGGTGAACGAGCGATGGCTGCAAAAGTAAATGGTAGAATGGTACCATTGAGGCATAAGTTAAAAAATGGAGATCAAGTAGAAATAATTACAGGATCTAAAATAAATTTAAATCCTGACTGGATAGAGGATGTAGTAACGCATAAAGCAAAATCTCGTATTCGTCAATTTATTAATCATAAGAAGCGAACAATAGCTGACGAAGGGCGTAAAATTTGGAATAAACGTGCCAGAAAAGAAAAACTTGAATTATCTGAGCAAGAAATGTCAAAGGTAGCCAGATTATTCAATTATGATTCTGTGCAAAGCCTTTTTTATCATTTATTTACGGGTTCTGTTGACATAAATAAAGTATATAAATATGCAAGAAATTTAAAGCTTACGGGTAAAGTAGAACTAGAGTTTTCTGCTAGTATTAATAATGAGGTAGATAAAAAAAGTATTCAAAAAAAATACCTTAAGGAATTAAGAACATCCTCAGAAAGTAATGCGATCATACTTGACGGGGGTATAAATCAGTTAAAATTTACATATGCAAATTGCTGTAATCCTATACCTGGTGATGAAGTATTAGGTTTTATCTCAAGAAATGGAGATGTCAAGATACATCGTGCGATGTGTAATAATGCCAAGCATTTATTAAAGAATGAAAACGATCGAATTGTAGATGTTCGTTGGGCAAAATCGGTTCAAACTAATTTTTTAGGTGCGATTAGGATAATTGGCGAAGATCGAGTGGGTATGATTAATGATATTACCGATGTCCTTTCTAAGTCTTTGTCAACCAACATGAAGAGTATAAATGTTACTTCAGATGAAGGTATGTTTGAAGGCATAATTACTTTGGACGTAGATGGTAAGGTCCACCTAGAAAAAATAATGAAACGACTGGAAAGATTACAAGGGGTAAAAAATGTACTTAGATATGAATAGTTGGTAGCTATTGAGTCATTAGTTCATTAATTTATTATCTGTATTTACATAAATAACAATTGTTAAGGCTTAAATAGATTAGAAGCTTAATCTATATATCAGCTAAAGAAATAATAAAATTGTCTAACATTAAGAAGAGTAAAGATTTGAGGATAAAATTATGATGACTTACACAAAACGTGATATAGTACGAAGAGTTGCAGAAGCTAACAATGATCCTATGATCAAAGTTGAGCCATGGGTAGATTCTGTAATTGTTGCACTAAGAGAGATCATGATGTCTGCCGACACCGAATGTCGTATCGAAATTAGAGATTTTGGTGTCTTCGAGGTAAAGGAAACTAAGGCCAAGCCAAAAGCTAGAAACCCTAAAACTAACGAAGTTATCTATGTCCCTGCCCATCGTAAAACTCATTTCAAGCCAAGTAAAATGCTAAAGCAGTTCTTGCGTGAGCCATTGGAAGACGAATATAAAAAGGATTGAGTGCCGATTACTTCAGATATGTAAGTGTGGATTTAGGTCAAAAACGAACAGGCTTAGCCCACACTGACTTATTAAGGACTATAGCTAGTCCTTTAGAAACGGTGTTGACAACGAAGTTAATGCCTCGTTTACGAGAGCTCATAGAAACAGGGCAATACAAGGGACTGGTAGTGGGTTGGCCACTTGAAACAAGTGGGAAAGAGGGTAAATCAGTGGAAAGAGTTCGCTCGTTTATCAATCAAGTCGAAAAACAACTTCCTGGCTTAGAAATTCATAAAGTAGATGAGAGATATAGCTCTGAAGAAGCTAGTTCTATCATGATTTTGTCCGGTCTGCCCAAAAAAAAACGACAAGAAAAGAAGCGAGTAGATCAAATAGCCGCGGCAATAATTTTACAACGCTTCTTGGATTTTAACAGTCATTGAATCTGTGAATATATGTCTATATTGCCTATAGTTACTTACAATGATCCCATTTTGAGGGAAAAAGCAAAAGAAGTGGAGAGTCGTACTGAGTTCATTGATCAGTTTGTAAAAGATCTGATCGAAACTATGTATTACTCTAATGGTTTAGGTTTAGCCGCACCACAAGTAGGGGCTTCTTACCGTATTTTTGTTTTTGATCCCGATCCAATGTTAGAAGAAGACGAAGAAAAATTGGGGCTTATCGTATGCATTAATTCGAAGATAATAGCACAAAGTAGTCAGCAGATTAGTATGGATGAGGGCTGTCTTAGCATTCCAGCTATAAAAGATACGGTAAAACGAGCAGAAAAAATTACACTTCATTATTTAGATGAAAATTTTGTAGAGCATACTCGCGAATTTATCGGTTGGCCAGCTAGAATCATATTACATGAGTATGATCATTTAGATGGGATACTTTTTATAGACCACCTCTCCTCATTTAGAAGGCGAATGCATAAATCCCAATTAAAAGCTATCGAAGCGGGCGAGGCGGAAGCGCCTTATCCCATCCGCCCAAAAAAGCAAGGATCATGAAGATTGTCTTTATGGGCTCACCTGATTTTGCCCTACCTAGTTTGCAGCGAATTATAGATTCAAATCATGAACTTTTGTCTGTGGTAAGTGGTGAAGACAAGAGACGGGGTAGGGCTAAGCCTCCCACACCTACACCGGTAAAAGCCTTAGCTCTTGAAAAAGGTATTCCTGTGATTACAACCTCATCTACTCACGATCCCGATTTTATTGAATCCTTAACAAAGCTAAATGCAGATCTTTTTGTTCTCGTTGCTTTTAAAGTATTACCACCCTCAGTATTAGAGTTACCTAGGATTGGATCGATTAATGTGCATGCATCATTGTTACCCAAATATCGAGGTGCTGCTCCCATACACTGGGCTATTGCAGAAGGCGAACAAGAAACAGGATGCACAATATTTTTCCTGGATACTAAAGTAGATACGGGTGCGATACTTTGTGCACAGAAAACTCCCATACGACCCACTGAAACTACAGGCGATCTCTATCATCGCTTAAAACACGTTGGAGCTGAGGCCCTTAGTGAAGCTTTGTCGATCATAGAATCGGGTGACTACCATCTACAATCTCAAGATGACCGCTTAGCCTCTCCTGCTCCAAAAGTATTCAAACAAGACGGACTACTAGATTTCAACCAACCTCTTCGTATGTTATACAATCGATTTCGAGCCATGACTCCGGTCCCGGGAGCTTGGGTAAGCTTAGATGGAGTTGCCATCAAAATCCACTCGGTCTCTATGCCGTCTGAAAAAATTAGTATGGAATTACTCTATAAATATCCAATTTCAAGCAGAGAACCAGGGCAGCTAATTACTGAGAATGATCAATTATACTGCGCTTGTTTAGACGGATTCCTCCGGGTTAATGCGTTTCAGTTCCCATCCAAGAATAAAGTCAAGACATCAGACTACCTTCGGAGTAATAGATTAGAAGGAGTGTTGAACGCCTAATTTTTACAAATAGTAAACCGTATTTACTCCTGAGTAAAGTTAAATTCACTGAGCTTAAACGCAACATCTTCTTTTGGGCGTACCGTCATGGACTTTGGTTCTAAAAAGTACTTTAAATAATCTCGTCCACCAGCTTTTGCATCGGTACCACTCAGATTAAATCCACCAAAGGGTTGGGCACCCACTAAAGCTCCTGTACATTTTCGATTCACATACATATTTCCAACACGATAATGACGTAATGCGTAGTCAATTTTAACTGGGTCGTTAGAAAAATAAGCACCTGTTAACCCGTACTGCGTGTTGTTAGCAATTCTAATCGCATCCTTTGTGTCTTTGGCTTTAATGAATGCGGTAACTGGGCCAAAAATTTCTTCTTGTGCTATAACCGCATTTTCTGAAATATCAGCAAAAACCGTAGGTTCAATATAATGTCCCTCATGCTTGGTTGGAGCTTTTTTGCCACCATACATCAAGCGACCTTCTTTCTTTCCAACTTCTATATAATGCAAAATTTTGTCTACCGCTTTTTGATTTACAACAGGACCCACAGCAAAATTTTCTTTTGCATCACCTACTTGAAGAGCCTTAGTTTTTGCTACCACCTTCTCTAGGAGTTCATCATAAACAGATTCAACGGCAATTGTTCGTGAACCTGCAGAACACTTTTGACCTTGAAAGCCAAATGCGCCTTTAACTATTTCTTCGGCTGCTAGATCTACATCTGCATCGGCGTCAACAACCGTGGCATTTTTGCCCCCAAGTTCACAGACCATTCGTTTTAAGAAATGCTGTCCTTCTACGACCTGTGCTGCAATATCGGTCAAATGTAGTCCGACTGCTTTAGATCCAGTGAAAGAGATAAATCTTGTTTTTGGACTGCTTGCCAAGGTTTCACCGACTTCTACGTTGTCACCGGGTACAAAATTAAAAACTCCAGCTGGTAATCCTGCCTCTTCAACAATTTCAGCCATTAAATGACCCATTTTTGGCGTGTCTGGTGCAGGCTTAGCAACCACTGTATTTCCAACGGCAATAGGTGCAATGGCCATTCCTACAAATATAGCGAAAGGAAAATTCCAGGGTGAAATACTTACTCCAGCACCTATGGGCATATAGATAGTTTTGTTGTGGTCGCCCCAGTTTTCATTTAACACTGGCATGCCTTTATCCATTCGTAGGGCTTCGTAGGCATAATACACAACGAAATCGATGGCTTCAGCAGTGTCTGCATCTGCTTCCACATAGTTTTTTCCTGCCTCACTAATCATCCAGGCATTAATTTCTAAACGGCGGCGCTTCATGATCTCAGCTATACTGAAGAGGTAATCCGCTCGCTTTTGGGCTGGAACAAATTGCCATGATTCAAAGGCTTTCCAAGCCGAATCTAGGGCTCCTAAGGCCTGTATTGAACTGGCTAATTGGAAAGTGCCAATAGTTTCACTAAGATTTGAAGGATTTACACTCTCTAAAGAGCCTGAATCTCCTTCTATCCAACGACCATCTATATAAAGGGAATGGGTTTGACCAAACTTACTTCGAACTTCTTCAATGGCTATCTGTTGTGCTTTTACTACGGTAGGATCTTGAAAATTTAAATATTCTTCGTTGCGATACTGTTCAATAGTTAAGTCGGACATAAAATCTGAGGTTAAGATGAATAATTTGGCTCGTAATATAGGCAGAAAAGCGCTCCCATTTCAAAAAGCCTTTTTAGCTTATTATTTTAGCGTAAAATGATTGAAAGAGTGCGGTTTTAATGGTAGTTTAGGGTGATTTAATTATAGCTTAAGTCGATAATTTGTAGCGTTTAAAGCCAGCTAATTTGGTTGCATATTTTCTTGATATGAACTGAGTATCTATCTAGGCTTTCTTCTTAAATCACGATAACTGATAGTAATATTCATTTAAAAAAGGAAATAATCATGTCAAAGATCAAAGTCGGGATAAACGGATTTGGCCGAATTGGCCGAATGGTAACCCGAGCGATTTTAGCCAAGTATGCTGATCAAATAGAAATTGTTGGTGTAAACGATTTAACCGACACAGCTTCTCTTGCTCATTTATTTAAATATGATTCTTCACAAGGGACATTCAACGGACAAATAAAAGCCGATGGAGATCAGTTACATATTGATGGGACCAGCTTCAAAGTCACCGCCGAAAGAGACCCAGCGAACTTGAATTGGGGAGATCTTAGTGTAGATATTGTTGTTGAATCAACAGGTTTTTTTACTGACAAAGATTCAGCCGGAAAGCATTTACAAGCTGGGGCTAAAAAAGTAATCATTTCTGCACCTGCAAAAGGAGACATTCAAACTATTGTATTAGGTGTTAATGATGATAAAATTGACCCAAGTATTGAGATTTATTCTAATGCATCCTGTACCACCAACTGTTTAGCACCTATGGCTAAGGTGATTGATGACAATTTTGGACTTGTGAAGGGATTCATGACTACTATTCATGCCTATACTGGTGATCAGCGTATTTTAGATGCTCCTCATAAGGATATGAGAAGAGCTAGAGCAGCAGCCATTAACATAGTTCCAACCTCAACAGGTGCTGCTAAAGCTGTTGGTTTAGTATTACCTCACTTAAATGGTAAATTAGATGGTGGAGCTGTTCGTGTTCCAACCCCAACGGGTTCCTTAACTGATCTTGTTTGTGAAGTTAGTAAAGACACTACTGCTGAAGAGTTAAATGCTGCCTTTAAAGCGGCATCAGAAAGTTTCTTAAGCGGAATATTAGAATATTCTACTGAGCCACTAGTATCTACTGATATTATAGGAAATCCGCATTCAAATATTTTTGACAGTGACCTTACTAAAGCGGATGGTAAATTAGTGAAAGTAATTGGTTGGTATGATAACGAAGCTGGGTATTCTATGAGAACAGCTGATTTGATTACTCGCATAATGTAGGTTATCTATAAGATTCTACCTATTTATTCAAATAAGTATGCAATTTTACGCATTCAAAACAGGTCAGATTCCAAACAGGATTCTGGCCTTTTTTATGCAGAGCTAAAAAATTATGGTGAGAGAAGTAATGGTAGATTATAAGAATCTCATGCTGCGTGGCTTATGCGTTTATAATTTCTACGCTATAGCTTATCTCGGAAGCTTTTTCGAGGGCTTTGGAAACCGAGCAGTATTTTTCAACGGATAGTTTCAACGCTTTTTGGGCCTTAGCAAGATCAATAGATCCTTTAAGTGTATAGTGCATGTGAATCCGTTTATATTCTGAATACCCTATATCGTTTTTAGTTTTTTCTGATTCAACTTGAACTTCCAGGGATTTTATTATTTGCCGTTGTTTTTTAAGAATCATTAGTACATCTACAGCGCTACACGCACCAACTCCTGCTAATAATAATTCAAAAGGGGTAATTCCTCCTTCAATACCCTGTAATATACCATCACCATCCATTCTAATCTTACCACCCATGCTATTTTGGGCCTCAAACTGATAGCCCTGCTTTCGCCACTCGACTTTTATACTCACCTATTATTCTCCAATATGCTTATGATTGCCTTTTTCGTGTCGCTTACGAAGAGTTTTAACCACCTTATGTAGAGGGATTTCTTTTTTGGCAAGTAAAAGTATTAAGTGAAATAACAGATCTGAGGATTCTTCTATAGTCTCCTTACGGCCTTTATTTTTAGAAGCAATTACAGTCTCTATAGCCTCTTCTCCAACTTTTTGGGCGATTTTATCTAGCCCTTTATTGAACATGGCAGTGGTGTAGCTACCTTCGGGCATTTCATTTTTTCGTTCGTATATCAAGGCTTCTAGTTCTCTTAAAAAAACTAGGTCTTTATCGGTCAATTCTTTGGGTGGTGTCACGTTTATTATTCCGTTACTCGATCAAAAGCATCTACTTTTTGTACAAAGTAGTAGATTGGTTGTTCCTAAGGTAGGAATATTTTTTTATTTCTGAGCAAATGATTCTTCCCCTACGGTAATCATTGAAATTGGGATGTACTTTTTGAATGAGTTGACGGTATTCTCCCAATCCTTAACTATGTAATTGGCTTTGGTTGAGCCAGTTTCCTTAGCATAATCAATCATTAATGCTTTAAGTTCTGAGAGTTCATGCATAGTACAAGGAGCCTCAGCAATGTAATCACTATTCACTCGGTCGCTTGGGTCTTCGTACAAAAATAATGTTCCTCCTGTCATACCTGCTCCAATATTATCTGATGTTTGACCTAAAATAACAACAGTGCCGTTAGTCATGTATTCGCAGGCATGCAATCCAGTTCCTTCGACTACTGCGATTGCACCTGAATTACGTACGGCGAATCGGTCTCCAGCTTGACCGTAAATATAGAGGCTTCCACCGGTGGCACCGTATAATGCACAGTTGCCAATGATGGCATTTTCCTCTGCTTTATAATGGACTTCAGAGGGTGGGACAATTACCGTCTTACCACCGCTCATAGATTTACAAACCGAATCATTGGCCTCACCTTCTAAACGGATATCCACATCTGAGGTTTGAAAGACTCCAAAACTCTGTCCTGCACTGCCCAAAAAGTTCAGTTTGATTTTCCCTTTGTATGCTTTATCCGTCTTTGCTCCCGATTTAAAGGTACTTAAGCGGTCGCTACTTACCCGTTCTGCTAAATGACCGAATAAGGTAGCTAGGGCAGAACGATCAGTGTTGATGATAGAATATGATTTTTCGACTGATTCATTGACTTCAATAGCCCCTTCAAGGTCGGACAATACACGAGCATTTAAGCTATTAACGGGTTCACCCATTCCTGATCGTTGCTTAGCCTTGACATAAGCGGGTGCTTGTAAGAAGAACGATAAATCTAGATTAAGAGTGTTTATTCTGTCTAAATGACTTCCATTGATGGTTAATAAGTCAGTGTCTCCACAAATATCTTGAAGTCGCTCTTTACCCATTCCCGCTAGTACTCTGCGCACATCTTCAGCCATATAAGTAAACATTTTAACGATGTGATCTTTATTGCCCTGATATTTCGCTTTAAACTTCGGGTCATGAGTTGCAATACCTCTAGGACAGGTATTTTTTTCACAAATTCGAGCCATTACACAACCCTCGGCAATCAGTAACAACTTTCCAAAATCGAATTCTTCTGCTCCTAAAATGGAAGCAAGCACAATATCTTTTCCAGAGGATAAACCACCGTCTGTACGTAAAATTATTCGATCTCTTAGATTGTTTTCAACCAATGCCTGATGCACTTCCAGCAGTCCTATTTCCCATGGAAGACCTGCATGTTTCATTGAGGATAGTGAAGCCGCCCCAGTTCCACCTTCTCCACCTGATACTTGTATAGAATCGGCACCCGCTTTGGCAACACCTACAGCAATCGTACCTATATTTACTCCTGAAACTAATTTCACGCTCACCTTACCCTTTGGGTGTACCTGTTTAAGATCGTTGATGAGTTGTTTTAAATCTTCAATACTGTAAATATCGTGTAGTGGTGGGGGGGAAATTAAGTCAAATCCTGGATTAGCATATCTAGCTTTGGCAATATCAGCGTCCACTTTAATACCCATCAACTGACCACCCTCACCTGGTTTTGCACCTTGACATACCTTAATTTGAATTTCCTCACCGGAAACAAGGTACTCAGCAGTTACTCCAAAACGCCCAGAAGCAATTTGTTTTATGGTTGCACCAATACCCTCTTCAAAGTAGTATGGATTTTCTCCACCTTCACCACTATTACACCGCCCACCAATTTCCCTCATTGCGAGGAAAATATCCCGTTGTGATTCTGCACTAATCGCGCCGAATGACATAGCACCAGAGCCAAAAGTGGGAAGTATATGTTCAACTCTTTTTACGTTATCTAAGGGTAGTGGGGATTCGGATTTCTTTGGCTTAAATAGGTGCCTTATAGCAACGGGTTCATCCTCTAAACCTAACTTTAGGTATTCATCCCAAAGGGCCATATCGGTTAGATCTAAATCATGATTTTGAACCAATTCATGAATCATTTTTGACCGGGTATTGGTCATAGAATGTTTCTCTCCCATGGAACCCCTAGCATGTTCTTTGTACTGAAAATTCTTGATGGGTTTATAAGGTCCCTCCTCAGACTGAACAACTTCGGCTCTATTCAAAGCTTGTTCTGCAATTTGTTCGATTTCCAAACCTCCAATAGGGCTTTGGATACCTGGGAAATATTCTTGAATAATTTTTTTACCTAATCCTAGTGCAGAATACAACTTAGCACTCTGATAGGAGCGAACAACAGAAATGCCTGATTTTGCCATTATTTTTAATAGGCCACTATCCAGTGCTTTTAAATAATTGCGTTCCTTCGTATCTGCGTCCAAATTCTTCAAACTCCGTTCTTCATCGTTTCGAACGGCATCTAATGCGAGGTAGGGGCAAACTGCTTGTGCACCAAATCCTATGAGGCAAGAAGCATGATGGGTACTTTTTACTTCTCCAGTATCCACAACTACAGCAGCATTGAGTTTTAATCCTTCGTCGTTCAGAGCATTCACCACTCGGCGAAGTGCGAGTAAACTAGGTAAAGGGATTCTATCTAAGCTCGCTTTACGATCCGAAAGAATTAAAATAGCGTGTTTGTTAGACACCGCTTTTATGGCTTCTTCACCAATTTTAGTGAGCTTAGATTTGAAGCCAACAGTGCCATGATTAATGTCAAATGTGGTATCAATTACGTAGGGAATAACACGATCTAACTCAGTGGCTTTGTCGATACATCCATATAGAAAATCCATCTGTGCAAGACTTAAAAAAGGACTTTCAAGCTCGTATGCAGGGGCGGGTGGTATAAGTTCTTTTGGTTCAAAAATATTGGGTTTTTTCCCCAAATAGACTTTCAGATCGGTAACTATCTGTTCACGTATATAATCAAGAGGTGGATTGGTTACCTGTGAGAAGTGTTGGTAGAAAAAATCGAAAAAAGACCGCGTTTCAGTTGACAAAACGGCTAATCTAGCAGTATCACCCATGGACCCAATTGGCTCTTTTCCTTTTTCAGCCATTGGATAAATTATTTTTCTTAGTTCATCATCGGAGTAACTAAACACTGCTTTTTTATCATTAAACCGTACAACGGTATCACTAACCAATTTTTGGATTTTTTCAACTCTTGGGTCAAAAGGGGCATCGTAGTTATCCCTAGAATATGAGGGGTCACGAAACATTACCTGACCGTTGGCTAAATCAACTGTAACCCCACGACCTGCAAATAATGTCCCCTTAGCATCTATATCTTTAGGATCAATATCGAAGGTGCCTGCTTCGGAGGATAGATAGAAATGGTCTGGGGTTCTTGCCCACCGGCATGGCCTAAAACCATTTCGGTCCAGTCGAGCGCCGATAGTATAGCCGTTGGCATAGGTGATGAGAGCAGGCCCATCCCATGGCTCCATCGCTCGACTCCAAAACTTATAAAAATTATTGTCATGATTAGCTGGAGGCATACATATAGCTAGAATATCTTCTACATTTGGTATACTGCTTCGGTAACGTAAAGCTTCTACCATTTCATTTAAGCTGCCAGAGTCACTAATCCCATCGCGTGTAAGAATTTCATTACGTTCAGCGCCAATCATTTTCTCCCTAGATTTCGCCCAAGACCGATTGCCCGCAATGGTGTTTATTTCGCCATTGTGGCCAATGAGTCGGAAAGGTTGAGCCTTATCCCAAGAGGTAGTAGTGTTTGTGCTAAAACGACGATGAAACAAGCAAAAACGGGTTTCATATGCTGGATTCTGGAGGTCTAAGTAAAAGTCATCCAGAGCACGTGATTGCGTTAGTGCTTTATACACTATGGTTTTAGCGGAGAGTGATGTAAAGAAAAGGGCATCTTCGAGTTCAGACTCGAAGAGTTTATTTTTTGTGAGTTGTTTGGCAGAATAAAGTCGTTTGTCAAATGAGAGCATCGTCTTTGCTCGTTCGGGTCGTTTAATGAATGCTTGCACCATAATGGGTACACTCTGATTAGCAATCTCCCCTAAATTATCAGGATTAACGGGCACATCGCGGTATTCTAGTACGTCCAATCCAATGGACTCGAACGTTTGTTCAAAAATTTTAAGGGCTTTAAGTCTGCGAGTTCTTGTTCGAGTTAAAAAAAGAAATGCTACCGCTACCGTATCTTTTTCGTATCCCAACATATCAAAAGGAATGTCGGTCATTATTCCGGCACCGTCCCCGGTTAAGCCATCGGCCGCGCAAGCACCACGATGCTCCACACAACGCAGGGCATGCAAGCCTTTCTTTAAATGCTCGTGAGAATACTCTTGCTTTCTACTCACAATAAAACCAACCCCACAGGCACTATGTTCTTCACCGGTATATCTAAATACGGGCTTGGTTGTTTTTGGCAAGTGTCTTGTGGGCTTTTCCATACAATATTGATTAATTATAACAGGTTTGGTAATGTACTTTCAGGCGTCTTTAACGTTATTTTACGTATCAATGTAAGTGTCCACTTAAACCTTAATAACTACACTATGGGTTCCAAATACCGTAAAAAATATAAGTTTGTCAAACTTTGTGCTTTCGAGGGTAATAGGCCATAAACTAAGAATATTAGGTGGTTTAGTGCTTTGGAGTAGTATCTTTTCGTGCCCTAACTGCAATAATCACAGAAACATCGGTAAAAAAGCGCTTTTTTAAAAAATCGCTTCCATTAATTATTAAGGGATATCTGATAAAATGACTAAATAAAAAATATTTTAATTAGAGCTATTTTTATTAAATAACCCGACTTGGGATACCTGCCTTTTGCATTTGAAGCTTAAGTTCGGTGATCTCAATCTCCTTAAAGTGAAAAATACTTGCGGCTAAAACCGCATCCGCTTTTCCTTTTTTTATCGCTTCTATACAATGTAAAATGGTGCCGGCTCCACCACTTGCAATGAGTGGAATATTTGTGCTTTGATGAATCCCCATTAGAAGTTCATGATCAAATCCTGCTTTTGTCCCATCTCTATCCATACTCGTAACCAACAACTCTCCAGCGCCCAGAGATGCTGTATTTTTAGCCCATTCTAGAGCGTTTATACCGGTTCCCTTTGTACCTCCGTGAGTAAAAACTTCCCATTTTGGATCTTCTTCCATCCATCCTTCTACTCTTTTTGCATCTATGGCAGCCACGATTGCCTGAGCTCCAAATGCTTGAGATGCTTCAGTAATAAGTTTAGGTCGCCGGACAATACTGCTGTTCAACGATACCTTATCGGCTCCCGCTTTTAGAAGTTTTTCAATTTCTTGAACCGTTTTTATTCCCCCGCCCACAGTAAAAGGAATTGTGATTTCTGCCGCTATACGCTGAACCAGTTCAACCAGGGTTTTTCGTTTCTCTTGAGTAGCGGAGATATCTAAAAATACTAGTTCATCAGCCCCTTCGTGACTATATCGCTGGGCAAGTTCAACTGGGTCCCCGGCATCCATCAACCCGAGAAAATTTACTCCTTTTACGGTGCGTCCATCTTTGATGTCAAGGCAGGGAATGATCCGTTTCGTTAGCATAAGGTTAAATTGGTGTCGGTAATAAGCCTTAGAGTTAAATTTTGTGTAAAGATACAGCGAAATCATAAGAGCATCATAATCTAAGGTAATTTCTTTGTGTAGCCCTTTTACCTATTTTAAAATTGGAATATTATGAATAAACAAATGACATATATCATAGTTCTTAGGCAGCTCGCTAAGGATATTGTAAGGCAGGTTTTGCTAGCTCAAGAGCCTGTATTCCTTCTTCCTGCGGGTGTATTGCATAGGGCAATTTTAAGGGCAATAGAGTCAGAGGCTGGCTTTTCTTACTCTCCAAACTTCCCAATGACTCAAGGTACTTCGGATGTAATGGGTTTTTATGGTTTTTCGGAATCGAGCCAATGGAGTATGCTTGAGGAAATCGGGCTTAATGCGTTAATCTGTAATGAAAAATGGACGAAATTAGTGGAGTTATGGTTTGGAGGTGATTCTGGGAATTCCGCTGTGTCCCCGAACATAAAGTCTTTAGATAAATCCTACGTGGGGATTTTTTCATCTGGCAGTTCTAGCCAAGCTTAATGTGTTTGGAATCGACTGGAACATCTCAAATTGAATGCGATGCATTCGGCTAAAGTATTTGAGGTTTAGTCAGAGTATTTTCTCTTGTTCATGGCTTTAATATGGGCGTTTATGGCTAAGGAATTAATGGATGAACATTTGTTTGTGACTACTCGATAGGGGCAGCAGGCGCTGTGGCTTCAAACCCTTCAAGAGTTTCGGCCCGATTATTTATTCACGGTTCCCTCCGTTTTAAGGTAATTGTATTCAGAGTCTTGGTTTGTGCCCAAAGTAGTTTTTGATGGGCAGGCGTTTTCGGCGGCGGAGTATCTTTCCCTAGCCACCTACTGCAGCCAAACTTATCAGGGATATGGCCAAACCGAAGCTGGCGGACTTATATCGGTTCAAAAGAGAAAAAGTACTGTCATATTAGACCCAGGTGAGGAGCGTTATCAGGGGTATACTATAGAAGCTACTCATATTGAATGTGAGGGCACCCCAGAAATTCCTCAGCCTATTTGGTTACTATCGGAGACTGCTCATTTAGCGGAGAAATACGCTACATGATATACTGGGTTTATGGACCACGACGGCCGAATTCATGTTCTCGATAGATCGGTTTATAAAGGCATGCTGTCTTAAAAAGTGGTTCTTTTGTGCTATTCTTAAAAGGCTTTTGTTACTTCGGGTTGATGTTGTTTGAGTACGGTTAGTATCTGCGCTAGTTTTCAGTGACTAGAAAATCCCTTAACAAATATGTTTTTTCTTGTACCTAAGCTTCGTATTATTATCCACTATTTGCACAGCTAGATATCGAGATAGAATATCGAAACAGAATTCCGCTTATCTTTTGTTGTATCTAGTGGTGTGATACAGTAGAACTCGAAAGAGTTATACACTTATAAGGGCCCATAGCTCAGTTGGTTAGAGCAGTCGACTCATAATCGATTGGTCGGGGGTTCAAGTCCCTCTGGGCCCACAATTTATAAACCTAACTTACTTTACAGTAGTAAGTTAGGGTTTTTTATATTTAATTATTTCCCGTAGAACTTCCCGAAAACATCTGGTTCTTTAATTCCAAATTTTCGTCTTATTGCATACATATAGAATTTGGAATTGTAAATAGAGGGTACTCAAGCGGTATTCAAGTAATGGAATCGTTTGGCATTAAACATAGTTATGTTTTAAGGCGATGAAATTGTTTTTATGTGGTTGAGTTTTTATGAATAAATTAGTCAGTTTTGCCTAGGTTTATTGAAAGTTATTATATGATGTACCTCCAATGTAAGATGAATTGTATAATATGTAGAATGAATGCTTTAGTGTTATTTTTGTACTAGATAATAAACACAACAATGGAAAATAAACTGCAATGAAACCCCAAAAAGAGTTTAGCCAGGCTCAGATTGATCGAATAGTAGAAATGGCATGGGAGGATCGTACTCCTTTTGAAGCTATTGAATATCAATTTGGCATTAAAGAGGCTCAAGTTCGAAAAATTATGCGTTCCGAAATGAAAAGAACTTCATTTACTATGTGGCGAGAACGAGTATCGGGTCGCAAAACCAAGCATAATACCAGTTCAGAAGCGATACGTTTCAAATCACAGAATCAAAAAGGGTAAAATAGTATAACGCTAGTGGATAAGTAGTATCCTTTCCCTACTTTACTCATCGATTATACTTGTTTACTTACCTATCTATATGATTTTACGAATTAGCATTACCTCATTTACTTTAGCTGTGATATTTGGTTTTTTGTTCCCCCATCTTACCGGCAACCAACAGCTCGTTGCCCAATCAATAGCTTATTCCGAATTAGAAGGAACGGTCCAATCCAAAGAAGATAATGCAGCTCTTATAGGTGTTACCTTAGAGGTTTTTGAGGTATCGGAGTCTATGTTTATACTGGCTAGAGAAAATCAAAATCTGGAATCAACCAATCTTAGCTCATCGCCCTTGTCACAGGACTCGCGTATTCAAGCAACGTCTACTGATGCGAATGGGCGTTTTTTTCTAGAGGGAATACCTGCCGGCGCCTATTTATTGGTTGTACGATATGTTGGTTTTGAAGAACTGAGAATGCCTATAAGGATTCCTGAAGAATTACCCAACCGCCTACGACTTTTTCTGGATCCTGATGTGATCGAGTTCGGGGAGATTCAAGTACAAGTCAGTAGTTTTCAAGATTCTACATCTACCCTGACTTCTGTACAAAGAATTAGTTCAACGCAAGTCCAAAGTTTAGCTGGGGGACAGGGTAATGTGTTTAATTTGCTTAAAGTGGTACCCAGTGTCACATCAACCAGTGATTATTCTTCTCAATTGATCGTGCGAGGTGGTGAGGCTAATCAAAATTTATTTGTACTTGACGATATTGAAATTTACAGTCCATATCAAGCCAACGGGGTGGGTAGCTTGTTTAATCCAAATGTTATTAGAGATATGGACTTTTATGCGGGTGCTTTTCCAGCGAGTTTTGGGGATCGCTTGTCTTCGGTGTTAGTTATTAATACAACCACGGGAAATCCTACCAAAGCGTTTGAAACTCAAGTCGAAGTGGATGCAACCGTTGCGGCATTGACAATGAAGGGAGCACTCTCTTTTTGGGAATCTACATGGATATTAAGTGGCCGAAAGACGTATTTTGATTCATTTGCCAACACTTTTGCACAGCGAGTGGTTACTCAAAATGATATTGCATTCCCTGATTTTGCTGATCTAACCGCAAAACTTGAACTACGGCCAGGGACTGGACATACGGTCTCTATTACAGGTCTATTAAGTGATGATGTGATTGATTGGATTGCGCGTGAAGATCAGTTTGGAGAGTTAGAGTCAGATAGGGAGAATTTTTCGGGAGACCAATCGTCCACCAATCGAGCTTTGGGACTGCGATGGACCTATAGCCCTGCACCTTTTTTTCAGACTCATTTGTACTCTAATTATTACAAAAACACGGGTGATAATGGAATTGCAGGGGATTTTAGGCCAGGTGTTGTGCCGGGAACTGGTTTTTTATGGGAATCACCGGTCAGTGATACCGATAGCATAGTGATTGATTATGATCAGCAATATTCATTTGAAAAATATACGGCTGGGACCCGCTTATTTTTTACCCTACCCCGACATGAAATAGAGATAGGAGGTGGGTATGATCAATTGGTTAATAACTTGGATATTAATTTAGGCTTGAATAGTTTGGGTGAAGCTATGTTCGCTACTTTTGAGTATGCTTCTAGTATGCTTGAAGCCTTTGGTGATACATTAAATTCTAGAGCAAAAACAGATCGATACTATGCTTATGCAAATTATCGTTTAGAACTCTTCAAAGACCGCTTATTTATTCAGCCAGGGATGCGATATGTCCAGTATGGGATAAATAATGAAGCATATTTGTTACCACGCTTTGGAGTATCATTATTACCGGCTAGAGGTTGGACTATAAGATTTGGTGGTGGAACATATATTCAAAGCCCTGGATTTGAAAAATTGATAGAGCCAGACAACATTTTTAATGTATCAAAGTTTAATAATGTCAATACCTTACAATCTGAACAATCGCAACAAGTTGTATTAGGTATAACAAAAAATATTGGAAAAAGCTGGCAAATTGAAGTAGAGGGATATGTTAAAGAATATCAAAATTTGATAACACGTAGCTATCAAAACTTACTAGTTATTGAGGATGTCTTTAATCCTGTCACTAATAAAGGCAATACGATGTTAAATCCTCAAAATTATTACTTCGAATTACAACGTGAGTGGCGATTAACAGATACCCCCGTTAATAATGGTACTGGTAGATCAGAAGGAATTGAATTACTAATACAAAGATATCCTTCATATAATAATAAATTGTCAGGTTGGTTTTCTTATATCTGGGCAAGATCTGAGCGAAAAGAAGAAATTGATGGTAATATGTTTAGCTATCCTTTCGATTATGATAGGAGACATACAATGAATTTCATTTCAAATTTTCAGTCTTCTGATGCCTGGAGTTTTAATTTGACATGGAGATTTGGGACTGGTCTTCCGTATACGGAGCCTATAGGATTAGATCCGATGAACTTTACATGGCAGGGGGACTCATTTTTTATTTCGGATCCAGAGACAGGTAATATCCAATTAAATCCTGATTTTGGAGAGCTTGAAAATGTTAATCAAAAACGTTATCCAGCCTACAATAGAATTGATTTAAGAGCCCAATATAGTGGTACAAATGGTAGAATAAAATATGATCTATATTTAGATATTATTAATGCATTAAACTTTCAAAATGTGCAAAGTTATAAATATGTAATCTACCCAGTTGATCCTAATCCAGAGGGTGTACCAGATTTTTTAAGAAGAAGTTCTTGGGTTGAATTAAAGAGAGAGCCAATATTTATGTATCCATTTATACCCAGCTTAGGGGTTAAGTTGCTATTCTAAATTTCTATTGTAACTCTAATCCCATAGAAAAGTAAATTTCTATTCTTATACCCTTTTGAATTAATGGTATATTGTAAATTTGGTTGAGTTGAAAATTTACTTTTTATTGTCTTAAAGGATAATTCGATTACATGTTCATAAGGGTGTTTAGAATTTTGAACTATATAATCAAAGATTGTTGAAACTGATGTTTCGTAGTATTGTAACCAAATTACATGACGCCATAATTCTTGATGTGACGTAAAATTGAATTCACTATTATCAATTAATATTTGAGCCTTCAAATTATTACTGTTTATGCTTGCGCAAAAAGCTAGTAGAAAACAAATTTGATTAATTTTGATATACCTTTAGTGCTCATTTTAAAAATTCATATTACATTGTTGTAATTAAATTTAACAAAAGAAATAACCTAGTGAGCGATCATAAAATAATTTTTTCTATGGTGGGCGTTAGTAAAGTCCACAAACCCAACAAAACCGTTTTAAAAGATATTTATTTATCGTTTTTTTATGGTGCTAAAATTGGTGTTTTAGGTTTAAATGGTGCAGGTAAGTCGACTTTACTTCGAATCATAGCAGGGGAAGATCAGGATTATATTGGGGATATAAGTATCCAAAAGGGAGTGACTTTTGGTTATTTGCCCCAGGAACCGGAGTTAGATCCCAGTAAAACAGTCAAAGAAATTGTTCAGGAAGGGGTTCAGGAAACGGTTGATCTACTTGCAGAATATGAGGCAGTGAATGCTCAATTTGCAGATCCAGATGCTGATTTTGACGCTCTAATTGCAAAGCAAGCCAAATTACAAGAACAAATTGACCGTATCGATGCATGGGATTTGGATTCAAAATTGAATCAGGCCATGGATGCACTGCGTTGCCCTGATGGAGATACCTCGGTGAGTGTTTTATCGGGAGGGGAAACCCGTCGGGTAGCCTTGACTCGTTTACTGTTAAAAAAGCCAGATGTGTTGCTATTGGATGAGCCGACCAACCACTTAGATGCCGAATCGGTGGGTTGGTTAGAGCAACATTTAGCTCGATATGAAGGTACTGTCATAGCCGTAACGCACGACCGGTATTTCCTTGATAATGTAGCGGGTTGGATACTCGAGCTTGATCGTGGGGAAGGTATCCCATTTGAGGGGAATTATAGTTCATGGTTGGCGCAAAAAGCTAAACGACTTCAGCAAGAAGAAAAAGAAGAGTCCAAGCGTCAAAAAACACTTCAACAAGAATTGGAATGGATTCGCCAAAACCCTAAGGGGCGTCGAGCGAAAAGTAAAGCTAGGATTAATGCCTATGATAAGCTCTTGGACCAGCAGCAAGAAAAGCGCCGAGAGGATATGGAGATATTTATACCGGCTGGACCACGCTTAGGTGATAAAGTGATTGTCGCCGAACACGTTCAAAAAGCATACGATGAACGATTGTTGGTGGAGAATATGAACTTTTCTCTACCTCCTGGTGGAATTGTGGGGATTATTGGTCCGAATGGGGCAGGTAAGACCACCTTATTCAAAATGATTACTGGACAAGAAGAGCCCAACGCAGGAACTCTGAAGCTTGGGGACACGGTGCAACTCGGATATGTTGATCAAAAAAGGCCCTTGGATCCTGATAAAACCATATGGGAGGAAATTTCGGATGGTCAGGATCTATTGTTGCTTGGAAATCGTGAAGTGAATTCGCGCGCTTATGTTGCTCGATTTAATTTTAGTGGGAGTGATCAGCAAAAAAAGACCTCTCAACTCTCAGGTGGAGAACGAAACAGAGTGCATTTGGCTAAAATGCTAAAAGAAGGCGCTAATGTTCTTCTACTTGATGAGCCTACCAACGATTTGGACGTGAATACCCTTCGAGCACTTGAAGAAGCCCTACTTGAATTTGCCGGCTGTGCGGTGGTTATTTCTCACGATAGATGGTTCTTGGATCGTGTTGCCACTCACATATTAGCTTTCGAAGGCAATAGTGAAGCCTACTGGTTCGAGGGGAATTATGCTGAATACGAAGAGAACCGGAGACAACGTTTGGGCATCACCGAAGATCAACCCACTCAGATACATTACAAGAAATTAATGCGTTAGATTCGAATTAAGGTTTGCAATCCTTACATTGAGCCAAACCAACGCATATAGTATGAATTCTACAAAACATTCGACTCCTACTCAGGTGTCAAAAGGAATGTGGTCTTGGGCCATGTTTGATTGGGCAAATAGTGCTTTTTTTGTCATAATTCAAACCTTTGTTTTTGCCGCTTATTTTCAACGTTTCATAGCTGCTGACGCAATCAGTGGTACTGAGCAATGGGGTAATATGGTCTCGGCTGCAGGATTACTAATTGCCTTCACCGCCCCAGTTTTGGGTGCTATTGCAGATCGATCTGGGCGTAGAAAACCTTGGATTGCAGCTTTTTCACTCATGTCGATTGTAGCCAGTTTCTTACTCTGGTTTGCCGAGCCCAGCACCGAATTTTTGACCTATGCCTTAGTGATCACCTTTGTCGCTACAGTAGGAGCGGAATATGCCTTCATTTTCTATAATGCTATGCTTCCCGATTTGGTCCCCCCATCCTACATGGGGAGGTGGTCTGGATGGTCTTGGGCCATGGGGTTTGCAGGTGGAATTGCATGCCTTTTAGGGGCGTTGTATCTCTTCATCGAAAATGGAGGCGCTTGGCTTGGTTTAGATACAGAGACACAAGAACACATACGTGCTACTTTTATATTTACAGCATTGTGGTATTTGGTTTTTTCCATCCCGATGTTTCTTCGTACTCCAGATATTCCTAAAAAAAATATCCCTGTTAAGCAGGCTATTAGTGAAGGAATCCAACAACTTAAAAACTCCATTAAAGAAGCCCAAAATTACGCCAATATATACCGTTTTCTCCTCGCAAGGATGATCTATAATGACGCCATTATACTAATCTATGCCTTTGGTGGTATTTATGCTGCAGGAACCTTTGGAATGGATGAGTCCCAGATTATTATTTTTGGAATTGGACTGAATGTTACCGCTGCTCTTGGTGCGGTTGGATTTTCTTGGATGGACGACCGGTCGGGGAGCAAAAAAACGATACTATTCTCACTCATAGGCTTAATTATCCCAGTTACGGCGATTCTTTTCGTTGAGGATATATTCTGGTTTTGGATTTGGGGACTCATGTTAGGCGTATTTTTTGGCCCAGTACAGGCAGCCTCTAGAACCTTAATGGGTCGTTTGGCACCAGAAGACAAACGAACCGAAATGTTTGGCTTATTTGCCTTATCAGGGAAAGCCACAGCATTTATTGGTCCCAAATTATTGGGTTGGGTAACGGTACTATTTGCAAGCCAAAGAATAGGAATGTCAGTTGTCTTACTGTTACTTGCTTTCGGTTTTTTACTAATGTTGCGGGTTAAAGAACCTGAAAACATTCAAGACCCTGCTAAAATTTAAGAACCTTATGAAACTCTTAGATCCTCACCAAATTAACTACTATGCTTGAAGATCGTATTCATCCTAATGCAATTCCTGCTTGGCGTCTGCAATATGCCCTAAGTGGACTTTTTCTTTTTGTTCCAGCAGCTTTTCTTTACTTCCTTCATACAAAAGAGGTAGTCGCCCTAGAATGGGTAATAGGTAGTGCGATAATCGCTAGCATAATCTATGCCCTTATCGTGTCTTTTCTTCCTCAGCTTCGATGGTCACGGTGGAGCTATCAGGTTGATGATAAAGGAATTCAGATGCGTCGGGGTATCATATGGGTGCAACATACAGAGGTACCCATTAATCGAATCCAACATGTAGATACTCGTCAGGGTCCTATTTATCGATCCTATGGCTTGTCGGTTATTCGCTTTTCAAATGCTGCTACTTCTCACGAAATTCCCGCATTAGAAGAGGATCTTTCCCAAGAACTCAAAGATAAAATCACCGATATGGTGCGGTTGGTAAAAGAAGATGTTTGAGTTTCAGCGACTGCATTGGGTAGCGTCCATTACTGGGGTCTTAGAAGTCATAAAGCAAAATATACTTACCCTTGTCATTCTATTTATTGTGGGCTCGCGAAACGAATCCCCATACTTCCTGTGGCTAATAGGTGCTGGACTTCTTTCTGCTTTTGGCCTTGGTATTCTGGGTTGGTTTCGTTTTAAGTATCAATTATTAGAAGACGAAATACATATACATAAAGGTATTTTTGTTCAGAAAAAACTCTATATCCACAAAAACAGAGTTCAAGTAACCGAAATTTCTGCCGGCATTATTCAGCGGATATTTGGCTTGGTCTCTTTGACTATTCAGACTGCAGGAGGGGGGTCGGAACGTGCGGTACTTTCTGCATTGGATGCCGAAATGGCCCTTACTATTGTGGATATATTAAACCCTAAAAATGCCAAAGAATCGGAGTTAAACTCCAAATTAAGCCAAGAAGAGCAACAAATAAGTGCACTGCCAAATCAAGGCGAACATTCCCACACTAAGCTAACTCCGCCACCTAATCATCAACCGCATACCAACCACAATCCTGAGTGGACCTTATCCAATAAACGCTTACTCTACTTAGCACTAACCTCTGGTGAGTTTGGGATTATTGCTACTATCCTGGGCACCATACTAGGGCAATTATCAGACTTCATTACCGATGAAAACATCCAGTGGATTGTTGACCGTATACCAGTAATACAGCAGCCGGGCTTGTTCTTCGTACTCTTTAGCGTAGCGTCGGTTATTTTGGTCTCTTATCTACTATCCATTATATCGGGCATTGTACGCTACTACGGCTTCACCATTCGCAAAGTTGGTAAAGAATTACACATATCCCGAGGTCTACTAGAGCGTATTCAAACTACTGTCCCTTATCACCGGATTCAAGCAATAAGTTCCACTGAAGGACTATTGCGCCAGCCATTTGGCTTAGAATCTATCTCTATCATTAGCGCAGGACACCAGCAAGGCCAGCAGCAACGATCTCTACTGGCAGCTCCTCTAATCTATAGCCGCGAACGCGAAGCCTTTTTCCGGCAGTTTTTTGGAAGTTGGGAACTATCCCAGGGGATAAGCCAGCAAACCAGACAAGAACTTCAGGACTCAACCCAAGACTTTCTTTCTAGTGTAAATGAATCCTCAATCCCTCTGCAAAACTTCTTGGAGTCAAACGATGAGCACGAGCTCCAAATGTATGCAAAAGCTCCAGGAAAAGCTTTTTTTCGCTACCTACGTAGGCCCAATTATCTTTGGTTATTCCCAACTTTATTGGGTCTTTACTGGTCGCCTTGGTTAGCCTGGGCAGCTCTGCTAAGTATTCCTGCCACACTCTATGGATGGATTGCCTATAAGGATACTGAGCTTGGGCTTTCCTTAGAACACCTATATATAAGGTATAGAGTAATCGCTAGAAAGCAGATATGGATTCCAAAAATACGTATTCAATCCATTGGTAACTCACAACATACCTTTCAGAAACGCAAAAAACTATATCATGTCGTGTTTAGTATGGTTTCCGGTTCTCACGAGCTCAGTGTCCGAGTTAAGGATTTTAGTTCTAATACAATAAAATCAATCATGAACTGGTTCCACCGCTAACTGAGAACTTCTTGGCCTAGGCTACAACTCGAGTACAATAATCAAATCCTTCTTAGCCTAAGGCTACATCAAGAACCATCATTACGCTAAAACCAATCATTGTGCCTAAGGTCGCGATATCGGTGTTACCGTGCATTTGACTTTCTGGTATCAGCTCCTCGACCACCACATAAATCATTGCACCTGCAGCAAAAGCTAATGCATAGGGTAGCACGGGTTGAACAAGAATAACGGCAGCGGCACCAATGACTGCCGAAACAGGTTCTACAATGCCGGAAAGCTGCCCATACCAAAAACTCTTTCTTGTTTCCATACCATCTCTCCTTAGTGGAAGAGAAACGGCCACACCCTCCGGGAAATTCTGAATTCCAATTCCCAAGGCTAGAGCTATAGCTGGGGCAAGAGCAGCCGACATAACTAAGTCAGCGGATTGAATAGCTGCTCCAAAAAGCACCCCAATGGCCAAGCCTTCTGGTATGTTGTGAAGAGTTATAGCAAGTACTAAAAGGGTAGAGCGCTTCCAGTTTGTGGGAATTCCCTCTGCTTCATCCTTTGGTAGTCCAATATGTAAATGAGGGAGATAATGATCGCATACCCGTAGAAATAGCCCACCAACCAAAAAACCAATCACTGCGGGTACCCAACCAATGTGACCTTGTGCTTCTGCCATGTCTATGGCAGGTAAAATGAGTGACCAAATACTTGCGGCGATCATAACGCCCGCAGCGAAGCCCATCATGCTGTCGAGTAATTTAAAGCTCACTTGTTTGGTGAAAAAAACCAAGGAGGCTCCCAATGCGGTCATGGCCCATGTGAATAATCCAGCCATAAATGCCTGCGCAACTGGATGTAGTGCAAGAAACCAATCAGGTATTATCATAATGCTATCTCTTTAAGTTTGCTTTGAGTGAGTGAGTATGAGACGTTAATTTGGCTTGATTTGCCTGAGTTATGTTAGACTAACAAATTATTTAGTCTTGGCTAAAGATATGCACAAACTAGCAAACTATACAACTTGAAAAAAACCTTTTTACTCGATTTTTTTACTTGAACAAATATTAAGATTAACCCAATAACTACAATGCCAAGTGCTCAACCAACCCATGTAGCGAAACGCAGAACTATTCAATCAGGGTAAAAAAGCTAATTCCCCCGGCTTGCTTTCCGGTTTCAATAACAGCTACTCGTTCATGTTCTTCCAATGAGATCACATCAACTGAGCCTGCTTCACCGCCTATTCCCTCTACAGAGATAAAGGTATATTTACTGTCAGAACTAATGGCTACTCCGTGTGAAACTCGCCTAGAATTAGCTATTTGAGCTAGTTCCTCTCCAGTAGAAAGGTCAATAACACTCGTGGCTGCGGCGCCTTTTAACGAGCTTACTAGCCATTTTCCGTTGGGACTAACTTCGAGATTATATGGAGCTTTTCCAGTAGGAATTCTGCGAGTTATGGCCCATTTTTCCACATCTATCTCTATGAGTTCATCAGAACCATTCCCTGCGACATAAACGAATGCATCGTTGGGGTGTGGGTCAGCCCATGTGGGTTTAATCTGTGGTACGGTGTCATGCATATGTGCCTTGTGTTCCATGTGCTCGAGTGTATCAGCATCGCTATAGTGGCCGGTTTGAATATTGCTGGAGTGTAAATGTTGGTCTGATGAAGCGCTTTGTTTGTTCATTTCCTTCAACCAACCCATCTGACTTCCAGAACTCTGATCCATGTTAAGGAGTTCTTTTAAGTCTTCCACTCCGGTTTCCTCAGTGGTTGTTTCTGTAACCAGATTAGGTGCTAGTGCTAGTCTTCTTGCTATTTTAAAGCCATAGGTATCCACTTCTAAAAGCTCATCACTCATCATTGAAACGTGATAGGCTTTTCTACCAGTAGAATTCATTCGAGTTCCATGAGGCATCATTCCAGTTGGCAGCTCTGCTACTAGGTCCATGGTTTCCGGATCTACAATCATCATGGTACTAGGTTCCATTTCCCCGTGTAAATTGAAATTCACTGCATATAAAAGACCGGTAAACTCCGAAATTTCCATACTTGCAGGGAATAAGCCAAGATCGACCCTGCCCTTTAATTCATGCGTTTCGGTGCTGTATTTTGCCAAATAACCATAGGGATTACCGTGGGCAATAGTAACAAACAAATGTTTTTTGTCGGGTGATATGGTGAGACCATGAGGCCCATCTGTTTCAGTTGGGAGTTTACCCACCCTAATAGTTGCATCAACCCATCCTTGATTAGTCTTTGCGTCAAAGCTTACTCGTTGGACAATATCGTCCGATTCAGCTGCCACGTACACCTGGTAGACTTGTGCGTTTAGATTTATGGAGAATGTAATAAGGAGTAATAGTATAAAATTCGCTAAATAGCCTATTAACGCTAGAAAAGTTAGATTGAAGGGAATAGATTTATAAGTATTCATACAAGTAGCTTGTTAAAATGACTGGTCTTAGTAGCTCGTTAAATACAATAAAAAGTCAATTTTGGACCTCACCTAGCTTTACTGCCCAGATGCCGGAATTCCAATCCGAAAGAAATATTAGTCCTTTGTAAGGTTGGGGTCCCCAAGTAAAGGTTGAATTTGGTATAGCAGCGTTGGGATCAGAAGGTAAAAAGAGGGCAATTTCACGGCCCTGTTCATACAAGTCTCCCATTAGGTCACCAGATACATCAACCACTCGTAAACCGCCATTGTAGAAAGCAGCATACATGACATCGTTTTCAATCCAGTAGTTGTGAGAACCTGCTTCAGGCACCTGATAGCGTGCTACTTCATCTGGATTATCCCAACCATCAAATTCGATAAAATGTACCCATCCCGCAGCACGATTAGGACCCTGAGTATCTAGACCATAAGGGAAAGCTTCATCACCTGCAGCTACATAAAATTTACCAGTAGACTTGGATTTAAAGGGAAATGCGGCATGATTCCAACCACTCGGATAGCTGTAACTCCCAAGTGGGGTAGGATTATTTGGCCTTCCACCTGCTCCAGGCATATCAGCTGAGTTGGTTGACCCCACATCAACCACCACTACTCCATCTCCCCAGTTCGAGGAATATGCGATACCGTCTTCAATCCAGACATCATGAATGGAATGTCCAGGAGTATCGAGTTCAAATACCCCAACGGTGTAGGGATTGCGGGGATCCTCGATATTAATGATATCGTATTTGCGGCCATTATTTACTGCATAGACATGGTTTTTATAAATAAATGTGTTGTGTACTCCCCCAGTAAGTCCATCGGTATATTCTGACAAAATTGTAGTTTCCGAGGGGTTGGTCACGTCTAAGATGATAATACCATTTTTCCGATTAGAAGCCCCTTCGCGTGTTATGACGGCGATCGTACCATCTTCAGATACCTTTACATCATTAACGGTACGTGCATCTACCTCTACCGTATCTATGGTGTGTATGTTACTTGGATCGGTAATATCCCACAAAAATGCTTCCCCTCGGGCTCCCCAAGTCCCTGTAATGGCATAGTCTCGCCCATCAACTCCTTCCCATACCCAAAGATCAGAGGTTTTGACATCTGGCACAATTCCTTTACCTACTACTTCTAAACTTCGACGAACCATTCTTGGTTCAACAGTAATATTCATGGTTACTTGAATAGCACCTGAACGTGCAATTATAGAGTATTTACCCGGATGGTTAGCAACAAAGCGACCATCCTGAGCTATTTGGGCAGAGCTTCCTTGCCCTAATTGATCATCAGGATAAGCCATAAAACTGTACTGGACAGGCATATTAGCTAGGGGTTTTCCGTTCACTTCCATCACAGACGCTGTAAAATGGAGCACATCTCCTGTTTTAATAGCCTCTGAGCTTGAGTTAGTGACAGCTAGACTCATGCTAGTGGCCTTATTTATTACCACTTCCACAGGCCAACTAAATTGCTCGGTACCAGCAAGGACATTAAGCTGAGCTATACCTGCGGCGTGAAGACTCAACTGGTTGAATTCATTTACGCTAAAAATAGATTGGTTGCTACTACTGATGATAAGATCATCTATGCTTCTAACTGCATCTAGTGAATCGCGTACCTCAAAAGCGAGATCCAATGTAGTACCTGTGTAAAATGTATGACTAGCTTGCTCCCAATCCACACGGGTGATGGGTGGAAAAAGTACCACTACCTCAAAATCTTGACGAATCCTATCCGTGCCAAGTGTCATAGCCGAAATGGTATGAATACCAGGTTTAATCGCGTGTAATTCTCCTTCACGGCTAACCACCAATGACCTTCGAGCCCTAGAGAAAAAGACCACGGTATCAGGTGACACCTTACCTTCTGCATCTAGCACTTCTGCTTCAAGTTGGATTCGTTCATTAACCCTGAGTTTCAAAGAGGGGTTGAGAAGCTGAATCTGGGACTCTTGAGCATGGACAAACAATGGAGTAATAACAAGGAACAAACAAAAAATGGAAACGACTTTGGCATTCATAATTCGCAAAATTTTAAGGCTTAAAAAAAATATTTTACTAACAAGGATAGCTCTCGATTAGCTCTTAATCGTGTAAGTGTTGTTCAGATAAAAGGATAGGTGAACAGCACCACTAAAGTAGACAATATATAAATGGGCTGCTATTAATCAGAAAAAAAAAGTAGAAATCCGTAATTTATATACAATACTAAGGGCTAATATCTTAGTGAGTTAATCTAGCAGACGAATGCGTGCTTTAAGGTTCAATTTAGCCGCCTGCCACCCCCATAAATATCTTATTTGAGCACCTAATAATGAGTATATCTTTTCAAAAATTACCTTTTGCCTATCGACATCATGGAATGAGTGCTACCGATCATCAACACATGCTGGAGACGATCAATGCTAAAGACCTGGAGCAGTTGATCGCAGAAACAATTCCTGACGGTATTCGATCTAAAAGTGATTTAGCCATTCCCTCGGCAATTACAGAAGAAGAATTTTTAGTGGAATTCCGGGAGATTGCTCAAAAAAATAAAGTATATACCTCATACATAGGCCAGGGGTATTACGATACCTTCTTGCCAGCGGTTATTCAAAGAAACATTTTAGAAAACCCTGCATGGTACACCGCTTATACCCCATATCAGGCAGAAATTGCACAAGGCCGGATGGAAGCGATCATCAACTTTCAAACGATGGTCAGCGATCTTACAGGAATGGAATTAGCCAACGCCTCGTTACTCGATGAAGCTACCGCAGCGGCTGAAGCCATGACGATGCTGTATGGACAGCGAAAAGGAAGTAAGAAAAAAACGGGTAACACTTTTTATGTGAGTGACAAAGTGTATCCTCAAACTCTTGATGTGCTCTATACCAGGTCAGCACCATTGGGCATTCGGGTCGAAGTGGGCGAATTAGCGAAATTAGATGTGACACGGGACGATGTATTTGGAATACTATTCCAATATCCAGAAGCCGATGGACAGGTGGTAAATTACGAGGCACTTCTTCAAGCTTGTAATGAGCATCAGGTATTTGTGGTAGCCGCGGCAGATCTGTTGAGTTTGACCTTATTGACTCCGCCTGGTGAGATGGGGGCCGACGTAGTAGTTGGGACTACGCAGCGTTTTGGTGTTCCGATGGGCTATGGCGGACCACATGCGGCGTATTTTGCAACGAAAGAAGCTTTTAAACGGCAAATACCAGGTCGAATCATTGGTGTAACACAAGATAAAGAAGGCCGACCAGCTTACCGTATGGCTCTTCAGACCAGAGAACAGCATATTCGCCGTGAAAAAGCGACCTCGAATATATGTACGGCACAAGTATTACTAGCCGTTATTGCGGGAATGTATGGGGTATATCATGGTCCAGATGGGCTTAAACATATTGCATCACGTATTCATGGCTATACTGCTCTAACAAAAAAGCTACTCGAATCCTTAGGTGTAAAAGTTCAAACAACCGAGTATTTTGACACCTTAAGCTTCCGAATGAAACGTAGCCATTTAGAACCTGTTGCTACAAAGCTAGAAACAAATTTCTATTATGCTACCGATGATACCGTTAGTTTAAGTTGGGATGAAGCGAAAGGCCTTGATGATCTCAAGCTTCTACAGCAAATTTTCGAAGAGGTGACAGGAGAGCAGTCCGACCTAGACTTCTCTCAGGAAATGGATAAACTCGAAATGCAATTGCCTTCAAGCATTCTTAGGGATTCAGAGTTTATGAGTCATGAGGTATTTCATGCATATCGAACAGAACATGAAATGCTTCGTTATATGAAGCGTTTAGAATTAAAGGATCTTTCTTTGGTTCACTCCATGATTTCCCTAGGTTCTTGTACGATGAAGCTAAATGCTACCAGTGAAATGATTCCCCTAAGTTGGCCAGAGTTTGCACACATCCATCCATTTGCACCACCCGAGCAAGCCCAGGGCTATACTCAGATGTTTAAAGAATTAGAGGCATGGCTTGCAGATATTACTGGATTTGATGCGATATCATTCCAACCGAATTCGGGTGCTCAAGGGGAATATGCTGGGTTAATGACCATACGAGCTTATCATGAGCATAGGGGAGACTCTCATCGTAATGTGGCTTTAATCCCGGCTTCTGCACATGGAACAAACCCAGCCAGTGCTGTGATGGCAGGTATGGACGTGGTTGTAGTAGAAACGGATAAGCATGGGAATATTTCCTCTGAAGATTTGGAAGCTAAAGTGGAACAGTACTCTGATCGCTTAGCAGCTCTAATGATTACCTATCCATCTACTCATGGGGTATTTGAGCATAAAGTGAAAGATTTTTGTGCTCTTATTCACCAACATGGCGGACAGGTCTATATGGATGGGGCAAATATGAATGCTCAAGTAGGACTAACTAGTCCAGGACTCATTGGAGCCGATGTATGTCATTTAAATCTTCATAAAACATTTTGTATTCCTCATGGTGGAGGAGGTCCTGGCATGGGTCCCATTGGAGTGGCTGAGCATTTAACTCCTTTTCTCTCCACTCACTCCCAATTTCCTACCGGTGGAACATTTGGTGCTTCTCCGGTATCCGCAGCACCCTTTGGAAGCGCAAGTATACTCACTATTTCGTATGCCTACATTCGGATGATGGGTAGAGATGGGCTTACTGAAGCTACCCGTCGAGCCATTTTAAATGCTAATTACATTAAAGAACGCCTCGAAACTCACTATTCAATTCTATATACGGGTCTAAGTGGTCGTTCTGCTCATGAATTTATCATCGATTTACGACCTTTCAAGCAAAGTGCTGGAATTGAAGCGACTGATTTAGCAAAGAGGTTGATGGATTATGGGTACCATGCTCCGACAATGAGTTTTCCGGTGCCAGGTACACTCATGATTGAACCTACAGAAAGCGAAAGTTTGGCTGAACTTGATCGTTTCTGCGAAGCTATGATTGCCATCCGGGCAGAAATTAAATCCATTGAACAAGGTGAGTGGCCTGTCGAAGATAACCCCTTGAAAAATGCCCCACACACCATGCGGGTACTGACTCAAGAAAAATGGGAAAAGACATATAGCCGCGAACAAGCAGTATTTCCGATTGCCGAATTACGATGGAATAAATTCTGGCCTTCCGTTTCTCGTGTCGATGATGCCTATGGAGACAGAAATTTAGTGTGTTCCTGCCTGCCAATAGAAGCTTATACTAGCTAAGTATATCCTCACAAATATAGTCAGGAATTATACCAGTAGATGATATTTCAGTTTCGACATGTTCCGCTCTGGAGTTGCCAGAAAGTACTAATATAGTGCCTACACCAAAGCGATTTCCACCTAAAATATCGGTTTCTAGAGTATCCCCTACCATAAGTATCTCGTTTTTTTCTAAGGGGCCAATTTCTTGAACTAAACTTTCGTAAGCATACATAAACATCTGTGAATCTGGTTTACCAAAGTGAATGAATTTTTTCCCCAACATACTCTCCACTAGTTTAGCTATACCACCTGTGGCTACGGCTATGTCATGTTTAGCTACTGGGTAATATTTATCTGAATTAGCTAATATCACCGGCATGGTTTTCTTACGAAGTAAATTGACCGTTTTGTTGATATCGGTATTCCAATCAAATCCTTCATCATCCAGAAAAACGAAGGCGGCAATATCATCAATATCATTTAGGTCTACATCACGAGCCGCCACGTGTTGTAAACCTGATTGTAGAATGTATTCAGCTGAATTTTGAGTACCTAAATAGGCAATACGTCCGGTGGTAATTTTTTGCTCTAAAAACTGCCTAGCCATCATCCCGGAAGTTATAATTTCATGTAATTCAATGTCATATAATCCAAGGCGCTGCAGGTTTTCCAATTGTTGTTCTTGACTGCGGGAAGCATCGTTGGTTAGAAGTCGAAAAGTCTTCCCTTTTTGTTTTAATGTTCGTATGCTTTCTTGGACTCCATCGATTAGGCCTTTATGATTTTTTACAACGCCATAGGAATCGAGCATAACAACTTTGTAATCTTCGATGACACGTGAAAAACTAGAATAATTCATAGAAAGTGAGTGTTTGTTTCGAGTGTGTTAGAAAATAAGCTAGCTTAGGATATCCAATAAGCTAGATGGATCGAAGCGATCATCTAAGCTAGGTAAGTGAGTTTCAAAGGTTTCTTTTTGTAGGGTGTTTGCAAATAACTCGTGGAAAAAAAATCGTCCATACTTAACCACATATGTTAATAAAAAAAAGCGATAGGCTTCTTTTAAGAATAAAATTTCCCGCTCATTTAGTGGATTCACACGATGGTAGGAGCGTAAAAACAATTTGAATCGCTCGTGCATTAAAATGTCTACGTTATAGGTAAACATGGTTCGGTCACCAATATCGGAAACTACACGCGCAAAAAAGTAAAAATCCAACACACGGCTACTTACGCGGAACCAGTCATAATCCCACCTTGAGTACAATCTCAAACCCTTAGTAACCGAGAAGTTTCCGATATTCCAGTCCACAAATACAGGAATGCGAACCAAACTACCTGCATTCAGATTATGGAAATTATGTTTGAATATTTCTGCATGCTCATGAATTAGATCCCAATACATAAAATGTTCAAAATGGGCTTCATCAGTATCTAGGTGAACAAGTAAGTCATCAATATCTACCATTAACGTCTTTGCAGATGAGGGGAGAGTGTGGCGCACTTTTTCGCAGGCAGCATGGAATTGGCCCATTTGATTACCAAATTTGACAATTTGTTCCTCGTCCAAACGCTTGGGGAGTTTATGTCTAGTTTTGATAGGTCGGTAAAACACCACCCAAACATCTGCCGATTCTTGCTTGTGTCGATACACAAATAACCCATTACCCTTCATTAAGGACCTGGATAGCACATCTTCAAAAGGATTGGGTAGGTTATTAGATAAACTATTGATAATACTATGATCTTCAACAAAATGTTCATAGCGGCCAAAATAGGATAGCTTAGCGACTATGCTCGTTTTGTCTGATAGAATCATTCGATAGACGTGATTGGTTGAAACCTTGGCTGAAATATCTTCAATATGAAGAAGTTCACGACTGGAATCGTAGTCATGCCAAGCACTCCGAACAATGGCATTAAAATCGATGAAACTCATCTATATGATCTCAAAATAACGTTGTAATTCCCAATCCCAATCCTTTCCCAGTGACTGTTCTAATTCCCATTCTCTGCTCAGGATAAAATGATCGACGAATGACTGCCCAAAAAGTTCACTTGCCAATTCAGAATGCTTCATTTGATGCACCGCTTCGGTAAGTGATCCAGGAAGTTTGTTTAGATTTTCTTGCTCGTAGGCATTTCCATGGCATGGTTCTACAGTCAAGGGAAGCTTGTTTTTGATGCCGTATAGCCCACTAGCTAAACAGGCGCTGATAGCCAAATAGGGATTCATGTCAGCGCCACTTACACGGTGCTCTAGATGCCTAGCCCCAGATATTTCAGGAACAACTCGAATAGCGGTTGTTCGGTTATCCACTCCCCAGCTGAGGGTTGTGGGAGCCCATGAATTGGCCACATAACGTCTATAAGAATTCACGGTAGGAGCAAACATTGGCAGGATAAATGGCAGACAGTATAGTTGCCCAGCGAGGTATTCTTGAGCAACAGTACTAAGTCCAAATTCATTATCTGAGCTATAAAACATATTCTGCCCCTTTTCGTCCCATAAACTTTGGTGCAAATGACCACTGCAACCAGGATAAAGAGGTGACCATTTGGCCATAAAGCTAGCCATTAAATCAAATTCCATAGCTATTTGTTTGATACCTAATTTAAACAGGGAGGATTGGTCTGCCATTTCGAGAGCATCACAATAGCTAATGGCTGCTTCGTATACTCCAGGCCCTGTTTCTGTGTGGAGGCCTTCTAATGGTAGTTTTGCAGCCGTTAAATCGGATAGAATACGATGAGTTAATTCTTGAAATTGAGAGGTTCTGAGCATCGAATAACCAAACATTCCAGAACTTAGTGGGGTCATGTTTTGATAATTGTTAGCAGAGGTATCTTCGGAATTTTTGTGGAACACAAACCACTCAAATTCAGCCCCAAATTTTGCTTGATAACCTGCCTCTCCAGCCTGCGTTTGTATCCTTTTGAGAAGAGAACGAGAACATACGGCGCTCAAGAGCGGATCCTCCGAAAAATCACCCAGGTACAATTCGATCCCTTTTTCCCATGATAGCTTCCTTAGGGTGCTGGAATCTAGTTTTAATACTCCATCGGGAAAGCCAGTTCCCCATCCGCTCACACTATCTTTTGTGTAACTCTCATCATGCATATCCCAACCAAATACAACATTACAAAACCCTATTCCTATTTCAATGGATTGCTCAATTTTTGAATAGGGGATGTATTTACCCCGAACTATACCGTCTAGGTCAGTAAATCCAACTTTTAAAAAGGGAATAGGAGTAGGTTCAGGCATAGTTTAAATTAGTTTTTGGGGTTTTAGTATTCGTATTCTAAATCCATCATCATTATTGCGTCATTGAATGAGTTTCAGTTGAATCGCTGACCACCGTCCATCCTATTTCAACCGCTATGGGTAGTTGTTTTTGGGCTATGAGCGCATAGTATTCAAGGCCAACTGGGCAAAAGCAAGCTAGGCAAACCGGGAATTCAACTTTTTTTGAGCTTAACACTTCAATGTTAGCCTGACTTAATTCCTTTAATGCATCCTCAATGGTTTCAAACTCGTAAGGAATACATTGTTCTGCCGCGGCCACATGCTTAATCCATTGAGTATCGTCGGTGGACTGTTCGTTTAAAAAAATGGATTCACAGCTAATATTTGTGAGGCTTAAAGCAAAAACTACGTAAAGGAGGATTTGTTTAGATAGGTTCATCAGTGAACTATGCAAGATTAATGAGTATCGCCAAGTATTAGTACATTATAAAGTAAACAAAGCTATAAACAATGTTTCTCGCAGACCTGTTTCAAAATCTAATAGGTTCTTGTTGATGTCGTTTAGTGCTGCTCACACTCAATATAAACATAACTTGCTTTGATTAGCCATAAATCGCAAGTTTTTATCAGTTAACTAGAAAAAGAATGAGTTAATTCTAGCATCCGCCTAGACACACTTCCTATCTATTAGTTAATAATTTACTAATGATGGGTTTAAACTATGGTAACACATTTAGTGTTTATTATATGTTAATAATTATCATCTACACATATGAAACGAACATTAGACACGGTGGTCATTTCGGACGTGCATTTGGGAACAGTGGGTTGTCACGCGGTCGAGCTTATCCAATACCTAAATTCAATAGATCCTAAACGGATAATCTTAAACGGGGATTTTATTGATATGTGGCAATTCAAAAAGTATTATTGGCCGGAAGCGCATATGCATGTAATCCGTACACTCATTACGATGATGACTAATGGGGTTGATATATACTATCTCACTGGCAATCACGATGAAACGCTTCGTAAGATTTCCAGCTTGCAATTAGGTCCATTATTTGTGCGTGATAAATTAGTATTAGAATTAAATGGAGAAAAGATCTGGTTTTTTCATGGGGATATATTTGATGTAACTATGAAATATTCGAAATGGCTAGCTAAGTTGGGTGGCCATGGGTATGAATTATTGATACTGTTAAACAGGTGGGTTAATTCTGTATCAGTTCGCATGGGATATGGGAAATTGTCTCTTTCAAAAAAGATCAAGGATAGCGTAAAAACAGCCGTTAACTTTATCGATGATTTCGAAGTTACTGCCATGGAATTAGCTATTCAAGAAGGGCACGATTATGTTGTTTGTGGGCATATTCATCAACCCAAAATACGGGGGTACGAAAATGAAGAAGGTTCGGTAATCTACATGAATTCTGGCGATTGGGTGGAAAACCTTACCTCTTTAGAATACAATGGGGAAGAGTGGAGTCTCTACAGGTACGAAACAGATGCCCTTGTTCATCAAAGCTCAAATATTACCCCAATGATAGCTGCTCACCCTAGTTTAATTAACGGATACGACCAGGGATTGAAAACCGGATCGATAGGACAACCGTAACTCCAGCAACATGTTCAACGAACCAGGTAGCCTTGCTATGAGAACAACCTCAAAACAGCATGAAGCATGAAGATATTATATGGTGTACAGGGCACCGGACACGGTCATATTAGTAGGGCCCGAGTAATTTTACCCCGTCTACGTGAGATCGCACAGGTAGACGTGCTTATAAGTGGGTATAATTTCAAGTTACACCTCGACGGAGAAATCACCTACAAAGCTCGTGGAATCAGCTTGGCATATGACCAAAAGGGGAGTGTGGATGTGTTTGAGACAGCACTCAATATTCAACCCGTTAAACTCTTTCAGGATATTCAATCCTTGCCGGTAGAAGATTACGATTTTGTAGTCAATGACTATGAGCCTGTGACAGCTTGGGCAGCTCAAACGGCGGGGATTAGCTGTGTAGCCATAAGTCATCAAGCCTCATTTTTATCTGAGAAGACCCCAAGGCCCAAGAAAAAATCACTGGTGTCCGAAGGTATTCTCCGTCATTTTGCTCCCTCAAAATCTACGGTGGCTTGCCATTACTTACGTTATGATTCCTTCATAGAGCCACCGATAGTCCGGAAACAGATTCAACTACTAAGTCCATTTCGTCAAGACCATGTAACCGTCTATCTGCCGGCTTTTAATGCCTCAGAACTACTTCCTTACTTTAAAGAAGTAAGTGAGGTTAAATGGCACTTTTTTACTGCTGATTGTGAGCAAGACTATTGGGATGAGAATGTTTGGGTACGCCCTGTGGGTAACGAAAGTTTTTTGGAGAGTATAGAATCATGCGAAGGTATTGTTTCTGCTACAGGCTTTGAAACGACCTCCGAATCTATGTACCTGAGAAAAAAGCTTTTTACTATTCCCATTAAGAATCAGTACGAGCAATTATGCAATGCGGCAGCTATAGAGCAGTTAGGTGGAAAAGTGGTATATGATATTGGCCCAGAATTTGTCTTTCAACTCCGTCAGTGGCTACAGTCTGGTAAACACCTAGACCTACCAGAAGTATGTGATGAAAAAAGCTTAATCAAAAAAATTATCCAGCAGGGCACATCAAACACTAAACCTAGGAACGAACTGTTTAAGAGGCATGCCATTCCTGGTTGAGTCTAGCGAGTTTTCATCTCTGTTCAACTCAATTTCATAGCGTATAAATGTTGGATTGAGATATCGGTATTGGAATAAACGTGTTTGTTGCCGAGGGTTTTTGAACATCGCTCAATACAAAGAAGGGCAGCGGATTCACTTAAGCCCATATGCTGGGCGATTTCTTTGTTTGAATTCATAGCAGTAAAAGGTATAAGAACCAGCGGTTATAGGGATTTCATATTTCTCTTCGAGTACTTCGTAGATAGTTTTGTTTTCTAGAATCTCATCGAAGAAAAGTTGACCATAAATTCCCGGTAACCATGTCTGATCAAAAGCAACAATTTCATCATTAGCATCTTGAATCCGTTTTAACTTAATAAGCTGACTGGTTGGAGTGAGACCAAATTTCGGATTTATGCAGACTTTTGCTCTAGTTTTTTTAAAATCGATTATTTTTGATGTTGCTACAAGTGTATAGATATATGTACTATTGTACAAGAATTAATCTGGTTCAAGAGAGGATCCCTTAACCAGCTAACCAAACACAACTAATGCAAAGTCACCATGTTTTTTGAACAAATTTTTGAGGAAAAGTTAGCACAGTACGCCTATGTAATAGGTTGCCAGAAATCAGGAGGAGCAGTGGTTATCGATCCTATGAGAGATATTGATCGATATGATAAATTAGCTGCCAAGCACGGATTAACTATTGTTGCCGCGGCCGATACTCACATACATGCCGATTATGTTTCAGGGCTTCGGGAATTTGCCGCCCGAGGTGTAAAAGTGTATGCCTCCAATGAAGGTGATGAGAATTGGAAATATGAGTGGCTCAAAAATAGCGATTACAACTACGAATTCCTGACTGACAATGATACCTTTAGGATCGGATACATCATTTTCAAAGCGGTTCATAGTCCTGGTCACACACCAGAGCATATTAGTTATTTAGTATCCGATGGAGCCACTACAGATGAGCCTATGGGTATTTGCTCGGGTGATTTTGTATTTGTGGGTGATGTAGGTCGTCCTGATTTGTTAGAATCGGCTGGAGGTATGGAAGGTATGATGGAGGAGTCGGCAAGAATACTGTACAAATCGTTGGACAAATTCAAAGATTTAGCATCCTACGTCCAGGTTTGGCCTGGTCATGGAGCCGGAAGTGCCTGTGGAAAAGCCTTAGGTGTAGTGCCAGATTCTACCGTTGGTTATGAAATGAGGTTTAACAATTCCATTCGTGCGGCTATCACTGAGCAGGATTTTGTAAACTTTATACTAGATGGACAACCAGAACCCCCCTTGTATTTTGCTCGCATGAAACGTGACAATAAAATGGGTCCAAAGGTACTTGGAGACATGCCAAAACCTCAAAAAATGACAGCAGATGAGTTTGTTTCTGCGGTTCATTCCAACGAATCCGCAGTGGTTATTGATACGCGTGAACTTGAAGCTTTTATGGCCAATCACCTTAAGGGTGCTTTGTTTGCTCCAGTCAACAAAGCCTTCAATACTACGGTTGGATCTTTTGTAATGGAAGATGAACATATGTACCTAGTAGTAGACGAAGAAAAACTAATCGAAGCAGTACTCGATTTAATTCGCATTGGCTTAGATAACATTAGAGGATATATAACCCCGACGGAACTATATGCTAAGGAAGGTTTAGAGGTTGTTACGACCGAAACAATCACTTTTGCGGAGTTCGACGGATATAATGAGTCGGGTAACTATCGTGTGCTAGATACTCGCAAAGAATCTGAACATGCCACAGGCGCGGTACCTGGAGCACTTAACTTCGCTCACACCCGTATCCTCGAAAATCTTGACAAGATACCTACTGACAAACCACTACTTGTACATTGTAAGGCTGGTGGAAGAGCGGCATACACCTCTGCATTGTTACAAAAAAATGGGTATGAGGTAGTATTAATTGCTGACAAAGTTGAGCCCTACCTAAAGCAACGCAATCTTATGGTTGAGGCCTAATTCTTGATAGGTACATGGATTGGAGCCTTGTTAATTGGAATTTCCCTTGGTCTTTTAGGCTCGGGGGGATCCATCCTTACCGTACCGATTTTGGTATATTTGGTTGGGGAGCCTGAAAAAGTAGCCATCGCTGAATCGCTTGGTATTGTAGCTACCATTTCTCTTGTGGGCGCGATACCTTATGCCATACGAAAAGAGGTGGATTGGAAAAGTGTATTTTATTTTGGAATACCCGGAATGGCAGGAACCTATGGGGGAGCAGCACTGTCTGTTTTTTTAACAGGTAGTATGCAATTGATAATCTTTGCTACCGTTATGTTGTTAGCGGCGGTTATGATGATAAGAAAGCCAAAAGAGCTACAAGTCAAGGATAAACAAGCTCCAATTTGGCTCTTGATTACCGAGGGATTAGTCTTTGGGGTTATTACTGGTTTGGTTGGAGTTGGCGGTGGTTTCTTAATAATCCCAGCTTTAGTCTTATTAGGTGGATTATCTATGCGTATTGCCGTTGGAACGAGTTTGTTTATTATTGCTGCTAAGAGTTTACTTGGATTTTATAAATATGTTGATGTATTAGCCAAAGAGGATTTGAGTGTAAACTGGAACCTATTAGTCGTTTTTACCTTAATTGGTATTGTGGGTAGTTTTTTGGGAGGTAAGGCAAGTCAGTTTATACCACAGCAAAAGCTAAAAAAAAGCTTTGGCTATTTTCTTATTGTCATGGGAGTATATATTCTCTACACTAATTTTGCCTAGGTCGAGCTAAAGAACCAATTCATAATAGCTTTATCCTACATAGGGCGGTAGAATTTACTACATTCAGGTACTCACAATTTCAAAATCGAAGTACGTATGCAGTTAGAATCAACCGTCCGCCAACTAGCAGCTGAAAGTAAGGTAAGCGAATCATTATGTAAGCATGTATCCGCTCTTTCCGAAATTTTAGAACAGCTTAGTCTAGATCGAAGTACCCCTGAATTTCTGGCCTTATTAGGCAATGCCCCTCTTCAAATAAATAAAGCACTAGATCAGGGCGAAACTAATGAACTAGAAGCCTTTTTGAAGGGACTTCAGGGTCTATCAACCCGAGAGATAAAAGAGTTTTTGAGGATATACACTACCTATTTTCATTTGGTTAACTCTCTAGAGCAGCATGAAATTAGTCGGATAAATCGTAAACGCGAGTTTGCAGAAACACCGGATACCCCTCGAAATGAAAGTATTTTAGAGGCGGTGCATGCCATGAAAAAGCAAGGGTATAGCTTTGCGGAAGTGATGGATGTTTTTAATCACATGGATATTCAGCCCACCATTACGGCCCATCCAACAGAAGCGCGGAGGCGAAGTGTACTCACCAAGCAGCATGAAATAAGTGAGATGGTGAGTAAATTAGGCACCGAAGAACTAACTTCAGATGAGGAGCGGCATTTAAGGAAAGAAATTCTAAATCAGTTGAAATTACTACTTCTGACCGATGAGGTTAGGGCCGAAAGAATGTCGGTAGAAGATGAAGTAGAAAATGGACTGTATTTCTTTACCCATACTATCTGGGATGCTATCCCAAGACTCTATAAAGATATGAGACTGGCTTTGGAGACCTATTATCCAGAAGCCTATACCCATCATGCTCCTGAGTTACCCATAGTGCTTCGTTATCGTTCTTGGATTGGAAGTGATCGGGATGGAAATCCTAATGTCACCTCATCAGTAACTTGGAAAACCCTTATTGAACAGCGTAAGACGGTTATTCAGCTGTACTTAAAAAAACTGGATCATCTTCGTAGATATTTGAGTATTTCCTATAAAGAAGCCACTATATCGGATGCTTTGAGAGATTCATTGGGTTTGGAAGAAAGCGATAATCCACTGAGTGACTTATACGAGAGAAGGTATCAAAGAGAGCCTTATCGAAGGAAAATTACTCACATAATGCAACGCTTAAGGACACAATTACATGCATTAGAAGGCACTAAGAGTCATACTCTTCGTACGGCTATAGAGTATACTCCTGATGTATTTATTAGGGATTTAGAACTTATAAGCCAATCCTTGCAGCAACAAGGGTTCAGCGGGATGGCAGAACAAGGTAGGCTACATGACTTGGTGGTTTGTGCCAAAACTTTTGGGTTTCACTTAACGGCCTTGGATATTCGACAGCACTCTCGCCTTCATGAGGAAACAGTGGAGGAAATGTTGCGCTTTGCGGGTGCTGAAAGTGATTATATACATCTTTCTGAAAGTGAAAAAATTGATTTATTGGACAGGGAACTAAAGAATCCATGGCCGCTATGTTCAAGAGGATTCCAACAAAGCGAAACGGCTCAAAAAGTTTTGGGTGTTTTTGAAGAAATCCGAGATATGCTTGAACTCGATCCCAATATATTTGGCAGCTATATTATTTCAATGACCCATGGGGTTAGCGATATGCTAGAAGTCCTTCTTATTGCCAAAGAAATGGGCTTGTGGAGTATAGAGGATGGAAAAGTTACTACCCCATTGGATGTAGTACCTCTTTTTGAAACGATCGAAGATTTAGAGCATTCAGGTGATCTAATGGCTCAAATGTTTGAGGACCCACTTTTTAAAGAGCATATAGTTGCGAGGAATAATTTCCAGGAAATCATGCTAGGATATTCCGACAGCAATAAGGATGGTGGATATTGGACAGCAAATTGGGCATTAAATAAAGCTCAGTACGATTTAGGAATGGTTTGTAGAGAGTATAACATAGACTTTAGGCTTTTTCACGGCCGAGGTGGCACCGTGGGTAGGGGTGGCGGACAGTCCAATAAAGCTATTGTCGCAATGCCGCCGGTGAGTAACAACGGGCGCATTCGGTTTACCGAACAAGGCGAGGTGATTTCCTTTCGCTATTCTCTAGAGGCCATTGCTCATCGCCACTTAGAACAGCTTGTCCATGCGATGGCTCAGGTAATTAATGCTCAAAAAAATGCACCTGGGTACCTCTATGGTAAAGATCGTGAATGGGATCTCATGCAGGAGCTTTCTAAATATACGATGGAAGCATATAGGGGCCTAATCGATGCGCCAGGCTTCTGGGAATGGTACATGCAAAAAACACCTATTGAGCATATTGGAAAGCTTCCCATTGCCTCCCGACCCGTTTCAAGAGGTGCAGGAGGTGGGCTAACTTTCGATGGACTTCGAGCCATTCCATGGGTTTTTGCGTGGACTCAAGTCCGCTACAATGTGCCGGGTTGGTACGGTATAGGATCGGGCTTAAAAAAACTAATGGATAATAATCCAGATACTCACGACATCGTAAAGCGCTGGTTTAGAGAATGGACTTTTTTCCACACCGTTCTTAATAATTCCCAGCGAGAGTTGGCTCGAACCCATATAGCTACCTCTGAATTATATTTGGAGCATCCTGAAGAGGATACCTTTCATCAAATGATACTACAGGATTTTAATTGGGCAACGGAGTATATCACACGCATAGCCGGCATGGAGAAGATTTTAGATCACAACCCTATCATCCAGCGTTCTATAGCTTTTAGAAATCCCTTTACTTATCCTCTCAACGTCATTCAAACCGAGCTAATTCAACGCTGGTCACAGCGCAACTTAACCGACCAGGAAGAAGAGGAAATACTAACAGAGTTATTGTTTTTAAATATAAACAGCATAGCTGCAGCCATGCAGAGTACTGGTTAAGTTCCATACTAAAAAGCTGTACTTTATAAAAACTTTCATATACATCCTTACTATATTTCGCAAAATATTCAAAGAATACAAATATGGCTTCAACAATAAAGGTAGAGAAGGCGGCTACTTCCCGAATTCAGGAAGGGGATATGGATAACTTAGACTTTGGTCGGTGTTTCACGGATCACATGTTTGAGATGCAATATGAAAGTAATGCCTGGAAAACGGGCCATCTTAAACCTTTTGGCCCCATTCAAATCACCCCGGCATTGAACGTGCTCCATTATGGGCAGGCCGTATTTGAAGGTATGAAGGCTTTTTATGTAGATGAGCATCAGATTAATTTATTCCGCCCAGATGTGCATCATGCCCGTTTTAATCGATCGTGTCAAAGAATGTGCATACCAGAAACTTCCTTTGAGGTATTTATTGAAGCATTGGAAACTCTTATTCGGCTAGATGCCGTTTGGGTGCCTCAGAAGCGAGGCACTGCGCTCTACATTAGACCCTTCATTTTTGCTAACGAAGATTATCTCGCCGCTACAGTATCGTCTACTTACGTCTACTATATCATAATGTCCCCGGTGGGCGCCTATTATGCCGAAGGGTTTAATCCAGTTTCTTTAACCACTTCGCCTGATTTTGTGCGTGCGGTACCTGGAGGAACTGGTGAGGCAAAAACATCGGGTAATTATGCAGCCAGTTTCCTACCCGCTCAACAAGCTAAGCAAGATGGATTTACACAGGTACTTTGGTTGGATGCCATTGAGCACAAGTACATTGAAGAAGTGGGTACCATGAACATCCACTTTCTCATTGACGACACATTGGTTACCCCCTCGTTAACGGGTTCGGTTTTATCAGGTATTACCAGAGATTCCGTTATCCAACTAGCTAAGGAGTGGGAATATGAGGTTCAAGAGCGTAGAGTTTCAATCGATGAAATCATGCAAGCATCTGCCGACGGCCGGCTTAAAGAAATTTTTGGGAGTGGAACCGCTGCGGTTATCAGTCCTGTAGGATTAATTGCCCACAAAGGCCAAAAAATCGAAATTGGCAACGGTAAAATTGGCCCACTTGCAGAGCGATTGTACGATACCATTACGGGCATTCAATACGGTCAAATAGAAGATCGTTTTGGCTGGACTCATCCCGTTACCCTTCATTCTTAAGTTCCAGGTGCAACTTCATACCATTATAGCAATCATGCTCGGTGGAAGTCTAGGCGCTTTGAGCCGGTACTTACTTAGTGTGGGAATAGAACGATGGCTAAAACCAGAAATTTTACCCGTCGGGACCATAGTGGTGAATCTTGTGGGATGTTTTTTAATCGGCCTACTAGCTGCCCTTTTTGAAGTAAAAAATTGGGGAAACGGCTGGACTCGAATGTTTCTATTCGTAGGATTTTTAGGCAGTTTTACCACTTTTTCCACCTATACTTTCGATACTTTTTTATTACTCAAAACGGATCAATTTGTGGCGGCCTTTCTAAATATGGGTTTTCAAGTCCTGTTCGGATTAGCCTTGGCCATAGCAGGATGGTATTCGATTTATGCCCTCAAGATCTCAGGTTGATGTATCCTCAAACGCCTCAATACCCTTTGCGGCGATCCACAAGAAACTGTGCGGGCATACCAGATGAAATTCGGCTGTAATTTTCCACAATCAAAGATGCAGCATCAGCTACTCTGGTTTTTGCCGCTATATGGGGGGTGATTATTACCTCCTTACGATCCCAAAAATGATGGTTTTGAGCAAGTGGTTCCTTCATGAATACATCCAAGTATGCTCCTTGAATATGCTGGGTATCCAGCGCATAGATTAGGTCTTCATCAACAAGTTGGGCCCCTCTTCCTGCATTTATAATAAAACTGGGTTTCGGCATGCTCTTAAAAAGTTCTAGATCTAGTAGGCCCTGAGTTTCGGATGTATTTGGAAGTAATGAAACTAAGACATTACACTGTTCAACAAAGGTGTGGAGTTCGCGCTGTTCATAACAACGCACCAGCGGAAGTTCTTTTTTGGATCGAGACCAGCCCAACACCCGGTAGCCTTGGGCTGCTAGGGAATGACTGACATAACTCCCAATGTTTCCCAGTCCCATAACCCCAATGCTAAGATCTTGATTTCGAAGGGTATCTTTAGGAGCCCAAGAAGTTTCTGATTGATTAGCTCGATAGAATAATCCATGGTGCCGAATATCCATAAGAGCCCATTCAATATATGCGAGCATATCAGTGGCAAGGGATTTCACACTCATTCGGGCAATGGGAATATGAGCAGGTATACTGGCATCATCGAGAAGTTCAGCTACACTAGCTCCGTAGGACTGGATGAGCTGGAGGTTTGGATATGGACTCAGCCCATGTTCAGGTATGTTCCAGCATACACCCATCCTTACCGCCTCTTTTGCCGTTATTCTAGGCCATATATCCACCTTGATATTTGGGTCCAAACCTTGAATGTGTTCTTGCAGTTCGAGAAGATTTCTGTTTGTAGAGATCAGTGCTATTGCCATGCTAGAATATAGGGTTTGATAACTAAAATTTGTGGAAAACTTGTGCACATAGTCTTTGTTGGTTACCCTATATTAATAAGATAATAAACTATGTATGTATCTAATATTTGACACCGAAACCACTGGTTTACCCCGAGATTATAGCGCACCAATAACACAATTAGATAATTGGCCAAGATTGGTTCAATTGGCTTGGCAGTTGCATGATCAGACAGGCGCACTACTATCGAGTGGAAACTATATCATTCGCCCAGAAGGCTTCACCATACCCTTTAATTCTGAACAAATTCATGGTATTTCTACTGAAAGAGCCTTGAAGCAAGGAGTCGATCTCAAAGAAATACTCGAAATTTTTAGAAAAGATATTGATCGGGCCCACTTTTTAGTTGGGCATAATGTGTCCTTTGATGAACGTGTGATGGGGGCAGAATACCTGCGAAACAGAATCCCTTCGGCTATCATGGATAAGGCTAAGTTAGACACAAAAGATGAGGGTACTCAGTTTTGTGCAATTCCAGGTCCAAGAGGATTTAAGTGGCCTTCCCTAGGAGAACTTCATCATGCTTTATTTAACAAGGGGTTTGATGATGCACACGATGCTGCCGCAGATGTAGAGGCTACCGCTCGTTGTTTTTTAGAATTGGTTCTACTTGGAGAGGGCAAGTTTAGCTTTCCATTAGATGCTAAATTGTATGAATCCCCCCAGAGCTATCTTAAAAGAGAAAATTACATAAATCTCGTTTCACCAGATCGCATTAAGACCTCTGCGGCTCTTGTTGAACAAGCAGGGGATACAGAGAAATCAAAAGACCAACGTCCCCGTGAGCATAGCCCAATTGACCCAAGCATAGCAGAGCAAGGTAATTCTGTAGCCTCCGAAGAACAAAAAGAATCGGCAAAAAAAAAACTAGAAAAATGGACAGAGGGAGAGCCTCTTAGTTTCTCTCATCTGCACTGTCACTCGAAGTATTCTGTACTTAGATCCACGGCGGGGGTTAAAGATTTGGTCGCAAAGGCAGCGCAGTGGAAGATGCCGGCTGTGGGGCTTACGGATTTAGGCAATATGTTTGGCGCATTCACCTTTGTTGCAGAGGCTCATAAACAAGGGATCAAGCCCATTGTCGGGTGCGAATTGTATTTGGTTGAAGATCACGCTAAGAAAAAATTTACCCGTGAACATCGTGATTTACGTTGGCAAGTACCTCTACTGGCAAAGAATCAGCAGGGCTTCAAAAATTTATCGGAAATCTGTTCTCTTGGATACACCCAGGGTTACTATTATAAATATCCAAGAGTGGATAAACAGATCATTGCCGAGCACTCTAAAGATCTTATTGCTCTAAGTGGAGGTACTAACGGCCTACTTGGAGAACTCATTTTAAATAAAGGAATAGAGGCTGCAGAAACAGAAATTAGTTGGTGGATAGATTGTTTTGGAGATGATTTCTACCTTGAACTAATTGATCACGGATTACCTGAAGAAGAGCGCGTAAACGAAGTGTTTCGGGGTTTTTCTGAAAAATACGGCGTTTCATTAGTTGCTTCTAATAACTGCTTTTATATGGAAAAAACAGACGCAGATGCTCACGATGCTCTTATCTGTATTGCCGATGGAGCCCTCAAAAGTACGCCCATAGGTAAAGGGCGTGATTTTAGATATGGATTCCCTAACCATGAGTTCTATTTCAAGTCTTCTGAAGAGATGATCGGGATATTCTCTGATGTTCCAGAGGCAATCTATGGGACTTATGAAATTGCCCAAAAGGTAGAACCCATCGTGTTAGAGCGTGAGGTTATTCTCCCTAAATTTGATATTCCGACAACCTTCGAAAATGAAGATGATTATCTGCGTCATCTCACCCTTGAAGGGGCTGCAATGAAATATGGTGAACTAAGTTCTGAGCTGAAAGACCGTATCGACTTAGAACTAGGAATTATTAAGGATATGGGCTTCCCAGGATATTTCCTTATTGTTCAGGATTTCATTTCAGCTGCTAAAAATATGGGGGTATATGTGGGCCCAGGAAGAGGTTCGGCCGCTGGTTCGGTGGTGGCTTATGCAACGGGTATTACCAACATAGATCCTTTTAAATATGATTTACTTTTTGAACGATTTTTAAACCCTGAGCGCGTTAGTATGCCCGATATTGATATTGACTTTGATGATGAAGGTCGTCAAAAGGTTATTGAGTATGTGGTCGATAAATACGGGGCTGACCAGGTGGCGCATATAGTTACCTTCGGTTCTATGGCAGCGCGATCCTCAGTACGAGATGTAGCTCGAGTGCTTGATTTACCCCTTTCCGATGCCGATCGAATAGCAAAATTAGTTCCAGAAAGACCAGGAACTTCACTGGATGATGCATTCTCGGAGGTAAGAGAACTAAGGGAAATTCGAGATGGGGAAGGTCTGGAAGCGGAAACACTGCGAATGGCGCAAATATTAGAAGGATCAGTTCGAAACACAGGCCTTCACGCCGCAGGCATTATCATCGCTCCCGATCAATTAACCGAATATATCCCTGTTAGCACAGCCAAAGATGCCGATCTGCAAGTGACGCAGTTTGATGGGGGTGTTATTGAGTCCGCTGGGATGCTGAAGATGGATTTCTTAGGCTTAAAAACTTTATCCATCCTGAAAACAGCTATTCAGTTTGCAAAAGAGAATCATCAAAAAAGCTACAACCTAGATGAGGTTCCCCTAGACGATTCAAAGACCTTTGAACTGTACCAAAAGGGTGGAACCTTAGGTACCTTTCAGTTCGAAAGTGAGGGGATGAGAAAGTACTTAAAAGATCTGAAGCCAACTACCATTGACGACCTTATTGCCATGAATGCACTGTACAGGCCAGGGCCTATGCAATTTATTCCTAATTATATTGAGCGAAAGCATGGGCGTGAAAAGGTTGAATACGATCATGAGGACTTAGTTCCCTTATTACAGACTACTTTCGGAATCATGATTTATCAGGAACAGATCATGAAAGTTGCTCAGCAAATGGGTGGTTATAGCTTAGGAGAAGCCGACGTATTACGGCGCATAATGGGTAAGAAAAAAGCGGATTTACTTCCACCAGAAGAGGAAAAGTTTATTCGACAATCCGTAGAACGTGGATACGACGAGAAAGTAGCTAAAAATGTATTTGATAAGATGGCCATGTTCGCCGGTTATGGGTTTAACAAATCCCACTCAGCAGCGTATTCGGTAGTGGCCTATCACACTATGTACTTTAAAGCTAACTATACCCCAGAGTATATGGCGGCAGTACTAAGTCATAACATGAGTGACATAAAGAAAATTGCCTCCTTCATTGAGGAATGTCAGCAACTTGGAATACCTGTAGACCCACCCAATATTAATACCTCTAGAGGGAGGTTTGTTGCTAAAGATGGTAGAGTACAGTATGGTATGTCTGCTATAAAAGGTGTAGGAGATAGTGCTATTCAACATATAGTAGAGCAGCGCGCTACCGAGGGCAAGTTTACATCTATTTTTGATTTTGCTTCACGGGTAGATGTTCGCGTATGCAACAGGCGTACCCTTGAAAGTTTAATACAGGCGGGGACTTTTGATACTTTATATGATAACAGAGCACAACTTTTTCAGGGCGTGGAAGATATTTTATCCTACGCCAACAGAAAGCAAGAAGAAAAAAGATTAAACCAAGTTAATTTATTCGGTGGGTCTGGATCAGATACCGCACTACAAGAGCCAAAACTCCCCAGTATTCCAAATTGGACATCTATAGAGAGACTAAATCGAGAGCGCGAATTAATCGGCTTTTATTTAAGCGGACATCCTCTAGAGCGGCACAAAGAAGATATACAGCTGTTTTCGTCTCATACACTCTCCTCGGATATCATAGACCAACTCAATCACGATTCTGAATTAAACGTTATTGGAATTGTAACCTCAAAACGAGTTATAACGGATAAAAAAGGGCGACCCATCGCTTTTTTAATGGTAGAAGATAGACATTCTTCCATGGAAATGGCAGTCTTCAGTCAGCAATTTGATCAATATGCAGCTCTTCTTGAAGTAGATAATGTGCTTTGGATAAAGGGTCGTTACAGTAGACGTGACCGCGGAAATTCGATGATTGTAGAAGCGGTGGAGAGGGTGGAAAATCTAAGAGAAAAACATCAGGATAAACTTCGTCTATCCATTCGATTACATACTCATAATCTAGAGAGTAGTTCCATCGACCGTTTGGTTGATCTGCTGAGTTTACACCAAGGCCATACCTATGTCAAAGCTCAAATTGAAAGTGAACAGATGGACTGGCCAATAGCGATGAATATTCGCAAATTTGTGGTTGATCCCTCACCCACACTTATGCACGAATTACGTATATTACTAGGAGAAGAAAATGTAAAATTAGCTCTTCAAAATGGGACTTGATAACCCTATTTTTATGAAGTAGTGCCTAAGAAGTTCCCATGAGAAAAGTCATAATGGAAACGATATAGCTTCCAGTTTTGTAAACATTTTCTCTAGGATATCACTCAAATTAAAACCAATTATATCATTACCATCATGTCAAAAACTGTAGAAATAACCGACGCTAATTTCGATCAAGAAGTACTTCAATCCGATAAACCCGTGCTCATCGATTTTTGGGCTGAATGGTGTGGCCCTTGTCGGATGATTGGTCCGGTTGTAGAAGAAATGGCAGGAGAATACGAAGGCAAGGCTAAAATTGGTAAAATCAATGTAGATGTAAACCCCGAAGTATCCATTAAATATGGAATTCGAAGTATTCCAGCATTGCTAATATTCAAAAATGGTGAAGTTGTAGACCAAATCGTTGGTGCGGTACCTAAGACTCATTTGACCAAGCAGTTAGATATTCACGTTTGACAATCTAATGGGCAATTTTAAATGACTGCATTTGATTGAATATCGTTTCTGAAAGTTGCCTTTCTTGTTTAGAAGCTAATTCTCAAACATTTTTGCTCATTGTCCCACTCAATAGATGAAGAGTAAAGCTTCATTAAAAACCAGCCTCTTCCATGTTCTCTAAGCATTGCTTCTTGATCTAGAGGATTGGGAAGCTCCGAAGGGATAAAACCAGGACCTTCATCATAAATTTCTGCGGTCATACCTTCAGGTAAGATAGTAACATTGAGTTTTACGGCTTTACTTGAATCAAGTTCGTTACCATGTTCCATAGCATTGGTTACAGCTTCGCTTAGTACAAGCATGATTTCGTACTGTTTATCTTCGCTTAACTCGGTGTAACCTTCTACAGAATTCAAACACTCTTCAAGTTTTTCCAATTCTTCAAAGGCAGATTGGAAAATAAAGGTCATTTTAATCGACTTTTTATCCGGCATTTAATGATGACTTAATATATAATAAGTATATACCAATAAGCATAAACTCAATTATCTTTGTATTATATATATTAAGATATTACAATTAGACGAGAAATTTAGTTCTGTTTTTGCATTCTCCATGAAATAATCGTTATCCAATAACCAAAAGAATGCCATCATGAACGCAACAGTTTTAGTACTCAATCAAGATTATCAACCTTTGAGCATATGCTCAGTGCAACGTTCTATGAAGCTTCTGTTTTTGGAAAAAGCAGAACTACTCCATGACGATCCCGAAAAAGAATTAAGCACTACAAGGACTTCGTATCAGTACCCCTCAGTTATACGCTTACGTAACTACATACGAATACCCTATACGAAAGTAGTGCTTTCCAGAAGAAATATTATGCGTAGAGATAAGTTCAGCTGTCAATACTGTGCAAAAAAGTCTGACCTAACCATAGATCATGTCCTGCCTAAAAGTAGGGGGGGTAAAGACCAATGGGAAAATCTGGTAACCGCTTGTGAAAAATGTAATGTAAAAAAGGGAAACAAAACTCCTCAAGAAGCTCAAATGCCACTTATTAGAAAGCCATACAGGCCTATTCCTATTACATTTTTTCGAGAGTATAACGGAAATGTACAAGATCCTTGGAAGCCTTATCTCTATATGACCTAAATTCAACGAATCAGTTAGTCAGATTGATTCGGGTTCTGCGCTAAAAAGAGTGGCAGAATTCGTATATTATTGGTTCTAACTTGGTCTAGAGACCTATTCATTTCATAAAATACGATACATTTACTATGAGTTATAAAGGACGGGTTTTAGTAGCCATGAGTGGTGGGGTCGATTCCTCAGTTGCAGCGGTGATGCTAGCTGAGCAAGGCTACGAAGTCATTGGAATAACCATGAAGACCTGGGATTATCATCGTAGTGGAGGTAATAGTGGTAAAGAAACTGGCTGTTGTACCGTAGAAAGCATGAATGATGCTCGACATATAGCCGTAAATCATGGCTTCAAGCATTTCATTGTTGATATTCGAGAAGAATTTGGTGACTGGGTCATTGACCGTTTTGTTGAAGACTATTTACAAGGTCGAACGCCTAATCCGTGTGTATTGTGCAACACCCATATTAAGTGGGCAGCTCTTATGAAAAGGGCTAATAATTTAGGTTGTGATTTTATTGCAACGGGACATTATGCTCTAATTAGGGAAGAGAATAGCCGTTTTGTTATTTCTAGAGGACTAGATCGGTCGAAAGATCAATCTTATGCTTTGTGGGGAGTAGCACAAGAACATTTGGTCAGAACTATTTTCCCATTAGGAGGGTACTCAAAAAAAGAAATCAGGCAAATTGCCCAAGATCACGGATTACTGAATGTGGCCAACAAACCAGATTCATACGAAATATGTTTTGTGCCGAATGACGATTACCGCCGCTTTTTAAAAGATCGTGTTGAGGGGCTAGAAGAAAAAGTTAAAGGGGGTACCTTCGTAGATAAAGATGGAAACGTACTAGGTACGCATGAAGGATATCCATTTTATACTATAGGTCAGCGCAGAGGTCTTAATTTACCGATGGGAAAGCCAGTTTATGTAACACATATCAATCCTTACACCAACACCATTACCATTGGAGAGAAAGAAGATTTGATAGAAACTACCCTAACTGCAAAGGAGTTAAATTTTATCAAATATGATGCTGTTCCAAAAGGTGAAATGGAAATTACCGGTGCTATCAGATATAACGATGACGGTGCAATTGGAACCCTTACACAGTTAGGAGAAGACGAAATAAAGGTACATTTCCCAACAGGTAGAGAGGCAATCACCCCCGGTCAAGCTATTGTTTGCTATGAAGGAGATGATGTGGTAGCTGGTGGTTGGATAAAAAAGGTAAATGTCTCTATGCAACAAGAAATAAATTCTCTCGTTTAATTTAAAAATTTTCATCTTCATTTTACCATCATGATTCGGACATTTACTTTATTGACACTTTTTATTTATTCTGTTTTGAGCACATCAACACAGGCTCAATTTAATGGGGTATTAGACATCCAATTGTATTCTAAAGACGATGCTGGAATTACCAATACTTCCCTCATTCACATGTATGTAACTCCTGAACGCATTCTTATCAAGGGTGCTGAAGAAGAGTCCATTAAAAGTGGAAATTACGAAGCCAGTGGTTTATTAATAAGGCAAGATCAACGAGATTTTGTTTTAATGATGGGTAAAAATCAAGCCCTCCAATTAAGTAAATCAGAAATCGAGGTGTTCTTCACTATGATCTCGACCATTTTTGGTATAGAAGAGCCAACCCCACAAGAGTTAGCCGAAAGTAAGTCTAGTGTGGTGGTAACTGGAAGGGTGGAAAATATAAATGGCTATCCCTCTAAAGAAATTAAAATTACCGGCGCGGATGGAAGCGGATATGCAACCATTTGGACAACCACAAAATTAGATATGGATTGGGGATTATTGAAAGAACCGTGGTTGAATAGTCCTGATTGGTTACGAGAGGCAACTGATCGGCTAACCATAGAATTTCAATCTAAAAGTGTACCAGTGCTAATGACTTGGACTTCAGATGATGGAACTTTTACCTTTTATGAGTTAATTCGAGTAGAAAAAAGTGCGGTTGCTAAAGCTATGGTTGAGCTGCCATCAAACTATCAATTACTTGGTTTTAGTGACTGGATCATGTTGCAAATGATGCAGCAGTACTAAAGGAATTCTTACAATATCACTCGCACTTATCTTCATTGACTAGAGTTAGCCCGACTAATGTTCTTGAGTTGAACTCTTAATTCATCCAAGCTGTGGATAGGAGCTTCACAATGGTAGTTTTGGCATAAGAATACTCTTGAAGGAGCCTCATCGATTAGGTAGTTTGCTAGACTTGGAATTCTTTTTACGAGTGCTTCTTTATTGTGATCATTCAATACATGCACAGTAGACATAGGCAAATAGTACTGATCTATTTCTAGTTTAAGTGCTTTTACACTAGATTCTCTATCTTTACCCTGTACCACTACCCATTGTGTAGGCTCATAATGATACTGTTGTAAAGCCATCATCGCAACCGTAATACTTGAGCCAAATTGTGACCATTCCTCCGAAAATCGTTTGCCCATTTTATCTAAATACTCTATCCATTTGGTTTGACCAGAAATATGATACAATCGAATTAGACAATAGGCTATGGCTGAGTTAGCGGAAGGAATAGCCCCATCATAAATAGACATGGGGGCGCCAAACACCTGAATTTCAGAACTCTGAGATTGGACAAGCGCTCCTTGATCATCTCCAAATAGGGTTAAGGTAACATCGGCTAAATCTAGGGCTTTTTGTACATAGGTAGAGTCAGCGGTATAGCCATAACACTCGAGGTACGCCCATATTAAAAAACTATGGTCTTCAGCGAAGGCATCGATGGCTGTTTCCCCATCATGATGCCGGTGGTACCATCGAACAGAATTCTCCAATTCGTCACCGTCCATACTACTATCCACGCTATAGCTAAAAGTTCTCTCCAAAAAGTCCAAGGTCAAAAGAGCTTGAGTTCCCATCTCTTCAGAATTTAATATACGTGCTGCATTCGCCAAGCTAGCTACTAAGAGTGCATTCCAATCGCAAAGAATTTTGTCATCACACAGTGGGCGAATACGCTGCTTGCGGCATTCGAATAGTACAGACCTGATACGTTCCCACTGCAGGTAGGCAGTCTCATCTAGCTCTTTTGTGAGATGTAAAATATTTTGGCCTGTACGTTGTTTAGTTGCTTCATCGAGCATGTTACCTTGTTCTGTAACCCCGAAATAATCAGCTAGCAATGATAATGAGTGTTCGGGAAGTCTCCCCTGCAGCTCAAGGATTTTAAGCTCTTTATAACTCCAAGTATAAAATTTACCTTCTTCACCTTCTGAATCAGCATCTTCTGCGCTAGAAAAACCTCCGCTTGGTAGCAACATATCCCGTTGTAAATACTCAAATAACTCTAAACAAGTTAGTTTGAATAGTGGTTCTTTTGTAATCTGCCATGCTTCGGCATAGGCCATAAGCATTAGGGCTTGGTCATACAGCATTTTTTCAAAGTGCGGAAGTAGCCATTTTTCGTCAGTGGAATATCGGTGAAACCCATATCCTACATGATCCCACAATCCTCCATGACGCATTTTTTTTAAGCTAAGTATCACACTCTCCAAGAGCTCGGAATCCTGGTGCTGATACCATTCCCGGCAAAGAAATACAAGTTGATGTGGGGAAGGAAATTTAGGGGCTTTACCAAACCCACCGTAATTGGGGTCCGCATGTAGACTGAAATAGCTTTGTGCTTTTTTTAGAGCATTCTCATCAGGAAATGATCCTATGGAATACGAGGTATATTGTGAGTAGCCTTGAGTGATCTGCTCTATGGCTTTACGAACTCTAGCTTGTTCGTTGGTCCACATACCTTGTATTCCGCGCAGTATTTGTCGTAAACCAAGTCGCCCCATCTGCGCTTCTTTAGGTATATAGGTCGCTGCATAAAACGGCTCTTTTTCAGGGGTCATTATAATGGTCAAAGGCCAGCCTCCTTGGCCTGTTAGCATCTGGCAAACCGGCATATAAAGTTGATCTATATCTGGGCGTTCTTCTCGGTCTACTTTAATAGACACAAAATACCCGTTTAAATAGGCCGCAATCTCCGGATCTTCGAAGCTCTCATGTTCCATGACATGGCACCAATGGCAGGTAGCATAACCAATGGATAGAAAGATTGGTTTATGTTCATTCTTAGCCTTATCAAATGCCTCTTGTTCCCATGCATACCAGTCAACAGGGTTTTCGCTGTGTTGTTGCAGGTAAGGACTTTTTTCTTTGTAGAGGCGGTTTGGCATATTTCAGCATCATTGAATAGCCATTTGACATTCAAAAGGCTATCTTTAGTTATATAATAGAGTTAAAAATAACAAAACAATTCATCTATGTCCGTCGAAAGAACACTTACCATTTTAAAACCTGATTGCGTCAAAAAAGGATTAATCGGTGAGGTAATAAAACGAATTCAAGAAGCCGGTTTCCGCATTGTTGCTATAAAAATGATGCAGCTGACCCCAACTACTGCAGGTGGGTTTTATGCAGTGCATAAAGAACGACCATTTTATGGGGAGTTATGTGATTTCATGAGTAGCGGTCCATGTGTCCCTATGGTACTAGAAAAAGAAAATGCCGTATCCGATTTCAGAGTTTTCATTGGCGCTACCAATCCAGCCGAAGCCGAAGCGGGTACCATTCGTGCGAACTTTGCTGATAGTGTAGGGGAGAACATAATTCATGGCTCTGACTCGGTTGAAAATGGGGTCATAGAATCCAATTATTTTTTTGCTGAGTCTGACATATTAGCTGTAAAGGGTGCATAAAAAGATGCTTCATCGTACCCGGATATCTACTCTAGTGCTCCTTTTTGTAGGCGAATTATCATTTATCACCTGCCAATCTGAGAGAACGAAGATACTAGATAGGGTGGGTTTTGAGTCGACCCAACAGACTGATATTAAAGTGGGATCAAAGGTGCTGATTCAGGAGCATTTGGACGAGCTTGATGGGCGGAATATAGGTCTGGTTATGAATCCTACTGCTCGGGTAGATGGGGTACATATGCTAGATACTTTAATAGCTTTAGGGTTGCCAGTCAAGGCGCTTTTTGCTGCAGAACATGGATTTCGCAGCAATCAGGGTGCAGGGGAAATTATACAAGATGGACTAGACGAAGCTACAGGACTTCCTGTTTTTTCCCTCTATGGGGCCACTAAAAAGCCTACTGCACAAATGTTGGAAGAAATTGATGTTTTACTGTTTGATATGCAAGATGTTGGGGCTAGGTTTTATACCTACAATTCGACTATGAAGTATGTAATTGAGGCTGCAGCAGAGCAAGGGATTGAGGTTTGGATTTTGGATCGTCCCAATCCATTGGGTGGAGATTATGTTGCAGGATGGGTCTTAGAACCCGAATACAACTCGTTTATTGGGACGTATCCTATACCTATAGCTCATGGATTAACCTTGGGTGAATTAGCTCAAATGGCATTGGGGGAGGATTGGTACGAAACCGATGCCAAGGTTAATTTGCGAGTCATACAAATGAGTGGTTGGCAGAGAGAGATGAAGTGGAATGACACCCAATTAGAATGGGTGCCACCTTCGCCTAATTTGCCCACTTTTGAACATGCCTATGCCTACATAGGGACCTGTTTTTTTGAGGGTACCACTCTATCAGAAGGTAGAGGCACAGAGCATCCTTTTTTAATGATGGGGGGAGAAAGCAGCAGCGTCAATGATGATTTTTCGCTGTGGAGCAATCATGGTGTGCGCTTGCAACCCACGCAATTTACCCCTGTTTCTATACCTGGAAAAGCTTTACGCCCAAAAGGTGAAGGTCTACTGTTAAATGGAATCCTATGGGAAAATGCCTCGGATCACCCAGATCCGTTGACCATTGGCTTACGCATGATGCAGTGGCTCATGGAACATTCACCGGAGGCAGCGTACAAAGACTATCTATATCTTCTGGCTGGGACTGATAAAATTGATGAATTAAGCCGCAAACGCATCAACCTGAAAACTGATTCACTTGATATAGAGTGGGGCAGTAACTTTGAGTCGTTTAAAGAAAAACGCAGTAACTACTTACTGTATTAAGCCTGTCGTCTTTTCCACTCGTAGCTAATGAGTGCAGCGATAACGGAGGCATTAAGTGATTCAACAGCGTGCTCCATTGGGATGGACGCAGAACTATCCAAGAGTTTGGCTACTTTCTTACTTATACCACGACCCTCACTGCCCACTACAAAAGCTAGAGGTCCCGTCCATTCAGCAGACCATAGTGAATCGGACGCATTGCCTTCGAGCCCTATTAGTTTAAAACCCGCTAGTTTTAAATCCTTTAGACCTTGCTCAGTGTTGTGCACTCGTATAACGGGAATAATGCCAGCGGTACCTGCTGAAACTTTGAACACCGTAGCATTGACCGGAACCTGCTGTTGAGTGGGTATGATAATGGCCGATATTCCAGCAGCCGTGGCTGATCGAATAATAGCACCTAAATTGTGAGGATCTTGGATACTATCCAATAGTAGAACCGCTGTCGTTGGACCCACCATAGTTTGTTCAATCCAATCAAAAAAGTTCGTGTAGTTTATAGGACTAATTTCAGCGATGAACCCTTGATGATTCCCTAGATTACTTAGCCGATCCAATTTCTGAATGGGTACCGAGCTAATCGGGATGTTGTGAGCTTCACACTCTTCTTTTAAATCATCATATTTTATGGGAGCCATGCTGTTAAGCACAAATATTTTAGATATTTTACCGGTATCACGACTAAGGGCTTCGCGAATGGCGTGCTTGCCATATATGAGTAGATTATTTTTTTCTGATTTTTCCATATCAATTATGGAATAATATAGGCTTTTTATACATTACTTAGAGAAGTCAGTAAGTGTAAAGGTTAGAAAAAAACGAATGGCGAAAGGTCAATCAAATAAGTATTCACTAGGTAGGTCCAAAGAAGACAAGTACGATTTTCTTTTGAGTGTTATTGGTACGTCATTCCCCCAGCAAAAAAACAAGAAAAAAACCCATAAAAGGTATTCAGAGAGTTTACTGGCACGGTTGGTAGGGAATGTTCAAGATCATGGAAGTATAGCCCTAGTCTCAGCTCTTTTTCAGATTGCGTTGGGTTCCTTGGTTATTGCCTTAGCACTGCTTCAGGCCATTCGTCCAGTCTGGTTAGCGGGAATTGTTACCGTTTTAGGAAGCTTTTCTATTCTACTGGGTATATATGTGGCTTATTATTCTTGGTCAAATCAGTATCAAGCCAAAAAGCTTATAGACGAGGCAATTGAACGAGTTGTCAAGCAACAAAATTAAAAAAATCTCAAAGAAAGAGATTCGAACTAGTAAGTGTTTTATCCCATGGGTGCATCATTACGATTGATTGTTAGTAGTTTACCGGTATTATTTTTCCTTACCCAATGCCAACAACAGGATTCGAATGTGAACCAAAAAGAAGCTAATGAAGAAACACATGTTGCATCCCTTCCCCAATCCCCACTGGATAATGGAAATGGATTTTGGGTCATTGCCCACCGCGGGGTGAGTGGTAGCTACCCTGAGAATACTCTGAGCGCATTTCAGGCAGCCATCGATATGCAAGCAGAAATGGTAGAATTGGATGTTTCCATATCAAAAGATGGAATTCCTGTTGTTGTTCACGACAAAACGGTGGATCGCACGACGGACTTTGAAGGTGACGTGCAAAGTTTCAGCGTAGAAGAGCTAAAGAGAATGGAAGTAGGGGCCTGGTTTTCAGAAAAATTTCGGGGAGAGGAATTTCCCACTCTTAGAGAATCTCTGGAACTAATGAAGGGTCAAATCGCGGTAAATATAGAAATAAAAAGCGAAGCGGTTTCCGATGAAATCAATGGTGGAATTGTTGATAAAGCTTTACAGATTGTAAAAGAGCTAGATATGAGTTCCTCAGTTATCTTTTCTAGCTTTGACTACCGAGTCATGGAGCAACTTAATGCGCTGGACATTCAAATGCCTAAAGCACTGTTGTATGAAACCTCACAATCAGGGGAGTTAAAGCCTTCAGAGTTAGTCAAAAAGTATCAAGTAGATGTATTTAATTGTAATTATCGTCAATTAAGTCAGGAATGGATTGCGGATTTACAAGCGCATCAGATTCCTTATCTCGTGTACACAGTGAATGAGCCAGAATTAATGAAGGAGCTTATTGAAAAAGGCGTAAGTGGAATGTTTACTGATTTCCCTCAAGAATTGATGGGAATTGTGGAAAACTTGTGAATAAATAATGCAAAATTAGCCAATCGTTAAATTGACCGTCAAGTGCTTTAGCCCTATCTTACTGCAACCCGTAATTTCACACCTTTATACATGTCTACCAAATATATCTTTGTTACTGGGGGAGTAACATCGTCTTTGGGTAAAGGAATTATTTGTGCATCACTAGGCCGGTTGCTGGTTGCACGAGGACTCAAAGTTACCGTTCAGAAATTAGATCCCTACATCAACGTAGATCCTGGCACCATGAATCCCTATGAGCACGGAGAAGTGTTCGTTACAGACGATGGTGCCGAAACAGACCTGGACCTGGGACATTACGAGCGTTTTCTTGATATTCGTACCTCTCAGAGTAATAATGTGACCACCGGTCGAGTTTATTACGATGTAATTAACAAAGAACGAAAGGGAGCTTATCTTGGTAAAACCGTTCAAGTAATACCACACATTACCGATGAAATACAATCTCATGTATTAAAATTAGCTCAATCAGGTAATTATGATGTAGTTATTGTTGAAATAGGGGGTACCGTTGGTGATATCGAAAGTTTGCCTTACATAGAAGCAGTCAGGCAGCTACGCTATAATGTGGGTCGGGCAAACACCCTTTCTATTCATTTGACCCTGATTCCATACTTATCGGCCGCTGGTGAATTAAAAACCAAACCCACTCAGCATTCGGTAAAAACTCTTTCTGAAAGTGGTCTCCAACCCGATATATTGGTATGTAGAACGGAACACCCCCTCGACGAATCGATACGCGGGAAAGTAGCACGCTTTTGTAATGTAGATTTAGAGGATGTGATCGAGTCCATTGATGCCAGAAGCATATACGAGGTACCACTGCTTATGCAAAAAGAGGGTTTAGATGCCAGAGTCATCGAAAAATTAAAGCTTGAAACCCGCGAGCCAGACTTAGACCAATGGATACAATTTGTGGATGCGGTTTGTAATCCTTCCCATGAAATAGAAATTGCATTGGTTGGTAAATACGTCGAGCATCATGATTCGTATAAATCCATTGTAGAAGCCTTTGTTCATGCAGGAGCTATGAATGATGTAAAAGTATCTATTCGCTGGGTTCAATCAGATAATCTTGATACGAACAACATAGCTCAGGCACTCTCAGGGGTTCAGGGAATCTTGGTGGCTCCAGGATTTGGTGGACGAGGAATAGAAGGGAAACTGTCTGCTGTCCAATATGCCAGAGAGCAGAAAATCCCCTTTTTTGGTATATGCTTAGGTATGCAATGTGCGGTAATTGAGTATGCCCGTAACGTCTGTGGTTTAACTGAGGCCAATAGTACCGAATTTGATGAAACCAATCCGCATCCCATCATAGATATAATGTACGATCAGAAAAATATCGAAAACATGGGAGGAACAATGCGCCTAGGGAAATACAATTGTTCCGTAGTCCCTAATACCTTTGCCTACCATGCCTACAGGACAGACCAAGTACAGGAAAGGCATCGTCACCGTTACGAAGTAAACAATGAAATTCGTTCTGTACTCAGTGAAAATGGGCTGGTATTCAGTGGGCTAAATCCTGAACGCGACTTGGTAGAAATTGTAGAAATTCCTGATCATCCATGGTTTGTTGGGGTACAGTTTCACCCCGAATTACGAAGTACAGCTAGCCATCCACAAGCTTTGTTTGTGGCCTTTGTTAAGGCAGCAAAAAAGCAGGCAGGTTTCGAATAAAAACAAATTGTACTTAGGTACTCATCGGCGCTAGGAAAAAAGCCTCCTCTGGTTCATGCGGTTCTTTTCGGCACTATAAAAAAGCCTCTGAGAATCTATTTTAAATAAAAAAACATGCAAACCGAACAGCAAAGATTTCATCATAAGACGAGAATTCGGGCGTGTGGAGTACTCCGCAGAGGTGATCAACTCTTATGCCTAAACATGCACTCACCAGTCACTAAACAAGCAGTTTGGACCTTTCCTGGTGGAGGTATTGAAGTAGGGGAGTCACTCCATGAAGCAGTTCAAAGAGAATTCATCGAAGAAACCGGACTTACCATTGAAGTAGGGGAATTATTATTGGTTAATGAGCTCATTCAAGCTCCTTTTCATGCCATTGAATTTTATTTTGCAGTTCATGATCCAAAAAATACGCCCATAAGGTCTCCTAGGCTTGGCAGCGATCCAGAAAACAACTCCGCTTATCTACATGCCTTGGCCTTTATGAGCCAGCAAGAATTCAGAGAAAAAGGAATTTCTCCGGACTTTTTCAAAGACACATTCTGGGAATCCAACGTTTTTCCAGTGATTTCTGTATACTAATAGTTACCTCACAATGAGGGGATGATCGAAGCTGGCTCAGGCATGCAACGGTGCCACAGCTTCGAGATAGCAACATATCAACTCTAATTCTATTTATTAACTACCCACTTACTATGGTTTCACAGAATACCTTTAGCCGCTACAAAAAATATCTAAGTTTCACATTAGTACTTTTTTTGGGGTTTAGCTGTGCAGAGTCTACTAAAAAAACAGTCTATTACAATGCAAATGGGTATACAATCGAATCCGATACTTTACGATCCTTCAGCACCTTGGTAGTGGATGGGGAGAGGGTGTTTGCTGTGGGGGGTGAAGATCTTGCTGAGCAATTTCAAGTTACTCCAAGTGTCACAGCTATTGATCTTGAGGGCAAGACCTTGCTGCCAGGAATCATAGATGCACACGGGCATGTGATGGGTTTAGGTTTTCAAGAACTCCAAATCAATTTGGCGGGGATGACGAGTCTTCAAGGAACTCTTGATGCGTTGAAAGAGTATGCCGAAGCTAATCCAGAGTTAGAGTGGGTTATAGGGCGCGGTTGGAACCAGACATTGTGGGAGGAAAATCGCTTTCCAACAGCCGCCGATTTAGATCAGGTAATTCCAGATAAACCTGTTTGGTTAAGTCGGGTAGATGGGCATGCAGGTTGGGCGAACTCAAAAGCCATGCAATTGGCACATGTTAGTTCTGATACACCAGATCCTGATGGTGGTAAAATCATCCGCGATACCAGAGGCCGTCCAACAGGAGTGTTTATTGATGCAGCAGAAGGGTATGTGCAACGAGTGGTTCCCGAATCAACTAGAGAAGAACAAGCTCTAGTACTTGATGCGGCTCTTTCTTTGCTCAGTTCTTATGGAGTAACCAGTGTGCACGATGCTGGGGTTGGAGTAGAAACATGGGAGTTGTATAAGCAATTTGCAGAACAGGGGAAATTACGAACAAGAATTTACGGGATGATCTCAGGGGCAGGTGCAATATTTGATCAATTATCCAATGAGGGACCTATAAACTCATTGTACGATGATCGATTAGCACTGCGTAGTGTGAAATTATACTCGGATGGGGCTTTAGGTAGTAGGGGTGCTGCATTGATTGAAGACTATCATGACGATCCTGGGAATAAAGGGTTGTTGTTTGTAGGTCAAGAGGAAATGAATGCAATGACCGAAAAAGTGGTAGCAAAGGGGTATCAGGCAAATATACATGCAATCGGTGATGCTGCAAACAGGCAGGTAATTGATGCACTTGAGTATGCTCAGGAGCTACATCCGCGTGAGGATCAACGAAATAGAATCGAACATGCTCAAATAGTAGCCCTAGAAGATATTGGACGATTTAAAGAGTTAGATTTAATAGCTAGCATGCAGCCTACTCATGCAACTAGTGATAAGAATATGGCAGAAGACCGAGTAGGTTCGCAACGAATTAAAGGCGCCTACGCCTGGCAGAGTTTTTTGGCTCAGGGTACCATTGTAGCTTCTGGGTCAGACTTTCCAGTCGAATCAGCCAACCCATTTCTTGGAATATATGCCTCTATCACACGTAAAGATGTTGAAGGGAACCCATTGAATGGTTGGTATCCAGAGGAGGCGATGGATCGAGTTCAAACCCTGAAATCCTTCACTATAGATGCTGCTTATGCTGGATTTCAAGAAGGTGTTTTGGGTAGTTTAGAGCCAGGTAAATGGGCAGATTTTATTATAATTGATCAAGATATTATGACAGCGCCCGATTCAATGCTTTGGCAAACAAAACTACTAGAGACTTGGGTGGCGGGAAAAAAAGTCTTTGATCGTAGCACAGAGTAAGTACATAATTCTATGTGTGTTACAAATTATTTCATACCCTATTAAACGTAAATAGTTTTAAAAGAGTCTTTTTTTTACAAAAAGTGGGCAACAAATTAGTCATTCTGTCGTGTAGTGTAATAAAGCTCCACGTCCAACAATATTTAACAGTAGATGACCTATTTTAAATTATTCGGATGTTGGAGTTTTTTTGTTTTGAAACTCCCTTACCTTTAAGGCAAGTACATGTTGACTGAATTTACTATAATCAAAAGAGATTTGTCATGGCAGCAACTCGTTCGACCATGCTAGAGCTTGGTACAAAAGCACCCCCTATTCAACTACCCATTGTTACCGGTGGTGATTTCGATTTATATCGTTACACCGCACATAGCAAAGGTATTGTGATACTATTTATATGTAATCATTGTCCCTACGTGCACCATATTAATGAAACACTAGTTTCTGTAGCCAATACCTACATTAATAAGGGAATCCCCTTCATTGCAATTAGCTCTAATGACGCAATAAAGTATTCAGAGGATTCCCCGGAAAAAATGATTGATGTGGTACGTAAGCAACGCTACCCTTTTCCCTACCTTTATGATGAAAGTCAAGCGATTGCTAAAGTGTACAAGGCAGCATGCACTCCCGATTTTTATTTTTTCGATATGCAGCTAAGCTTATACTACAGAGGACAGTTCGATGCTAGCCGCCCAGGAAACGAAATAGAGGTGACGGGCAAGGATTTGACTACGGCGATTGATGGGTATCTGAAAGGAGAAAAAGCTCCAAAAACCCAAGTGCCTAGCATAGGCTGTTCTATTAAATGGAAAGCAGGAAATGAACCTGAATATTTCCTATAATAAAGAATGAATATACAAGACATACGTAAAGACTATACGCAAAATGAACTGGACGAAGCGGCACTACGGGAAGATCCCGTTTCACAATTCAATAGCTGGTTTGAGGAGGCTTTAAAGGCAGAAGTCCTAGAAGCAAATGCCTGTGCACTTGCAACTGTAGATGAACTTGGAAATCCGCATAACCGTATTGTATTGCTAAAAGGAGTGTCCGAGAGTGGATTCCAATTTTTTACTAATTACACTTCCGATAAAGCCAATGAAATAGGGCGAAACGCTGCGGTAGCAATGACTTTTTTTTGGAAAGAATTGGAAAGACAGGTTCGTATAGAGGGACAGGTTAGGAAGATTAGTGAAGAGGATTCTAAAGCTTATTTTATATCTCGACCTCACATGAGTCAACTAGGGGCTTGGGTTTCAAATCAAAGTCAAGTTATCAGCGGTAGATCGGTATTAGAGCAACGACTAGAAGAATTAATGCAGCGCTACCCAGAGGGGACTAATGTACCTTACCCTGCTCATTGGGGAGGCTTTGAGTTACGACCCATAAAAGTTGAATTCTGGCAAGGTCGACCAAGTAGGCTTCATGATAGGATATGTTATGTTCAAATAGATCAAGGATGGCATAAACAGCGATTAGCTCCATAAGCAAAGTAGGTATAATGCCTAAGATCAAGCATAAACGTTTTCAAGAGATCGCTCAATTTGATCATGTTATTGAGTGGACCGATTATCCAAATGGTCAGGGGTTTAATACTCACATATGGTTTGAAAAGTTTTTCTCTGGTTCGGATACATTCAATTTAGAATTAGCCTGTGGGAAGGCAGAGTATACAATAGGTCTGGCCAAAAGGTATCCTAAAAGAAATTTTGTTGGAGTGGACATAAAGGGGAATCGTATGTGGGTGGGTGCTCACCATGCCCTAACTCATCACATGCATAATGCAGCTTTTTTGCGAGCCTATATAGCTCATTTAGAACATTATATCCCGGAAGGGAGGATAGAGGAAATCTGGATTATCTTTCCAGATCCGCAACTCAAAAAAGATCGCAAGAAGTTAACATCGACCCGTTTTTTAGAGCTTTATAAGAAGCTGCTAATACCAGGGGGTACGGTTCATCTAAAAACTGACAGTGCTGAATTATTCGAATTTACCCTTGCTCAAATTACTGCTCATAATTTGACCATAGTTAGGCAAATAGACGATGTATATGCAAATCCATCCTCGCCCGAGGAGCTGGTTGGTATTCAAACTTTTTACGAAGGATTACATGTCAAGAGAGGAAGAACCATTCGGTATGTGCAGTTTAGTTTAAGCAATAATAGCTAACCGGATTGATATAGGCATATAAACTTCTTTATAGATATTTAACTTGTCAAATGTCTTGTTTATATGTATTCTTGTGGTATTAAATACTACCACATGATTGATCTAGACGATATAGACAAACAGATTATTGCACTGTTGCAAGAAAATGCTCGAATTAGCAATAGAGAGATTGCAAAGAAGGTTGGACTTACGGCCACTCCCACTATTGAGCGGGTAAAACGCTTAGAGCGAAAAGGAGTCATAAAAGGGTACATGGCTGTACTAGAGAAAGAAAAGGTGGGCAAAGGGATGACCGTTTTTGTTAAGGTGACTTTAAGTATTCATCAAATGAGTTTATTGGACGAATTTATTGAAGTGATTCAAGGTATACCAGAGATATTATCCTGTTACCATACTACAGGGCAAACTGATTTTTTGTTGCATGTAGTGGCTACAGACATAGCTGACTATGAGCGATTGTTGCGAGATAAGCTAACCACATTACCTGATGTACAACGCCTTGAGACCACTATGGTGTTGAGAGCAATTAAAGAGGGTGGATACATACCAACCAGTTAAAGCTAGGAGTTCACAATATGAAATTTAAATCTAGAGCTGTTCACGGTGTTGTTGACGCAGAGAGAATACTTAAAGAATCTGAGGGGGCGCATGTACCCCCCATTTATCAGACATCAACCTTTCTCTTTAATGATGTAGCTCATGGGGCAAGAGCTTTTTCAACCCCAGATCATGATGGAGTGCATATTTACACTCGTTTATCCAATCCAAATAATAACACCCTAGAACAATCGATTACCGCTTTGGAATGCTATGATTTGGATAGTGATGCCTATACCTCTATGGTTTTTGGCACCGGTATGGCAGCCATAAGTACAGCCATTATGGCTATGGCTAAGCAGGGGCAGGTACTCGCTCAAGATGCTCTGTATGGTTGTAGCAGTCAATTATTGTTTGAACAAGGACCATACTGGGGTATAGAAGCTGATTTTATAGATTTTACTCATCTCGATGCTTTCCGGAAAAAAGTTCATTCGATGGATAATCTGAAAGTGGTGTATATGGAAACAATCACCAATCCAACAATGAGAGTAGCTCAAATGGACAGCATTGTTGAGATCGCTCACCAAGTGGGTGCCAAAGTAATTGTAGACAATACTTTTGCATCTCCTATGTATTGCCGGCCACTCAATTTTGGAGCCGATATCGTGATTCATTCATCGACTAAATATATTGGTGGACATGGAACCTCATTAGGTGGTGTGTTGACTTGTTCTAAAGAATTGGCAGAGAATTATGAGCTAGGAACCTACAGAAAAAATTTGGGAGGTATCGCTGGACCTATGGACTCATGGTTATTAAATAATGGGTTAAAAACGATGGCTCTTCGAGTACAGGCTCAAACAGATAATGCGATGAAAGTAGCGCAGTTTCTTGAATCACATGATTCGGTTAAACGAGTTTGGTATCCTATGTTAGAGTCTCATCCCGATTACATTGTCGCACAGAACATATTGTTGGGTGGAGCTGCCTCGGTGATGAGCTTTGAGCTAAAAGGAGGCCTTGAATCAGGAAGTAATCTTATGAATTCGGTTCAGCTTTGTTCACTTGCAGTGAGTTTAGGTGCGGTGGATACTTTGATTCAACATCCCGCATCGATGACACACTCAGTGATGGATGTTCATTTGCGTCAAAAAGCAGGTATAGAAGATGGTTTAGTCCGGCTTGCGGTGGGTATTGAGGATGTAGATGACATTATAGGTGACTTGAGTCAAGCCTTGGTGAATAAAACGGTTATTGAATAGTTCGGTTTACCAACTCCCGCCAGCCCCTCCACCACCGGAGCCAAATCCTCCACCGCCACTAAAACCACTAAAACCACCACCGGAGCCAAATCCGCCGCGACCACTTGGGCTGTTGAGTAAGCTACTCCAAAGTAAAACATCCATTGCACCAATGGTGCGGCCACCACCACGGCCACCCCGACCCTTGAAAAAAATAAAAAATAGAATCAAAGTAAGCAGAATAAGCAGATCAACAGGAAATCCTTCTTCAGAACCGAGGGCATTTTCCACCGCTTCATATTCACCAGAAGCTAATTGCATAAGCGCACTAGTGGCTCGATCAAGACCTTGGTAAAATTGTCCACTTTGCAGTGCGGGTACAAGTATGTCCTGCACAACTCTCTTGGCCATGACATCTGGAATAGCTCCTTCTAAACCATATCCCACCTCTATCTGTAGTTCTCTTTCTTGAACAGATATTAGAATAAGAACCCCATTATACCGCTCAGCTTCCCACATTTGCCAGGTGTTAAATAGGTAGGTAGCGGCTTCCTCTCTTGGGAGGCCTGTAAGATTATTAAGTACGGCAATAGTAATTATATTGGATGTTGTGTCTCTATAGTTACGTAGTTTTTGTTCAAGTATTACTTCTTCTTGGTTGGTTAGTAGATTCCCAAAATCGTTTACCATACCAACGGGCCTTTGTGGAAGCTCATTTGGGGACTGAGCATATAGCAGACCAGCGGAGCTTTGAATAGACGCGCCTGTATGAGTTTGGAATATCCCCCATATTGTGGGTAGTGAAACAACATTTACCCCAAGTATCCAAACTAGAGCCATCAAACTAATTATAGAGGAGCGTATACTTCTACTTTTTACCCGGAAAATGGAGCTTTTCAATTGGATATTATCCATAGCTAATAGAATCATCAAGTTCATTTTCGTCATCATGTTGATATGGAAAGTGTTGCTGTAACTTACCGCCAATGTCCAATAATGCTTTGACGAGCCCATTTTTTATGTTTCCTTCTTTGAAATCTGCTTGAAGGGTTACAAGGGTACTTTCCCAAAATTCTTGGCCAACCTTTGTATGAATACCTTCGTCCCCCCAAATAGCTAGTAAATGATCCTTTGTAGCCACATATACAATCACGCCATTTCGCAGTTCTGTTTTGTGCATGCCTAACTTTTGGAATAAGCTAGTAGCCCTTTTAATCGGATCTTTTTTAGGGCATTTTTTTTCAATATGCACACGAACTTCCCCTGAGGTTTTTTTTTCTGCTTGCTGAATGGCCTGAACAACGGCTAATTCATCGGCACTGCTTAAAAAGGGCATGGGTTTTTCAATCTAAAGGGTTTTACGATCAACAGAAATTTCGATATACAAATTATTTAAAATCAACTAGCGGTGGTTGTTCGGCTCCCTCATTTGCTTCAAAATAGGCTTTTCGATCAAACCCAGTAATGGAGGCAATAAAGCTTCCGGGGAATTTTCGAATGTCTGTGTTATACTGGCGAGCGGTGTCATTGAATCGTTTTCTTTCGGTCGCAATACGGTTTTCAGTCCCTTCTAGTTGAGCTTGAAGATCTCTAAAGTTAGCATTTGCTTTGAGTTCGGGGTATCGCTCGACACTTACCAACAGTCTAGAAAGCGCACCACTTAATTGTTCTTGTGCAGCCTGGAACTGTTGAATTTTGGCAGGATCGTTAAGGTCATCGGCTTGCAGTGTAATAGATGTTGCTCGACTCCGAGCCTCGATAACCGATTGTAATGTTTCCTGCTCGAAATTCGCGGCGCCTTGCACTGAGTTGACTAAATTCGGGATTAAATCGGCGCGTCTCTGGTATTGGTTTTCAACTTGTGCCCATGCACTTTCAACCGATTCTTCGGCCGTTACAAATCCGTTGTTAACGCTAATTCCATAAATAACAAGTATGGTGAGTAGGGCAACAATAATGATATTTTTTGCTTTCATAGTTTCAAGTCTCTCTGGTTAAAATATTTGGTTCATAATCATGCTATATTATACGAAAATCCAACGTTTAGGATTTATAGAATCTAGCAGAAAATATAAAGCATGCAAAAAGAACTCATTCGATACATTTATTTTGATTTAGACGATACCCTATTGAATCATAAAAAAGCCGAACAAAACGGGCTAAGAGATATTTATAAAAAGATACCGGCGCTTCAGGTGGTTTCTACGGACGAATTACTTAGGGTGTATGCGCAGATTAATCGGGGCTTATGGATTGAATATGCACAAGGAATCATTGATCGAAACACATTACACCGTCGAAGGTTCCAAGAAAGTTTTGAGGCGCTGGGAATTGATGGTGAACTCTACGAGTATGCAGGCTCAATTTATATGGAGTATTACAGGACCCATTGGGAATGGGTGAAGGGAGCTAAGCAAGCATTTGTAAAACTTCACGAATACTACGAAATGGGTGTGATCACGAATGGTTTTGCAGAAACGCAAAGGATGAAAGTACGTCAATTTGAATTCGATAAGATGTGCTCAACCATCATTATTTCAGAAGAATTTGGTTTAATGAAGCCAGATCCGGCTATTTTCAATGAAGCGACTCAACGAGCACGATATGCTCCTGAGCATATTCTCTATGTAGGGGATTCGCTGAATTCCGATGTAGATGGTGCGTTGAATGCGGGTTGGAACATGGCTTGGTACAATCCGAAAAATCACTCACCTGAAGGTAGGGAGCCTCACTTGAATTTTCAGGATTTCCAGGAATTAATCGATGTCTTAGGGTAGAGGCTAAGCAAAAAAGCTTGTACATTTAACCCATCTAAAAATCAACGTACTGCATATGTCTGACCACACCTCAACTGAACTCTCTGTAAACCTTGAATTAGCTCTGGAACATGGTTTAACTAAGGAAGAATATGAAATGATTGTTCAACGCTTAGGAAGAACTCCTAGTTTTACTGAATTAGGAGTGTATTCGGTGATGTGGAGTGAACATTGTTCATACAAAAATTCCATATTAGAACTCAAAAAACTACCTCGTGAAGGTGAACACTTATTGGTTGCGGCTGGGGAAGAAAATGCTGGGCTTGTGGACATTGGTGATGGTTTGGGGTGTGCGTTTAAAATTGAAAGTCATAACCATCCATCTGCGGTGGAACCTTACCAAGGCGCTGCTACTGGAGTGGGTGGTATTCATCGCGATATTTTCACTATGGGGGCACGTCCTATTGCTTCCTTGAATTCTTTGCGTTTTGGTTCTTTGGAAACCCCTAGAGTTAGATATCTATTAGACGGTGTGGTGCGTGGTATCGGGGATTATGGAAATTCTTTTGGTGTACCAGTCATCGCTGGTGAAGTTTGTTTTGATGAAAGTTATGAGGGTAATCCACTAGTCAATGCAATGAGCATTGGGATTGTTAAAGCGGGCGAAACAGCCTCAGCCATTGCAAAGGGATTAGGGAATCCGGTACTCATAGTGGGAGCGAGTACGGGTAGAGATGGGATACATGGGGCAACCTTTGCTTCCGAGGAAATCTCTGAGGAAAGCGAAGCGAAACGACCCAGTGTACAGGTTGGAGATCCATTTACTGAAAAATTATTACTGGAAGCCAGTCTCGAAGCACTTCAAACAGGTGCAGTCGTTGGAATGCAGGATATGGGAGCGGCTGGAATTGCCTGTTCTTCTAGTGAAATGACCGCAAAAGGTGGCCAAGGGATGCGCATAAATTTAGATTTAGTACCCGCGCGTGAGCCAGGAATGACTGCCTATGAAATGCTTTTATCCGAAAGTCAGGAACGCATGCTCATTGTGGCACATAAAGGCCAAGAGCAAGATATTATCGATGTATATGAGAAGTGGGATTTACATGCCGTTGTAATTGGCGAAGTGGTGGAAGGTGATCAAGTAACTTATTGGAAGGATAGCGAAATAAAAGCCCAAATTCCCGCCGAACATTTGGTGTTGGGTGGCGGCGCCCCTCAATATGTACGCGAAACCAAAAAACCAAGCTATCTCGAGGAAACGCAAAACGCTGATTTATCTGGGTTAAACCACCCCAAAAACCTCATAGATTGTTTGGAAGCTTTGTTAGGTAGTCCAAATATTGCGTCTAAACGCTGGGTTCATGAGCAATACGACACGATGGTACGAACCAACACTGTTCAAGGTCCTGGCGCTGCAGATGCTGGTATAATTAGGCTTAAAGGAAGTAAAAAAGGTTTGGTAGCAAAAACAGATTGCAACGGTCGATATGTTTATTTGAATCCACGTAGAGGAGGGCAAATTGCTGTAGCCGAATCAGCTCGTAATGTGGTGTGTTCTGGAGCTAAACCCATGGCAATAACCAACTGCCTAAATTATGGTAATCCCTATAAACCAGAAGTGTATTGGACGTTTAAGGAATCACTTGCTGGCATGGGTGATGCGTGTAATAAGCTAAACACTCCAGTGACAGGTGGAAATGTAAGTTTTTATAATGAAAATCCTGAGAGTGCCATATTCCCAACTCCCATTATTGGTATGCTCGGTGTAATCGAAGACGTTGAAAAACATAAAATGTCTCCATCATTCAAAAAGGAAGGCGATATAATATTTTATGTTGGTGCTCCTCGAATCGGTTTGGGTGGAACGGAATATCTGAAGGTAGTACATGGATTAACCACCGGTGATGCTCCGATACTTGACTTGGATGTAGAGCTTAAGGTTCAGGAGACCGTATTGGAGGTGATTACTTCAGGTCTAGTCACCGCTGCTCACGATATCTCGGACGGCGGCTTGGGTGTTAGTATTGCAGAAATGGGTATTTTTGGTTCATTAGGGGCCCAAATCGACCTTAGTGTTCTGTCCGGATCTATTTATGAAATCTGGTTCAGTGAGGCACAATCAGGTATAATCCTAACTTGCCAAGCCAATCAAAAAGAGTCCTTAATGAAGCGCTTATCCCAAGGTGGGGTAGACGTCGCACAAATCGGGACCGTTCAAGGGGATGCATTGATATTTGAAGGAGTTGGTTCGGTGAGTCTTGATCAACTTCATAGCAATTATGAAAGTGCGATTCCAAAAGCAATGTCATAGGTTAATTTGGCTAAGTTAACCATCTGCTCGGATACCAGAAAGCCGAGCCATTTATGCTGAGCTATTTACTAGGTGCAAAAAAATCAAAAGTACAGACTTTAGGGAATTACCCAGCAAATAACACTCTCAAGCGCAGCTGCTTTTAGTAGGGTCTCTTGCCATTCTAACTCCGGATCCGAATCGCTGGTTATGGCACCACCTACAGGATAGTACAGTTGATTACCTTGGATAATGGCAGTTCGGATGACCACATTAAAATCAAAGTCATCATTTGGGCTCAGATACCCAATGGCCCCTGAGTAAATACCTCTTTTGTAGGACTCGTACCGTTCTATAGCCTGCATAGCCGAAATTTTTGGTGCGCCCGTCATCGAACCCATTGGAAAGCTATGACGAATAGCGTCAAAGCTACTATAATTTGGTGCTATTTGTGCATGTACTTTACTCACTAATTGGTGCACCGTCCGAAAGGATTGAACCTCAAACAGAGGATCAACATGCACACTTCCCTTTAGGGCCACCCTATGTAAGTCATTTCGAACTAAATCTACAATCATCAGGTGCTCAGCTTTGTTTTTACGGCCTAGTAATTCCTGTTTAATGCGCTCACGTTTATCTGATTGGTTGCGACCCAGCGTTCCCTTGATAGGCTCCGACCACAAATGCTCCCCCCGTTTTGCTAAATAACGTTCAGGAGAAGCCGAACAAACCTGTATCCCAAGTCCAGAGGGGAGATCGTAATTGAAATAGCTGGCAAAAGGAACCGGCCCATACTCCCGCATAGCTCGATAAAGCGCAACAGGAGGCCCCTCAAAGGTGTACTTTAGTGCATGAGAAAAATTCATTTCATAGTAGTCCCCCTCATGAATATCTGCCTTCACCGACTCAATAGTATGTAGATATTGACCTTTCGAAAGCCCCTCTAGAGGCCTAATAATAAATTCCTGCGACTCCGAGGAACTGCCTACAAAGCGTTCCTGAAGTTCGGCCCATCGCTGTTCACCCTCAAGCCACTCCACCTTATCATTTAGCTTATTTTCTTGGCTTGAAGTAGCTGTTTTTGCCAAAATCCCAGGTTCCATAAACCATAAATCAGCCGCTTCATATAATTCGGTATGTCCACTCTCTAGATTTTCTATGAGGTTTTTCAAATCATAGCCCAAATATCCAAACCACCAACTCTGTTTTTGCGCTATTTTCAAAGCTGACCATAGATCAATATGATCCAGTAAAACAGAATACCAAATATTTTTTTCTCTGGTTGATGTGTGCCCTGAATCGCCGGATGAAGATTTATCATCCAGTATAGTCTTTTGTGTTGTAGTATCCGTTTTATCCTGCGTGCTAGTCCAGTCTAAGCTTGGAAACGCTTGAAACAGGGTATAGGCTATGGTACCAGCCACCCATAGCCGCTGTTTATACACCATAATTTGACCCACTGGGTCTCCAGCAATCCAATGATATTGACTTTCCCTATGTTCATTAAGTTGTGATTCCAACAAGACCATGGGGCCAACCTTTGGAAGTACAGATAGTGCATTATCAATGAAGAAATGAGTAGTCAATGTTGTGGGGAACTTAAACGGATTTCCCTCTCAACTAGGATTGCAGCTGAGTTGGTTGAAGTTTGCATAAGTTAAAAACAATTCATCAGACAAAAATACTGTTTTTGGCGTTTTTTTGGACCTCTTTTATGTACCTTTATGGCAGTTAGTACAGACAGGTCTCTAAACAGGGACATTTTTTGAGTTAAGTATTACCGATGTATAAAGAACTTATAAAGCCGCTTCTTTTCCTTATGGACGCCGAACATGCCCATGAATGGGCAATATGGATTGCCAACAAAACGAACCGTTCAGATATACTCCAAAATATAGTGCACCGACTTTATGGAGTGGCCGATGCAAAATCAAGCGAACAAATTTGGGGACTTCATTTCAAAAACCCACTCGGTTTAGCAGCTGGATTTGACAAAAACGGAACGACCCCTCGTGCCATGCAGGCTTTAGGCTTTGGTTTTATCGAAGTTGGTAGTATTACTGCTCATTCATCCACGGGTAATCCAAAGCCCCGCGCCTTTAGACTACCCAAAGACCATTCTTTAATAAACAGGATGGGCCTGAATAACGAGGGGGCAGCCAGAATTGTAGAGCGGTTAAAAAAGCTTCAATTGGACATTCCGTTGGGCGTAAATATTGCCAAAACTAATGATCCATCTATCGAGGGTAATGCAGCCGTGGAAGATTATGTTGAATCCTACCTTCTAGCTCAACAGGTGGCCGATTACATCACAATTAATATTTCCTGTCCAAATACAGGAGAGGGTAAAACCTTTGAAGATCCAGGTGCACTTAGTGAATTATTAGCTGGGATTAAGCAGAAAGCCAGTCAGGTGGACCCGCCCGCAAAGCAACAAGGAATCTCTTTTTCTTCCACCTACGCATATGTCCCAACTACCGTAAAATTTTCAGTGGATACCACTCATAAAAATTTGGTAAAATTAGTAGCAATCTGTGAAGACTATGGAATTGACGGCTATGTTGCCACAAATACATCTAATAGTAGGGAAGACCTCTGGCACTCCGAACAAGAGCTTTCCTCGATAGGACAGGGGGGATTGAGTGGACGAGCTATAGCTAAAAGAAGTTTAGAGATGACACGTTGGCTTTCGGAGGAATTAGTGGAAGGCAAACCGATTATTTCTGTGGGTGGAATCGATTCGGTAAACTCAGCACTCGAACGTCTTGAGGCTGGTGCCCACCTACTTCAAATCTATACCGGGCTCATTTATGAAGGCCCCGGCTTAGTTTCGGATATTGCTAATGCGTGTACTCGCAATTAAGCTGGCTTTTAATCGCAGATTAGCTGCTAAGGCTACTCTAGCTCGGACGGGTCAATAACTATCTCACAAACTATTCGGATGGAGCGGCCATTTATAATGGTAGGTTCAAAAGCAACCTCCGATGCCAATCGGGAATTGATTGCGTCCACTAAATCTGGACTTAGCTCCGCATTGGAAGTAGAATCGACGTTCTCAAAACGATCGATGATTCCCCGTTCATTAATAAAGAAGCGGTAGCTCACTGGACTTATGATAACCCCTTCAGGATAAGAAATGCTTGACAATAACGCCTGTATTCCTCCTCTGAAAGATGGGGTGCTATCTAGGTCAACGCATGATTGATAATCATCTATAGTCGATCGCTCTTCTACCGAGCTGGCTAAATCTGAAATTTGCGTAAGTGAATCATTTGAAAATGAGTCCATGCTTAGTGAGTCGGGTTGTAATGAATCAGCCAAAAATCCATGAACCTCTAAGGAATCATTTAATGAGCTGTCAAAGGCAATGGCATAGGGATTTTCAGGAGGGGTTAATTCCTGCTTTAGTCGTATTAAATCTGGATTTTTTACTGGGTTCATGAATACAGAGTCATAGACCGCTAAGTAGTTTCGAGCTATATCCCAATTCGGACCTGTGTAAGGGAATAAGTCATACCAAACAGGCTCTACAAGATTTGAGTCTAACAAGGTAGCTAGTTCTTCCTCTTCCATCGGATCAAGTAGGCTATCTTCCAGGCTTATTTCTATAGAATCCTTAAAAGCAAGCAGATTAGCTTGGCCGGTAACCCAACGCTCTTGTTCGGTGAGCCACCGAGCTTGATTTTGTTGGTACAAACTATCCATGGTGATGTTTTCGATGTAGTGTGTAAGACCAATACGATAGGCTTGTTCGCCAAGAATTGAATTCCCTGCAGATATACCCCAACTAAATAAACTATCTAAACCAACCTGGGTACCCATTCCAAAGCTGTTATACAGTTTCCGAAACGTGTCATACTCACTTGGTTTTGCGCTGCTATCTTGTACCATAGGGATTGAAAAATGTTCGGCTGTGCGTTTTGCGTAGACGGTATTGGGGAAGTTTTGAACAATTATCACCCCCAATTCTTTTGCGCGATCTATTTGATCTCTGGTTGATGCAATCTCAGCTAGAGAATACAAGGATACTGGGGCTACTTTACTTTGCGGCCGTTCTGACCAAACCTTAGAAAAATAGTATTCTGCACTATCGGTGTCATTCAGGTTTAAAAAAAATAGGTTACCGATTCCGTGATAGTAGGTGGAGAGCCGTTCATAAGCAGAATCTTTATCAGCTGGGTCAAAGGGAATAGCACTGATATCAATAGTGTATTTCTTTTGAAGTTGAAGCGTGTCATTTTCATCGTTGCTGCTTTCAACCTCGCTACTGTCTTGTGTTATAGTATTACGAGCGAGAGATTCAAAACGCCAATAATCCGTCAGGGACCTTCCCATCCAGAGAGCGTTAAACTGCTGAGCTGCGTCGGCACTCACTCGTTGGTCTAGTTCATTTAGGAATCCGCTATTAGAAGAGATATTAGGTCCTGTATTTGCTTCGCGATCGATGGTTACAAGGGTGTTGGCTCGGTCTTCTTGTTCTTGTTGGAGCCGCTCCAGTTCCGCTTGTTGCTTCTGCTGAATTATTTGAATCACTGAGTCAAATTGGGCAGGTTCCAGCGAACCCAAGTACAATAAACTGTCTTCTAGTTGAACGTTCGATTTTAACCGCACATATTCACCAAAAGACGCCGATAATTCTTGAGCATTATAATATTCTGGAAGATTTTCTGAGGGCACGTTAATCCGTGCTGCCGAATCGTAATAAGCGGCAGCGAGGCTAAAGTTGTTGTTGTTAAACCGATAAATATTTGCTAAGGTATAATAAGTTAGTGCTTTCGTACGCGCTTCTGCTGGAAATAGTTGATCCCTTAACAAATCTAAGAAAATGGTTTCGGCCTTTTCAGGTCTGTTTCTTTGCAGTTCGGTTAGCCCTAATTCCAAACGAAGATCAGCGACATACTCGGTGTTCTTATCATCCTTAACCATGTCTGCCAAAACAGAATAGGCTTCATCTACTAAACCAAGTTGTCTCGCTACATCCGCTTTTTTCTTTTGAGCTTCGAATTGTATTTCATAGTTAAAGTAATAATCCGATACACGGTCAAAGGCAGTAAAGGCATTCTGGGTATACCCTTGGAAATCATGGAGCTGTCCTAGCAGAAAAAAAGCTCGCTCTTTCAACGCTCTACCAGGTAATGAAGCAGCCGATTGCTCGAGCAGTGGAATAGCGGCCTCATAATTTTGTCTGGCCACATAAAGCTCAGCCAGCATCGTGAGTATCTGAGCTTCCATATTTCCCAACCACTTCACATCATAGCTAGTTCGTTGTTCTTCTAGGTACTGCACGCCTTGAGTGAACAGTTCAAGCTCCATAAATACTCTAGCCTTCCAGAAAACACCTTTTTGTTGCAATAAGGGATCGTCTGTGGTTAGTAACAATTCATCGAATTTTTGGTCAGCAGAAAAGTACTCTGTTCTAAAGAAATAGGACTTTCCAATTAACTCTAAGGCATTGTCTACCCATTTACTTTCTTTGTGATCTCGTAAGATATCAGCCCCTTTATCAATGGTGTTTTGGAGTTCTTGCATTCCAGCACCAAGAGGGGTTTGGTAGACCTTGATAGGAATTAGAAAATTGTATTTTCTGGTTTGCTCAGCACTTTTGATGTACCCTTGTCCGTAGCTTAACTGGGCGTTGTAAAAAGTGTTGTAGTAGGCATTGAAGTTGACAAATCGAGATGAAAATTGCCCCGAACAACCTAGCAGTACAACACTGAACAGTAATATTCGGGATATAATTTGCATGTGGGAATGGAATTATTCAATAATACTTATTTTCACCATGTTGGTACGGCCTCTTTGAGCCGTAGGCATACCCGTGGCTACAACTACTCGGTCACCTACTTTTACTTGGCCATTATCTTTGAGATAATCCTCCATAATCTTTACACTTTGTTCTGTATCGAAGAGTTCTCTTAATCGGATAGAGCGAACTCCCCAAACAAGATTCAATTGGCGGCGTACTTTTTGAGATTCAGTGAAAGCAAAAATCGGCACTTTAGGTCTGAATTTAGCAATTCGGCGAGCCGTACTCCCAGAATGGGTAATGGTACTTATTAATGCGCTATCAGCTTTTTCGGACAACAAAACGCAAGTATGAGCAAGTGACTCGATAATTTGTTTGTCTGGATCGGTTGGTTTGCTGTATTCCAGGCTGTTATAGAGTTGTATTCTACGCTCTTCAATTTTCCTACAAATACGGTCCATTACGTTTACTGCTTCCATGGGGTATTTACCTGCTGCAGTTTCTCCAGAAAGCATGACAGCGTCAGTTCCATCGAGTACTGCATTAGCCACATCGGAAGTTTCGGCTCGAGTGGGTCTTGGGTTTTTAATCATAGAATCGAGCATCTGGGTAGCAGTGATTACAGGCTTACCAACCGCCCTACATTTTTCGATAATAGTTTTCTGAATAAAAGGTACTTCTTCGGCTGGTATTTCAATGCCCAAATCACCTCGAGCGACCATAATACCATCGGCTTGCTCAATGATTGCATCTATACATTCAACGGCTTCAGGTTTTTCTATTTTAGCAATTACGCCAGCCTCAGAGCCAAGATCCTTCAATAATTTTTTTAAATCTATCACTTCTTTGGGATTTCGTACAAAAGACAGGGCAATGTAATCGGCATCCATTTTAACAGCGAATTCCAGATCTTTTCGATCTTTCTCCGTTAGGGCAGGTATAGATATTTTTACATTTGGTAAGTTTACCCCTTTACGAGATTTTAATAATCCACCTACAATAACCTTTATTTTTAGTGTTTTTTCTAGGCATTCAGTTACTTTGAACTCCAAGAGTCCATCATCTAAGAGAATGGTATTACCCACTTTGGCCTCCTGTGGGAGCTTATCATAGTCAATAGGTACATAGTCAGATGTTCCAATGATTTGTTCGGAGGTTAAGGTGATTTCACTACCCTCCACCAATACCTGTCCATCGTCTTTCATTTGTCCCACTCTAATTTTTGGACCTTGTAGATCCGCTAAAACGGGTATGCTATAGTTAAATTCACGTGCAGCCTTTCGTATGAATCCGATACTGCGTTCATGAATTTCGTAAGCGCCATGGGAGAAATTGATTCGGGCAACATTCATCCCGTGAAGCAATAGGTTGTTAATACCTTCCTGAGTAAAACAACTGGGTCCGATGGTACAAACGATTTTTGTTTTTCGACGAGGAGTGATCATATGCATATAAGTAATTTGATGATATTATAGCAGTCTTTGCAAGATACTACACTAATGTAAAGATAATTTAATTGTTTGTAAGCTACTGAAACGATTTCAGCATTTTTTTACTACTATATAGTAACGTTATCAATTTTTATTTGATCGTGAAACTTGGTTGTGTAAAAGAACTACGTAATGCGCAACATTGGAGCATATTTTTATACATTATATATGCAGCCATCTGCCAAATTATTTATTGCATGCAAAAAAAAATAAATATAGCACTTCAATCTGTGCCTAGAGTTCACCTAGGTAGGTTAATTATCATGTTACCCTTCTTGTTAGGCTATTTTTTTGTGGGCTGTAATAATGCATATATAGAAGAAGTGGATAGGGCGGCGGATTATGATTATAGACCCGGCTATCCTGAGCTCAGGGTGGTAGGTGCTGGTTTAGTAGATGTTGAGACGGATAGTGCCTTTATTGAAATATCGGCAGAGGTAGTTTATGCAAGTCTCGTATTCAAAAAGATAGACGAGTTGTTTCAGTCGTCTATTGAATTGGATGTTCAACTCGCTGATCAAAATGAACCAGATCGACTAATAAAGTCTGATAATACCGAATATGTGATTTCTGATTCTACTTCATCGGTAGTCAATAGTCAGGATGCATATACTATTAAGAGAAGTATACCAGTAGATCCTGGAGTGTACACCGTCCGAGTAATACTAAGAGATGCCTCAAATGAACGAGAAAGCTATCGAGAACTTTCAATTGAGATTCCAAATCCGACCGAAAAGCGTAGCCATCTAACCAATATTCAGGTATTTGCAAAAGATCAGAAAGCCAGTAATTCATTTTTTGAAGCAATAACCACTTATAACTTGTCGGAGAGAAGCGATTCGGTTCGCTTGGTATTTCAAGTAACAAATAACAAAATCAATGAGCCGCAAACCATAGACACCCGTCTTTTAAAATTTGACTCAGATACCTCACATGCTCGGCCTATGAGTTGGCCTGATTATACCCCCGCAAGTGTGCCTTATAAAGGGATTGATTATGGGGAGTTTGAAGTATTGAATAATTCTAAGCGTATACTTAGTCAACCAGGCACTGTTACTATTGAGTTTTTCTTTGAAGAACTAACGAGAGGTAATTACCGATTTGAAGTTCGTACGGAAGTAGGAGGAGAAGAAATCTACAAGGCTCGAGATTTTAGCGTAAAAAGTCCGCATTACCCTTCGCTTAGAATACCCAATGAATTAGCTGCACCTTTAGTGTACTTGATGAGAGAAGAAGACCATGAGAAATTAATGTCTATCTCAGACCCAAAAGAGCAAAAATTGGCTGTAGATCGATTTTGGCTCTCAAATATCAAGAATACTACCAAAGCGTTACAGGTTATCGAACTCTATTATGAGCGGGTAGAAGAAGCAAATAAGCAATTTTCGAATTATAAGGAGGGTTGGAAGACCGATATGGGCATGATGTACATCCTTTTTGGACCACCCTGGTATATTGAAAGTACATTAGAAATGAAAACATGGAGGTACTCTAATGATTTCTATAATCCTGAAAGTAACTTTACCTTCAAATCTTACAAGTTTAAAAATAAATATTATCCATTTGATAATTTTCAACTTCTCAGAAATCAACAGTATTTCAGTTTGGAATACAGACAAACACAGAAGTGGTTAAGTGGAAGTATTTTGAGGGACAATATTTAGTTGTAAAAAAATATGTTAATATTTATTTTATTTTAATTACATATAGTTTACATTAAGCTGTCTGCATAAAACAGTTGTCTGCATATTGCAGAAAAGTTTTTAACAAATACTAATTACTAAATAATAAAACTTAACTAGAGGTCATCTATGTTCAAGAAGCTACTCTCACTAGCAATCCTGTCTAGTTTATTTACAGTCAGTGCTTTTGCTCAAAGTGGAACATTATCTGGTACGGTAACTGATGCCAGTACAGGCGAATCACTACCGGCAGTAAATGTCGTATTAACAGAAATCATGAAAGGTGCATCTACCAATGCTGATGGGGAATACCAAATTTCAGGTATTGAACCAGGTACATATACAGTAGAAGTAACTTATATTGGCTACTCAACAATCTCTCAAGATGTCAGTATTTCAGCTGGGACTAACACTCTCAATTTTGAAATGGCCACGGATATCGGCTTACTCGATGAAATCGTTGTCTCAGGGGTTGCCGATGGTACACCAAGAAAAAAATTAACAGTTTCAGTTGCTAAAGTAGATGCTGCTCAGTTGAGTAAAGTACCTGCAACATCGGTTGCTAGCTCACTTTCTGCGAAGGTATCTGGTGTTCAAATACGAACTACATCTGGAACACCTGGTGGTTCTGCTGATATTCAGGTTCGATCTGATAACAACCTTAGCGTGGGTTCAAATCCACTTGTTATTGTGGATGGTGTCATTATAGAAGGAGGATTAGGTGACATAAATACGGATGACATCGAAAGTATAGAGGTTGTAAAAGGTGCTGCTGCATCTGCTCTTTATGGATCTCGTGCAGGTAATGGTGTTGTAGTAGTTAGCACAAAGCGTGGCGCAGGACTTGCAGATGGTGACGTTAATGTTACTATACGCCAAGAAGTTGGATTTCAGAATCTAGACAAATTCATTGATTTAGCAGAGCATCATGCATTTGCCCTAGCTGATCCAAATAATCCTGGTGATGCATACACTAATTATGCTGGTGTTGTTTATCCTGCAGGTTATATGGGGGGTTATGATCCTAATATTGTTGGATCTAGAGTTACTGAAGATGATCAGTATATGGACAACGAATTTGCCTTCAACAAGAATATCCAGGAAGAATTTTTCCAAACTGGTACTAATATGACCAATTACTTTGCTCTTGCATCAAGGGTAGGTGGCATCAACTTATTTACAAGTTTCGAAAACAACCAACAAGAAGGTATTATCCCTAATACAGATGGTTATGGTAGACGTAATTTTAGAGTTAATACCGACTGGCAAGTTAATGACTGGTTAAAGATTTCTACATCTAACTTAGTGATTAGAACTACTTCTAATACACCTGGTGGTGGATCTGGTCTATTTTTTGATCTTGTACTTGCTGAGCCCGATAATAATTTATACATGAATAACCCAGTTGACGGTCAGGCATATTATCTAAGACACAATCACTGGAGTAATGAAGAAAATCCACTATATGGTACTTCTAAGAATGATAGAGACACTTATGGACAAAGGTTCTTAGGTAACTATTCAGCAACAGCTGATGTTACTGATTGGCTAGAGTTAAAAGCTACTTACTCTATGGAGAATAATAATGAGCGCTATACATCATTATATCCTTATGATTATTGGATAATTGGTGGAAGTGACCCATACGGAATTACGTATTCTGAAGGTTCTCTATACAAGTACTCACAAGAAACACAGTCTGAGAACACACAGCTTTTTGCAACTACTAGATTCCAGTTTGGTGATCTTTTTGCAAAATTCCAGTTTAGTTACTTAAATGAAGATTTCCATACTGAATGGTTCAATGCTTCTGGTAATGACTTTAAGGTGTTAGGGATCCCTGGCTTTGACGCAATGGACCCTGCTGATATCACTGCGGATAATTATCAGGCTGATATTAGATCAGAAAACTATTTCGGTATTATGTCTTTAGACTATGACGACAAGTATTTGTTTGATGCGATGTATAGATTGGATCAGTCATCTCTCTTTGGTGAAGACAATAGAACCAATCCATACTACAGAGTATCTGCAGCATACCGTATTACTGAAGATTTTGATTTAGAAATGTTTGACGAATTAAAAGTTCGTGTTGCTCAAGGAACTGCTGGTATTCGACCATCGTTTGCATGGCAGTATGAGACATTCTCTTTAGTTTCTGGTAGTACAAGTAAATCACAGTTAGGTAACAAAGAATTGAAGCCATCTGAAACAAAAGAAACTGAATTTGCTATAAACGGTACATTCATGCAGAACTTCAGTTTTGAGTTCATATATGCACAATCAACTACTACTGATCAATTCCTAAACGTACCTTTATTGCCAGTAACTGGTTATTCAAGTCAGTATCAGAATGCAGGTACATTAGAGGGTGAAACTTTCGAATTCAACCTGCAAGCTAATTTAATCAGAACTAAAGATCTGCTTTGGGATATGGGTTTAACTTGGTCTAAGTCATCTCAGACTATTACTGAGCTAAGCGTACCTCCATTCCAGTCTGGTCCTAGTGGTCTATTTTACATCCGAGAAGGCGAGACTTATGGTGCTATCTACGGATATGACTGGGTTACTTCTCTAGCTCAAATTGAATCAAACCTTGCTTCTTATGGTGGAACTATGGCCGATTATGAGGTAAATAACCAAGGTTATGTGGTTGCAGCAGGAACGCAAGGTACTGTAGACGAAAAACCTATAAAAATGAAAGATGAGTTCGGTAACAATGCTTTTGTCAAAATCGGTGATGGACGTCCTGACTGGACAGCTGGTTTATCTAATACTGTTAGCTGGAAAGGATTATCAGCCTATGTATTGATTGATTTTAAGCAAGGTGGAGATGTTTACAATAGAAAAAGCCAATGGTTAACTAGAGATAGTAGAAATGGTATTATGGATGTAGCAGGGTTACCTGAAGCAGAGAAAAAGACTATGACTTACTATCAAACATTCTACGATGTTAACACTAACAACAGATATTGGGTAGAGGACGGTACTTATATCAAACTAAGAGAAGTTTCATTAAGCTACCAATTCACACCTGATAATCTAAGTCTACTAGGTGACCAAATGGAGAATATTACATTCTCTGTATTAGGTAGAAACTTATTGACAATAACAGATTACAGTGGTTACGATCCTGAAGCTGGTAGTATCAGAAATCCATTTGATGCAACAGGTCAGTATCCAAACTTCAGAAATATCGCGTTCTCTGTTAAATTTGACTTTTAATAATTAACTTAATTCATCATGAAAAATATGAAAAATAGAATATTAACGATTGCAATAGCTGGTATGGTAACACTTGCCAGCTGTGCTGATCTGACTGTTGAAAACCTCAACAATCCAGATACTGAACGTGCATTATCATCTGTATCAGATTTGACTACACTTGCTGAAGGTCTTATCAAATCATGGCACAATGGTATTCATAGTTATAGTGGAATGGGTATGCCAACTGCAGTACTTGCTGATGCAGCTTCCTGTTCTTGGGGTAATGTTGGAATGCGTGAGATGGGTACTGAGCCCCGTCCAGCGTTTGATAATGCACCAAACTATGGCTACAGATATTTGACTGCTACACCATTTAGCAGTATGTACTCAATTAATTCATCTGCTTCAGATGTTATTAAAGCTATTCAAAACCCAGATATCGATTTTGGCTCTGATGCTGCTAGAGTAGAGGCTATTGCGCGATTTGCTCAAGGTATATCGATGGGTTACATTGCTTTAGCATTTGATAGAGGTTACATAGTAGATGAAAATTCTGCAGGCGAAGCTTTAACGAGTCCTACTCTAATTCCATACAGTGAATTGATGGACCACGCTATCGCTAAATTAGTAGAAGCTGCTACTATAGCTGGTGCTAACTCTTTTACTATAAGTGAAGCTGTTATAAATACTCCTGGTGGTCTTGATAACGCAGGCTTTGCAGCTTTAGCGCACTCGTTTGCTGCTAGGTTTTTAGCAAACGAAGGTAGAACTGAAGCTGAAAGAGCTGCTACAGATTGGAATGCTGTCATTACACATGTTAGTAATGGTATTACTTCTGACTTCAACATCAACAACGATCAATGGGAGACAGGATTTTGGTATAATGAGCATTATATCTATTTAGTGTATCCAGGATGGGCTCGTGTTGACATGAGAGTCATCAATATGATGGATAATTCTTATCCTTCTCATAACCCTGATGGTGCTGACTTCCCAGCGCAAGACTCTGCACGTATTTTTGATAACGCTGAAGTTGATGATAGACTATGGACTGATTATACTCACCTATCTTCAAATAACTTTAGACCAGAGCGTGGATTATATTTCTTTTCAAGCTTCCGTTATACACGTCATAACGAATACATCGGACCTTGGGAAGCTGTAATGCAAGAAATATCAATGTCTGAAATGCACATGTATCATGCTGAAGCTTTAGCACAAACTGGTAACCTAGCCGGTGCTGCTGCTATTCTTAATGATCCTGCTGGTGCGAGAAAAGTACGTGGTGGACTTCCTGATGTTGCTGCTGACGCTGCTGCTATTCATGCTGCGATTCATCATGAAAGAATGGTTGAATCATTCCTTGACGGTGTTGGTAATGAGTGGTTTGACATGAGAGGTAGAGATATGCTACAAGCAGGTTCACCTCTACACTGGCCAATTCCAGCTGAAATCCTAGAAACTCTAGGGGTAACAATTCCTTTTTACACTTATGGTGGAGCAAGTGAACCAGTTGGTAATGGTGGAGAAGGAACTAGTTGGGCTGCTGGTACTGCTTCTGGTGCTAAAGCTTGGAGATAGATTACTTCACTTAATTTAATTCAAAAGCCTCAACATAAGTTGAGGCTTTTTTTTTGTCCTTAATTAAATGCATATAAAAATGAAAAAAACCAGATCATCGTTATTTGCTACAATTCTATTCTTTTTAATCAGCTGCAATAACGATCAATCATCTAATAATGTAGTTGTAACTCCACATCCTCTTGCAACAGAAGTTGGTCAAATTATATTTGAACTAGGTGGTAATGCATTTGATGTTGCTGTTGCGTCTGGATTTGCACTCTCTGTAGTAGAGCCCTCAATGAGTGGTATTGGAGGTCGTATGCAAGCTATATATTTTACTAATGACTCATTAGGTGGTATTGATGGCACGACTCAAGTACCATTATCATATATACATGATGAATATGTAGATGGATATAAATTTATTGGTATACCTGGTGTTGTTCATGGGTTAATAAATTTACATGAAGGCAGGGGACGTTTATCTCTTGAAAAACTTATTCAACCAGCTATCAATTTGGCAAATAATGGATTTGAATTGACCCAAGGTAATGCAATACGTCTAAACTATGCCGCTACACATTTAATTAATAACTCTAAAACTGATAAATATTTTCTTAGTAATAGTATATATCAAGTCGGTGATACATTAATTCAAAAAGATCTTGCTAACGTATTAACCGAAATATCTAACAATGGTATTGATGGGTTCTATAGTGGATGGGTTGCAGATAAAATTGCAAAGGATATGGAAAGCCATGGTGGTTATGTCACTTTAGATGATTTGCGTGATTATAAATCGGGTAATTCAGTATTAGTTAGTGGTGAATTAGACAAATATAGCGTCCATAGTCTATATCTCCCTTCATTTGGTCCTATTGTAATTCAGTTAGTACAATTACTAGATAGCTGGCCAAATGGTATAGAAAATCCTGAAGATTATATAAATATGTTTTACTCTATTTCACAATATGTATATAGTAATAGCAGAGAATTGCTGTTTTTACCTGATTCTTTAAAAAACATAATATCCCATGATTACAACAACATATTATCAAATAAAATTAGTAAAGAATGCTGCTCAAAAAAATTAATAGATGATAATCAAGACGGGAATACTGCGCATATTTCTGTTGTTGATTCTTATGATAATACGGTTAGTCTGACGCAAACTGTTGGACCGCTTATGGGTTCTGGTGTAATAACTGATTCTTTAGGCTTTGTATACGCGACAACAATGGGTAGCTATTTGGGTATTACAGAAGCTAATCAAAGAGCTTATTCACATATAAGTCCAACAATTATTCTTGAAAACAATTCTCCTGTAATGGTTTTGGGTGCTGCAGGCGGTAGTCGTATACCAACTTCCATAGCTCATGTTATTTACAGACATCTCGTTATGAAAAAAAATTTAGAATCGGCTGTTAGCGAATTCCGGATTCATCCAGATACTGAAAAAGCTTTAATTGAATATCATAATGGAGTCGAATTTGAATTTATTCCAGATTCAATCCTTTTTAAATATGAATTAATAGATTCTCCTGCTAGATTTGGGCGAGTCCAGGCTATTTCAAGGGTAAATAATTCAAATAAATGGATTGGTGTCTCTGATCCAGATTGGGAAGGTAAAGTTTATACTTCTTCTAGTAATTAGAAAATATGTTATGAAGATTATACTTGATAAGTATACATACGTTTCTTGAAAGAATTCGTCATGATTTATATTTCATTTCCTTCAGGGTAACAAAGACTCCAAACACTAATTCGATAATTCCACCCATTATTCCACCATAATGAAAGGGCTGTTTTGACGTTAAACAAAAAAATCCCGAAATAATTAGACATAATCCTAGCACCCAATACAATCTCATTCCGTAAATAGATTGAAAAATAAAATACCTTATACCAATGGTCATCAACATAATAGGATAAAACCATAGGTTCTGTATTTGAAAAATAGAATAGGATATAAACAATCCTACAAACAAAATAATAGTACTTTCAGTAGCTAAGGTTACTAGAGGATTATCTTTATGAGGCTTTCCAGTTCTATTTAATAATTTGGCAGATAGTACTCCAAAGGGATAAATAAGCATTCCGCCAAAAAAGAGTACTAAAATACTCACCTCTTTGGTAAAATACATACCAGACAGTCCTGAAATCAGCCATATTACTCCGGAAATTAAAATTCCAGTTCCTCCACCTAAATAGGCAACACGCATATCTTTTTGAAGATCTTTAAAGTACATATAATTGTATTTTGAAATGGTTTTTCTCCAAAAAAAAACGGTTACACTATAATAGTATAACCGTTTTGTCATTTTTGTGGCGGGGACAGGATTCGAACCTGCGACCTTCGGGTTATGAGCCCGACGAGCTACCAGCTGCTCCACCCCGCGATATTGAATTGTAAATATACGACTTAATGTATTTCAAGGTCAACTCTTTTCTTTAACTATTAAATTCTATTA
>MDSV01123519.1_pt1 | contig 92399 bp, 76 predicted proteins | sample 810851 | NCBI WGS metagenome assembly MDSV01 (sample SAMN05326640, study PRJNA326480) | marine metagenome | isolation source: seawater | place: Atlantic Ocean: North East | collected 2012
AAGCGGATTGTACCTCGGGTGGGAATCGAACCCACACTCCCGAAAGAACTGGATTTTGAATCCAGCGCGTCTACCAGTTCCGCCACCGAGGCAATTTGCTCTGATGATAAATGCAGCGTACAAAAATAATAAAATATTTCTGCCTCTAATTTAAAAATCACCAATAAGGTGATGCATTATTTTATTTTTAAATTTGCCAATATATATTTTCTATGGAAACTTCAGCAAAAATTTTCGCTTGCACACAAAGTGAATCCCTAGGCAAAGCCATTGCCGATCATTTTGGAATTGAGATTGGAAAAGTCAACTTTTCGCGCTACAGCGACGGAGAGTTTCAGCCTTCCTTTGAAGAGTCAGTCCGTGGGGCCCGTATCTTTATTGTAGGCTCTACCCAACCCTCCTCCGAAAACTTGATGGAAATGCTGTTGATGCTAGATGCTGCAAAACGTGCCTCAGCTCGACACATTACAGCTGTTATACCTTATTTTGGCTGGGCAAGACAAGACCGAAAAGATAAGCCAAGAGTACCCATTGGAGCAAAATTGATCGCAAAATTATTAGAATCAGCTGGAGCTACAAGAATTATTACCATGGACTTACACGCTGATCAGATCCAAGGGTTTTTTGAAAAACCAGTGGATCATCTTTTTGCCTCCACCATTTTCCTTCCCTATATCAATTCACTAAAGCTATCCGATTTAACGATTGCCTCTCCTGATATGGGAGGTTCTAAACGCGCCTATGCGTATTCAAAATTTCTAACTAGTGACGTTGTAATCTGTTATAAGCAAAGGGAAAAAGCCAATATCATTTCTCATATGGAGCTCATCGGTAATGTAGAAGGAAAAAATGTAATCCTTGTAGATGACATGGTAGATACTGCCGGAACACTAACAAAAGCTGCTGATTTGATGAAAGAGCGAGGAGCCATTTCAGTACGTTCAATCTGTACTCATGCACTGCTTTCAGGAAATGCATATGAAAAAATTGAGGAATCGCAACTCGAAGAATTAATCGTTACCGATTCTATCTATCCGAAAGTTAGCCACCCTAAAGTAAAAGTATTATCTTGCGCCCCATTATTCGCTGAAGTGATGAAAAATGTTCATTACAATCATTCGATAAGTTCAAAATTTATTATGTAAAAGCAATTTCATGAAGTCGATTACTATTAAAGGATCCAAAAGAGATAGCCTAGGGAAGGTCGCGACCAAAGCCTTACGTAATGCTGATAAAGTTCCTTGCGTATTGTATGGAGGTGAAACCCCACTCCATTTTTCCGCAAATGAACTTGATTTCAGTAAATTAGTTTACACATCTAATGCCCATACCGTTGTGCTTGACATCAATGGAGGTCAAAAAATAAATGCCATTTTACAGGACATTCAATTTCACCCCGTAAACGACAAAATTTTACATGTTGATTTCTATCAACTTTACGAAAACAAAGAGGTGAAAATGGAAATACCCATTATAATTGAGGGGTCTGCTCCTGGAGTTATGCTAGAGGGGGGCAGCTTGGAATTCATTAATCGTAAACTCAAGGTAAGGGCGCTACCTAAAAATTTGCCCGATTCTATAAACATTGACATTTCATCACTCAATCTTGGGGATAAAATTTCTACTTCAGAGCTAGAAAGTGAAGATTTCACCATCCTACATCCCGATAACACAGTAGTTTGTAAAGTAAGAACTTCTAGGGCTTCAATGATTATTGAAGAAGAAGAAGAAGGATTAGAAGAAGAAACCACTGAAGAAGGAGAAGCTAGTGAGGAAAGAGAAAGCAATTCTGGAGAAGAATAAACTAAAGAACTTCAATCAATTATACAAAAAAGCATCTCATCTTGAGATGCTTTTTTTAATTTTACGATATGATATTAAAGTGGTTTTTTGGTAAATCAAAACCGATTGAGATGAAAAAATACTTAATTGTAGGTTTGGGAAATATAGGAAATGAATACCTTAAAACCCGTCACAATATTGGTTTTGAAGTAATCGATTTTATGGCCAAAAAGTTTGAAGTTCAAATGACCAATCTTAAATTGGCGGCAAAAGGAAGTTTTAACCACAAGGGCAAAAAAATCATTCTTCTCAAACCTTCTACCTATATGAACCAAAGCGGTAAATCGGTCAGGTATTGGGCTTTAAAGGAAAATATAGCCCTTCCGAATATTCTCATCATTACAGACGACCTAAACCTTCCTTTAGCATTACTAAGACTCAAAGGTAAGGGCAGTGATGGAGGTCATAATGGACTAAAAAATATAGAATCTCAACTTAATACCACTCATTATCCAAGACTTCGATTTGGTATCAAAAATGAAGATAAAACATTCAATCAAGTTAACTTCGTTTTGAGTAAATTTACCGAAAAAGAAGAGGAAAAAGTGAACAAAAAACTGCCAGAATGTAACGAAATTGTTCTTTCATATACCCAAATGGGCTTGGAAAGAACCATGAATAAGTTCAACACCAAACCTCCTATTGAGAAGTCCTAAAAATTCCTACAATTGAATGAGAAATATTTCCTTCCTTATCTCTGGTGGAAACTTTCCAATAGTAGTATTGGTCAGGATTCAAAGTGAGAGAAATACTATTGGCAGTTAAATTTTCTGCAGCCAAGTTTAAATCATCGGGGTCAGTTCCAAAGTAAACATCATAACTTTCTACATCATTGTCCAAATCAACCACCTCCCACCTCAGGGTTAAAGTTCCATTGTCTAAGCTCACCTGAGAATTGTGTTCAGGGATCAGAAGTTGTGCAGGAAAAGGGAAATGACTGCTGGTAGGGAGCCCCTCCAAATAAAAAGTCCAAACTTCACTTTTGGCAATATTCTCTGTTTGCTCAGATATAGAATTAACCCACCAAGAAAACTGTTTTCCACGTTCCAATACAACACTAGAAGAAAGGCGTAGAGTTTCTTTTTTTTGATCCACATTATTAAGAATATCTCTGACTACCAATTCATATTCGTCGGTATGAAGAGCCTCTTGCCAACTAAAATTTACTTGACTTTGTTGGTCACTCACTTGTATGGCTGTATTGCAATTGTTGTTGTTTTCAGGACCCAGCAACAGGGTTGCTTGAGGATCGGGGATGACTTCCTTTTTACAAGCCGCCAAAATCAAAAAAAGAATGTACAAGTATCTTTTCATCAACGCTTTAAAAGTTTAAAATATTCTATTCTATCTCCTGTAACCACTCGAATTAGATACACACCTGGAGGATAGTAATCCACAGGAATTTGAAAACTTCTATTGAATAGATTGAGAACAACATCCCTTTGATAGAGTACGTCTCCCTGTAAATTGAAAAATAAAACTTCCGCCTGCAATGCTCCACCTCCCACAGAAATATTAACGATTTCTGATGCAGGATTTGGATAAACAGTCGAATCCTCCGAAATATAAATTTCTTTTAAAAACTTACCATGACAGTTCAAGTCTGTGGTAACCTCCAATATATTCAAACCTTTGCTAAGAGCTAGACGATGCCGTCCCGTCTTGAGTGAGTAATTATTATCATTTAGCCTTAGCTTATAATTTTTTCCCCCTGATAAATCTAGGGTTACTGAAAAATCTGTAACGTTAAGTTGCGTAATCACGTTCAATGGGTCCGGTTCGAACAATTCTGTAGCATAACACATTTCAAAATCAGTATTGTTGTTTGAGGTGATACAAATCGTATATTTTCCCTTTGCGAGATTGGGAATCATTATTTCATTTTCATGAGTAAATGACTCTTCCTTTGTAAAGCCATCAGATCCACTAATACTGAGTTTATAATCGAAATGTGCGACAGCTGAAATGGAAATGAAACCATTGTTTTTTCCTTTACAAGTGGGATTTGACTTCTTTAAACTAAAATTATCGTTGGAGTAGAGATCACAAACATCTCCCAAGCCATCCTCATTAGAATCGGATTGATCTGCATTGGGAATAGTAGGGCAATTGTCCAATACATCTGCTATACCATCATTGTCTGTATCCAAAACAACCGTACCTCTGTAACAAACACTAATCGAAAATGAATCCACTGAACCAACTATTAAATCGTCGTACAAGTCAACAATTTCAAGAGTCCACCTGCCTTTTAGATTTTTTCCATTGAAGATCGATAAATCTTCTTGGGGTCTATACGACCCTGTAAAAGGGGGCAATGCAAATACAATCGACCCAGTGGCTTCCTGATCAAAAACCGTGTTTTTGTAATCATCCTGATCATCACCAAGATTTTGAGATAATTTGACTCTGTTATTGTCGGGGGCTACTAGGTAAAGAGATATATCCCCAATATAACTGTGATCTATGGATACATTCACATTGAGGTCTTGGATTATTGCCTGATCATTTATGTCCAGGTCTACAGCTGTAGTTTTCGCAAACCCCCCTATGGCATCAATTATTTGAGTAGGTAACCCGCTGGTACTGTAAGTACCACAATTGACCGTAAAAGTCCTAAAAGTTCCAACTTCAGAATAGGTCCCTTCACCACAATCATTAACGGGCTTTACCCTCCAAAAATAGGAAGTTGAAAAGTTCAAGCCTCCTATGTCGGTTGAAGAGGAATTGACCGTTTTAATATCGCTTAAACTCGAAAAAACTTCCGATTTGGAGACTTCAACAATATATTCGTTTGCGTTTAGAAGGGCTGTCCAACTCAGACTTACTGTTCGACTCACTTCCTGATCTGGATTGGTCGGGGCTAAGAGTTGAATACCCTGAAAATTATCTTGCCTGATTCTTACCTCAAGATCGATAGAACGGGTAAGGGTCTGGCCAGATGTCATGAGTGTCAAGGCTAAGTCCTGAGATGGGAGGTTTTCAAAACCAAAAACCTTTATTGTTCCTGACACATCAGCACTGGTCAGCTCGGATTCTGAAAACTGAACTGAAAGCACTGAAGGAAGTCCACTAAAACTCAAACTCACCTTTTCATCAGTATCCGAAAAAGTCTCAAAATCAAATGCAAAAGTCACCTCATCTTGGCAAGCCTCTTGATCATAGCTCTCAAATGTCAGTACAAAGGGAGCTGGAATGATTTTAATGTCGTGAGTATTTACAGCAAAATAAATAGAGTTTTCCGGTACAATTTTGATTCTGACCTGATCAGAATTAATTCCCCCAGGCACAGTTATCAACTCCTCCCCATCGTTAGGTGTGGATAAAAGCAATGGATTTGGAAAGGTCTTTCCACCATCTGTAGACAAGAATATGGATACGAATTTTGTATTGATAGGGGCCTGATCTGTTTGGGCTACCTCCCAGGACAAAGTTTGTTTGGATCCAGCCTCCCAAAGAATTCCATCTTGATTTTGCGAACTCACTTTAAAGGGCCCTGCATCGGAAATAACTTTAAGCACTTTAATATCGAAAGCCATCCTTCCTTTTGCATCTGCTAGTACAGGAAAACGATCTCTTACTGTTACTGCCCAAGTCAGTATCCTATCAACCATAGAAACAGTTTCCCATCGACTGCCTGTCTGTGGATTGACCATTGTCAAACTTCCATCCAAAACCGCATCAATTGCAGGGATAACTCTGATGGGACTTATTGAGGGTGGCAGTGATCTTGCCTGAGCACCCAAATGATTATAAGGTCCAAAATTGGATGCATCCACTTGACCTGCATCCAATTGCTCCCAACAATAAAACAATGCATCACCATCAGGATCGCTTCCAGAGGCTTTTAACTCATAGGCTGTTCCAATGGGCAAGGTAAAGTCACGATCTGCAGAGGCAATGGGAATTTGATTTTCATTTATGGCCGAGGAGTAACAAGTTTGTGTATCAGTATATTGGTTGATATTATGGATGCTGTGATAATGAAAATAAGGATCACTATGACGCTGAACATTATCCAAGCCTACAACACCAGCATACCCCATGATGGTCGATCCACTTCCAGGTTCTGTGCTGAAGCCTTCAAACTCATTACTATGGGAAAAAGTGTGATATGCTCCAAATTGATGCCCCATTTCATGGGTCACATAATCAATATCAAAATGATCATTTAGAAAAGGATCGTCTGCAGAACCCTGAAAAGGGTGAGAACTAAAAGCTCCCCCTTTGACCCCATTTCGGCAGACACTTCCCACAGTACCGGCATTACCGTTTCCAGAATCACTGCTATAAGCGAACAGATGACCTATATCATAATTCTCTTCACCCAATACTTCGTCCAAAGTCTCTTGAGCTTGAACATTTAAATCATTCGTATATGGGTCAGAGTCAACATTGGGATAGATCAAATCAATTCCTGATACCAACTCCAAATGTATACCCAACTCCGTTTCAAAGACTTCATTTACCCTATTAATGGTACTGACAACAGCCGCATATGCATCCTCCTTGTTAGTCCCATTAGAGGGATCGTCGTCTCCCCAAAAAGAGGTATAACCCCCAGTTGCTGAAATTGCCAGTCTAAAGGTTTTTATGACCCCCGAATTTGCTTTTCTAAAACTTTTACGATCAATATTAGAAAAACTTTGATCTTTCCAGTTATCCTTCAAAGATGTGCTACAATTAAATCCTTCTGTCGAAATTTCCAAAGTTCGATTATAAGAAAGGTAACTATTTTGTTTTCCAATCAAAGGCTGTAAAAATCTATTTTCTCCATTGGGATAACGCATCCAAGCATTAATTCCATTAGGAGTATAAGAAAGTCTTATGCGAACATTTGGACGATCAAGGCTTTTTCCAACAAAAGTTCTGATCTCTGGAAATTTTGCTTGTAAGCCGGGCGACAACACAGCTGCTTTTTTAAGTTCAAACACCTCTTCTTTACCCAATTCATTCGGTAAAACCATTTCCAATTTATCTATCCCACCTATAAAATTTAACCCTTTAGAATCAGTCAATGAATTTTTAAACGCATTAGCATCCAAGTTCATATAAAGCCTTTCTTTAAAATCTGAAATGGGTAAATGGCCAACTGGATCATCCAAAGATAGTGACCAAAATTGCTGTGCACTGGCACCCGCTAAACCAATAAATAATGAAGTTAATAAACAAAGACAAAAACGATATATTGTCAAAACCGGTTTTTTAAACTCATAATTTAAAAAAAACAATATTAATCTTGAAGTATTTTAGATGTACTTTTGAGAAATATGAAAATTTTTAGATGAAAGTCATCTATAATATAAATAACTACCGGCCAAAAAAAACAGCAATCCTTACCATAGGAACCTTTGATGGGATTCACGTTGGGCATCAAAAAATCATAGGTGATCTAGTGTCAAAAGCCAAAAAAGAAGATTCATGCTCTATGGTGTTGACCTTTTTTCCACATCCGAGAATGGTTTTACAAAAAGACACCCAACTCAAAATGATTGATACCCTGGACGAAAAGAAAAAACTTTTGGAAAAATTGGGGGTAGAATTTCTAATCGTCCAACCCTTTACCCTGGAATTCTCCAGAATAACGGCCATAGAATATACCAGAGACGTTTTAGTCAACGGACTAGGTATTTCAAAACTAATTATTGGATACGATCATCGGTTTGGAAGAAACCGTGAGGCAACCGTTGAAGACTTAAAACATTTTGGTTTGGATTACAATTTTTCAGTTGAAGAAATTCCGGCCCAAGACATAAATTCTATAGCCGTAAGTTCCACCAAAATAAGAAATGCAATCATGACAGGCAAAATTAAAAAAGCTAACCAATATTTGGGAAGACCCTTTTCTCTGTGTGGAACCATTGTTAAAGGAGACAAAATTGGAAGAAAAATTGGCTTTCCTACAGCCAACTTATACATTGAAGAAGAATATAAACTCAAACCTCAAAATGGTGTTTATCTTGTTCAATGCTATTTTAATAATCAAAAATATTTTGGAATGATGAATATTGGAAAACGTCCCACTGTATTCGGAAAAGAAAATCAAATCGAAACTTATTTTTTCGATTTTGACGGAAACCTTTATGGAAAAAAATTAAATATTGAACTTCTAGAAAAAATAAGATACGAACAAAAATATGACTCGCTAGAATCATTAGGGAATCAGCTCAGCATAGACCAAAAAAGCTGTCAAGAATTAATTCCAAAATACCTTTAAATTTTAATTAATCCATTCGTTTCTTCTACCTTTGCAATGAAAAAAAAATAACATGTTACCGCTTTCATATCTGAGAGAACAACCCGAAAAAATAAAAGAGGGATTGGCCAAAAGAAATTTTCAAGAGCCAGAGCTAGTTGACCAACTGCTTGAAGTAGATCAAAAAAAAAGAAAACTTCAAAGCCAATTGGATCAAACTCTTTCCAAAAGCAATCAATTTGCTAAAGAAATTGGAACCCTTTATAAATCAGGGCAAGTAGAAAAAGCTAATGCGTTAAAATCGCAAACAAATGATTTAAAAACTACTGGAAAAACCCTACAAGAGAGACTCAAAAATATTGAAGTGGCCCTATTGTCCATCAGAACTCAAATTCCTAATGTACCTGACGAAAGTGTCCCCTTGGGGAACTCGGAGAATGAAAATGAGGAGGTTTTTAGCGCAGGAACTATTCCAGATTTAGGCGAAGATGCGCTCCCACACTGGGATTTAGCTGTAAAATACGATTTGATCGATTTTGATTTGGGTAGTAAAATAACAGGTGCTGGATTCCCCGTTTATATAGGGAAAGGTGCCAAACTACAAAGGGCTCTTATTCAATACTTTTTGGACAAAAATACTGCTGCCGGTTATAAAGAATTTCAAGTACCCTACTTAGTCAACGAAGACTCAGGCTTTGGAACCGGACAGTTGCCCGATAAAGAAGGGCAAATGTACCACATTTCGGAAGATGGACTATATCTCATTCCTACAGCCGAAGTCCCTTTAACCAACCTTTTTAGAAATCAACTTTTAGAAGCCAAGGATTTACCCATTTGCCTGACCAGTTACACCCCATGTTTCAGAAGAGAAGCTGGGAGTTATGGTTCTAACGTAAGGGGGCTCAATCGTCTCCATCAATTTGATAAAGTGGAAATCGTTAGACTTGAAGAACCTCAAAATTCCCGAGCGGCATTAGACAAGATGATAGATCACATCAAAGGTATTTTAGAAGAATTAGAACTCCCATATAGAATTCTAAAACTATGCGGCGGTGACCTTGGCTTTACTGCAGCATTGACCTTCGATTTTGAAGTATATTCTACCGCCCAAAAAAGATGGTTGGAGATCAGCTCTGTTTCAACTTTCAATAGCTTCCAGTCTGAACGTTTGCAATTGCGTTACAAAGACGAAAATGGGAAAAAACAAACCATTCATACTCTTAACGGCAGTTCACTAGCCCTCCCTAGAGTGGTTGCAGGATTGTTAGAAAACCAACAAACTCAAAATGGAATCAATATACCAAAAGCATTGATTCCCTATACTGGTTTTGAAACAATCAAATGATAGATGATAGTATAAAAGTTACATTTAATATTGTGAAACTGGACGTCGAAAAAAACACCAATGAAAGCAGTTTATCCTAAAAAAAAATTAGGACAACATTTTCTGAATGATTTAAACATCGCCCAGAAAATCGTTAATTTACTCAATAATCAAGATTGTGACCACATCTTAGAAATAGGTCCCGGAATGGGAGTTCTTACCCAATTTCTTATCGCACGGGTCAAAAACTTAAAATTAGCTGAAATTGACATAGAATCCGTAGCTTACCTAGACCTGAAATATCCTGAGATGCAAAAACATATACTCAATGAGGATTTTCTCAAAATGGATCTCTCAAAAACCTTTCAAGGTAAACCCTTTGGCATCATTGGGAACTTTCCTTACAACATTTCCAGCCAAATCGTTTTCAAAATCCTAGAGCACCGTCAACATATCCCATTTTTTTGCGGAATGTTTCAAAAAGAAGTCGCCCAAAGGATATGTAAAAACCCTGGTAACAAAAACTATGGAATACTCTCTGTTTTTTGTCAAACCTATTACCAAACTAGATATCATTTCAATGTTTCCCCGAATGTTTTTTCTCCGACTCCAAAAGTAGATTCTGGAGTACTCTCACTTAAAAGAAAGGAAGGTTTAATAATCGATTTCGATGAGAAGTTACTCTTTAAAATCGTCAAAACTGGATTTCAACAACGCCGAAAGACCCTGAGAAACAGCCTCAAAAGTCTAAACATTCCACAAATTACTTTAGAAGATAGTATCTTTGACCTACGGCCCGAAAAATTGTCCTCGGAGTTATTCATAGAACTGACAAAAAAAGTAGAAAATGCCAAAATTTGAAATCAACAAATCAGGGATAAAATTTATCAAGGATTTGATTGATAGTGGTTTTGACAAAAGACTACGTAGAAAACTTCAAGACCTCCACTACGCCGATATCGCTGAGATCATCTATGAACTCTCCACTGATCAGGCGACCTATCTGGTCAAATTACTGGACAGTGAAAAAACAGCTGATGCCTTAGCAGAGCTCGATGAAGACATCCGAGAGGGCATAATAGAAAACCTTTCCGCCAAAGAAATTGCAGAGGAGATCGAAGAGCTAGATACGGACGATGCCGCCGACCTTATAAGCGAATTGACAGAAGAGCGCCAAGAACGGGTTATGTCACAAATAAGTGATACAGAGCATTTGGAGGACATTCGTGAACTTCTTACCTATGATGAAGACACTGCCGGAGGCTTGATGGCCAAGGAGCTTGTAAAGGTCGATCAGGGACTCAGCGTACTCAAATGCCTCAATGCCATGCGTGCTCAGGCAGAAGAAGTAACGCGGGTACACTCCATTTATGTGGTCGACGACAACAACGTACTCAAAGGGCGACTTTCCCTAAAAGACCTCATTACTGCCAGCTCAGGGGCCATTGTCAAAGATATTTATATTGCAAAGGTTGATTATGTAACCGTAGATCAACCTGGAGAAGAAGTGGCCGATATCATGTCCAAATACGACCTGGAAGCCATCCCTGTGGTCAACACCAAAAAACAACTCATGGGACGCATCACTATTGACGATATCGTTGACCTGATTAAAGAAGAAGCCGAAAAAGACTATCAGTTGGCAGCAGGAATTTCGAACGACGTAGAGGCCAATGACGGTATTTTAGAACTCACCAAAGCCAGATTGCCCTGGCTCTTTCTGGGGCTCTTGGGAGGTTTGGGCAGTGTGTTTATCCTTCAGGATTTTGAACAAGTCATGGAACTACCCGAACTGAGAAGTTTGTTTTTCTATACCCCACTGATTGCCGCAATGGCTGGTAATGTAGGGGTGCAATCCTCCGCTATTATCGTACAAGGATTGGCCAATAATGTCGTTAAAGGATCATTGATCAACCTGCTTTTTAAAGAAATTGGATTGAGCCTAATCAACGGTTTGGCCCTTGCCCTAATCCTCATTCTCTTTGGTGTGATTATCCAACAAGACCTCAGCATCAGCCTAACAATAGCAGGATCCATGATGGGTGTGATCATTATTGCCGCATTGATCGGTACTTTTGTTCCCGTTATTCTCAACAAAAGAGGCATTGACCCAGCAATAGCTACTGGACCTTTTATCACAACTGCCAATGATATCTTTGGTATCTTCCTTTTCTTTTATATGGCTAAAATATTTTTGGGCTTCTAAAATTGCACATCATGAAAGTTTTGCACCTAGAACAAAATCATCCCTCCCTGATCCATGGACTAAAAGCCTTAGGGTTCCAAAACGACCTTGCCTATAGCGATACTGTCGATGAAATCTTGGCTAAAATGGATCAATATGATGGACTCATCATCCGAAGCAAATATCCTATAAATGAAGCTTTTTTGACCCCCGCCAAAAAGCTAAAATTCATCGGTCGTGTAGGAGCAGGACTCGAAAATATAGATCTTAAAGCCTTAGAATCTCGGAACATTAACTTAATAAATGCTCCCGAGGGCAATCGAAATGCCGTCGGAGAACACGCCCTGGCTATGCTTTTGTCTTTGATGAATAGACTTAAAGCGGGACATGCCTCCATACAATCCGGACAGTGGAACCGAGAAGATCATCGAGGCTGGGAACTCTCCGGCAGAACCGTAGGCATCATTGGATATGGTAATACAGGAAAAAGCTTCGCCAAAAGAATATCAGGTTTTGATGTCATAACCCTTTGCTACGATATTTTGGATAATGTAGGAGATCAATATGCCCAGCAAGTGGATTGGGAAACCCTTCAAAATAAGTCAGAAATCATCAGCCTCCACATTCCAGAAACCGATTTGACTCGTGGCATGATCGATAAAAAATTTATAGCGGGGATGAGCCACCCTTTTTGGCTATTAAATACCGCCCGTGGATCGGCAGTGATAACTGAGGACTTGGTAGCAGGCTTGCAGTCCCAAAAAATTATGGGTGCTGGATTGGATGTTTTGGAATACGAAACCCTATCCTTTTCCTCCATTTTCAATAGGGATGAACTACCACAGGCACTACTGTATTTAATGGAAGCAGACCACGTATTGCTCAGTCCCCATGTCGCGGGTTGGACTCGAGAAAGTCATGTCAAACTAGCCAATACCATTATAGAAAAGGTTAAAAAACTGTTTTTTTAGGCCTTTTCCCTGACCACAAACTGAGCAGTATTGAGCGTTCTTTGCTCTAAGAGTATTTCGCCTACTGCATTTTTGATAAAATTGATGGCAGGTTTGTCAAAATGGCGAATCGTATAGAGCGAAACCCCATCGTTAACCTTGACTTTAAACTTCATTTTAAGTGCTTCCAACAAGGATTCCAGTTTACTGTACTTATTGTAAATGCATATAGAAAAACTGATGGCCGAGCTTTGGATCATCTCCACACGCATTTGGTATTGGTGCAAGAGTGCAAAAATCTCACTGATGTTCTCCTCCAGAATAAAAGAAAAGTCCTTTGAGGATAACTTTAATAGAGTTTGGTCATTTTTGACAATATAGCAAGGAACTTCTGGATCGAGGGTTTTTCCCTTGGAAACAGCTGTCCCCAAATCATAAGGGTTTTCAAACGATTTTACATATAGAGGGATTTCCTTACGTTGGAGTGGCTGGATTGTTTTGGGATGAATTACAGATGCCCCGTAAAATGCCAATTCAATGGCTTCACGATAAGAGATTTGATGCAGTAAAACCGTGTCGCTGAACTTTCTTGGATCACCGTTCAATACCCCTGGAACGTCTTTCCAAATGGTCACCGAATGAGCCCCCAAGGCATAAGCAAAGATGGCTGCACTGTAGTCGGATCCTTCCCGTCCCAAGGTCGTGGTCAATCCATTGGAAGCACTACCGATAAAGCCCTGCGAAATAAAAGTACTTCTCCCAATAACTGCCTCTTGAATGGCCGCTTCAGTATCAGTCCAGCACAAATTCGCATCGCGGAAATAGGCATCCGTTTTGATACACTCACGGGCATCCAGCCAATAATTTTCCACACCTTGATTATTCATATAATGACTGATGATGATGGAGGAAATCAATTCCCCAACACTTACCACTTGATCGTAAACCAAACTGTATTCCACAGAATCAGTAGTGTTTAGAAAGCCTATAACGGTATCAAAAAGGGCGTTAACTTTTTGAGTGATCTCTGCATTTTCTACCTCGAACAAATCCCCAATAATGCGATGGTGATTTTCCCTAACCATTTCTATGTTTTTGAGAAACTGCTCCTTATTTTCAAAAAAGTAGTGCACCACTTGCTCCAAGGCGTTCGTAGTTTTTCCCATGGCCGACACCACAATCAAAGTATCTTTAAAACCGGTATGTTGTAAAACACGCAATATATTTTTAACCCCTGCGGCATCTTTGACAGAGGCTCCTCCAAACTTGAATACTTTCATTCTTATGAATTAATTTTTGAGATATAGTTGTCTATGCTTTTTTTGTCCATTTGCACACTTCTCCAATCCTCTGAAATGGAGGCACCACTTTTTTGATAAAACTTAATTGCCGGGAGGTTCCAATTCAAAACGGCCCATTCGACCCGGTTCACTCCCGTATCGTAGGCATGCTCTAAAAAGGCGTTGTACAATTGTGTACCTATCCCATTACTCTTCATCGGCTCTGTTACTATCAAATCCTCCAAGTGAAAAGTAGGCCCTTTCCAAGTGGAATAACGCGGGTAGAAGAGTGCTATACCGACCACTTTATCTGCCACTTCGGCTACAAAACATTCAAATAGGGGACGGTCTCCAAAACCGTCTCTTTCAATTTCGGCCTCAGTAACGATTACCGCCTGTGGTTCCCTTTCAAAGATCGCCAATTCATGGATCAAAAATAAGATAGATGCTGCATCAGACTTAACGGCTTTTCGAATGTTAGCTTTTTTCATAATGTGGCAAAAATAATGTAACAAACTAGCATTATAAGATTTTGTTATATTTTATCACATTTTAGAGTTGAAGTGTAGAAAAAATAAATACACTGACTTTATGTTAACCAGTCAATCAGTGTTTTAAAAAATAATTGAGGCTGTTCGGCATGTAACCAATGTCCGGCTCCCATAATTTCAATTATTTCAGCTTTGGGGAAATATTGTAAAATCATCTCCTTATCTTTATGTGGGTTGATGTAATTGGAATTCCCCCCGAAGAGAAAAAGGGTGGGTTTGTGGAATGAGTTTTGGGACACAATGGCAGCACCTATGGATTCTACGGCATTTTTTAATACGGCGATGTTGGGACGAAATCCCAATTGACCTTCGGAAACCCAATGTAAATTTTTAAGCAAAAACTGACGGGTGCCCAGATCAGGTATGTAATTTTCTAAATGCTCGGCAGCGACCTTTCGGGAACTGATCTCTTCAAAGTTTAGGGTACTCAATCCCGCCAAAATTTTTTGGTGATGGGGGGCATAATATTTAGGGGCGATATCGGCGATGATCAATTTTTGGATACGATCCGCATGTTCCAAAGCAAAACCCATGGCAGTCTTACCACCCATGGAATGTCCCAATAAAATCACTTGAGACAATCCATGATGATCCAAATAAATCCGTAAATCCTCGACCATAGAATCATAATCAAAAACATCACTCCAAAAGCTCCTACCGTGGTTTCTTTGATCCACCAGATGAACGCAATAGCCTTTTTCTACTAGGTTTTTGGCTTGGGATTTCCAATTGTCACCCATTCCTAAAAAACCGTGCAAAATGATCAAATGATTGTCTCCCGAACCTATGATATTGGAATTTAGGATATACATCAACTCAGGCGTTGCAAATACATGGGAATAACATTTTCGAAACCCAAATATAGGGACTCGCAGACCAGTGCATGTCCAATGGAAACCTCCAACAGCTTGGGGATGTTTTGAGCAAAAAAGGCAATGTTTTCTAAATTGAGATCGTGTCCAGCATTGATGCCGATATCCAATTCATTGGCCACTATAGCTGCTTGGATGTAGGGAGCCACTGCTTTTTCAGGATTTTTCTTAAAATTTTGAGCATAAGCCTCGCTATACAACTCTATACGATCTGTTCCTGTTTTTTTGGCCCATTTGACCATCTCTTCCACCGGATCGACAAAAATGGAGGTTCTTATACCATGATTTTTAAACTCACTGATAACTTCAATTAGAAAGTCCTTGTGTTTCATCGTATCCCACCCAGCATTGGAGGTAATGTCATCCTCGGCATCTGGAACTAAAGTCACCTGATCAGGTTGGATCTCTGTAACCAAATCGATGAATTTTGGAATGGGGTTCCCTTCGATATTGAGTTCAGTAGTCAATACAGGGTGCAAACCCAAGGCATCTTCATAACGGATATGACGTTGATCCGGTCTAGGGTGGATGGTTATACCCTCTGCACCGAAGCTTTCCAAGTCTGTCGCTACTTTGATCAAATCGGGAACATTTCCCCCACGGGAGTTTCTCAGTGTGGCGATTTTGTTGATGTTTACACTTAACTGGGTCATGGTTTTTCTATTAGACCCATAAAAATAAGAACTATAACTGGCTTAGTATAAATTTTCCGTGTCAAAAGGCAAGCCCAATAAAGTTTTGTAATTTTACAACCTAAGCTTTTGTGATGAAGATCGCTGTTTTTTGTGCATTTGATACGCCTTCAACAATAGAATTTGCCAAGGCTGCCATTGCTTATTTAGAAAACAAAGGACACCGATTGTCTCTGGACAGTCGCCTAGTAGAAAACCTGCCTCTGGAAGCCAAAAAGTACAATGCTTTCGATGCTAGTACCACTCTAGATTCCGACAATGATTATCTGTTCTCCATAGGTGGAGATGGAACATTATTGCGTTCTATCCCTTTTGTAAAAGACACTCAAATCCCCATATTGGGTATAAATACAGGACATTTGGGCTTTTTGACTAGTCTACAAAAAGAATCACTTAATGAGGCTTTGGACAAATTATTTGATAAAAAATTCAAATTGGTCAAACGCGCATTGCTAGCCGTAGAATTGTCTTCTCCATCATTAAAAATCGATGAATTTGGTTATGCACTTAATGAAATTAGTATCAACAGAAAAAACACGACTGCCATGTTGAGTATCGCTACCGAAATCGACAAGGAATTTTTAACCACATATTGGGCCGATGGGCTAATCATTGCAACCCCTACCGGTTCAACAGGATATTCATTGAGTAGTGGAGGACCTATTTTGAAGCCAGAAACCGAGGGAATTGTTCTCAATCCGATAGCCCCTCACAATTTGAATATCAGACCGCTGGTTGTTCCAGATAAAGTAGAAATAGAAATTAGGGTAGATGGCCGTGGTGAGGATCATTTATTATCCTTGGATTCACGAATTTTTACTATCAAAAACGGAACTCTGATTTACATTAAAAAAGCCCCTTTTTCTATCTTTACTGTAGAACTGGAAGGGGACAATTATTTTAAGACTCTTCGTAAGAAGCTTTTTTGGGGTTATGATGCCCGCAATAGGCAATAATTCTATCATTTGAAAGTTAAAGATTATGGGTAATAATGGATAAAATTAATGCCCCTAATTTTTATACCCTAAACTTAAATGAAAAGGTTTTGGCTTTTTATCGTTCTCCTATGCTTTAATCTTCCCTCTAAGGCTCAATTTCATCAAGTAGGTGCTTTTTTTGGAGCAAGTAATTATATTGGAGATGTTGGAGCTACAAATTTCTTATCTCCCGAAAACCCAGCTTTCGGTTTGGTTTACAAATGGAATCGCACCACCCGATATTCACTTCGCGCCAACGCTATGGTTACGAATATCAAAAAAAGTGATTATTCACCAGTAGATTTTGCGCGATTCAATCGAAAATACAGATTTGAAAATCAGATCATGGAGTTTTCGGTGGGAGCCGAAGTCAATTATTACGATTTTAACCTTCATGCAAATGATAAGAAAATAGCACCTTACTTGTTTTTAGGGGTAGGTTTTATAAGGTATAATTTGTTTTACCATGAACCAAAAACCTTGGAAAATATAGATTATGGAAAAGGATCTAATATTGCATTACCAGCCATCATTGGCGCAAAAGCTAACATATCCCCTTTTATAGTATTAGGGCTTGAGTTAGGAGTACGTTATACTTTTACAGATAATTTAGACGGAAGCTATCCTGAGACAGAAGATAGCATTACAAATGATTTAAAGTTTGGAAATTTACACAATAATGACTGGTATGTTTTTACTGGTTTAACAATTTCATTTACCTTTGGCGATCTGCCGTGTTATTGTAAAGAATGATCATGAGCAATTTTAAAAATGGTATGCCAAAACACCTCGCCATAATTATGGATGGCAATGGTCGTTGGGCTGAAAGTAGAGGAAAAAATAGAATTCAAGGACACTCTCATGGTGTAAAAGCGGTTCAAGAAGTTGTAGAAGAGGCCATTCAACTTAAGATTGATTACCTAACTCTCTATGCTTTTTCAACTGAAAATTGGAGTAGACCTCAAGAAGAGATTGGCATTTTAATGAAGTTACTTGTCAATACCCTAAGAAGTGAATTCGAAAAACTTCTAGAAAACCGAATTAAATTGAACGTGATAGGAAATACTGACCAACTTCCAGTGGTTGTTCGAAATGAATTGGAATTCGTAGTGGATCAAACACAAAATAACACTGAAATGACTTTGACCTTAGCGTTGAGCTATGGGGGTAGAGAAGAGCTCGCCAATGTATTGAAACAACTGGCGTTTAAAGTTAAAAATAATTTAATTTCTCCAGAAAAAATTGACCAATCCATTATAAATGAGCATCTTTATACGCAGAATCTACCTGATGTAGATTTACTGATTCGAACTAGTGGAGAAAAAAGAATTAGTAATTTTTTATTGTGGCAAATTGCCTACGCGGAATTGTATTTTTCTGAGGTGCTATGGCCCGATTTTACAAAAAAGCACTTGCACAAAGCATTAACCAATTACCAAAAAAGAGAGCGCAGATTTGGAAAGACAAGTAAGCAACTTCTTGGATAAGTTATTTAACCCATTCTTCATCTTAATAAACTCAATTTTCTTTTTGAGTAGTTTTACCACTCATGCACAGAACCTTGATACATATGTTAAAGGGAAGCTCTATACAATCGACACAATCACTGTAAGTGGTATCAAAACATTCAGCGATCAAACGGTTATTTCATACAGTGAGCTGAGAAAGGGACAAAAAATTAACATCCCCGGAGATAAGATCAGTTCAATAATTAATAAGCTATGGAACCTTCAGCTTTTTAGTAATATAAATTTTTACATTAACAAAATTGAAGAAGACCGAGTTGCTTTGGAAATCGAAATTGAAGAATTGCCCTCACTGAGTGAAGTGAAAATCAATGGATTAAAAAAGGGGAAAATTGAAGCGCTACTCACTGAAACAGAGCTAAAAGCTGGTAAAAAACTCTCAGAAAGCTTCTTGGCGAATACCAAAAACTACATCACTAACAAGTTTCAAAAAGAAGGGTTTCTCAATACCAAAGTAGCTTTTAACACCATCGAAGACACAATAAATTTGAATAATTTTAAAATGGTGGTCAATATTGATTTGGGTGAGCGGGTAAAAATTAGAGAAATAAACTTTAAAGGAAACGAAGTTTTCAATGATAATAAGCTAAGATCAAAACTCAAAAAAACTAAACAAAAATTTCCCTTGAGATTTTGGAAAAAGTCCAAGTTCATAAAGGAGGATTTTGAAGAAGGGAAACAAAATCTACTGGACTTTTACAAAGAGAGAGGTTATCGTGATGCCAGAATTGTTCAAGACACATTAGTGACCAATGAAGACAATACTATCTCTATCAGTTTTGACATGGAGGAGGGAAACCAATATTACTTTGGAGACATATCTTATTTGGGAAATTCTATTTACACTGATTTTCAACTGAGTCAGGTTTTGGGAATCAAAAAAGGAGATACTTATGATGGGGTATTATTGAAAAAGCGAATTGCCGACGAAAAACCCGATGCAAATGATCTTACAAATTTATACCAAAATAATGGTTACTTATTTTCAAACATCAATGCCGTTGAGGTCAGTGCCGAAAATGACACCATAAACTTTGAAATAAGGGTTTCTGAGGGCAAGCTGGCGAGCTTTAACAAAATTTCTGTGGTAGGAAATACCAAAACCAACGATCATGTGATTTACAGGGAATTAAGGACAAAACCTGGGCAATTGTACAGTAAGGACATGGTCGTCAGAACTGTCAGGGAACTTGGACAGCTAGGCTTTTTTGACGCAGAAAATATTAATCCTGATTTTAAAAATGTAAATCCCAATGCTGGCACAGTTGATATAGAATACGGATTGGCTGAGGCAGGAGCAAGCCAAATTGAACTTCAGGGAGGATATGGAGGTGGAGGATTCATTGGAACTCTTGGCCTTTCCTTTAACAACTTTTCGCTCAAAAATATCTTTGACATCGACACTTATAAACCGCTGCCCATGGGAGATGGGCAAAACCTGAGTTTAAGGCTGCAGGCTAGTCAGTTTTACAGCACATATAGTTTTAGTTTTGCAGAACCTTGGATGGGTGGTCGTGAACCGGTTCAGTTTTCTACATCATTATCCCATACCGTTCAATACCGTTACGATTATCTTACCGGTAGAGCAGATGAAAGCCAATATTTTCAAATAAGCGGTTTAACTCTTGGGTTGGCCAAAAGATTAAAAGTTCCAGATGACTTCTTTACCCTATCCCAGGCCATCGCCTATCAGTATTACGATCTGAACAATTATTACACTGGTTTATTTACTTTTGGAGATGGGAGTGCCAATAACCTTACATATACAATAGCCTTGTCTCGAAATAATACTTTTACCAATCCTATTTTTCCTGTTGGAGGTTCAAAATTTACGATCAGTGGAAAATTAACCCCACCATACTCCCTGATCAATGGAATTGATTTTAGCAATTTAGAAAACCGTAAAGAGTTTCAATTGCCCAACGGAGAACCAGATACGGCCAAAATAGATCAAGAAAAATTCAGATGGTTAGAGTACTACAAACTAAAATTCAGTGGAGAGTGGTATACCAGTATAATTGGAAAGCTCGTCTTTAAGGCCCAGACTGACTTTGGTTTTATCGGGGCCTATAATCAAGAACGTGGAAGCATCCCATTTGAAAGATTCTACCTCGGTGGAGACGGAATGCAAAGTTATGCACTGGATGGTCGAGAAACAATTGCCTTAAGGGGTTACAAAAACCAATCTCTCTCCAGTAGGGATGGATCTTTATTATACAACAAATTTACCTTTGAACTACGGTATCCAATTACTTTAAAACCAAGTGCCTCCATTTTTGCGCTATCCTTTTTAGAGTCCGGAAATGGATATAATAGCTTTAGAGACTTTAATCCTTTCAACTCCAAACGCTCTGCTGGAATGGGAGTACGAATTTTTATGCCTGCCTTTGGATTACTCGGCATCGATTTTGGATATGGATTTGACAGCTCAAACACCAACAATGATATTGCAAATGGTTGGGAAACGCATTTCATTATTGGACAACAATTTTAAAAAGTAACCCAATGGGGCTTAAAATAATCTGCAAATTTGAGCGTTTATATGAATAAATTAAGTCCCGTAGCATCATGAAAATAAAATTTTTCTTTTCTACAGTTTTCTGTATTTTTTCCCTAGCAGTTCAAGCTCAAAGAGGAGCACGTATTGCCTATATTGATATGAATATTATCTTGAGTAAAAACAATGAATTTAGGACTGCCAATCAGTTACTGGATGAAAAAATTGCCAAATGGAAAAAAGAAATTGAATTAAAAAAAATCCAACTTAAACGCATGGAAGATCAATTTTCAGGCGAAAAAATTTTATTGACCACCGAACTTATCGCTGACCGAGAATTAGAAATAAAAGATTTTGCCTCAGAAATGGTTTTACTACAAGAGAAAAGATTTGGGCCAAATGGTGACATGATGATTCAAAAAAATCAACTTTTAAAACCAGTCCAAGACCAAGTGTTGAGTATCGTTCAAGATATTGCCAAGGAGAGAAAATACGATTTTGTTTTTGACCGATCTTCTGATATAATTATGTTGTATTCGGCAAAAAATTACGATATTAGCGACCTAGTCCTGAGAAGAATCCAAGTTCAGGAAAGAATCAAAGTAAGAAAAGAAAAAATAAACTCTGCCAATAAAGTTCTAGACAGGGTAAGTAATTAAAATAATAAAGTTTAAAATAATGAGAAATTTTAAAAATCTATTTATACTTCTAATGTTTTTATTGGCTCCTTTGAGTATTGTATATGCTCAAGCCAAAGTGGCACACATTGAAGTTCAGAAATTGATCAGTGAGATGCCTGAAGTAATTGCAGCTCAAAAAGAATTAAAAAAGCTTGAAGAGACATACACTGCGGACATGGAAACTACTTACAAAGAATTCCAGACCAAAGCTCAAACATATGCAGCTGATGCTGCTAACCAAACAGAAATCACCAATCAGTCACGTCAAAAGGAGCTGGAGGGCATGCAAAAGAACATCCAGGAATATCAGCAAACTGTTTCTCAGGATTTACAAAAAAAGTCTGTTGATATGATGAAGCCGCTCATCGATAAGGCAAAAGCGGCTATTGATAAGGTAGCTACTGGTTTAGGATACGATTATGTATTGGACTCTTCTGCCGGGGGAAGTGTCATCATCGCCAAAGGAAAAGACATCATGGCTGATGTAAAAAAAGAACTTGGATTCTAACCTCCTATTGGATTATAACATTTAAACTCCCCACTGGGGAGTTTTTTTTGCTTCATTTGAACCATGAAGCATATTGAGTGTAATTGGCAGCAATCCGCTCGATTTCTCCTTTTTGCAGTTCAGGGCTTATTTCTTTAATTTTTATGGCAGGAATACCCGCAAAAACAGAGCCTTCAGGAACAATAGTGTTTTTTGGCAAAACACTGCCTGCGGCAATTATGCTATTGGAGTACACCACACTATCGTCCATGATAATGCTGCCCATTCCTATCAAAACCCTATCCTCAATGGTACAACCGTGAACAATTGCATTATGGCCTATGGAAACATCATTCCCAATGTTTGTGGCTGACTTCTCAAAAGTTCCGTGAATCACCGCTCCGTCCTGAACATTTACCCTGTGACCCACCGTGATACGGTTAACATCTCCGCGAAGAACTGCGTGGTACCATACCGAACAATCGTCTCCCATAATAAGATCGCCAATGAGAGTTGAATTTTCAGCAAAAAAACAATTTTTACCATATTTTGGAGTGAAACCCCGAACTGACCTGATCAACATAATTTTGCTTTGATGTCTAAATTATAAAATTGATCTCTAAGTTCAATGAAATTGTTTTTTATTAAATTTGTGAAAAAAGGTGAAAAATTTTCTCATTGTAGCCACATGTAAAAAAGGAGCAACCGTCGCAAAATTTAGAATTACTCCTGATCTAGACCATTCGGTTTCAAAGACTTTTTTAAATATTGAACAGGCTGCTGATGCACCTCTCGTTAAACAATTGTTTTTCCTTCCTTTTGTTAAAAAAGTGGTGTTGAAAAACAGCACATTAACCATAGAGCGTTTCGATATTTTAGAATGGGAAGAAGTCATCAAAGAAGTAGCAGATCAGATTGAAGACTACCTCAACGAAGGAGGGGAGATATTCAATAAGTTAAAAAAAGTTGAAAAATCACCTGTTACTGTTTATGCAGAAAGCACCCCCAACCCATCAGTCATGAAGTTTGTAGCCAACAAAAAAATAACGGATCAGACACTCTCTTTCGAAAATACCGATAGTGCTCAAGATGCGCCTTTAGTCAAGGAACTTTTCAATTTTGCTTTTGTCGAAGAAGTTTTTATTGATGAAAATTATATTTCCATTACCAAAAACGACACAACGCAATGGGATGAATTTATAATGGAAATCAGGGAGTTCATCAAATCCTATTTGGAAGAGGAAAAAACAATTTTAGGGCCCTCCTTTATTATAAACGCTCAAAATGGAAAAAACACAAACCCTAATCACCCTCTGAATGATATTGAGCAGGAAATCGTAAGAATTCTAGAGGAATATGTTAAGCCTGCTGTGGCTTCAGATGGAGGAAACATTATTTTTGACTCCTACGAGGATACCGACAAAAGGGTTAAGGTATTACTTCAAGGTGCATGCAGTGGATGTCCCTCCTCTAACTTTACCCTCAAAAATGGCATCGAAAACATACTAAAAGAAATGCTTCCCGGTAAAGTTGAAATGGTAGAGGCTGTCAACGGATAATTTAAACCACTATTTTTTGGCTTTGCTATAAAAATTTTTGAGATAAAAGGGCTCAAAATAGGCTAGATCTTCAAATTTTTTGTCCTTAAAAGCACTCCACGCTAATGAAACCATTTCTGCAGCTGAAGGATGCTGAATTTCGCTGCGGTATTCAATGTGGGAAGCATCTAATACTTCCTTACATTTTTCTGCACCCTCGCCCATAAAAACCCATTGAATATCGGTTGGAAATTCATTAAAACTCGACGGGCTCAAAACTTCAGCAAAGGTAGGTTTAACAATTTGCTTCTTTTCATTGAGCACCATTACATAAACCTCCATACGACGAGCATCAAACATGGGAAATAATAAGGCTTTATTACTTTCATTATAATTTTCGGATAAGATTTGAAGAGAATTTACTGCAATTAGAGGCAGATCTAAAGCGAAGCAAATGCCCTTTGCAGCGGCAACGCCTATTCTCAAACCAGTAAAAGAACCTGGGCCTTTGCTGACTGCAACTGCATCAAGAACAGACATCTCAATTTGGGCTTCTTTAAGCACCTCCTGAATAAAACCATGTAATTGCTCACTATGACTAAATTGCTCTGAGTAGTGTTCCTTCAGGGCAAGCATCGCACCCGATCGGCTGATCGCTATAGAACAGTTTTTGGTGGCAGTCTCTATATGCAGTATTACACTCACATCACAAAAATAAAAAAATCAATGGCTCCTAAAAGCTCTAAAGTTTTATAAAGCTAAAGGCTAATGGTGATACCAAAATAAAACTCGAGCACTTTCAATTTGAAAATATAATCAAACTTAGACCTAACCAAATCTGAGGCAGCGGTTTCAAAGCGCTGCTTGATTTGATTAAATTCAAAAATATTCATCACTCCTCCTTCGAAACGATTGACTGCATTTTCATAGGCTTTTTTACGTGCCAATTCTGTTTTTTGTGCCGCCTTGAATAATTTATAGGCACCCTCGGCATTATTATAGGATTGGTTAATGGTATTTTCCAAATTGAGCTTTTCTTGTTCCAACTGATTCTGAGATCGTAATAAATTTACTTTGGATCTCTCAACATTATTTCGAGCAGCATTACCATTAAAAATGGGAATGTTAAGCCTTACTCCTATATTGTGACCTGAGTTAATGTCAAATTGCTCTCTAAAAGGAATTGGACCAATGGCCTTATTGCCTTCAACTGAACGTAAAACAGATTCTTTTGTAGAGGATACAAAACCTATTGGAACATCTGTAAAATTTCCATCCCCTGTAATCCTATCCGCATAGGAGACACGGGTGTTATAACCGTAAAAAGCACTGAGACTTGGCTGAAGTGTACCTTTGGCCAACTCTACATCTTTTTCGGCAATGGCTATATTGGTCATCGAAAGTTTAATGTCTTTCCGATGGGTCAATGCCATTTCAAAAATATCCTTTGGCTTCTGAAATAAAATCTGCCCAAAAGGAGCTTCTACATCTATTGTTACCACATCGAAATTTTCATAATCGGTAATCAAGAGCATTTGAGCTAGATTGATTTTGGACAGCCTTAAATTATTTTCAGCTTGAATTACCGATTGTTCTTGTGTGGCTATAGAAGCCTCAATTTCCAATAAATCATATTTCACCATGGTTCCGGCATCTATCATATTTTGGGTCCTTTCTGAATCCTTTTTGGTGATCTCCAATTGGGATTTTTGGACTTTTAATATTTCGACGTTAAACAGTATTTGCAAATAAGCATTTGCAACCATCAATCGAACATCATCTTTCATATCCTCCAATTGATATTCTCCTGCTAAAATACTGAGGTTGGCCCGATGCAACTGATTTAAATTCCTGAGACCATTGTATAGATCTACATTAAAGCTAGCTCCAAAAGAGGTATATTGTGTAGTCCTATTTTCTAAGAGACCCCTTGTAATGTCTTGATTCAATCCAATATTCCAAGTGTGATTTGCCTGAGCATTGAAGGAAGGGAAAAAGTTACCTGTTGCGTCATCTTTGTTAATTTCGGCATCATTTAGTAAAAGTTCACTTTGTTTGACACTGATGTTTTTTTCAACTGCCATCTGAACACATTCCATTAGAGACATGGGTTCGGTCTGCGACTGAACATGGACTCCTAAAAAAAATAAAGTAGTTGAAAGAAAGAATTGAATTGGTTTCATGATAGATTACTTGTTTTCAGGCTCCTTTTCTTCCCCAATTTTATAAGGCTCTGTCTTGTTCCAAACTTTTATTTCATCCTCCATAGTTAATCCCTTAACGACTTCTACGTTGATTCCATCAGAAATTCCTAACTGAACTTCTTTCCTCTCAAATTTTCCTTTGTCATTTTTTACCTCTACATAGGGGTCGTTGGTATTTTTATCAAATTGTAACAATGCTTCAGAAATTCCCATAATACTATCTTTTTTTTCCAATACCAACGAGGCGTTAGCACTATATCCTGCTCGAATAAAAACCGACTCATCTAGGAAAACATCTCCTTCAATTTTGAACTGTACTGTTCCTTGCTCTTCATTTCCCTTAGGAGCAATAAACTTTAACTGGGCATCAAATTCTTTGTCTTGAATAGCTCCTAAAGTTACTTTTAGCGGCATCCCTATAATCAACTTGGCCACCTCAGCCTCATCTACTTTCCCTTCAAAAATCATTTTATTTAAATCTGCTACCGTGGCAATAGTAGTGCCAGCATTGAAAGTGTTACTTTCAATGACCTGATCTCCTTCTTTGACTGGGATTTCCAAAATGGTTCCAGCTACTGTTGCACGGATATTGGTATTGGCAATAGAAGAACCTCCAGCAGAACCAAGTTTTATAATCTGCAGATCGGACCTGGCGTTTTTTACATTTTGTTTGGCCTGGTCAAAATTAAGTTTTGCATTATCAAACTGCTGTTCAGATATGATTTCCTTTTCAAATAGAGATTGGTTCCTATTATAATCAACTTCAGCATTTTTCAATAAAATGAGCGTATTCGACAATCTTCCTTGTGCACTGTTTAGTGCCTGTTCATTGGGAACTACTTTTACCTTGGCCAACAAATCTCCATTAATCACTAAATCACCTTCCTCAACGAATAGCTTTTCTATGATCCCAGATATTTGGGGTTTGATCTCAACTTCATCTTCAGGAATCACAGTTCCTGTTACGACTGTCTTTTTTTCGATGTCTTGCATCTTTGGGAATTGAGTTTTATATTCAGCCAATGGCTTACTGTTGGTTTTGATAAAATAGAGTGCGGCAAAAACAGCTCCGAAAACCAGTAAAGCAATTGCTAAATATTTTAAAATTTTCATGTTCAAATGTTTTAATTATTCTTCTCTTAAAGCGTCAATGGGTTTTATACTTACGGCCCGTTGGGCAGGAATCAGTCCGATCAGCGTTCCTAATACTACCATTGTGCTCAATGCCCCAATTATCAATGGTATAGGGACTGTAGGATTGGTATATGGAAAATCTGATAATTTTTGAGTTGCTAAATTAATAATGGCTAATACACCTGCTCCTAGAATAATACCAACGACACCAGCGATTATGGTTAAAAAAACAGATTCCAATAAAATCTGAACCCTTATCTCTCCAGGTGTTGCCCCAAGGGCACGCCTTACTCCCAACTCTTTCGTGCGCTCTTTAACAGAAATCAACAATATATTACCAATACCAATAACTCCAGCCAAAATAGTTGCTAAGCCAACAATAAGGGATAAAAAAGTCATCCCTTTGGCAAATCCACTAATACGATTAAATAGTTCTCCTATGTTGAAGGAACCTAAGGCCCTATCGTCTTCAGGGGCTATGCTATGAATCTTTTTCAAAACATCTTTTACGTTTTTTTCCACAGCCACAACATCAGCATCATCAAAAGCAGCAATGGTAAACCAATCTACATCCTCCCCTGTATTATAAATATTCCTAAAAGTATTGAAAGGGATAAAAATATCGCCATCGGTTTCAAACCCTCCCCCTTCTAGATACTTATGTACACCAATCACTTGAAAAAAAACATTATTGATCCTAACGTATTTTCCCAAAGGGTCCTCGTCTTCGTCAAATAATTCCTCATTTGTACGTTCACCAATTACACAAACTTTACGGTTGTTCCTCTGATCTTCTTCATTGATGAATCTGCCTCCTTTGTATATTTTTTTGGTGGAAATTTTAGTGTAATCGGAGAAATCACCATAAATATTATAAGAACGAGAAATTTCCTTATAAACTACACTCGCAGGTTCACTCCCTCCGAATACACCCCTTGCATTTCTTGGAGCAATGTATTGAATTTCTGGAATTTGCTTTTTTAATTCATTAACATTCGAAATCTTAAAACGTGGATATCTTCCCACTTTAAAACCTTTATAGGGAACACTCGTCCTCTGAGGCCAAATAAACATAGAATTCATTGCCATATCTTCAAATGCTTGGTCAAAACCATTATCCAAACCTTTGGCAGCTCCAGATAGTGTGATGTAGATGAAAATCCCCCACAATACACCAATTACTGTAATTACAGTTCTGGTTTTGTTCTTAGCAATAGAGCCAAAAATCTCCTGCCAAGTATCAAAATCGAAAATGATTTTTAAACTATTCATCTCTCAAAGCTACTATTGGTTTGATAAGAGCGGCTCTTTTAGCGGGTAGATAACCTGCAATAGCACCGAATAGAATCAATAATACAGTTGCTACCACTGCAGTGATATTATCTATATATGGATCAATAATAAAAAATTCTTCTAAACGGTCTCCAAGATTCCTCAATAAAGCAATACCACAAATCATTCCAGAAATACCGGACAATGCTGTAATAAAAATAGATTCTTGCAAAACCATTCCAATGACACTTTTAGGAGTGGCACCCAAGGCTTTTCTCACCCCCAATTCTTTAGTGCGTTCTTTAACCACAAAAACCATAATATTTGAAATCCCTATAATTCCCGCAATCAATGTGCCTATACCAACAAAAGCGACAATGATTTGTAAAACGTTTGCAAATTGCTGGTTTTGTCGGATTTGATCGGCTACGTTTCTAATTCTAATACCGTTATTGTCTCTAGGATCAATATCTTTTTTGTTTTTGAGAAAAAGACGCAATTGCTTTTCAAAAACTAAGGCGGTAGCATAGCCCAAATCAGATCTAAAGCTGACAATAATAGAATTGACCTTATCGTTATTTTTTTCTAAGAGTTGCCTTGTGGTATAAGGCATATAGATCAACCTTTCCTCTCGATCTCCACTTTGGTCTTGAAAAACACCAACCACTTTAAAAGCACTTGTGCCCATTTCTAAATATTTCCCAATTGGGTCCTCGTCTTTAAAAAGGTCTTGGGACACCAAACGACCAATTACAATATTTTTTGTTTTATTAACCACATCATCTTCGTTAATAAATCGGCCCTTCATTATGATGGTTTTTTCAATATACTGATGACCAGGAGCAACGGCTCTGGATGAATAATTATCAGATTTACCTTTATATCTAACCCGTGAACTTCTGTTGATTCTGGGGGTGACATCCTCAACAAAAAATTTAAAATTTTCCTTGATGTCTTTCAAATCACTGTTTTCGAATTCTATCCTTCTATTGGCTTTAAACCCCCGATAGGGTTTGGAAGTCTTGCCGGGATAGACCCATAATGTGTTAGTAGCATCATCTAAAAAAAATTGTTTGAAGCTATTTTTCAATCCATTGCCAAAACCAAATAAAACAATGAAAATAAAAATCCCCAATGCCACAGTAAACCCAGAAAGGCTCGTTCTCAATTTATTCTTACGAATAGTTTCAAAAATTTCTTGCCAGCTGTCTCTGCTAAACATGACTTTCAACAATTACTTGGTCAACTTTTTGATCTTCAACAATTACTCCATCTTTTAGAGTAACAATTCTTTTACACATATGCGCAATATCCAATTCATGGGTAACAACTAAAATGGTCTTACCTTCATGATTAATTTGTTGGATCAAACTCATAACTTCATTCGATGTTTTGGAATCTAATGCACCTGTGGGCTCGTCAGCCAAAAGAACTTTAGGTTGAGAGGCCATGGCTCGGGCAATAGCCACCCTTTGTTTTTGTCCACCAGAAAGTTCACTGGGCAAATGAGTGGCCCAATCTTTTAATCCAACCTTTTCCAAATATTCCAAAGCTTTTGTTTGTCGGATTTTTCTTCCAAAACCCTGATAATAAAGTGGTAAAGCAACATTCTCTAATGCGTTTTTATAATTGATAAGATTAAAAGATTGGAAAACAAACCCCAAAAATTGATTGCGATAATTGGCCGCAGTAGTTTCATTCAAACCTTCAATCAATACGTTATCAAGAATATATTTTCCTTCATCGGCCAAATCGAGCATGCCTAGAATATTGAGTAACGTGGATTTACCCGATCCGGATGACCCCATAATGGCCACAAGCTCTCCCTCATCTATATCAAGGTCAATCCCTTTTAGAACATGTAAGGAGTTGTCTCCCATCTTATAGGACTTGTGAAGATCTTTGATGCTAATCATAGCAATTATTTTCTAAGAGTCTAAAATTAATATATACTCGACAGATAACGTGCCAAAAAATATTAATTTAAGGCAAATTCTTTTTTATTTCTTTAGAATCTTGAAAATTTGATAACCAACAAAACCAACCAGTAGATATGGAATGGCCATTAAGTAAATTATACCATTATTGATCCCTTTGGCAGTCTCATGTGCCTCTCCTGATTCTAAAACTGCTCTACACATTGAACACTGAGCGGAAGACTCTGCAACCAATAAAAGGATCAACAAAAATGACATTAAAATACGCATGGGATTAATAATAAGGTGCTATCATCAAGTAAACAACTACTCCGGTTACGGCGATGTAAAACCAAATAGGAAAGGTTATGACGGAAATTTTCTTGTGGTCTGCAAACCTTTTAGTTATTGCCCTAACATAGGTTATTAATACCATGGGTATGATCCCAATGGAAAGTATAATATGAGAAATGAGGATGAAATAGTAGATGTATTTCACTGCTCCTTCTCCACCAAAAGGAGTAGGATCTGAAGTCATATGATAGGCCACGTACATGACTAAGAAAACCAAAGATAGAGAAATAGCGGTCTTCATTAATGATTCGTGGAGTTTGATTTTTTTCTGTCTAATCGCTACATAGGCCACAACTAGAATCAAGGCGGTCAAGGCATTAATAGTTGCATAAATTGGAGGTAGGAAATAAAGAGGGTCTACGTTAGGTAATCTCACTGTAAAAAGAATCGCCACCACCACAGGGATCAAAATGGATACGACTATGATGAGCTTACTATATTTCTTATATGGATTGCTTAAAATTTGCTCTTTCATTTCACTCAGATTTACTCCTTTAATAGTATTTCAACATCCTCCAACAACATGTCCACTCCTTGCATTTCTAGATGTATTTGATCCAGACCAGAGTAGTAGACGATCGGGTTATCAAAACGATCGACCCGTGAACGGATATATCCGTTTTTGTCAATCAGAGCAAAATAACCTTGATGTTCGAAACCTCCAGCTACTGCTGGATTAATCCCTGCAAAGATACTAAATCCTAAATTGGCAAGTTCGTAAACCTTAGATTTCTTATCAGTCAAAAAATGCCAGTTTTGGGATTTTACATCATAGTCTTCTGCATATTTTTTAAGTACATGAGGTTTGTCATTGTCTGGGTCAATGGTGAAAGAAGCAATCCCAAAATCTTGTCGATTTCCAAAACGATCATCCAAAATCTTCATGTTCTTATTCATTATGGGGCAAATGGAGGGGCAACGAGTAAAAAAAAATTCTGCTAGATAAACTTTTTCTTTAAAATCCTCATTACCAATAAACAAACTGTCTTGATTGAGCATCAAAAAATCAGGTACTTTTTTAGCTTCACCGTTGAGTTTAATGTAAGCTAAAGGCTTTCCAGGAACAGATCGATTGCTCTCTACCTGAGAATTGTTTACCAACCGATCAATAATCTTGGGGATAAACAAAAAACCAAAAAAAATGAGGATAATTATTAAACCTATGTAACTTGAATTTTTCATGCTAGGGTACATTATTCTTGTTGTATTTCTTCCAAGCGCGGCGGTACTCAGCCAATATCACCTTGATGTCATCGACCATTTTGTTGTTTATCTCAGCAACGGATTGGGCATTGAAACCGAATAGGGTTCCATCATCTTCATCATCATCTCTCCCTCTAAGATTGCGTTCTTTATCAATAATGAAAACATATGGTAAACTTTTTTTAGCGTTTAGTTGCAAAGGGGTTTTCAAGCTTTTAAATAAGTTTAAAATAAGATCATTACTCCCAAAAATAAAACGCCATTTGACTAAGTCAGTTCCAACACCTGATTTTAATTCTTGTTTGAGCACTTCAACTTGATCCTCCTGACCTTCTTGAAGCACAATGACAAACTGAAAGTCTTTGAACTGATAAAAACGTTTATAAATTTTTTGATTGAGGTTTAGGGCATCCCCTTTTTTTTCGGATAGATCTTCTCCCCAAAACCCCAATACGGTGATCCGGTCTTGAAATTGAACAGGGGCACCAGAAAGGGTCTCCCACTGTCGGATATCGTCTACCCCTTTAGTTAAAATAGGTAATAGAGCAAAGTTGTTTTTTCCTGAAGCAAAAAAAAGATAGATTACGATTGGAAATAAAAAGAGAATAAAGAGGACAAAGTATTTTTTAAAAGATTTACTCATGAAAAAAGAATTTGTACTTTAAATCCTAAAAATTCCAACTTACAAATCCGGTATTTATTACATCAAAGATATAGTCCGCTTCAAGAATTAAAATAAATATCAGATAAGGAATTAAGATGATCAGTGGTAATACTATAGCACCTTTTAGGCTTTCCCTTTCATCCCTTATATGCATAAAATCCCATGCTATATAATAGGCTTTGACAAGTGTTAAAATAATAAAAATCCAGTTCAACAATTTCATACTGAGAAAATAGTTCATCAAAAATTTTGGTTTAATAATCCCCAAAGCCACTTCAATGGTGGTTACGATGGATAAGAAAATTAAAACACCCCAAATTTTTTGAACGTTGGACTTGAACTTTAATAATCCTCTAAAAATCGCAAGTTTGTGAGATACTTCAGACATAGATTATAATTTTAGGATTAAACAAGATAGAAAAATGTAAATACAAATACCCAGACCAGGTCAACAAAGTGCCAATACAATCCTACTTTTTCAACCATCTCATAGTGTCCTCTTTTTTCATAGGTTCCTAGTATAACATTGAAAAATATAATCAAGTTAATAACTACCCCGGAAAAAACGTGGAAACCGTGGAAACCAGTTATGAAAAAGAAAAAATCAGCAAAGAGTCTGTTTCCGTATTCGTTATGGATAAGGTTGGCCCCTTCCACTACTCCTATTGCATTCTCTATTTTATCCAAGGAATCGTCTCGAGTAAGAACTTTTTTTTCACCATTTTCATCTAATTTTTCACTCCTGACGACTAGGTTTTTATTGGACTCAAAACCTTCGATTACTTCAGCCAATGAGAACGTAGGTAAATCACCTTCGCTTTGGTACCAAATCCCATTTCTGTATTTATGAGTACTCCGTTCAGTTGGAATTGACACAGCAAAATCAGCAATGGCTATTCTTTTGCCGGTATCTGCATTTACAAATTGTAAAATTTGACCTCCCTTGGTTTCCAAAGCTCCATATTCTCCTTTGATAAAATTTTTCCACTCCCAAGCTTGAGATCCCACAAAAACTGCACCTCCAATGATCGTCAACAACATGTAAAAAGTTACTTTAGATTTATTCATGTAATGTCCTGCATCCACCGCCAACACCATTGTAACAGAAGAAAAAATCAATATAAAAGTCATCAAGGCAACATAATACATCGGCGCATCTACACCATGTAAAAAGGGAAAATGGGTAAAAACTTCATCGGCAATTGGCCAAGAATCGATGTTTTTAAAACGTGAAAATCCATAGGAAACTAAAAATCCGGAAAAAGTAAGTGCGTCAGATACAATAAAAAACCACATCATCAATTTACCATAACTGGCATTGAGTGGTCGCTGACCTCCAGCCCAAAGATTTAGCTCTTTTTCAGCTCCAGTTAATTCCATAAAGTCAAATTCAATTTCTTATCACAAATTTATATATTTTACCTGTATAGAAGAATAAATAGGTACAAATAAATCCATAAGATGTCAAGAAAATGCCAGAATAAATTGGCCAATTCAAAACCTAGCGTTTTCGATCCCGAATATCTGCCATTGAGCAATCTTATATAAACGACTATAAGAACAATAATTCCTGCAAACAAATGAGCCAAATGCAACAAGACTAAAACGTATAAAAAAGAGGTAGTGATGGAGCTTTCAGCTCCGGTAAAATAATATCCCTGGGCAATAATGTCTCCAAATCCCTTAAACTGAAAAAAAATAAACAGCAAGGCTAACAAAAAAGTACTCAATACCCAATTTTTGGAGTGCTTCACATTTTTTCCCTCCAATGATTTTTTGGCCAAAAAGAAACTAATACTACTCAAAAAAATAAGTAGGGTGCTGATGGTAAAAGAGCTAGGCATTTCAAATTGGGACAACCAGTCGGATCGGGAACTACTGACAACATATGCGCTGGTCAGCCCTGCGAAAGTCATGGACATACTTATCATGCCCACCCATAGCATCATCTTTTTGGCTTTATACTGTTTTATTGCTTCTTCATCCATTCCTAGATCCATTTATCTAAAACATATATTATTTGTAAAAAGCTGATATATGTAATACTGGCATACATTAATTTTCTGGCAGCCTCTTTGCTCTTTTTTTGCATCAATTTTAGGGCATGGTAAAGAAAATAAAACCCAATCAAAATCAAGCATATAAATGCTCCAAACGAAAGGGTCAATTCACCACTGTACTGGGTATAGGGTATTATTGAAATGATAATGGTCCAAAGAGTATAAAATACGATTTGAAAAGCAGTTGCCCTATCCATTTTTCCGGTGGGGAGCATCTTAAAACCTGCCCTTTTATAGTCATCATCCATCATCCAACCGATAGCCCAAAAATGAGGAAACTGCCAAAAAAATTGAATCATGAAAAGGACCCCGGGTTCGACACCAAAACTACCAGTTGCTGCAACCCAACCAAGCATAAAGGGTATGGCACCAGGAAAAGCTCCTACAAATACAGAAAGGGGAGTAACCGACTTTAGGGGTGTATATACACAAGTATAAATAAAAACAGAAAGTGCTCCAAAAAGGGCAGTTTTAGAATTTATGTTGTTTAAAATAAAAATTCCCGCAAGTGAAAGCAAGGAAGCAATGGTCAAAGCTGTGAGATTATTCATGCGACCTGCCGGAAGGGGACGATTTTTTGTTCGATCCATCAAAGCATCTTTTTCTTTTTCAATCCACTGATTGAAAGCATTAGAGGCACCCACCATTGCAAAACCACCGAAAAAAAGTCCTACCAGTATAGAAGTTTTAATTTGATCTACAGCAAGCAAATATCCTGCTACTGAAGAAAAGACCACGCTGATAGACAAACGAAACTTTGTGAGTTTTAGAAAATCACTTAAGAGTGTCAAAATATTAAACGTTACTATAGGTAAATTGTTGGAGTGGGTCTTCATCATCAAATATCCAACTGCAAAGATAGGCTACAAATCATCCATGTGCAACACTGTTTGAAGATTTTGAAGATCCTATTTTGATCCTATTGCAACCTAAAAGTAATAGGAATACTAAAGGGAACTCTTACTGGTCTCCCTCTTTGTTTCCCAGGGGTCATATTGGGTAATTTACCAATGATTCTTGCAGCTTCTTTCTCCAGATTCTTGTCTGGCCCTCGCATTCTGATATTACTGATGGAACCATCTTTGGATATGATAAAATTCACATAAACTCTTCCTTGAATACCCATTTCTTGAGCGATCTCGGGATAACGAAAGTTTTTTCTAATATGTTTATTGATTTTTTCCTGAAAACAATCTCTTCTTTTGGATTTGGCCACCCTTTCACAACCCGGGAAAACAGGAACATCTTCAATCACCGCAAAAGGCACATCAACATCCTCAAAATCATCTTCAATTTCAACCTCCTCGACTTCGACTATTTCTTCTTGGTCGGTCTCTGTAGATTCAATTACAGTTTCTTCAACTTCTTCCTCGTCCTCTACGATCTCAATGACCTCTGGGGCAGGGGGTGGCGGTGGCGGTGGCGGTGGAACTTTGATTTGCTCTGTAATTGGGATTTCCTCATCATCATCATCTTCAACGTTTAATGCTTCATATCCATAGCCACTTCTATCGTATGATTTCCATTCAATAGCCTGCCATGAAATGAACAGAACAGATGTCAAGCCTATGATGAAATAGAGACTACTATTTTTTGATAAATCGGCTTTTTCGTTCTTTTTGGGTTGCATTTTATAAACTATATTTAGTATGCTAAACTAAAAAAAAATCGATAATAAACAAGATTTTTTTTGTATTGGCGATTTAGTTCTAAGCCTGAATCAATTCCTTGTATTGATCAGCACTCAATAAATGCTTAAGTTGAGCGGGATTGTCTATTTTGATTTTGATCAACCATCCTGAGTTATATGGCTCTTCATTTACAACCTCTGGAGTGTCTTCAATAACAGAATTAAACTCTAAAACCTCACCGCTAAGGGGCATGATTAAATCAGAAACTGTTTTAACTGCCTCCACCGTTCCAAAAACTTGTTCCCGGGCAAGAAGATCTCCCACAGTTTCAATTTCAACGTATACTATATCTCCCAATTCTCGTTGGGCAAAATCTGTAATACCTATTGTAGCAAATTCACCGTCTAATTTGACCCACTCGTGATCGTTACTGTAAAGGAGATCGGAAGGAATCTTCATTGACCTTGGTTTAAATTAAAAACGCAAAGTAATACAATTCACTTTTAGTTTCCAAAATTATAACGAATGGTGATTCCCGATCTTATAGAGGTTTGAGGAAAAGCTGTTGAAATGGCAAATTCAGAAAAATTATGATCGTAAAAAAATATGCTCGTCAGATTCTTAGATAAATTATAGTTTGCAGAAAATTTAATGGACATAATTGTTTGCCCTGCGGTCACTTGATTATTGTTATATTCTAAGTTTCGTAACAAAGTGACATTTTTTCGGAAAGAAAAATCCGCTTTCAGATTAAGATCACCACTAAGGATAACTCTTCTTCCTCCTAAATTGGTTCTGATTCTTAGGTCTTTTAAACGATATCCTATCCCAAGGATGTATTCATTTCCAGTTTGTTCGGTCAGTAAGCTGTTATCCAAACTCAAGGATAAAGTTCTATCTCTTCTCAATTCTGTAAGTATTTTTAGTGAGTTTTTGAACTCTATATCCAGACGAATCAGAGGGTTGAATTGTTCGGCTAAATTAATATTGGAGTAAAATCTTGAGGTCATATAATTACCTAAAGGATCTTTGAGAAGAGGCTGGATGGGATCGTATTGCAAATTGGTTTGATAATTCGTAATGTTATAACTCGATCGATAACCGTGGGTTATGGAAAATCTATTAAAAGTTTTGCCCAAAGATTTTATTTTTGTCAAACCTGTATACTTCAAATTCCAATTTGGGAGCGGTGTACTTCGAATTGGATCAATAGATATTTTGTTCGGATCAGTTCCAGAATAAGCCGCTAAAAAAGAGGTCACTAAAACGGTTTGGTGGTTTTTATTAAATCCCTCGGGAAAGCCATTTTCATCATGATTGGTGAGCGAAGTTCCATTCTGGGCAGCCAATCGGTTAGCAATGATCAGACGGTTGTCTCTGAAGTTCTGAAAATTCTGATTAACATCACCAGTCCCCCCTGAAAAAGCAGTTTTGATCAAAATGGTAGAGATTCCAAAATTTCCATATTCATTAGTGTTTAAGGCAAGATAATCCAGGCTCCGAACCTGATAATTTTCAGACAGATTGTTTGAAAAATTGCGTTCTGCATTCAAGTCGATGATCAGGTCTTTTAATGGATTGATTTGAGCGGAAAGATTTAGTTTGCTGTTTTGGACTTGAACAAAAGGCTCGTTGAAGTTGGTGAAATTCGTCAACCATCCCCTCTTGGCTATCTCATAACGTACATCGGCTTGGCTTCCAAAAGTAAAACCAAAAGATGGGTCAAGGGTACCCATAAATCCAACCTTGGCTAGATAACCAGGAATCACTTTACCATTATTTTCCGAATAATTGAATTGGACTCTTTTGAAGGATGAAAGTAGGTCAATAAAATAAGTAGCTCCTTTATTAAAGGTGTTATTTTTAGGTTTTTTCTCTTGTTTTTGAGTCTGAGGATTTTTTGCACCTGTCCTAGCAAAAGGTTGATCAAAAGGCGCCTTTTTGGATTTTAATCCCAAAATCATATAAAGTTTATCGAAAGAAATCGATCCGGTCAGAGTTTTGGTATTGGCATTTTGAATGGTGTTGACTATACCCAGTCTTTGACCTTCTTCACTAGTAACAGCTGCCATGGCGTTGGATCCCCTTTGCCAACTAAAATCACCTGTATAATTATAATTGGCATCAATAAAATTTAGAAAAGGAATTAATCGCAAAGGAATTTTATAGTTAAGTGAAAGGGACTGAAAATGGCGATCGGTCTGACCGGTATCCCAAATGCCATCCCATATTTCTAAACTTTTGTTGATCTTACCCAAGGGGTTATTAGGATCTTTTTCGAAGAAATTTCGAACAATGTTGTTGTTGGAAGCTGTAAAATTAAATCGCAATGAACGGGTCAAATTATGGCTAATCGTATAGGACCAGTCAAACAGATAATTTCTAAGTTGTAGATCAGGTAGGGGAAGTTGTTGAGCTATATCAACACCCTCCAAATAAACTTGTCGGAAACGCTGACTACTAAAATCTCGATTTATATTAGAGGTAATTTCTATGTTATTGGGAATCAGATTAAAATTAATTTCTTTCAACCATTGCCAATAACGCTTGCGATTCAAGACTTGTATTTTTCTAAAAGGGTTGATTTCCATTGATTTAAAGGAATGTCCATAGTTAGCACCTAATTGCAGGTTTTTATCGGTTTGGTTTTGAATTTCATAATCGTGGTGGGACAACTCATTGTAGGCATATGAAAAATCAAAATTTTCGGGACTGAAGAAACGCGTGGTTTTATTCCCCGTTTTATTTTTTCGTACCCCGATCAAACTAATGCTTTTTCTTTGGGTATAGTCAATGGCTTGCTCATTAACGGAATCTCTTTGTGAGGTTCTTTTGGAGGTATCCAGTCGGTCTTGCAATAAGATGTCCTGATAAAAAGGATCGTACTCTGGCGTAATAAAAGTTTCCCCAACATTAAGATTAAGAGGTATTTGAAGTGCCCATTTTTGTGGCAAAAGTTTGCCCAGGTTGATGTTGGTCACCACATCGTACTGTTTCATATCTTCCCGATTGCTTTGGTTGGGTGTCTGGTCTATAGAGCCAAATCCAATAGTCGACATTCTTGCTGTGGCAGCTACAGTTGCCAAATCAGCAAAATTGGCATCCATAGCTCCAACGGCTGCCCAGCCCCCTTTAGAGTCAATTCCTGCGATTCGCAATTCGTTGAACCATACTTCACCACACAAATCTTCTCCCAAATGCTGAGAGGGATTTTTTACCCCAATCATCAAGGTCTTAATTGATCCCAAGGAAGGGTTTCCTTTAACAGCAAATTTATATTTCTTAAATCCTGGTAAAGCACTGATTGGTGAAAATTCGCTTACAGGATTCATTTCTTCATCAAAATAGGAAACCCTACCAAGAAGGGAATTGTTAATCGCGGCTGCTTTTAGTTTTGACAGTAATTTGATGGGTATCTCCATAGCATTAGATTCCGGTTGCCAAACATCATCAGCATCGAATTTGTTAGATAAAACTTCTTTGTAATCAGTCGGTTTTAGAGGTATTTCGACTTGGTAATAATTGTCCAAAAAGTCAGTCCCCAATCGAATGAATGCAACCATCCGTCTGTCATAGTCCTCTGACGTACCTTCTCCGGGTAGAGGTTTTTGACCTACGATCGATTCAGCATGTAAAAACATTTTGAGGTTTTTGTATTGTCTAATATCTACATTTACATTTTTGTAAACCGCCCTATAGTCCATCGGTTGAAGATCGCATATTCTGAGCGACATGGATTGTTCATTTTGTCTAACAATGGTATTGTTGTTGTTGATCTGTTCTCTCTGAATGTCAGGAGGTAAAACATAATTGATGGGAATACGGTTTTCGTTTTCCAAAATATTGACCGTACTGATATCTACCGTCGTATTGTTGTTTTTAGGGAGTTTTTTGTTTAGTTTTTGGTTGTATCTGCGCCAATCCCCCCGAACCAAATCCAGGGTGCCAAATCGCAAGACAATGGGCTGTGAAAAACCTTTGAGCACCATTCGCATAAAACGGATGGAACGCAAATCATCTATATTGTTGATTGCCTCAAAATATTCATTATACTGTGTATCCTCATAATAGCCTTTCTGCACTGGTATTTTGAATTGAATCCACCTGGTGGTTAAATCGTCTCCATTGGGAACATCGACTTTTACATTTTCACGAACATCAGTAATAAAGGGGTGATTACCAACCCCCATTGATTTTGAAATGGGTACTCGGTATTCAAAGTAGCTGTCGATTGTGTTCATACTTTGATCTCTGTTGATGTCCTCCGAATCCGGTTCTGTCGTATTTCCTCTATTTGTATCAGAAAAAGCAACTGGAGAGTTGCCTTGAGAACCATTGTAGTTTTTATATCGGTCCAAAACCCCTCCTTTGGAAGCGACAAAAAATTGATAATTGTCACGTGCAGGATCATCGATAGGTCCATTGGTATAAATCAATCGTTCTTGGTCATCGTTCAAACCATCAAATCCAACATCTTGTACTTCTCTATCCTCCGCAACAGTATTGAAGGCATAGAGCAATGATTGGGTGGAAGGTACTTTTCCCCAGGGGGTTTTATGAACTAAATTTTGACCAGTAACCCCAGGTAAACCATTTTCAAATTGTTTTCGACCATCTTTGAGTATATCCTCCGAAATATTTCCCAAATGGAAGTAAAGTTCACCCAAATCATCGTCCTTAGTTGATATTTCACTAAAGGTATCTAACAACCAAAACTCTATAAATTCTACATTGGACTGTTCAAAGTTTGTCGCATTAATGGGTCGCATGATCCCAGCCCAATTTTCCAAAGCATCACCTTTAAATTCATCCTCGGTTACATTATTATAAGGGCCTATTTCAAAAGGATAATAGGCCAAATCGAGTGTGTTTTGAACAGTAGTTGTTCCCTGCACGAGGTCTTGCTCGGGGAAAATTTCTTTGATAAAAATCCTACGAGTAGTATTCATTGAGATGTCGTCATTATTGATTTCTGGGGGCCTCCCACCAGCGTAGAAGATAGGGTCAATTGAATACCAAGCGAGTTTAGCCCTTCCGAAGCCACTACTGATATCATAGTTTTTAATCTCTGAACCTTTAAAATTTTTGTATGGGATACTTGAGAGTCTCCAGGAATTAAACCCCTTAATGTCAATATTAGTTTGTGCACCCTCAAAATCATCAATATAAACATTAGATTCACCCTGAAGCTGTGTGTTTTTGGGTTTTCCTGCAATGAGGTTGGCTACTTCTCCTCTGAAGGAGAACATTGAAGGAACATTGCTTTTAATGGCAGGAATTTTATTGACCAACCTCGTTAAAAAAGGGAGTTCAGTAGAAAAATTGGTATTGAAGCCGATCATGGTATTGTTAACCGGTTCTGTCCCGTAATTTGCTTTTTGTGTGAGTGGGTTTTCACTTAAATTCAGTAAGGTTCCTCCAAAAACTACTTTTTCATTGGCTTTGTGAACGATATTGAAGCCTGAGAACCTTTTGTTTTGTTGATTGAAAAATGAGTTGTTTTCTACGGATATGTTGATTGGCACATTTGAAGCTTGGAGGGCAGGATCTAAAATTTTAACCCTTCCGATGGCATAATTTACAGTATAATCAATCCCCTCTCGCAACACCCTACCTCCTGCCGTTACCTTTACAGATCCACGGGGAACATTAAATGCACCAATGGGAATACCATCCCCTCCTTCGGATTTATAACGACCTTTAATCTGGAATTTGTTTTTTTCAGTCGTCTCCAAAGCAGCTGCTTTAGTTTTTAAATACATCTCATTAAAAACATATCTTTTCTGATTTGCATTGTAGGTTTCAATGTTTTTGTATTGTTCTCTTTGTGATTTAGGATCGTCCAACAGCTCAAAGAGGTATTCTCCAAAAGGCTCTATGTTGGGAAAAATAATTCTCCCATATTGGGGTTCGATTGTAATTCCCGGAATATAATCAAAGAATCCATCTCCCTCGGGTTGAGGGTCTTGATATAAGTTGAGTTGGTCCAAATTGAAAGTATTCAAAAGGATTCTGTTGTCCATATTCTCCGGCCAAATGGATTTGTCTACAGGAGTCAAATAATTGATGGGCGAAGGATCTGAATAGAGGATATTAAGTCTAAAATTTTCTTCAGCAAGCTGAAAAGCTCCAGTATTATATATGTTTTTCATCATCAAATTCCAAATGGGTTGACGAACATCTGTAATGTTACTTTTAAGCAGTTTAACGACCAAATTGTTATTTATAATACTCTGGTTTTCTCCTGTTGGATTGGAATCAATAGTAGTGGTCTCAATACTTCCGTTAGCAAATTCCCCTACTTGATAGACTTTCCCCTTAAAAGTGAATTGAAATGCAACAGCCAGAACCTCGTCATTACTCAACCGCTGATTAAGAGATATATAACCCAATTGAGGGTGGAGTTTATATTCACTTTGACTAAGCTTTCTTGCACTTTCCAAAATGGCATAATCAAATCCCTCATTAACTACATTGTTGTAGGCGCCAAAAGAACGGGAAGTTGATGCAATATCGCGAATTTCACTATTCAAGACACCTCCCCTACCAATGTTCCCTGGATTCAATCGATTATTGTCATTTGAAGGCGGGCTTGAAAAACCTTTTCCATTAAAAAAGTTAGTGATTCTATCATCAAGCATCGTTTTGCTGGGATCACTTTCTCCTAGATCCTGAAAGCCTACAATATTTCGGATGTTTCTGGTTTGTGATCCTCTATTAGTAATCCAAACTTCAATTCTGGTTATCTGAACCGGGGAATTGATGTATGGGTAGTTTTTCAGAAATAGGTCGTAATGGTTCCTAAAATATTGTGACAAAAAATAGTGACGGTCTTCTTCATATTCAAGTGCGAAAAAATTGAACTCTTGCAAGGTTCCACCTCCTTGAGCGACTACGTTCTGAGATTGTGACCGTTGCTCAGAAAAGACAGTAGAAATAGTAGTTTTTCCGAATTTGAGATCAGCTCTTAATCCAAACAGACTTTGTGCCCCTTGAATTAAATTGCTGTTTATGGGCATACTGATATTTCCAATACTGATGTTTTGTAATATAGCATCCTCTGTCACCTTCCCATTGAGATAATCGGTAACATTATTCCCAAAGCCCATTATATTCTTACCGTAAAGAGCATCCGCTTTTGATTTAAGATTGAGAATTTTTTGTTTGGCTTCATCGTAAGTGCTCTTAAAGTCACCAATTTTTTGTTGTACCTCTGTTGCTTTTTGGGTAATGCTTTTGCTTTTGGATAAAAGGTTTTGCGCCTGGGGACTAAGCAAATCACCTTGCGTTTTAACCGACTCAGGTATGATCTCAGAAATTTCTGCCAACTGGGGGGGATTAAATTCTATTTTTACAAGATTTTGAAAGTCAAAAGTAGACTCAGTATCATAGTTAGCCGTGATTTGCAACCTATCACCAATTTTACCCAGTAAACTGAGACTAATTCTCTGGTCAAAATCAAAGCCAAAACTTCTCCGATTTCTGGGCGATGCTGCAGGATTGTCATTCTTTTGATATCGGACACCCAAGTCTATTCCTACCGATCCCTGTGGAGCGATATCAATTGTGTTGCTCCCAAAAATGGATTGAAAAAATTTACTGTTGACATAAACCTCAGGAAGGAGGTTTTTTTGCGTTTCAGTCAAGTTTTCGGAATTTCCATTGAGAGCAGCTATTTTAGCTTGAAAATAACCTTTCATCTGGTCGGCTAGCACCATGGCTTCAAATTGTTTTGGGGATATGACTAAAGGCGTATTTATCGGATATCCATCGATAGTTTCGGTATAGAAGTACATACCCGTTTCGGGGTTATAAATATATTTTGAGCTGACATTAGTCGATTGGGTAAGCTTGGATTTGGACAAATCGTAGCTAGTCTTAACCTGTCCCCAAAGTGAGAAACTGTAAATCATCAGTAGGGGCAGTAAAAGTAAATTTAAACTTAAATTTTTGTTCTTTTTTTTACAGATCAAAGAGATTTAAAGTTTATTCAAGGCAGATTTAATTAATTCCTCGACCGTACTGTCTGGATTACCTTGAATGAGTTTATCAACTACTTTTTCAGAGGCTTTTCTTGAATACCCAAGTACCTCTAATGCTGATAACGTTTCTTCTTTGATAGTATTGCTTTTGAAAATAGGAATTTCGTCAATTCCTTGCAAGGTTTTTATCTTATCTTTTAGTTCAATAATTACCCTTTGGGCAGTCTTCAACCCAATGCCTTTAATACCCTGAATAGTGGTAACATCCTCAGATCCAATAGCCTGATGGATTTCGGTAGGAGTTAGAGAGGAAAGCATAGTTCTGGCAGTACTTGTTCCTATTCCTGATACAGAAATTAAAAGCCTAAATACAGTTCTTTCTAAAACAGTAAAAAAACCATACAAAATGTGAGCATCCTCTCTGACTTGAAGGTGGGTGAATAGCTTAATATTTTCATCTGAAGAAAGGCTGGAAAAAGTGTAAAGTGAAATATTTATCTCATATCCAATACCATTACAATCTACCACCACTTGAGTAGGGGTTTTTTCAATGAGCTTACCTTTAATTTGTGTTATCATTTTTTTGCTTTTAATTTTTCTTGTGCATCAATGACTGCTATAGCAGTCATATTTACAATTTCATCTACTGAGGCACCCAGTTGTAAGATGTGGGCAGACTGATAGAGGCCCATCAAAATTGGCCCAATAGATAAGGTATTGTCCAATTCCTTGATGATTTTGTAGGTGATATTAGCCGAATCCAAGTTCGGAAAAATTAAAGTGTTGACATTTCTGTTGTGAAGAGAAGAGAAAGGAAAACGCTCTCCCAACATTTCATTGTTTAAAGCAAAGTCAGATTGAAGAGGTCCATCGACAATAAGGTCAGGGAACAAACGGTGTAAATAACTGACTGCTTGAGATACTTTTTTGGCCTGAGGAAAAGGAGAAGATCCAAAATTGTTATAGGACAAAAGGGCTAAAACGGGTTCTACTCCAAACATTTTGACAGTTTGGGCAGTCATTTGAGCTATTTTGGCTAATTCTTTGGAAGAAGGATCTACATTGATGGAGGTGTCGGAGAGAAATAGCATTCCTCTATTGGTGAGCATCAAATTAGTGGCGGCAACACGATCAACACCATTAGCTTTGCCGATGACCTCCAAAATGGGTTTTACCACTGCAGGATATTTTCTTGAAAAACCGGAAAGCATTGTGTCAGCATCTCCCTCTCTAACCATCATGGCGGCATAATAATTTCTTTCTTTTAGCAAACTGTCGCATTCATAAAGGGTTTTACCTCTTCTTTTTTGAGTGTCCCAAAAGGCTTTGGCATAGCGTTGGCGACTTTCAATATGTTCCTCGGTTTTGGGGTCAATAATACTAACCTCATCATTAAAGTCAATAGACTCCATCAAATTTTGGATAGTTTCCTTCTTGCCTAGTAAAATTGGAATTCCAATTCTTTCCTCGTGAATGATTTGGGCCGCTTTGATTACGTCCAACTGGTCGGCCTCTGCAAAAACGATAGTCTTTGGGGCGGATTTGGCGCGATCGTGTATCATTCTGAGAATTTTTTGATGTCCACCCAAACGTTCGGTCAACTCTGCCTCATATACCTGCCAATCATCAATTGATTCTTGAGCAACTCCGGAGGCGATTGCTGCTTTGGCTACCGCAACGGGTACCTCTACAATCAAACGGGGATCAAAAGGTTTGGGGATGATATAGTCTTTGCCAAAATTGAGCCTGGTTTTCTCATAGGCAATGTTGACTTGCTCGGGGACAGATTGTTTGGCCAATTTAGCCAGAGTTTCCACTGCCGCCATTTTCATGGATTCATTGATTTTAGTAGCCCTTACGTCTAGTGCACCTCTAAAGATAAAGGGAAATCCCAAAACATTATTGACTTGATTGGGGTGGTCAGACCTTCCCGTTGCCATAATGATATCCGCTCTGGTCCTACAAGCCAAATTGTATTCAATTTCAGGAGTGGGATTCGCCAGGGCAAAAACAATAGGATTTTTGGCCATGGACAATAACATGTCCTCATCCAAAATATTGGGTTGTGACAAACCTATAAAAACATCTGCCTCTTTCATGGCCTCAGCCAAGGTCCTTATCTTGCGATCTGTTGCAAATTCTGCTTTCTGACTACTCATGTTGGGACGAGAATTCCTGATAACTCCCTTACTATCCAACATGACAATATTTTCTTTTTTAGCTCCAAAGGATTGGTAAAGACGAGTACAGGAAATAGCAGCTGCACCTGCACCAGAAATGACTATCTTAACTTCGTCTATCTTTTTATATGACAATTCTAGGGCATTGATCAAAGCAGCACAAGATATAATGGCCGTTCCGTGTTGGTCGTCATGCATTAAAGGAATATTCAATTCCGCTTTAAGTCGGTTTTCAATTTCAAATGCCTCAGGAGCTTTAATGTCTTCAAGGTTAATACCTCCAAATGTAGGGGCTATTGCTTTTACGGTTTGGATAAATTTTTCAGGATCTTTTTCATTGATTTCAATGTCAAAAACATCAATGTCTGCAAATATTTTGAACAAGAGTGCTTTTCCCTCCATAACAGGTTTTGATGCTTCGGGCCCAATGTCTCCTAAACCCAAAACAGCAGTTCCATTGGAAATGACGGCAACCAGATTGCCTTTGTTGGTGTATTTGTAAACATTTTCAAGCTTCTTTTCAATTTCCTTACAAGGTATGGCCACCCCAGGAGAATAGGCCAGTGCAAGATCTCTTTGGGTACGATAACTTTTGGTAGGGACAACTTCGGTTTTACCAGGTTTGGGTTTGGCATGATAAACTAAAGCTTTTCTCCTTTGTTGATTTTTATTCATTTAATTGTCTTGTTTTACAAAAATAGTAAATCATTGATCCAAAATAAATTTGCCATACAGGTCAATCGGTTGGGTGTGGAAAGGGTCAATTATTGCATTCAAAAGGACCGCAAAATTTCCACGGCTGATATTCCCTTGGGGTTCAATTTCAGTTCCTAAAAACCCATAAAAGGCAGATGTATCTTTGATCCAATCTGGGAGGGAATTTTCTGACGAAAATAAGGGATGTAATTTTTTAAACCATTGCAGCATATCTTGATTTTTACGTGATACGGGAGATGGAATGTTCTCGAATGCCAGCAATACAGAAATGGCTTGGTTCAGATCCGATTGGCTCAGTTCCTTGTCGGGGAAAAACCATGTTTGATTTTCCCAACCCACATTCATTCCTGTACCCTTCAAAAGTCCTGTAGCACCTATGCATTGGTAAATTTTAAAACGAGGGTGTGATTTGGGTACATCCAAATAAGGTAAAAGATAAGTCCCCTGATCCAAAAGTTGACTTTGCACTGCTCTTACGCTCAACTCAGTAGGGATGATTTTTTTTTGAATACTCAATGCTGCTATCACCCCTGCCGCCTGTCCTATTTGCAAAACTACGGGTTGTAAGCGGGTAGTGCCATTGGAAATATTGGTTACAGAAATGGACTTTTCAGCGACTATAAAATTCTCGATGCTTTCTGGAAGTAAACATCCCATCGGTACACTATAGGAAGGAACAGGGTAAAAATGAAGTTCCGGCAATTTAGCTGCGTCGGGATGTCTTGCATGATGATGGTCCACGGGATAGTCCCCCACAGCAATACCAGTTCTGTAAAGGGGCTGCAACTGGTCATAAGGTTGGGCAATATGATTGACTGTCAATGTAGCAAGTCCTTTTATTCTTCTAGACTCGCGATGGTACGGAATCAAAGGAAAGTCATCTGCTGTAGGAAAAACTCCTTGTGAGAGACTGTAGGTATTGAAACCCAATTCACTCTGTAAATAATACAAAAACTGTAAGGATTTCCGTTTGGCTTTTTCAAAAGACTTGGTTCTTTCTTCCTCTGATTGTTCGATCGCATTTACATAATAATCATTGCCGTTGATCGGCCAGTTAATCATTACTTTTCCATTGGGCAAACGACCGTAGGACAACAAACTGTCCTTAGGCCATAATGTCATATTCATAGATTCTCCATTTTGACACTTCTCGCTTTGACTAGCACAATAGAAAGCTTCAGGATTATAACCCTTGGGTTTTTCAATGGTCTTATCCACGCCATAATCCTCCAAAATCATCACATATGTCAAATCTTGAACCACATCATTTTCTTTCTCTGGAGCAATTTTCTCACCATGGGTGTTTTTACTATCCATGCCCACATCGAATGGGATTCCGACCCGAGCTGCAATATCTCCTAATTCAGTGGCGTCAATGACAATTTTTGCAAAAAGGGTGATGATTTCATTGGATTGATTATACTTAATTTCCCATCCATTCTCTTTTTTTTCAATGGTGATGAGTTTAGCTCCAAAATATGGTTTTAGCAAGGGTTCATTTTTGACCATGTTTTGAAAGATCTGATTTCCGACGGTAGGTTCAAAAAGGTGATTGCTTACCCAACCGGTTTGCAGTGCTTTTTTACTGCCATAACGATTGATCAAACTGTCTCTGAATTCTCCCCAAATACCCGATGGGAGTTTGGTGTTTCCATCTACAGCACTGACCCCGGCAGCAGTAAGCATTCCCCCGAGCCAAGGCCCTTCCTCTAACAAGGTCGTCTCAGCACCTTGTCTCGCAGAGGACAGTGCAGCAGCTACTCCACTGGTACTACCCCCAATGACCAATACATCTGTTTGCAATTCAACTTTCTCACACGAAATCATAGAGAGTAATAAGATTGTTAGAAAGGTATTTAAAGTGCTTTTCATCGGTTTAGAATCATATAAGTTGTTGTAATTTACGATTTTATCTTGTTCAACAACAACCTGCTCTGGGCATGTAAATGTCAGTGATGGCTATTTATATTTTTAGTCTTTCGGAAATTTTATAGAGTTGGCTCAAGGCACGGGGCACGTGAAAACAGCCCTTCCATTTCCCTCCTTTCAAATTTAGCAATTGCTCACCAGATCGATTTAAATAGCCATACCACTCCCCTCCTCGTTTTATGTCTCTAAAATGCTGCCAAGTATAGCGATGGATAGTTTCGAACCAATCCCAACATGCTTTTGAAGCTGTTAATTCATATCCTTTGAGCAAACAAATCATTGCCTCCAAATGAACCCACCACAATTTTTGATCCCATTCTAACTTTTGCGGTGGATGCCCCTCAGCATCCAAAAAATAAAAAATACCCTCTTGTTCTTTGTCCCAACCTTTTTCGACAATAGACAAGGCCATTTCAACAGATCGTTCAATCCAGTTCTTACGGTCAAATTGTACCCCCAATTCCATAATAAACCACATGGCCTCCAGACCATGACCAGGGTTGACCAGACGGCCATCAAAGCTATCAGAAAAGCCACCGTCAGGGGATATGTTTTCTAGAATTACGCCTCTTTTATCATCCCAGAAGAGATCAAATATTTCGTTAACATAACTATAGATGCATTGTTTTTTTTCCTCTTCCGGTACCAAATCTCCCAGTTCGTTATAAAGATTGCAAAGGATCATGGGTAAGGCAAAGTTTTTGAGAGGCCGTGCATCTGGATAAGATTTGTCCCAACGATCTTTAGGTTTTACCATCCTTTGGGTGATTTTTTTCAAAGTTTGATCCACAGCTGTTTTGTACTTTTCTTCTCCGGTGATCTGATGCATTTTTCCCATGGCCATGCAGGCAAAAGTGTAAGAAAAAATGTTATAGGGCATCACCAAGGGCTGACCATCTCTTTTGAGAGAAAAAAACCAATTATAAGCCCCGTCATGACCGTATTTCACTAAAAAGTCGCTCCCCAACTGAGCCATTTTCAGCCAAGATTCATTTTTTTCAAATTGGTCGTACATGGTGGCGAATGTCCATACTTGTCGCGCTTGTAACCAAACGAATTTATCGGTGTCATAAACCCGGTGGTTAGAGTCAATACAGGTAAAAAAACCACCATATTTATGGTCGATACTGTATTTTTCCCAAAAGGGGATTACCTCATGGGTCAACTCTTTCAAATACAATGCTGAGAAAGAGGTGAAATTCATTTTTTTTGTTTAAATATTCTAGATAACACTTTAAATATCGAACATTCCTGAAGCATTGGAAAACCCAACAAACGACATTTGATTTGATTTTCCCCCCAGTAAATATTCATCCAAATTGTTTCTCGCAAGTTTTGAAATCCACAAGCCTACCCCCAATACTATGAAGAAATAGGCAATGATAAAGGCTAAATGCAGCCAGTTAAAATGCATAAGTGATTTACATTTATTCTAATTCACAAATGACCTACCCGCTTTTTCTACCCTAAAAGTTTCAATATAACCTCGATCTTGTAACGTAATGTAGGCTGTTTTACCATCTTTACCTCCAAAGGTGATATTGGAAGGCTTTTTACCTTTGGTCTGAACCTCTAATAAAAGTATTCCTTCAGAGGATAACTTGGCCACAGTTCCTTTACCATATCTTGTGACGTATAAATTCCCTTCTACATCGCAGCGCATTCCATCCATTCCAAAATCATCAAATTGATGGAAAAGTCTTTTGTTGGAAATATTTCCTTGGGGGTCCAAGTCAAAAGCCCAGACTTTTTTTTGAGCACTCTCATTAACGTACAGGGTTTTCCCATCAGGGCTTACCTCCACCCCATTAGTGGTTCCCATATCTTTGGCCAAAAGGTGAAATTGACCATTTTCAACTCTCCAAAGCTGACCCGTACTTTCTTTCCAATTGGGGTCTGAGGCAAACATTCTGTCATTACAACAGATCGCCAAGTCATTCGGCTGATTCAGCAATGAATCGTGCGCATATACACTTACCTCTTTTGTTAGTAGATTCACTTTCAAAACATTGTGTCCAGTATAATCTGCCAGATACATACTTTGATCTTGACCAAATCGTATTCCATTGGCAGTACTTCCTTCAGGTAAGTGTTCAATAAACAAACTAAAATTTCCCTCAGTGTCAACCTTACCAACAGAACCACTGTGAGTGGGGTTAACAAAATAGAGATTGCCCTCTTGGTCAACCGCCGGTCCCTCAAGTCCTGTTGTAAATTCCCCTACAAAGACTAAATCCCTAGATTGATACTGCACTTCTTTTTTGTCACATGAACCACAAAATACTAATATTAATATAAGTGTTATTAAAATTGGAGTTTTCATAAGCATAAATTTCAATTTGTAAATTAATTAATTTAAATTTAAACTATGATCAAATTTAAGTTAATTAGCTTTATAATCTTAATCTTATTATGGAGCTGTTCAGACATGAAAAGCCAAAGTATTGACGTTCCAAAAATTTCTATCAAGAACTTCTTGAGTTATGAAAATATCTCAATCGCTCTCGAGGAAAATACATTGCTCAATAAAATTAATTGGTTGGAATGGAAGGAATTCCCCTATCAACCTGAAGTGAATTTCAGAATCGCACACGATGATAGCCTTTTGTTTCTTAAGTATTACATAAAAGAAGAACATATCTTAGCCCAAAGAACGGATTCCAATTCGGCAGTTCACAGAGACAGTTGCGTGGAGTTTTTTATAGATCCGCTTCAAAACGGAAATTATTACAATTTCGAATTTAACTGTATCGGCACTACACACCTTGCCTATGGCCCTGGCCGAGGAAAACGAACTTTTATCCCTCCTGAATTAATAGAAAATGAAATCAAAATCTGGTCCACCCTAGGCGAAGAATCTTTTGAAGAAAAATCGGGAATTTTTGAATGGGAAATGGTGGTGGTCATCCCTTCCTCTATTTTTACCTATAGTGATGGATTAAGTTTTTCTAAACTGGTTTCCAATGCCAACTTTTATAAATGTGGAGACGACACCTCTAAACTCCATTATTTAAGCTGGAACCAAGTCAAAACACCAAAGCCCGATTTTCACCGTCCCGAACATTTTGGAATTTTAAATTTTCAATAAATTATAACAAAAACTGATAGTGAGAATTGATAGAATTATAAATTTTATCCTTAGCAAATTTGGAATACTAAACTTGTTTTTGTTGGTGACAATTTTGAGTTGTGAAAGTTCGAATACCAAGGCAAAACTTTACCTTCCCCAAGGCTTTGAAGCAACTGTTTATGTGGACAGTATCAGTGAAACTGTTCGCCATATGGCTGTTAATAAAAATGGAGACTTGTACGCCAAATTCAAACGGCCCAGCGAAGCAGGAGTAATGGCTGCCATAAGAGACTTAAATAATGACGGGGTTGCAGACTCTTTAGTGAAGTTTGGGGAATACCATATGCTACAAAGAGGAAGTTATTCAACTGCAGCAAGAATATACAAAGGATACCTATACTTCAGTTCTCAACTCACCGTTTATAGAGTCAAGTTGGATGACAAAAAGCTTGTTCCAAGTGGAGCGGCAGAAATAATTGTCCATGATGATCATGCTCACGGCTCGCACGAACACATTGCTAAGCCGATTGCCTTTGATGAAAAAGGACATATTTTTGTTCCATTTGGCGCTCCCAATAACGCCTGCCAAAACCCCAAGAGAACTCCATTGGCACCAGGCCAAGATCCCTGCCCTTTATTGGAGGATCACGGTGGTATATGGCGTTTTGATGCAGAAAAAATAGGGCAAACCCAAAAAGACGGTGAATTTTATGCCACCGGACTAAGAAGCATCGTGGCATTGGACTGGAATACTTCCGATCAAAACCTTTATGCAGTAGTGCATGGAAGAGATGATTTACACCGGCTGTGGCCAAATCACTTTAGCCAATGGGAAAGTGCTCTTCTCCCATCAGAGGAATTTGTTAAAATAGAAAAAGGGGATCACTTTGGTTGGCCTTACTGCTTTTACGATCAAATGCAAGGCAAAAAAGTACTGGCCCCAGAATATGGTGGTGATGGAACCATTATTGGTCGCTGTTCAGGCTACAAAGACCCTGTGATTGGGTTTCCAGGTCATTGGGCTCCAAACGATTTAGTCTTTTATGATGGTGATGGATTTCCGAATCACTATAAAAATGGAGCTTTTATCGCTTTTCATGGTTCTACCAACAGGGCACCCTACCCCCAATCCAGTTATTTTATTGGTTTTGTCCCGTTTGAAAATGGTAAACCCTCCGGACCCTATGAAGTTTTTGCCGATGGTTTCTCAGGGATAGACCCTATCGTTAATACAAGAGATGCAAAATTTCGCCCCATGGGTATAGCCTTTGCTCCCGATGGCTCAATGTATATTGGGGAAACTGAAAAAGGCAGGATTTGGAAGGTACAATTTAAAGGAGATATTAAAAACTTTGGCCCATCACAACTGGCCGAAATGCAAGAAAGAAAAACTTTAAGCCATATAAGAACTCCTGATATTGTAACAGATAGAATTGAACCCAAAAACATGGCCATTGGTCAGAAAATTTATAACCAATACTGTATGGCGTGCCATCAATCTAACGGCATGGGAACCTCGGGAAGATTTCCACCCCTTAATGGGACTGATTGGGTAACGGGAAATAAAGAACGATTGACGAAAATTATCCTTAACGGAATGGAAGGAATCATTGAAGTAAATGGAGAAATTTATGATGGTGTGATGCCTCAACACTCGTTTTTGAATGATGATCAAATTGCAGATGTGCTGACCTATATTAGAACCAACTTTGGTAATCAAGCCCAAAGTATTTTGCCTGAAGAGGTAGAAAATTTTAGAAAATCAAACAAAAAAGAAACACAATAAATTGTAACTTAAACGAATGTATATGAGAAAATCAAAATTATATTTTGTAATACTAATAATGATGAGTACTGCACTCATGTCTCAGAGCTATGATATTGTCATTAAAGGGGGCCATTTAATCGACCCTGCAAATGAAATCGATCAGGTAATGGATATCGCTGTTAAAGGAGGGAAAATTGCAGCCATAAAAAATAATATTCCTGCCACTCAAGCCAAAAAAGTGGTGGATGCATCGGGCATGATTGTCAGTCCGGGACTCATTGATATGCACAGTCACAACTTTCACGGTACGGTTCCCAATCGATATTTAAGTAATAGTTTTACCGCCTTGGCACCTGATGGTTTTACATTCCGTTCAGGTGTTACTACAATTGTCGATGTAGGAGGAGCCGGTTGGAAAAATTTTGAGCTTTTTAAATCCCAAGTCATTGACCAGTCCAAAACCCGAGTCCTTTCCTTTCTCAATATTATTGGAGTAGGTATGAGTGGTGGAGCATGGGAACAAAATATTGACGACATGAATCCTAAAATGACTGCCTTAGTAGCTAGGCAAAATAAAGATCATGTGGTTGGAATCAAACTGGCACATTTCATGGGTTTTGATTGGACCCCGACCGATATTGTTACAGAAGCTGGAAGATTGGCAAGTATTCCTGTTATGATTGATTTTGGAGGAAGTAATCCCGAACTACCTTTGGATAAGTTACTCCTGGAAAAACTTAGACCCGGGGATATTTTCACCCATACCTATGCGCATGTAAATGGAAGAACGCCAATAGTCGCCGAAAATGGAAAAGTAAGAGATTATATTTTTGAGGCTCAAAAAAGGGGAATTGTTTTTGATGTCGGACACGGAGGAGGAAGCTTTCTTTTTGAGCAAGCCATTCCAGCTATAAAACAAGGACTCAAACCCAATGCAATTAGTACTGACCTTCACACGGGTAGTATGAATGGGGGAATGAAGAATATCAACAATGTGATGTCCAAATTTTTAAATATTGGACTAAGTATTCAAGAAATCATTGCAGCCACCACTTCCAACCCTGCCAAATACTTGCAAAGAAAAGACATTGGTCACTTGTCCCTCGGAGCGATTGCAGATGTTGCTGTGCTTAAAATAAGAAAAGGAGATTTTGGTTTTATTGATACCAGAGGAAAAAGAATGAAAGGAAACCAGAAAATAGAATGTGAATTGACCCTAAGAGATGGAAATGTAGTATATGACTTAAACGGATTGGCCAGCAATGATTGGAAAATTAAATGAAAACAATTTCTAAATATTTTTTTGCTTTAACAGGCTTGATGTTTATCCTTTCCATTGTACTTTATTTTTCTGGTAATATTGCCATGATTGGGCCACCACTGATTTTGTTCTTTCTAACTTTGGCACTGGGTATGAGAGGTACACAAAACTTAAAGGGATTTTCCTTTACCGTACTAATTTTTACTGCCGTAAGTCTTTCTCTTTTTTATCCTCAAACTTTTGTACAATTGGGTGATTTTCAACTCAAAAAACTCATTGTTCCACTCCTTCAAATCATCATGTTTGGAATGGGAACTGCTATGAGTTTTAATGACTTCTATGGTGTTATAAAAATGCCCAAAGGAGTTTTAGTCGGTCTTGTTTGTCAATTCAGTATCATGCCCTTTTTGGGTTTTACTCTGGCGACCTTATTCAATTTCCCGGCTGAGATCGCAGCAGGAGTAGTCCTAATTGGTTCCTCCCCTAGTGGATTGGCTTCCAATGTAATGGCCTACTTGGCAAAAGCAAATGTTGCTCTTTCGGTAACACTAACAGCAGTAGCCACTTTACTAGCACCATTTATGACCCCCTTTTTAATGAAATACTTTGCGGGAGCATTTGTTCCTATTGATTTTGTTGCCATGATGCTCAGTATTGTAAAAATGGTAATTCTTCCCGTAATTCTGGGTTTGGTTTTCAATCACTTTTTTCATGGCAAAGCCAAATGGCTGGACAAAGCCATGCCTATTGTTTCGATGACTGCCATTACTTTGATCATTGTGATCATAACCGCAGCAGGAAGAGACTCACTTTTATCCATTGGGATCTTACTTATACTTGCTGCAATAATACACAATTTATTGGGTTATTTACTGGGTTACTGGGGTTGCAGATTACTAAAAATGAGAGAACAAGACTGTCGAACCATTGCACTAGAGGTAGGAATGCAAAATGGAGGATTGGCCTCAGGAATTGCTCTTGAGATGGGCAAGGTATCCACTGTTGGACTGGCCCCGGCCGTTTTTGGCCCTTGGATGAACATTTCCGGTTCTTCTTTGGCTACTTGGTGGCGTGACAAAGACCCTGAAAAAATTAATAATTAATTTAAATTTTAATCAAATGATCTTTAAAAAATTAACTGTTGTTACTTTTCTTTTAACTTGTGTACTGACCATCTACAATGGATTTGCCCAAAACCTGAGTGTCGATCAAATGAAATTTTTAACCCACCATTGGGAAGGAGAACGTTTTGAAGATGGAAGGCCCAAAGTAGCTTTGGACATCCTTAAACGGATGAAAAAAGTAACCATAGAAGAGGCATGGGGTGTTTTGAGAAATGAAGGTTTTCATAACCAATTTGAGGGAGGATGGCAACCCTTACACGATGACGTAACCGTTGTGGGTCGGGCACTTACCGTACAATACATGCCCAACAGACCCGATGTTGCTGATCAGATCAAACAAAAAGGTTTAAAAGCTGGAGAAATTGGGAACACCAACTCCTGGCCCATCGACCGATTATTAGAACACGACGTATATGTTGCTGATGGCTTTGGTAAAATTATAGATGGAACGCTGATCGGAGACAATCTGGGGAATTCCATTTATGCCAAATCCAAAACAGGTGTTGTGTTTAATGCCTCTAGCAGAGACATGGAAGGCCTATCTGAAATCGAAGGCTTTAATGCTTTTGTCAGGGCTTGGCACCCTTCATTTCTTACGGAAGTTATGTTGTTAAGCATCAACGATCCGATAAGAATAGGAGCAGCTACTGTCATGCCCGGCGATGTAGTTTTGGCCAAAAAAGAAGGAGTGATTTTTATCCCTGCCCACTTGGCAGAGAAAGTCGTAGTTACCTCTGAGGTAGTAAGGCTTAGAGATTTATTTGGTATCTCCCGGTTAAAAGAGGGTATATATACTCCAGGGCAAATTGACAACAAATGGTCAGATGAAATTGAAAAAGATTTTTCCAAGTGGATTAGGTATCATATAGATGAGCTTCCTGTTCCCAGAGACCAAATAAAAGAATTAATTAAAAAGAGAATGTGGTAAAAATTAATAATTAAAATGTAAAAAAGATGAAACACAACGAAAAAAGAAGATCAATAATAAAAAATATCGGTATCGGTATGGCAGGCCTTTTTGGTTTAAGCTCAGTAAATGCTGCAAATTCAAAAAGTAAAAAAGAGGTGGTAGGAGAAATTATCGAAGATCAAGAAATCCCATTATTTTCTGGTGCAGTTAAGCATGGAAATACTCTATATATAGCAGGAAAAGGGGCTCACTTTGATGGTGACATTAAAGCACATACCAATCATGTACTAAACGTCATAGAAGAGGAACTTGAGAAAAATGGATCTTCAATGGAAAAAGTTTTAAAAGTCAATGTTTATTTGGCTGATTTAGCAGACTATCACAAAATGAACGAAGTTTACAGAGGTCGTTTTGGTGAAAATCCACCGGTAAGAACTACAGTAGCTACATACGGCGGTGTTCCCGGTGATTCATTGGTAGAAATTGATTGTATTGCTGCTGTAGATTAAACTTAAAAATTAAAAAATGATGATTAATCGAAGAAAAGTCCTCCAATCACTTGCCACCCTTCCCTTTGCAGGAAGTTTACTTGGGATTAAAACACTGTCTGCTCAACCCAATTCCGCAGTAGTAGTCTCCAGTTTAAGACGCAATTTTTTTAAAGAACTTGGACTAAGAACATTTATTAATGCCGCTGGAACCTATACCTCAATGACAGGCTGTTTGATGCCCAAAGAAGTCATTGAAGCCATTAGCTATGGAGCAGATGAATACGTCAATCTAGATGACTTGCAGGACAAGGTAGGAGAACGTATTGCTGAATTGTTAGAATGCGAATACGCAACAGTTTCCTCCGGATGTTTTGGTGCTATGAGCATAGGAATGGCTGGAATACTAACCGGCAAGGATCCTGAAAAAGTCAAACAACTTCCTAATACACAGGGCATGAGGAATGAAGTCATCATTCAAGAATCTCACACGATCGGATATGCCCAAGCACTTACTAATGTTGGTGCCAAGTTGATCAAAGTAAAAACTGCCAAACAATTGGAAAAGAAGATCACAGACAAAACCTGTATGCTTTGGTTTCTTAATGCTAATACTGATCAGGGAGAAATCAAATGGAAAGAGTTCGTTGCTCTTGGGAAAAAACATAACATCCCCACTTTTATCGACTGTGCAGCAGATGTACCGCCAGTTGAAAATCTATTTCGCTTTACCAAAATGGGATTTGACTTGGTCGCTTTCTCCGGTGGTAAAGGATTGAGAGGGCCGCAAAGTGCCGGTTTACTTTTAGGAAAAAGAGAGTATATAGAGGCAGCACGAATGCATACCCCTCCACGTGGAGAGACCATCGCTAGGGGCATGAAGGTCAACAAAGAAGAAGTATTGGGAATGTTAGCTGCTCTGGAATTGTACCTGCAAAAAGATCATGTCAAGGAATGGAAAATGTGGGAATCACAAATTCAATTGATTAGTGACAGTGCAACCTCAATAGAAGGAGTGGAAACCGAAATTCACGTACCGAAATACGCCAACCACGTGCCAAGTTTACGCATTCATTGGGATGAAAAGAAGGTGAAAGTAAGTCCGAACGAATTGCGCAAACAACTCACAGAGGGCCACCCTTCTATTCAAACTGTGGGAGATTCTAAAAGTGTGGGCATAACCACTTGGATGATGGTACCCGGTCAAGAGCGTATCGTTGCTAAGAGGGTTAAAGAAATTTTATCATCAGTCGTTTAAAAAAAAATTATGAAAAAAACTTTGTATTTATTAATTTTTGGTTTTGGGCTTACCCTTGTATCCTGTGGGTCTCCCCAAGCACAAAACAAAATCGTTAAAGTCAAATCTGATTTCAATCCGGAAGCCAAACTGGACAGTATGGGAATCGTACTTCCCCAACCTGCTGTTCCTGTTGCAAATTTTGTTAATACTGTTCAAGTCGGAAATTTACTTTTCCTTTCGGGCAACGGTCCTAAAAAACCGGATGGAAAATTTATAACCGGTAAGGTGGGATCGGATCTTACCATTGAGGAGGGATACGAAGCTGCTCGACTAACTGGCATTAATCAAATCGGCGTACTTAAAAGTACATTGGGTGATCTAAGCAGAGTCAAAAGAATCATTAGAGTCACAGGCATGGTTAATGCTGATCCCGACTTTAAACAACACCCCAGTGTGGTTAATGGTTTTTCTGACCTTATGGTTGCTGTATTTGGTGAAAGGGGAAAACACACCCGAGCTGCAGTAGGAATGGTGTCTTTGCCATTCAATATTGCGGTAGAGATTGACCTTATTGTTGAAATTGAATAAGAAACAGGTTTATGAAAAAAGTGATTTTCCTTTTTTCAATGGTGAGTACTGTTTTACTTCGTGGACAAGAAACGCTTTCAAAAAACCTTAATGATGCTCTAGAATATAAAATTGACTCCATTGTCCAAATAGGTATTCAACAAAAAGCCTATCCAGGCGCACAAGTATTGGTTTTTAAAAATGATAGCATCCGGCTGAATAAAAGCTACGGATTCCACACCTATGATTCCATTGTTCGTGTAGAAAACCACCATCTATATGACCTAGCTTCAGTAACCAAAATTATGGCCAGTACCTTGGCCTTTATGAAGTTATATGAACTCTACGAGGTTGAATTGGACCAAAAGGTTTCGGACTACATTCCTCTTATCAAAAACAGCAATAAAAAAAATTCCACTTTTAGAGAAGTCCTAAGCCACCAAGCCGGATGGTTACCCTATATTGAACATCAGAATACTGTGAGACGTAAAAATGGAAAAATGAAAGCCAGAACCCTTTCCCCTTCGCAAAGTAAACGTTATCCTGATCATCTCACTGACTCTCTATTTATTCATAGAAAATATGAGAAGAAAATAATGCGAAGAATTAAAAGGACTCCTGTCGAAAAAATTGGGCAATACCGCTATTCAGGCTTACTTTTTTTTCTTTTACCAGATATGATACAAGAAATAAGTGGACAACCCTTTGATGCTTTTTTGGACAGGTATTTTTACGACCCCATGGGTATAGAGCGATTGACTTTTAACCCCAGTTTTGATTATCCAAAGGCAGAAATCGTCCCCACCGAAAAGGATTCCCTTTTTAGAAATACATTGGTGCACGGTTGGGTTCACGATGAGGCCGCTGGTCTGATGGGAGGAGTTTCAGGAAATGCCGGATTGTTTGCCAATGCTTCTTCATTGGCCAAATTACTGGAAATGTTTCTCAATGGTGGGCAGTTCGAAGGAAAACAATATTTAAAACCAGAAACTCTTGAACTCTTTAGCTCACGTGCCTATCCTGAAACGAACAACCGAAGAGGCCTAGGCTTTGATAAGCCTACCCTGGACACCATCCCCTCAGAACGATATCCCTCTGAAAAATGTGCCCCAGAAAGTTTTGGTCACAGTGGATTTACCGGGAATTTAGTATGGATAGATCCTATTCATAAGTGTTTTATGATTTTTCTTTCCAACAGGGTATATCCCACCCGAGAACAAAAGAACCTTTACCGTTTGAGTATAAGAGGTAGAATTTTAGATGTTGCTATTGGAGAGGATTAGAGTTTTAGACCCTCAATTTTCTTTTTCCAGAGTGATAAAAACCCTACTTCCTCTCCAGTTCAACCATCTCTCAGATCAATAATTAAGTATAAATGCACTTATATTACCATCGCTAGTAACTCGGCTATAATGTATGACCTTGATGAATAAATGAAGGGGGTGCCAAAAGGAAGTATTTTAAATATTCCTACTATAATATAAAGTTATACAGAATTAAACTCAGTAATATAATATATTTGTTTTTATATATTGCTAGACGTGATTAAATTAAAAGAAAATATAAGGAATTATAGATATTATTACCCGCTTTTTATCATTGGAATCCTTTTTTTTGTGTTTGGATTTTTGACCTGGATAAACGGCATCTTGATTCCGTATTTTAAGATTTGTATGCAACTTAACAATTTTCAAGCTACCTTAGTTGCTTTCAGTTCATATTTTGCCTATTTTGTGATGGCGTTTCCTTCTGCATTAGTCTTGGAAAAAATAGGATATCGTAAAGGCATGGTATTGGGTCTTTGTATCATGTCCATCGGTACCCTAGCTTTCATACCTGCCGCTTATTCTAGACTTTATCCCCTGTTTTTGGGAGGCTTGTTTTTAACTGCTAGTGGCTTAGCCTTGGTTCAGACTGCTGCCAATCCATACATAGCGATTATGGGTCCCATAGAAAGTACAGCCAAGCGAATCGGTTATATGGGAATTGCAAATAAAATAGCTGGAATTATCTGCCTAATACTTTTGGGAAAAGTCTTTTTGGCCGATGCAGACGAGCTTTTGATTGCAATAGAAGGATTGGATAATATTGGCAAATCATTGGCTTTGGATGCCTATGCATTAAAAATTGTCAATCCTTACTTGATCATATCAATCATATTGCTGTTTGTAGCTTTAATAGTTCATTATTCGAAGCTTCCCGAAATAAGTGAGACTCATGAAAAAGTAAAAACTTCAGAAGAGCTTCAGGTTAGAGGGAAAAAACTATTCGAATATCCATATTTGGTTATGGGCGTGTTCGCATTGTTCGTTTCGGGGGCTTGTGAGGCTATTCCAATTGACGGTATAATCATATACAGCCAATCCCTTGAAATGCCCATGGATATTGCCCGACATTTTAGTACCTACACCCTCTTCATTATGCTGTTCGGATATTTGTTTGTTTCTGTTTTGGTACCCAAGTATATTTCTCAAAACAAGGCTTTGCTATATGCATCGATTTGGGGGCTCTTGGCAACCGGTCTGACCTATTTTACTGAAGGAGTATACAGTATATATGCCTTGTTATCATTAGGGTTTAGCGCATCGATGCTCTGGGGTACGATTTGGGGATTATCGCTTAGGGGGCTAGGGAAGCAAACCAAAAAGGCTTCAGCCATTTTGATCATGTCGTTAATTGGTGGGGGAATTTTTCCATTATTATTTGGCGATCTTATAGATCGATATTCCCAAAGGCCGCAGTTAGCCATTTTGATTTTGGTACCCTGTTATGCCTATATTTTCTATTATGCCATTAATGGTTATAAAATTGATCACTGGAAGCCCTTAATGAAAACACATACCATTAAATAAATTCAAATTAACTATAGATGCCGACATCTGTTTTTTTGGCAGGAGCTGCAAAACAAGAAATTACACCTGTTAAGGGTACGCTTATAGGCGGTGATTTTGTTTCGCACTATGCCCGTTTTATCCGTGATCCATTGTATGCTAAAAGCCTTGTCCTGAAAAAGGGTAAAAAACATTGTGCAATTATCATGCTTGATATGTGCATTTTACCTTCAGATCTAATTGAGGAAATTAAACTGTTGGTGACCAATTCTATCGGAATTGATAAAGAGGACATTTTATTGGCTTGCACGCATACCCACGGAGCCCCTGATGTAGCTGGTATCCTTGGGGGTGCTGTTGATATTTCCTATCGAAAGAATTTACCGAGTCTAGTATTAAAATCTGTACAAAAAGCAAATGAAAACTGTAAACCAGCAAAAATTGCTTCAGGCAAAACAATGGTTCCGGGCCATCACAGATGTCGAAGATATATTATGAAAAAAGAGCATATAGCACATAATCCTGTCAGCAAAAATAAAGATACTGTTAAAACGAATCCGTTTGGAGCCCAGCGCAACATTCTTAGACCTACTGCTGAGGTAGACAATGAAGTGGGTTTTATTTTGATCAGAGGATTAGACGGCGAATGGATTTCAACAGTTGCAAATTTTGCTTCTCATTACGCAGGGGACTGGGGTGTTGATACGATCACTGCTGACTTTTATGGTGTTTTCGCCCATGAAATGCATTCCAATCTCTCAGCAACGGATAATTTCATAGGCATGTTGAGCTATGGTACAGGTGGAGATGTCAATACTTGGGATTTTAGCAAATCAAGCCAGATATTAAAGACCGATTTTAAAAGAGCGAACCTGATAGGAAAAATTATTGCAGATGCTATTTCTAAAAGTTTAAAAGGATTGGTTTGGGAAGAAAATCCATTACTTGACATGAAGTACAAAGAGTTAAAAATTCCAGTCCGAAAACCTAGTGGTAGAGAAGTTTCAGAAGCTGAGATGATTTTAGAAAAAAACAATATTGACGGGATAAAGCTTGATGCGCAAGGTCTGTCAATTTTATATGCCCGAGAACAATTACTGCTCAGTGAATACTCTGACTTTCATATAGCATCAGTTCAGATTATGAAAATTGGAAGTCAGTGGATAGGTGCGTCTGGTGCGGAATTATTTTCTGAAACGGGTCTTTGGCTTAAGAGAAATTTAGCTAACAAAAAATTTTTTACCATATGTCTTGCGAATACCTATGATGGATATGTACCCCCTTCTCATGAAATGAAAAAAGGAGGGTATGAAACCTGGCGGGCCAGAAGTAGTTTTTTGGAAGATGGCTCAGAAAAAGAAATTAAAATGGGCATGATGCGGCTATCAAAAGATTTGTAAAAATTTAAATAGAATGCAATACTTATTAATTTATGAAAAAAACTAAAATTACACATCCTGACCGCGATCCTAAATTTGTCACAGGCGCATACTCTGATGGAGTCCTTGTAAACGGCATGTTGTTCTTGAGTGGTCAAGCCTCTGTTGATTTTAAGAACAGTAAATTTGTTTTAGGGAGAATAGAAGAAGAAACAAAAAGAACCCTTGACAACATCAAGGCAATTGTCGAGTCAATAGGTGGAAGTATGAACGATGCCATTAAAAGTACTGTCCATCTTCGTGACATCAATGATTTTGATAGATTTAATAAAATATATGCCACCTATTTTGATGGAATAAAACCGGCCCGAACCACGGTTCAATCAGTTTTGGGAGAAAACATAAAAGTTGAAATTGATATTGTTTTTGGTTTATCTCAATAAGCATGATTCCAGATACTTCACCCTATTATTTCAATAATTCCCATCAAATAAACTCCCCCTCTCTTTTGGTCTATCCAAGTATTATAGGAGATAACATTGACAATGCGCTTAAACTTATATCGGGGGAAAACAGCTTTTTATACCCACATGTAAAGACTATTAAAAGCAAAGAGCCACTTTATATGGCAATGCAAAGGGGAATTCGAAGCTTCAAATGCAGCACAATAGTCGAGGCTGAATTATTGGGAATGGTGGGTGCAGAACATGCTCTTATCTGTTATCAGATGACCGAAGATAAAATGGAACCCTTAGCGGCAATGAAATCTTATTATCAAGCAACATCCTTTGCCACGGTTGTTGACAACTTCGACTCTGCAAAAATGCTTTTTGACTATTTTAATGGAACCTCTGTTGAAGTTTATATTGATGTAGATGTTGGTATGAATAGAACCGGTCTGTCAATTAATAAAGTTCCCGATTTAGTAGAAAAAATAAATCAACTTAAAGGTTTGACCATAGTAGGTCTTCATTCTTACGATGGACATGTTCATGATTCAGATCAGGAACTAAGAAAAAAAGATACTGAGGAAATCTTTCAAAAGCTTTTGGAGCTAAAAGACATTGTCCAGGCAAGCCTGAGCAGAAAACTTCATCTGGTTTTGGGCGGTTCACCATCATTCCCATTTTATGCCAAAAAATCTGATGTATCATGCAGCCCTGGAACATTTTTCTTATGGGATTATGGTTATGGAAAAGCTTTTCCTGAGCTTCCCTTTAAACCTGCTGCGCTGATATTAACGCGAATCATATCAAAACCCACATCGAGAACGCTGTGCTTTGACCTTGGCTATAAGGCTGTCGCTTCAGATCCTCCTCAGCCTCGACTATTTTTCGCTGATATACCAGAGTATGAGATTTTATCCCAGTATGAAGAGCACTTGGTTATCTTAGTTCCAGATGCTTCTATTTACAAAGTGGGAGAAAAATTTCTAGCTATCCCGTTCCATATTTGCCCGACGGTTAACCTTTATGATCAACTGGCAGTTATTGAAAATCAAAAATTTAATGGGTTTTGGGAGGTCCCCGCAAGAAAAAGAAACACAGCGATATAAAATGGAAAAAGTAACAATACGCTTGGAACATGAACATTCGGCTAAGCTTTTGGAACGATCCAAAAAAGTTTTAGCGGGCGGGGTATCTTCTGAATTCAGAAAGTTTAACCATCCGCACGCCCTTTTTTATGAAAGTGCTTCTGGTGTTCATATTAAGGATGTCGACGGTAATGTCTACTTGGATTTTACACTTAGCCAGGGACCCATGATCGTGGGACATTCGCACCCCCATGTGTTGAACCGAATTGAGTCTTGTATGTCAAAAGGTCAACTTTTTGCAGGCCAACACGAGCTTGAAATTGAACTCGCGGAAAAACTCAATCGGCATATTCCTTCTGCAGAGATGATGCGTTTCTGTTTGGATGGTTCAACTGCTGTACAAACGGCATTGCGAATTGCCAGGGCAAAGACTAAGAAAAATAAGTTTATCCGTTTTGAGGGTCATTATCATGGTTGGCTCGACAATGTCTCCTGGGGGCTTACCCAAGATGAGGGCAACATGGGTGAAAGACACTCCCCACTTGCTATTCCATGGACAGAGGGTATTGCTAAAGGTTCTCAAGATGAATTTATCATATTGCCTTGGAATGATATTGATTTGGTCAATCAGACTTTAGCCCAGCATCATGACGAAATTGCTGCAATTATTACAGAACCAATTATGTGCAATAGTGGCTGTGTCTTGCCTGAACCAGATTTTCTTCAAGGTTTGAGGGAAACCACTGAAAAATATGGTATGGCATTAATCTTTGATGAGGTAATAACAGGTTTTCGAACCGCATTGGGGGGAGCACAGCAATACTATGGGGTGAAACCAGACCTTTCGGTATTTGCCAAAGCTATGGCCAGCGGTTTTCCAATATCGGCGATTGCAGGAAAAAAACAATGGATGCAACTTGTTGCCGATAGCAGGGTTATTCATGCGGGTACAATGAACTCTGCCTGTGCTTTAATTGCTGCAGCATTGGGTACTTTGGAAGTTTTAGAGGAAAGTGGTACGCATGAAAGAATATTTCGTTTAGGTAAGAGATTAATGCAGGGGCTGGAGAGGGTTTCTCAAGAAACTGGACAAAACCTTTTGGTTCAAGGACTCGGACCAATGTTTCATACCGGTTTTTGTGATTTGAAAAAGATCAAGGAGTTTAGGGATTTGAGACATTATAAACAACCTAAATCAAAAATGTTTATTCAAGGCCTTCAGCAAAGGGGTATTCGTGTAATTGGCAGAGGGCTTTGGTATATCTCGTCTGTTCATACTGAAGAGCACATTGATCATGCAATTTTGATGGCTAAAGACACCCTTAATGAGTTAAAATCATCGGATTTATAATATAGGTTAATGAAAACAAATCATTTAAAAATGAACAACGGCGCTCCGATAGGTGTAGTCGGTCTTGGAATGATGGGAAGTAGCATTGCAACTGCATTACTCCTAAACGGCCAAAAGGTCGTCGCCTTATCATCCATAAACTCGAAAATTGATTCAGAGGCACCTAATCGTGTCAAAAAATCTCTGGTTGAATGTATGAAGGAGGGTTTGACCGAGAAGGGGCTTCCAGAACTTTTGGAAAATATACACTTTACCTCTGACTATACCGATTTAAGGACATGTTGGTTGGTTATGGAGTGTGTAATTGAAGACCTGAATATAAAAAAAGAAGTATATTCCAAAATCGAAAATAATGTAGATGATACAGTCATTATTACTTCAAATACTTCTGCCATACCCATAAGTATTTTACAAAATCATCTTTGTGTAGCAGAGCGATTCTTTGGAATGCATTGGGCAGAACCAGCCTACACTTCACGATTTTTAGAGATTGTATGTGGTGAAAAAAGTCCTGTAGAAATGGGTGAGCAGCTTCACTCCATCGCTAAAGAATGGGGTAAAGAGCCAACATTGGTTAGAAAAGATATCAGGGGATTTATTACAAACAGGATCATGTACGCCATGTACCGTGAGGCAATGCACTTGGTTGAGAGTGGATATGCCACTATTGAAGATGTAGACAGAGCTTGCAAAAATGATGGAGGCCATTGGATGACTTTCTGTGGACTCTTTCGATATATGGACCTTACGGGTTTGAAGGCTTATCACGCTGTGATGAAAGATTTGTTCCCAGAGTTAAGTAATCAGACCACCGTTCCTAAATTGATAGATGACATCGCTAAAAAGGGGGGGAATGGCATATCAAATGGAGTTGGTTTCTATACCTATTCCAAAGAGGAAGCCCTGGAATGGGAAAAGGCATTTGAGCGTTTTTCCTTTGATATCAATAAAATCTCTTTAAAATATGCCGAAAAGACCTCTAAAATTTGAAAAAATGAGTGATTCTAATCTTCTTTTTACCGTGGATGGGCATTTAGACTTGGCTACTAATGCCATGACTTTAAACAGAGACTTGACCCAGAATGTTGATGACCTAAGAAATCTTGAAAAGGCTTTGGGACTGACTGATTTTCAAGACCGGGGAAACGGTACCGTTTCATTACCAGAACTGAGAAAGGGTAATATAGGTCTTGTCATTACTACCTTGATTTCAAGATACTCTTCGACGGGTGAAAAAATAGAAATCATGGATCTACCGGGTTGGCATTCCCCAGAGCAAGCTTTCGCAAATGCAATGGCACAATTGGAATGGTATCGACAGATGGAGCTGATAGGGGAGATGAAAGCGATCACTACCCGTAAGGAGCTGAAGGCACACATCTCTAAATGGAATGGCGAAGAATATATGGATAAAAAACCGATAGGATATATTTTGGCATTGGAAGGGGCAGATTCCGTAGTAAACCTTGATTATCTGTACTTATATCATGAAAAGGGCTTGCGATCAATTGGCATTTCACATTTTGGGATTGGGAGGTATGCAGCAGGAACACATTCAGATGGAAGCGGCCTTACTAAAAAAGGGGAGGAACTTCTTAACGAGATGAATTCGCTTTCGATGTTTTTGGATATGACGCATTTTACGGACAAAGGTTTTTATCAAGCCTTGGATATTTACGACGGAAAAATAATAGCGAGTCATCAAAACTGCCGTAGTTTAGTTGAGGGAGAACGACAATTTACGGATGACCAAATAAAGTGCGTTATAGAAAGAGGGGGTATTATCGGTGGAGCATTGGATGCTTGGATGCTTCATCCCAATTTCCAGATGAACCAAGATGATCCTAAAGAGATGGGGATTGGTTTAGAAAAATTGGTTGATCATTTTGATCATATCTGTCAACTATCAGGTAATTGTCGACACATTGGCTTTGGTAGTGATTTAGACGGGCTATTTGGCTTGGAACAAACCCCTTATGATATGAATACGATTGCAGATTTGCAAAAGTTTCAGTTCATTTTAAAGTCCCGAGGATATAACGATGATGATATTGAACACATATTTTTCAAGAACTGGATTAATGTTCTACATGATGTTTTAGACTAAAGTAAATACTCAGTTAAGAAGTTGGTTTTAATGCTCCTCTTTTTCAATATCTCTTATGAGTTGTTTTATATTTTTAATTCCCTTCACTGATACCATGATTGTTACAAAAATGTACCAAGCATAACAGACTACAAAAAAAAATGTCCAGAAAGGATACTTCATTTTGATTTGATTTTAGTGATGAGAGAACCAATAGACATGCCCAAGCCACTCATAAAGAAGCTAAATACTCCAAATTTATATGGGCCGATATTTTTCACAATGTCGGAAGAAAATGAAAATTCTTGAAGTAATAAATAGGATACAGGTATGGAAGCCCCAATGACGATTGACATCCCTGCACCCAAGGGGCTGGCATTTTTGAAGTAACAAGAAGCAATCAAAATAACGCTCATACTTGACAAATAGATTGTTCCTGTGACTTGCATATAGACCCACAAGTCGTTACTCAATGGATACCATAATCCATAAAGCAACAGAAACAGACCGATTAAACATATAAGCATCCTGTTATAAAACAGTCCTTTTTTGGATGACCACTTGTTTTTATGAATAGGTTCTAAAATATCATTATAGATGACTGAAGACCACGCAATGAGATAAGAGGAGTTGGTGGACATATCGGCAGCCAGCATGGAAGCGATGACAATCCCAATCAATCCAACGGGCATCAACTGTGCAATCATATTGGGCATGGCTAAGATTTCTTCCCCCCCAACATAGGTGTCAGGACCAAAATAATAAAGGGCACTGATCCCAAGAAATACGGGAATCACAAAGCGCATTAACATATAGGGAGATGTGGCCATGTAAATCTTTTTTGCAGTAGTACTGTCTTTTGCCGCTAAAACTCTGGAGATCATCGTTTGCCAAGTTAAAACAGATCCAAAGGCAACTAAAATGTCCAACAATAGCCTGTCAAAACCATAATCAGAATTTACATTTAAATTTAGACTTTTAGGTCCCAGATAATAACTGCTTTGTTCTAAAATCTGAAACCATCCAAATTGGTAGATTAAAATTCCAGTGATGGTGACAAAGCCAAAACACATCAAGATAAACTGGATGTAATCTGTAATGATGACAGAAACCATACCTCCAATGACTGTATATAAGCCTACAAATATCAAAACAAGGGTCATAAGGAGCTCCAAATAGCCTGGATTAATTCCTATGGTTATGCTCAGAAAGCTTCCCGCTTGACGAAGGAACAATCCCATATTGAGAAGTCCTCCTATAACAATTACCAATCCACTTGCCCATCTGATATTTTTACCGAACTTTTTTTCTAGCAGTTCTGGAATAGTTATGACGGCCATGTTTCTCAGCGGCTTAATGCAAAAACCTGTCACTCCAACAATCAACATCGAACCTCCCAAAGCAATTCCTGGAATGATTCCCTTCAATCCGTATTTAAATCCCAGCTCTGCATTGGCCATACAGGTTGCTATTCCAAACTCTGTCGCTGCCAAACTTGCAATTCCAAGATAGACGTCAACCCCTCGATTGGCCACTAGAAAATGATCAACATTAGAGATGTATTTCTTTAACCAAATTCCTGTAATGAGAATTAAACAGAGATAGATCAGTATAATTGAACCATCAATAAAAAAATCAAAATTTGTCAATTGAGTTCAGATTTTTTATCAAATCCAATAATTTGGAAGTGATGATATGAGATATCTTTTCCCCTTTTTCTATCGATGAAATATTTGGATTTCCTACCACTCCATTTGCCGACATCTTCTTTATAGTTTGAAAATAAGAAATTGATGGAGGATTGATCATATCGCCAATTAAAGGATCAAATTTTTGATCTGACGGGGGGATGATCTTATCTTTATGAACCAATTTTGGGGCAATAAAGAGCATCAGACTGGTTTCAAATTCTCCAGCATGACCGGTGCCGCCGGGCCCTGAATCGTTCAATTTTTTCAGCTCCTCATTCGCCAATTTCCACCAAGTAATCAAATTGAAATGACAATGCTGAAACTTATTGCCTAAAATTTCAAGAATAACTTGACCAATTCCCTGATTTCCTCCATGGCTGTTTAGAAAAAGAAAATTTTTAAATCCATGGGAAATCATGCATTCAACTATTTCTCGAATTATTTTTTTAAAAGTGGAATGTTTAAAAGTAAGGGTTCCTCCAAAGTCCAAGTGATGATCAGAGCATCCTATTGGAACTGTGGGGAGAAGTATAAACTTGTCTTCTATAAGGCGATTGAGTTCATGAGTGAAATGTTCACCTATCAATCTGTCAGTGGATAGGGGTAAATGAGGGCCGTGTTGTTCTGTAGCACATAATAAAATCAGAACCGGTAAATTTTTATTTATTTTTTCAGTTTGTTCCGTTGTAAGGTTATCCCAAATCATAGTATTAATTTTTTACAGCCGCCCACATTTCAATTTCTACAAAAAGACCCTCAATCAATCCAGTTTCAACTGCGGTTCTTACAGGTTTAGGATTATCGAAATATTTTTTATAGACAACATTAAATCGATCCCAATTTTTAATGTCTTTAATATAAACGTTGACTTTAAAAACATCATTGAATGATGCACCACCGGATAGAAGTTGTTTTTGACAATTGCGAAGGGTAAATTCCGTTTGTTCCTCAATATCATCACCGAGAATATTTCCATCCTTTTCAATAGAGGCTTGTCCAGAAATTACCACAATATGATTGGCATTAACTTTAAGTACCGGAGAGTAAGGCCCAGCCGTTATGTGCTGGGAAGATCCAACAGGATTCTTTTTTGTATAGAATTCGACATTTCCACCAGTTTTTGCATTCAAGGGAAGATAGCCAGTAAAACCAGAAATTTTCCATTTTTCGCCAACTTTTACACAACAGTAAATTGTTTGCCAACTGAATGGGAATTTTTCACCGTTAGTTTTTTCCGCAAATCCGGCAAATTTTTTGTGTAATAGCGCTTTATTCTCAATGATTTCAATATCGTCCAGATAGGTGATTTTAATAAGAATGTCGATTGGCTTTTCAATCCAATTTTCATTTCCAAATTCCTTTGCCTGTTTTAACCATTCTTCTCGGTACAACTCTAGATTCGGAAAACTAATTTTCCATTGGTCGGGATTGCTCTCAGAGTGGGCGTGAATTCCCATAAAATGATCATCGACAAAATCGTCTTTGACCATATCCCAATCCTGATTTGCAAAAGCCAATGAATCTCTTTCAACCAACATCTCCCATAGTTGGGCTTTGTCATTTTCTTTTTCCTTGTTAAAGGGGTTTATAATTTTCATTTTCAGATTAGTTTAAAACTTCAGCCTTATTGATTAAGTAGTGGTTGATGGCCTCTAAATCAGGTTCAATCCCCAATCCGTAACCCTCAGGAAGATAGGCAAAAGGGGGTTCAATTTTAATGGGGTTTTTCAACAAGTCGTGTTCTCTGATTAGTCTACCGAAAATATCGCTGGGCCACTCACACGAACTTGCCGCTGCACAAGAGTGCATGTACATGGCTTCCATAATACCCAGATCGATTTCTGATCCATGCCAGCTGGGGAGTTCAGCACTGGATGCAATATTGTCTAGTTTTTGAAAGTTCGTTAATCCACAATTAAAATTGAATCCATCAACAGCATTTTGTTTGATCGCCACAATAGCATCCTTTATTCTTTGACCGTGATCGACATAGGGCAGGGAAACATGAAGAACAATAGGGATGGGAGAGTAGTTCCTTAAATGGGAATATTCATCGATCCTCCATCTTGAAATAGGATCTTCCAAACAAAGTGTATTACCGATCTCTTTCAATTGATCGAGTCTGATTTTTACTTCCGAGGGGGAGTCCCACCTTTCGTTAGGGTCAAAAATTATTTTCATCCCCGGAGCTGTCTCTTTGATCGCTTTGGCCCAGGCCACTACATCATCCTCAAGATCAGTTTTAAACTTTATACAGTCATAGCCCATTTTACAGAAATTCGATGCGATCTCTCCAACCTCGTCTTTTGACCTATGGCTTGACCAACTACCCACTTTTACTTTGTTGCGAACCTCACCCCCCAGCAAATCAACCACTCGTATCTTTTTTAATCGGGCAAAAGAATCCCAAATGGCACACTCAAAACCATCATACATTCTGGTGAAGGGAATGGGTAGTTTTTGTCTGAGAATTTTTTCTATATCAGTTCCAATAAACTTTGATGCGATTTGTTTTACATCACTCATCAGGTTACCCCTGTAACATTCGCCCCAACCAACAACTCCATTTGATAATTTAATTGAAATTAAAATTTTTGAAAGTTGATCAAATTGAATCGACCAACCCTCATCTATTCCGCGAGACAGTTTATGCAGGGGTTTATTGATTTCTTTACTTTCAATGGTCCCTTTTTTTGCAGGGACAACGACCTCATAAAGATTGATTTTAGAAATTTTCATTTTATTGATTAATAAGTTAAGGCAAAAAACTATTGCTGTAAAGTAAATTGGTAAATCCACTGTCAACTTTAATTATTTGACCCGTTATAGAATTGCTGTATTCAGACAATAAATAGACGGCCAAATTTCCACAATCCAGTGAAGATATGACTTGGGGTACGCTCTGATAATCCTCAATCTGATGTTTCAACCATTTTTTGGGGTCATCTGACCACTCTTTAACTGCCTGCTCATTGTATTCAGAATCTACATATCCAGGAGCAATGGCATTACATCGGATTCCATATTTTCCCAATTCAATTGACATTCCTCGGGTCAGGTTGTTAAGCGCCCCTTTTGCTGACGAATAAAGAGAGTATTTATTAGTTGACTTAAAGGAATGGACCGAGGAGACATTCACTATGTTACCTTTGATTTTGTTTTTTATGCAATCAAGAGCAAAGGCCTTGGAAATCATCCAAGCTCCCTTAAAGTTTGTATTAAAAATTTTTTCAAATTCTTCTAAATCTGTTAAATGAGCAGGTTTTCGGTGACCAATGCCAGCATTGTTGATCACACCTTGAAGCGGTCCAAGCTTGGATGCTATTTCACTGAAGAGCTTCGTAACTTGTTCCTGATCACTAATGTCTGCAGTTATTCCGATTGCATTTTTATAATGCTTCGTTGCCATATTGACATTTTCCTCCAAAAGATCATTGATGATTAATGTTCCACCGGCATTGTCAATGGCTTTACAGATTCCAGAACCCACGCCGAAGCCAGCACTTCCTGTAACAAGAAAATTTTTATTTGAAAGGTCTATCTTCACAACAATTACATTATGCCATATTTATTGAAAGCCTCAACCGTAGTCATTCCCGATTCTATAGATTTCCTCACTAAACTCTCTCCTTTTACTTTTTCATATGCCAGATCGATTACTTTTTTTTCAACTTCTTGTGGAATAATACAAACTCCATCTATATCTCCAAAAACGATATCTCCCGGATTAATTTTAACCCCATCAATTTCAATGGGAACTCTATAGTCAATTACTTTACCCCGTGGCGCTTGATCCTGTGAATAGGTGCCGTATGAAAAAGTAGGAAAATTTAATTTTAAGATTCCATGAGTATCTCTTGAATACCCATCTAAAACTGCTCCTACGGATCCGCATTTGATTGCTCTTGTACTCATCAATTCTCCCCAGAGAGCATAGGTAGGGGTCCCTCCTGTACATAGATAGATTTCGTTTTCTTTAAGCTGATCCAGGGCTTCAAGCATCAATCCAAATGGTTTTATCAACGCCTTGTTTTTAGAGGTTGATTTGGTGTCTAATGTATCAGCTTCAAGAACAGTCATCGCCCGTCCAACCACCACCATATCGTCTCTAAGGGGTTTGATTTTTGGGCTCAAAAATTGATTTTGAAATCCCAATTGATCCATTATGTCTCCAACCACTGCTGTGTACAATTTGTCTTTTATAATGGCCAAAAAAACACTTTCGTTATTTGTTTTCATATTTTTTTAAATTAATAGGTTGCTCTTCCGCCTGAAATATCAAAAATAGTTCCGGTGTTAAAACTGGCTTCCTTCGAGCTAATCCAAGCGCAAAGTGAAGCTACCTCATCAACCGATCCTAACCTTTTCATCGGTATTTTTTCAACCATGTATTCTAACATTTTTGGGTCCGTATCACGGTTCATCTCTGAAGAGATCAAGGCAGGAGCAATGCCATTCACGGTTATGTTGGTTTGTGCTAATTCTTTACCTAAACTTTTTACCATACCGATTAAAGCAGCCTTGGAGGAGGAATACCCAATCATTCCTGGATTTCCTTCTTTTCCCGCAATAGAAGAAATATGTAAAATTCGACCGTAGTTATTTTTTTTCATCACGGGAATAACAGCCTTAGAAATGTTAAAAGCACCCACCAGGTTTACATTTAAAACGTCTAAAAAATCTTTTAATTCATAATTTTCAATTTCACAGTTTGTCGGACCGACTATGCCGGCACTGTTAATCAACACATCAATCTTGGAGTTTAATTTTACAATCTGATCAATACACTGATTGACTATTTTTTCATCAGAAATGTCAAGGTGATGTGCTTCTGCATCTCCACCAGATTCTATAATCTTACGCTTTACCAAATTGACTTCAATCTCGAGTATGTCAATGATAACTACTTTGGCACCTTCATTTGACAACCTGAATGCAATTGCTTCTCCAATTCCTCTGCCCGCACCAAATACAACAGCAACTTGATCTTTAAACCTTGAAATCATCCGAAGATTATTAAATTATATATGGTTAAAATTATGGTTATCAAATACAATTACTATATAGATTAAATTTAGAAGCCTCTTAAAAATGGGCAAAAATTGAACAATTTTATATTAAAAGTATCGAGTAAAAATACACCAATAATTCATTCATAAAAATTCAAACTCTTCAAGGGTAATCATTATTTAGTAATTTAATTTTGGTTTATAAATTTTTGGCGTATCATTATTTCTACTAAATACTAAATATTCCTCTCCATTGGATGAAATTATTTTTTGGATATCTCTAATCTCTCCTGTTACCATCAAACCTGAATCAGAGGCATCTAAATTAGTAAATTGACCACTCCCATTACCCAAAAGACATATACCTTTAATTGAATCATAGTGTCCAAATTTTACCCTAGATGCTGTAAAATTTCCTCCCATTACAATGTCAAGATGTCCATCTTGGTTAAAATCACCTGTTGTTAATCCATATATAGGTGATAATTGAGACTCTTTTGGAAGGGGCATTATTTTGAATTGACTATTCCCTAAATTTTCAATGTAACTTGTTTCAAAGTTTTTGGCATATAAAACCTTAGAGTCTTTTAATTCCTCAGGGGTAAAAATTTGGTCAATTGTCAAACCAGCATATTCGTTGTATCGTACAAACCTATTTTTTAAAATAGTAAGTTGTTGTTGAATATCATCTTTTGAAAATACAGGATAATTTTTTCCTTCATCATAACAAGACAAAATTGGGTCCACAGATCCGTTATTATCATAATCTTTTGCGAATATACCAACTGGATATTCCACAGAAGTTTTTAGTTGTGAATTTAGTCCAAAATTTCCGGCAACATAGTCCATATCTCCATCATTATCAAAATCTGCATGAGCTATTGCGTTCCACCATCCCTCGGAATCTTTAAATCCTTCTATCTCTTTTGAAACATTTTTTAATTTGCCATTTTGATTCTCGAATAATGTAATTGGCATCCACTCCCCTACTAGAATTAGATCATGTTGATTGTCTCCATTGAAATCTGTCCATAGAGCATCAGATATCATTCCTATGGATTGTAATCCTCTCGCAATTTCTTGGGTAACATCTTTAAAAATTCCCTGACCATTGTTATTAAGCAAATAGCTTTTAGGCGCATAAGGGTATTGATTAGGTAGAATCCTTCCACCAACAAATAAATCTTTGTCACCGTCATTGTCATAGTCTGCTGCCTTAACAACAGAACCACTAGAAATAAAATCAGGTAAATTATTTTTTGATTTTATAAAATCTCCCTTGCCACGATTGATATATAGTCGATCCTTAAGAGCAGGATCTGTTTTTTCGAATTCATTTCCTCCACTGACAACGTAAAGATCTAAATCTTTATCTCCATCGGCATCAAAAAATAAGGCACCCATATCCTCAGAAAGTGCATCTTGCTCTAAGTTAATTTTATTTGATTTTAAATAACTTCCTAAGGAAGTTTGTAAAAATAAACCCCCTGCTGTTCCCTTTGCACCTCCAATAAAAACATCTTCTAGTTCGTCTCCATTAACATCGCCAATTGCAAGTCTAGGCCCTAAAGTAGACAACATATGGGGTAGCATGATCTCTCTTTTAAAATCGTTGTAATTATTTTCTTTGTGTGAATATTCAACATTTTTTACCTCTTCAAAAAGTTTCTTCTTGGGATCATCATTTCTAATAACATCAACTATGGCATCCTCCTGATAAAGGGTTAATTTTTGGTTGGGTTGAATTTCAGAAATTAATTGTCTTTTTTGATTTGGCCAAATTATTTCTACATGATCAATGATCATGGATTTCCCTATCCCAAAGTTTAAGTTGAAATCTACAGAGGACTGATAGCCCCTTGTATTCAATTGTTCTTGAATTTGGGTCATCCCCCCTGAGGTTACTTTTACCTTAGCCCCAATACCATACTTGTTTTTTCCAGTTCCTTTAAGAATAATTTTCAAATGATTGTTTTGGTTGAGTTTTTCGGTATTATTCCTGTAGATATAGGCCTTTTCATCTATGTTATTGACCACTAGATCCATATCTCCGTCATTGTCTAGATCCACATAAGCAGCACCATTAGACAAGGTTTTTTGGTCAAGTCCCCAGAGCTTATTCATTTTTGTAAAAGTTAGATCACCATTATTTTTATAAGCATAGTTTTCCTCAACCGTTGAAGGCATTTTTTTTATGAGATCTGTGAGGTTGATTTTTTCATTCGTTTTTCGTTCATTAATTCTTTCCTGTACAACATAGTTCATAAAATCCATGTTTGTATAATCCTTTTTATATCCGTTAGTAATAAATAAGTCCTTATAACCATCGTTGTCAAGATCGGTAAACAAAGAAGCCCAACTCCAATCAGTATTAGATACACCCGAAAATTGACCTATCTCAGAAAAATAATTTCCTCCCCGATTTAGATGAAGCATATTACGCATGGTCTGATGGTAAAAACCATTTTTAGAAAGATAACTAAGTTTTTCAAAATTGTCAGGACCTGAAGTCATTTTGATTCTATAGTTGTGTTCTGGAAGCATATCAAGTGTCATGATATCTGTAAACCCATCATTATTGATGTCAGCTACATCAGAACCCATAGAATAAAGTGAAACGTGCCCAATATAATCAGCTAAACTTTCTTTAAATGTCCCATCACCCTGATTCAAATAAAGATAATCCTGCTCGTTATAATCGTTGGAAATATAAATATCTAGCCATCCGTCATTGTTTAGATCAGATACCGCTAGACCAAGTCCAAATCCAAGCACATTTGAAATTAAACCTGCATCATCACTTACGTCTATAAATTTTCCGTTTTCATTCTTCAGCAACTTATCAGAATAGTTCTTATTCTTTCTTTTTTTATTGTGTTTCGAAATTTTTCCCAAACCAGCATATTCTTGGGTGGAATGGTTTAGAATATAGAGATCTAAATCCCCATCATTGTCATAATCAAAAAAAGAAGCTTGGGTGGTATATCCCGAATCGTCAACACCATACTCCTTACCCATTTCTTTGAATGTTAAGTCACCATTATTAATAAACAATTGATTTTTTCTTCTTTCAGGATCTAAAGCGGCAGACTTGCATACATATATATCAAGATATCCATCACCATCAACATCAGCCATGGTTGCACCAGTATTCCAGTTTCCCTCTGCAAAAACACCAGCTTCTTGAGCTATTTCCTCGAATTTAAAGGATCCTTTGTTCAAATAAAGTCGACTACCTACCATATTTCCAGTAAAATAAATATCAGTCAAACCATCATTATTAATGTCACCAACCGCAACTCCTCCTCCATTATACAAATAGCCATAGGTTAAAACATTAAACTCCTTTGTCTCTTTCAGAATATTTTTGAAATTAACACCTGTTTCTGAAGGAGATAATCTCGTAAAAAGTTTATAGCTATTTTTCTCACAACTATTAAAGAATAGAAAGATTAGTAAAATATGACTTGTGAAGGATTTAAAATACCTCATACTTATAAAAATTAGTTAAAAAGTTATGGTTGTTAGGGAATTTTTAAAGTTTTATAAATTAAAAAAGAGGGTTTTGAACCCTCTTTTTTAATTTATAAAGAAATGTAGGAAATTATTTTTTATCCCACCACAACTTAACGTTGTTTTTATCTTGTCCACCTAATTCTGCTGATGATACCGCGGTTTGAACGGCCTCAGCATTATTTGTATACTCAGATGAAGTATAAACCATTCTGGCAGGAATATCATTAACTCCTACATCAGGGTTATCAGACTGGACTCTCGGAAGTTGTTTTGGATATCCTGTCCTTCTCGCCTCAGCATATGCTTCCCAACCATTTGGAAAAAGAGCAATCCACTTTTGAGTTATAATTTGCTCAAGAGCTTTTTCATTATCTGATGTGTTATACGCAACAGTTATATCAGATGACGCAGGAGTTGTTCCTCCATCAAAACTAACGGGTGTATTATTACTTGCAGTGTATGCTGCTATACCAGCAGCATCAGCAGCACCCCATCGCTCCATAGATACTTCTATTCCAGATTCGTAGTAAGACTGTGCAGTCCCCCCAACACTGTAACCAGCAAGTGCAGCTTCTGCTAACAAGAAATGAACCTCTGAAGCCTGCAACCACTCTAAAGGAGGATTTGCACCACCTTGAGCAACATCTCTAAAATAAACATTTACATCAGAAGTTAATGGATTTTGGCTTGTACCAAGATAAACTTTAGTTTGTCCATTTTGTAAACCTTCATAAGGATCACCATCACCATCCTGATCACCACCTGATGCAGGGTCAAAATATTTCATCCTTCTTGGATCGTCAAATCCCTTAAGGATACCCTCCATTGTGGCACTCATTCTAAATTCTCCCCAATCTGTGATGGTCTCAAGTGGATTTCTATTGTCTGCTGTACACGTAATGAAAGCATTGTCAGCATTTGATGTAATTAATGCACCTGAACTAAATGCTTTCTCAGCTTGTGCTTTGGAAGTTGCAGGATCAGAGTAGCGAATTCTCATTGCTAATCTTAGTCGCATACTCTCGGCAAGTTTTTTCCATTTAGAACCATCTCCTCCATATACTAAATCTGATCCTCCAAATGCAGATCCGCCTCCAGATAGTGCTGTACTAGCGGCATCCAACTCAGAGAAGAAATTAGCATACATTGATTCTTGGGAATCAAATGGGACTGATAATTCCTCATTTCCAAATGAACTGTAAGGGATAGGACCCCAATAGTCAGTCATTCTGCTGTATCCATTTACTTTCACAACTTTAGCCATTCCCATTGCAACACTATTTCCATTTTCTGTAGCAATATCCTCGACAACTTTCACTTGAGGGGCAGCAACGCCATAAAACGAACCCCACGCAAGATCAGCCCATCTACCAACTTGGGTAAATCTGTCTGAATCGAAACCAACATAAGTGGTCGCGTAATAGCCTGACCATAAATCGGAGAATAAACTTTGTGAAATTTGCATTCTCCAATGAAGACCCATGTTTGAAGTGTAAGTTGCCTGAGCAAAAGCTTGACCAAGCAAAACGTCACTAGTTGCCAATTTATCAGTACTTAGTGCAAGCGGATTAGTATTTAGCTCCGCAAAATCATCATCACACGATAAAGTTGCAACAAAGATTAGACACGCAATCGGCGCCCAAATATACTTTCTTAATTTAATATGAACTTTCATCATTTTCATTTTTCTTAAAATTATTTTTATTTAAATTATAATTAGAATCCTAACTTTAAATTAAGACCTATGCTTCTAGTATTCGGTAATGAGAATGCCTCATAACCATCGTTTGTTGCTCCTACACCATGAATAGCCTCTGGATCAATATCAGAATCATTCTTAAGGAAAGCAAGATTTCTTCCAACTAGAGAAATTTTTGCACTTTTAAAAGGGGTTGTACCCAAAGTAGCGCTATCTAAAGAATAACCTAATGTAAGTTCTCTAAGTCTAATGTTAGAAGCATCATAGGTGAAGGCTTCTCCAACTGGGGAGTTTCTACCACCTATACTTGTCCAAAATGTTTCAGGATCAACTGCAGTAGCAGTGCTAGCAGGAGTTTCGTGAGCATAAACGTCTTTTCCAAAAACTACACCACTTCCACCTCTTCCAACACCAGTGACAGCCAAAACTCCGTCAGATGATAAAATTGATCTAGTAAAAGAAATTACATCTCCACCCTGACGCATATCAATTTGGACTCTAAGGTCAAAGTTTTTGTATGAGAATGTATTTGTTAAACCACCAAGCCAATCAGGATTAAAGTTACCTACGTTAACCGTTTGACCAGAAGTAACGGTAGGTGTTCCGTCAGCGTTCATTAGAACCCTTCCCTGAGCGTCTCTTTCAAAACCTCTAGAGTACATACTTCCCCAAGGCATACCAACGTCTAACCTGAAGGATCTCATGAAATCATTTCCATAATTCAACTGATCTAAACCTTCAGCAAGCTTTAGAACTTTACTCTTATTAGCTGCATAGTTGAAGCTAACGTCCCATAAAAAGTCGCCTTTTGTTAAAATACCAACATTAATAAATGCTTCAATACCACTATTTTCTATATCTGCACCATTAATAAATTTAGCTGAAACACCGGAACCTTGTGGTACATCTTGAGCAAATAACTGGTCAAGACTGTTGGACTTATAGTAAGTTAGATCAAGATTAACTCTACCCAAGAGTGTTGCATCTAATCCAAGCTCAAAGGATTTAGTCATCTCAGGCTTCAAATTACTTGCAGGAGCTGTTCCCTGAAGAGCGATGAAACCTCCATTTTGAAGGTTTGCCAATCTGGAAAGTTTATAAGGATCAGTATCATTTCCTACCTCTGCATATGAAGCTCTAAGTTTCATAAAATCAAAAGTCGATGGAAGGTCAATCAAATCTGATAGAACCAAACTAAGTCCAGCAGAATAATAATCGTATGTATTGGTCGCAACTGGAAGAGTAGAGCTAGTGTCCTGTCTGTAAGTAACGTCCAGAAATGCATAATTCTTGTAGCCAATGTTAGCAAAAGCGTAAAGAGAGTTAACCTCTTTTTCACCAATAGACTGAGATGCACTTAACTGTTGAGCGTTTGATATTGCAAATACATTAGGAGCATTGAGTCCGCCATTATTGATTGAAGATCCTTCATTTTTAACAACCCTATTGTTACCTCCAAGACTTGCGCTTAATGAAAGATCATTAGTAATATCCCTTTTATAAGTCAAAAGAAAATCATTATTCCACTCAAGTGCAGAGGCGTTATTAACGTTGTAATTTCCATTTTGAGCAATGATGTATGAATCGTTCCAATATCTCCTTTCAGTATTGCTTGTTCTACTGTCAATAGCAGATCTAACAAGTAAAGTCAAGTCGTCAATGATATCATATTCTACAGAAGCGTAACCAACAACTCTGTCATCAACTCTCTCATTATTGTTACGATTAATTACCCAGTATGGGTTACCATTACCATTATCAAGTGGTTTCCAGTAATTTTGTTTGTTATTTCCAGCAGCATCAGTAAATTCAAAATTTGCTGCATCTTGAGTTCTAACATTTCTAGGAAGTCTGTAGATACCTCTTAATGGGTTGTCATAAGATTCCCAACCAGGAAGTACGTTGTTAGTTATTGATTTAATATAATTCATCCTAGAGCTAACTCGAAGTTTTCCATCAAGCATCTCATTATCAATTTTTAAATTGATGCTGTGTCTTTCTAATTCATTGTTAGGAACAATTCCTTTACGTAAATCATTAGTGTAACTGAAAAAAGTTCTCATTTTTTCTCCACCAGCAACAAGTGAAATATTATTTGAGATATTTACACCCGTATCAAAAAAGTCATTAACGTTGTTTGGTTGAGCTACATAAGGAATATTAGTACCAGCAAGTTCTGGATTATTTGACCAATGGGCTTTGGAACCTCCCAATTTAGCACCCCATGAGTCGGTTGTAAATGTTGTAAAAGTTCCAGAGTTTCCGGAACCATATTCATTTTGAAATTCTAACAAAATGTCAGCATTGTCAAAAGTAACTGTTGAATTAATATTTACATCAAATGTGTCTTTTTTACCAGATTTAGTGGTAATTATAATCGCTCCATTTTGAGCTCTAGATCCATAAAGTGCAGCAGCATTACCACCCTTAAGCACGCTAATTGATGCAATATCATCAGGGCTAAAATCTTGGATATCTCCCCCTAATGGAACACCATCAACAATATAAAGTGGTTGACTACTACCAGCAATTGATCTATTTCCTCTCAAAATCACTCTTGATTGTGAATTTACACCCTGGCTAGTTGTTGTGATAGATATACCAGCAACTTTACCTTGCAAGGAATTTATAACGTTTCCATTTGCACGGGATTCATCTATACCCTCTGTTTCTACACTTTGGGTTGCATAAGAAAGCTCTCTTTTCTGCCTTGATATACCAAGAGATGTTACTACAACTTCATCAAGTGCATTTCCAGCAGACATACTAACATCAATAGTTGAAGATTCACCTACTACTTGGTCCATGGTTTGGTATCCAACAAAACTAAACTGAAGTGTTTGGCCATCTTCCACAGAAATACTATAATTTCCGTCAAAATCGGTTGAAACACCCTCATTAGTTTCAAGAACAACAATTGTTGCACCGGGTAGTGGGATTCCATCATCATCTGTTACAGTACCTGTAACGCTTTTTTGCGCAAACAAAAAGCCTGACAATAAAAGACAAAGGCTCAAAAACGCATTTTTAACTGTTTTTTGTTTCATAATTAATTTTAATTGGTTTAAAATAAAGTATTGACTTATTTGAAGCGTGTAAATATAGTAAAACTGTTTCTAAATACTAATTTTTTGTTAAATTTTTAATATTTAAAATGATGAGAAAATTAGATTAATAGAAAATCAAATTATCAACCAATCTTTATTGATCATTTAATTGTTGTAAATTGTTTTTCCATTTACACCAAGTAAATCTCATGTTATTATGAAAATTTTAAATGAAAAAAACCCAAAAATTAGGATTTTTTATATTGTTTTTTTGATTTTCTCATCCACACTTTTAGCTCAAGAAAACAAAATAACTGAAAGAACAGTCGATTATCCAGCATATTACTTTGGTGACCCCAACCCTTTACCTTCTTTTGTTTTTAATCCTAAAATTTACCCCTACCACAAGTTTCAAAGTTATGATTTTGAAAAAGCCAATAAAAACTTTAAAATAGTTACACTAGAGAACGAATGGATTGAAGTACAAGTTTTTCCTGAGGTAGGTGGAAAAGTTTGGGGAGCAATTGACAAAAGCAATGGAAATGAGTTTATTTACAAAAACGAGGTGGCCAAATTCAGGAATATTGCTATGCGTGGCCCCTGGACATCTGGAGGTATAGAATTCAACTTTGGCGTCATTGGCCACCATCCTGGGACGGGGACCCCAGCTGACTATAGGATTGAGGAACTACCTGATGGAAGTGTGAGGTGTACCGTTGGTGGAATTGATTTGCCGTCAAGAACACAGTGGCGCGTTAAAATCATCTTACCCAAAGACCAAAGTGCCTTTACCACCAAGGCCGTATGGTACAATCCCTCAGAAACAGAACAAGCTTATTACAATTGGATGACTGCTGCAGCTGCAGCTCAACAAGACTTGGTGTTCTACACCCCTGGCGATCAGTACCTCACTCATGGAGGCATGGCAAAAGCTTGGCCTATTGATCCACTGAACAGAAATTTGTCGCATTACAACCAAAATAATTTTGGCCCGAGCAAATCCTACCATGTTATTGGAGAATATAATGATTTTTTTGGTGGATATTATGAGAATAGTGATACGGGTTTTGGTCATTGGGGGAGATATGATGAAATTCCCGGTCAAAAACTTTGGCTTTGGAATCTTTCGCGAGCTGGTGGAATTTGGGAAGATCTTCTCACCGATACTGATGGACAATATGTAGAATATCAGGCCGGAAGACTTTACGTTCAATATTTTCCCGGTGAAGAAAACCCCATTAGCCAAGCCACTTTCGAACCCCATCTCACCGATCAATGGACCGAGGTATGGTTTCCTGTCAAAGAAATTGGTGGAATCAAAGAAGCTTCTCGCTGGGGCGCCATGAATGTGGAAGAAAAAGAGAATTCAATAGAAATTAAAATCAATGCTTTTAAAACTGCTGCCACCGAAGTAACCCTTTCAGCATCAGGGAAAACACAAACTCAATCATTGGAGACCACTCCAAATGGGACCTATACCCTTGCTTTCTCTAAGCCCAGCGGGAATTACACTGTAGACATTCCCCATTTAGAACTGCATTATGACCTTAAACCCCCGCGGATTAAAAGAAGTTTTGATAATCCTGAAGTTATTACACAAGATACTCTTGAAAAAAAATTTTTAAAGGCTAAAGATGCACAACGTTACAGAGACTATGTCCAAGCAGAACGATTACTTACAGAAATTCTGAAGGAAGATCCCCTTCATCTTGAAGCCAGAAAAGAGCTATCCTTTCTTTATTACAAAAATGGTGATTATGATAAAGCTCTATCAATTGCAAACACTGGTTTACAAATCGATGCCTATCACAACGGACTCAATTATAATGCGGGTATTGTCTATATGGCTAAAAAGGACTGGGTTAATGCCAAAGAACATCTAGGGTGGGCGGCGAGATCGGTAACATTCCGTTCGTCTGCCAATACTTTACTGGCTCAAATCCATATGATTGAAAAAAAATATAGCGACGCTAAACACTATAATCAGATTGCCCTAAAGTTTAACAGTGAAAACATTAATGCCCTTTCACAAAAGGCATTGCTTTATCGAATGATGGATGATAAAGAAAATGCCTTAAAAACACTAACTGAAATCGAAGCCATAGACCCCATCAATCATTTTACTGTATACGAAAAATTATTATGGGGCATTAACAATGAGTCAGAATTCGTTAACACACATAGATCTGAATTTCCCTATCAGACCTTCTTAGAATTAGCACTATTCTATCACAACAGAAATATGAATGCCGTGGCAATTAAAATTCTAGAAATGGGTCCTAGTCACTTTCTCAGTTCACTTTGGATGGCTTATCTAAAAAAAGACAAAATAGCACTTAGTTCCTTGGAGAATAAATCCATTGCTTTTGTTTTTCCCTATAGGAAAGAAAGCCTAAAGATGCTGAATTGGGTGGTTGCCAATAATTCCTCTTGGAGGTACCAATATCTTCTTGGACTGAATTTTATGGGACGTGCACAAATGGAAAAAGGGATTCAAATTTTTAAAGATTTGGGACAAAACCCAAATGACCACCTCTTCTACTTTATTAGAGGAATGTTGTTTAAAAAACATCAACTCTCGGGATATCAAAAAGATTTACAATATGCTTACAATCTTTCCCCAAAAAATTGGCGGTATTCCTTTTCACTTGCCGAAGATTATTTTAAATCTGGAGATTCTTCAACGGCTTTAAAAATCATTCGAAAAACTTATAAACAAGACAATGACAATTATTTTGCTGGAATGCTTTTGGCGCAAATACTCAATCAGCTTCAGGATTATGACAAGGCGATCGAACTGCTTAAAAACCTGAGAATATTGCCCTACGAACACGCTACCGAGGGTCGTAAAATATATACCAACGCCTATATGGGCAGTGCGTTGAAATACATCTCAAAAAATCAGATTAGTCAAGCCCAATCAAGGGTGGAAGCCGCTTTGCTATGGCCCGAACATTTGGGAGTTGGAAAACCATTCGATCCTGAAGATCGTTGGGAAAAATTCCTTTTGGCATACATTTACAAAAGCAAGGGTATAAACTCGGAAGTACAATTAGCATTGGAGGGCGTGGCAGAATTCTCCAAAAAGAACTTTTTCCAATCCTCCAAAAATAATCTTTTAGGAATTTATGCGCTAAAACAAACCCAAGGGGAAAAAGAGGTACAGCAATTTATTGCCCAACTTTTGGCAACAAAGCACGGGACGACACCTATCACTAAAGCGCTGATTGAGTTTTATTACAAAAACCCAACAATAGAATGGAATAAGTCTTTTGTGATGAAATTAGCTGCATTTTTGAAATCCATATAGAGATTAAAAGCCACTGTGCAAGATTAGCGAGTGTTATGCAGTAGGGTTAATTTTGCAAACCTAATTTTTTGCTGATGTAGCTTCCAACATTTCGACCCTGTTTTAAACCTTCATTAATTGCCTTTGGGTAGTGAATCCCTCCATACATTCTGCTGATGGCTGCTTCTTCTGCAGCATGACTAAAAGATCGGTAAGATCGAATGGGTAAGTCATAAGGCAGTTCAGTATCGTCATCAAAATTAATTTTATCCCCAAAGAAATCAGTGAGAATAACAGATGCAGCACCCGAAACGACAGAATGCCCACTGGTATATTCGGGAAAAGGTGGAGTCTGCAACACGGGATACCAGTTTTCGTCCAGTAATTTGTTGATTATGGTTTCGGGGCGGATCAGATTGCTTCTGTACTTTTCATCCCAACAACTGATAAAAGCATCTGCAATAGCAACGGAGACCTTGGCATAGGCTGCAACGGTAGTATAGACATCAGCTTTGCTTTTGCGTGCTACAATTTTTGTAATCCCAATCCAATGTGCACCTGGACTGATTTTTTTTAGTGCAAACATCACATGACCCTTATGGGTAGAAACATAGGGGTTACAATCCCAAAATTTAGCAATCTCCTCCCTTTCGTCCTCTAATTCATTTGCTTGAATGTCCTTAACTACTTGATAAACCTCTATCAACTCTTTGTAAAAAGCGGATTTGGAATCCATCGAAAAAGGTGGCGGGGGTTCAGGTTGAAACTGTGAAGAAGAAGTCAATAGAAAAGGTCTGATTTTACTCCAATGGGGTTCTATCCCGTCCATATAGTCTGGAGGGGTAGGTTGCCATCTGGAAGGACTGTCGTAGTCAATATAAAATTTAGGAAAAGTTCGAGTTTGTTTATAGTTGTCTTGATCATACCAGGTCTTTATCTCTTCTACTACCTGAATTGCATATTCCCTAGAAGAAGTGTATACCTCTGGATTTGTTTCTTCCCATTTTAGAGATAATTTTTCAATGTATTCAAGCATTCTGTCCACAGAAAAAATCAAGTTTTTTCCAACTTCAATATAGGCGATCAAAGCAGCAAGTTTATAATTGACCATGATGTCTTTGGTCGGGGTAATTCCTTTAAAATCGTTAACTATTTTTTTCAAAGTACCGTACGGGTTATCTTTTTCCTGCGCTAGTATTTCGTATGCTGCAATATTAGCGTAGGCATAAACCCTACTAGCCAAGGGGGGCGAAAAAATATCATGAACCATCACAGAAGTCAACTGATCTTGTGCTTGATGAAAGTCCTCCGATAAGATTTCAATGTGCTGGTACTGCTTTTGGCAATGGGTAAATCCCATAATAATGGTAAGAATAATCAAAAATGATAATTTATGAAATTTCATATAAGCCGTTAGCGGGACATTTTTTGAAAAGGTAAAATTAGTTAAATTTTTAAATCTTTTTAGTGGAGTACAACAAGTTAAAATTGCAAAAGATCAATTCTACATATCAGCAGTATGTGACACTGAAAAAATAAAAAAGGAAATTCTAGAGTCTAAGGTTTTCTTTTTTATACGTTACATCCATTTTTAAAAATTTAAAAAGGAAAGGTTCCTTTTTAACCCCTCATAACGGGTTCTTTTTACAGAGCTATTTTTAAAAATGGTCTCAAAAGTGGCTTCCGTCAGTTCTTCCCAATCTTTTTTTGATAAATCAAGTAATCCAGGCTTTGGATCAAAAAGGGGTTCATTATGGGATTTGGAAAAACGATTCCAAGGACAAACATCCTGACAAACATCACATCCAAAAACCCAATCGTCCATCTTGTTTTGAAATTCAATGGGGATTTGCTCTTTTAATTCTATGGTGAGGTAAGAAATACATTTACTAGCATCAATATCATAGGGTGTCAATGCCTCTGTTGGACAAGCATCTATACACGCAGTACAAGTTCCACAATGATCAGTAACGGGGTGGTCGTATTCCAAATCCAAATCGAGGATCAATTCGGCGATAAAAAAAAAAGAACCCACTTTTTGAGTGATCAGGTTGGTATTTTTACCCATCCATCCCAAACCACTTCGAACTGCCCAAGCCTTTTCCATGACAGGAGCAGAATCGACAAAAACTCTGCCATTAATCTCTCCTATTTTCTCTTGTAAAGTTTGAAAAAGTTGTTTGAGCTTGTCTTTAATCACAAAATGGTAATCGGTCCCATAGGCATATTTTGAGATTTTAGGTGCTGCTTGCGCTTGATGTTTTTCAGTATAATAGTTTAGCAAAAGGGAAACCACGCTTTTGGCACCTGGTAACAACAAACGGGGGTCTAAGCGTTTATCAAAATGGTTTTCCATGTAGGCCATTTTTCCATGTTTACTGTCCTTAATCCACTGTTCCATTCTTGGAGCTTCATCGTCCAGAAACTCGGCTTTGGAAATGCCACAAGAGAGGAACCCCAATTCTTTAGCGGTGGTTTTGATTATGGCTGCTCTTTCAGATAAAGACAACATATTAATAAATAATATAATTTAACATATAAGACAACAGCAATTTAGCGTAAAAATAAAAAGTAAAAAGAAAGAAATTTGATTTATTGATTACTGGAGACGATAATTTTGGTTTGAACCTTTTGGAAAATTTAAGCTCCCACTTATTGGCATTGGGTCAGAGTTAATCAATGGATATAATAAAATTAATCTCTACATAGAATCTGCAAATGGACGATTCCTTTCAGCCATCAATTAAAGAATTTAAATTTTGTCAGGACAAAGTATAGTTTAATTTAATGGTCTAATTTAAATGATTTTTTTAAGATCAATAAGTATTAAAACCCAAACCGTTTATTATAAAGAATGAAATCTAGATTAAAAAACACTTTTATTCATATGGGGCATTAAAAAATAATATGGAGAGAAAAAATTTGAAAAATACCCTTTTAAATAGTGTTGGAGGAGACTTAAAACAATCCTTCTTGATTGTCTTTTATCCTTCCCAAGTGTTTATAGGCCAATGCTGTAACCTCCCTACCTCTAGGGGTTCTGACCAAAAACCCTTCCTGGATCAAAAAAGGCTCATAAACTTCTTCGATAGTCTCTCCATTTTCGGAGACTGCAGTAGCTAGGGTAGATATACCTACGGGTCCACCTTTAAATTTGTCTATAAGGGTAGTGAGGATTTTATTATCCATTTCGTCTAGGCCATGGGTATCAACATTTAAGGAATTTAAAGCATATTGGGTTATTTCTAAGTCAATTTTGCCATTTCCTTTGATTTGTGCAAAGTCCCTAACCCTTCTAAGCAGTCCATTTGCAATTCTGGGTGTTCCTCTGCTCCTTCCGGCAATCTCGATAGCTGCTTGAGAAGTTATGGCTATATTAAGGATGTTAGCACTGCGCTCCAATATGGTGGACAAAAGCTCAGTGTTGTAATACTCCAAACGACAGGTAATACCAAAACGGGCACGCATAGGCGCCGTCAATAAACCTGAACGGGTAGTTGCCCCAACCAATGTGAAGGGATTGAGGTTTATTTGAACTGTCCTGGCATTAGGACCAGTTTCGATCATGATGTCAATCTTGTAGTCCTCCATGGCAGAGTATAAATATTCCTCTACAATAGGACTGAGTCGGTGAATTTCGTCAATAAAAAGAATATTTCTAGGCTGAAGATTAGTCAATAGACCGGCTAAATCTCCAGGTTTATCCAATACTGGGCCGGAAGTCATTTTGATACCAGCTTCCAATTCACTCGCCAGTATATAAGCCAAAGTAGTTTTACCTAAACCAGGAGGACCATGAAAGAGTGTATGGTCAAGGGCTTCTTCCCTTTGGTTGGCAGCAGCAACAAATACTTTGAGATTTTCCAGTATACTTTCCTGGCCTGCAAAATCATCGAAACTCTCCGGACGCAATGCCTTGTCAATATCTTTTTCTTCAGGTGTAAACTGATCTCCCGATGGGTCTAAAAAATCATTCATCTCTTACAAAGATAAATGTTTTGCCGCTTAGTTTTAAATACCTTGGAAAGGTTCTCTAATCTACAAAAGTCAGTTAGCTTGATGCATTATCCATTGTGTAATATAAATTCTTTCTGCTCATATTCTTTAATTTTTTTTGACACAAGATTAGGAGTTGTTGGCTTGGAGAAGCTACAATAAGAGTTCAATTAGAGTGAACTTGGGCAGTTTAAGTTAGTGAATTTGACACATAAAAAGTCCTACCTTGAGGCAGGACTTTTTATGTGTAAATTTAATGTTGGAGCTCCTCTTCCCCTTCTTTAAAAGGAATGTTTTGAGGCACAAAATCTTCCTCATAACCAGGTTTGGAATAGTCATAAGCCCAACGGTATACTTCAGGAATTTTTCCTTCCCAGTTCCCGTGAAAATGTTTGATGGGAGCTGTCCATTCGAGAGTGTTTGATCGCCAAGGGTTTTGCTCAGTTGGCTTTCCATAAAAAATACTATGAATAAAATTATATAGAAAAACCAACTGCACTGCTCCCGCAATCAATGCGAAGACTGTTATCACTACGTTAATATTAGCCAAATCATCAAAATAAGGAAATGCAGTGTTGGTGTAATATCTTCTTGGAAGTCCAGCCATTCCTATAAAGTGCATTGGAAAAAAAACACCGTAAGCACAAATGGCAGTGACCCAAAAGTGTAAGTAACCCAAATTTTTGTTCATCATGCGTTTAAACATTTTAGGGAACCAATGATAGACTCCTGCAAACAGTCCATAAAGCGCAGAGATCCCCATAACCAGGTGGAAGTGGGCCACTACGAAATAGGTGTCGTGAACGTTAATATCCAATGTACTGTCACCAAGTATGATTCCTGTCAAACCTCCAGAGATAAAAGTGGAAACCAAACCGATAGAAAACAACATGGCAGGGTTGAGTTGCAAGTTTCCTTTCCAAAGTGTAGTGATATAATTAAATGCCTTAACCGCAGAAGGAATAGCAATCAATAGTGTTGTAAAAGTAAATACCGATCCAAGGAATGGGTTCATTCCAGAAATGAACATATGATGTCCCCATACAATGGTAGATAAAAATGCGATCGCCAAAATAGAAGCTACCATGGCACGATATCCAAAAATGGGTTTTCTAGAATTAGTAGAAATGATTTCTGAGGTGATTCCTAAAGCAGGTAGCAATACAATGTATACCTCCGGATGGCCCAGAAACCAAAAAAGGTGTTCATAGAGTACTGGAGATCCTCCTTGGTAATGTAATACCTCTCCTTGAATAAATATGTCTGAAAGAAAAAAGGAAGTTCCAAAACTCCTGTCCATTATCAACAATAGGGCCGCTGACAAAAGTACAGGAAAGGAAACCACTCCAATAACAGCTGTTATTAAGAAAGCCCAGATTGTCAAAGGCAATCGACTCATAGTCATTCCTTTTGTTCTAAGATTTATTACGGTTACGATATAATTTAACGACCCCAAAAGTGAAGAGGCAATGAAAATAGCCATAGAAACCAACCATAGGGTCATTCCCAAACCAGAGCCAGGCTGCGCTTGAGGTAAGGCGCTCAGTGGTGGATAAATGGTCCAACCGGCTGCTGCAGGTCCCGCTTCAACAAACAGAGAAGAAATCATAATTACACTAGAAATGAAAAACAACCAGTAGGAAATCATATTGAGCAATCCAGAAGCCATATCCCTTGCGCCAATTTGCAATGGAATTAAA